>Ga0081538_10003370_pt1 | contig 15127 bp, 15 predicted proteins | sample TabmetS5T2R1_FD_71022 | JGI IMG/M metagenome (GOLD analysis project Ga0081538, IMG submission 71022) | Tabebuia heterophylla rhizosphere microbial communities from the University of Puerto Rico - S5T2R1 | ecosystem: Host-associated > Plants > Roots > Rhizosphere ... | reverse complement strand
CCTGAGGGCGTGCGTTCAGTGGCCTTGAAGACCGGCTTCTTCTTCTTGCCGCGCTTCTTCTTCTTCACCTTCTCGATCGTGAGCAGCTCGCCGCTCTGGTTGGTGCCGTAGAAGCTGGGCGCCGTAGCGCTCGCGGCCGGCGCGGCCACCGCGACGCCGATCGCGGCGCAGCAGACGGCCATCACCATTCGCCCGTGAATCGATTTGCACATCGCTCCCGCCTTTCGTCGGTTGCAGGTTCACGGGCAAATGCGCACCGGGTGTGCGATCGGATCACTTGCCGGCCACATCACTGGCCGGGGTACTGACGTGGCTCAGACTGGCTGCCGCCAGCCCGAGCTATCCGCTACGCGGATGAACTCGCCTGCTCGCCGTCACCGGTCCGCGCATGACCGAGCGCGCCGGCCGCCGGCGTGTAGATGGTCTCGTGACCGTCATCCCAGCGGATGCGCAGGCGCGGCGATGACTGTCCGTTCAAGACCTCCTCGACGGTGCCCATGCGAGCCGGGCGCTCCGTGGACTCCGACTCGGCGACAACTCGATCACCTGCCTTGAACTCCATGACTCACCTCCATGTGTGCAATCACGTCGAAGGTACCTCAGGGCGAGGGATCAATCCAGGGACCCCAACCGATGGGGTCAACGTGCGCCCTAGGAGCTCGCCGTCTGCTCGGTGGCGAGCTCTTTCGTGCGCTCGCCCGGCGCCTCGCGCGCGTGCTCGGCGATGAACTCCTCGGTCAGCTCGCGTGCCTCATCGTCGGGACGCTGGTTGTGCGGCGACTTCATCAGGTAGCTGGAGGGGCCGTCCAGCTGGCCCGAGATGCCGTGGTTGAGCGCCAGCTTGATGATGCGCACGGCGTCGATGACGATGCCGGCCGAGTTGGGCGAGTCCCAGACCTCGAGCTTGAGCTCCACGTTCAGCGGCACGTCGCCGAAAGACTGGCCCTCGAGGCGGATGTGTGCCCACTTGCGGTCGGTCAGCCACGGCACGTAATCGGAGGGCCCGACGTGGACGTCCTCTTCGGGCAGCTCATGGCCCATGATCGAGGTCACGGCGTTGGTCTTCGACTCCTTCTTGGAGTCGAGGCGCTCGCGCTCGAGCATGTTGAAGAAGTCCATGTTGCCGCCGACGTTGAGCTGCGAGGTCCGCGCCATGCGCACGCCGCGGTCGTGAAACAGGCGGGCGAGCTGGCGGTGGACGATCGTCGCGCCGACCTGCGACTTGATGTCGTCGCCGATGATCGGCAGACCGGCCTCGGTGAAGCGCCGGTTCCAGTAGTCCTCGCGAGCGATGAAGACCGGCAGGCAGTTGACGAACCCGACCTCGGCCTTCAGCGCCTGCTCGACGTACCACTTGGTCGCCTGCTCGGAGCCCACCGGGAGGTAGCAGACCATCACGTCCGCCTTCGTCTCCTTGAGGACGCCGACGATGTCCGCGGTCTCGCCTGGCGCCTTGGTGATTTTCTGCTTGAGGTACTTGCCGAGCCCGTCGTGAGTCATGCCCCGCTTGACCTCGACGCCCATTGGAGGGACGTCGGCGAACTTGATCGTGTCGTTCTGACCCGACCAGATCGCCTCCGAAACGTCCTTGCCGACCTTCTCGGAGTCGATGTCGAAGGCGGCGACGAACTCGATGTCGCGCACGTGGTAACCGCCAAGGTCGACGTGCATCAGACCGGGAACCTGCTCGGAGGGATCGGCTTCCTTGTAGTACTGGACACCTTGGATGAAAGCGTTGGCGCAGTTGCCCACGCCCACGATCGCGACGCGCACCTTGCCGTCGTCGACGCGGGCGCCGTTGGCGCGGGCGCCGTTGGTGGTGTGGCCGTTGTCGGGACTCATGCGGACGGAAATCCTCCTAGGGGCGCGGGTGGGGTTGGACTACCCGTTAGCGGGCGCTTTGTTACATCTCTCCGGCGGCTTCCAGCCGCCGGAGCTGGGTGCGCACGTGCCAGACGCGCTGGCCAACCGTGAACGCAGTCAACGCAGCCAAAGCGTAGATCGAGGGCGCCAGTAGTTCGAAGTCGCCGAGCCCGGCCCCCTTTGCGAACACGAGACCGATCGAAAGTATCACCACGCGCACGGGCCGAGTGGCGAGGCCGACCTTGCACTCCACACCGAGCGCCTCGGCGCGGGCCCGCGTGTAAGACACCATCAGCGATCCGAGCACCGTCAGCACGCAGGCCGCCGCTGCGACGGCGTCGCCCTCGTCGGCGAAGTACCAGCCCGCGGCCGCGAGCACGACACCCTCCTCGATCCGGTCCAGCGTCGAGTCCAAGAAGGCCCCGAACATCGTGCCCTTGCCGGACATGCGCGAGTAGCGCCCGTCGAGGGTGTCCATCACCGAGCCGACGATGAAGGCGACGCCGGCGAGGAAGAAGAGCCGCTGCGTGATGAGGACGGCCGCGGCGAGGTTGAGGACGAGCCCGGTGATCGAGATCGCGTTGGGCGTCAGCCGCGACTCGATCAAACGGTTGCGCGCGTAGATCCGGAAGTCGTCCGCGGTGCGGACGTCGCGCAGTTCGGTGGCCACGTCTTCAGGTGAGCGGCGTCAGCCGCGAAAGAAGCATGTGCCGTTCCATGTTGCTGAACTTACGCTGTGGCTTCGCCAGATGCCTCGCGCCAGGACCATGCCGCGGGCCGCAGCCGGGCGAGCGCCCGGGCGGCCACGGCGGCGAGGCAGGCGACCGCCGCTCCGGCGGCTGCGTCGAGCCAGAAGTGGTTGCCGGTCACGACGATCACGAAGAAGACCATCAGTGGGTACGCAGACCAGGCGATCCGCACCGCTCGGTGCTGGGCGAGCGCCATCGCCGGTACCGCGATCATCAGCGAGAAGGCGATGTGCATGCTCGGGACGGCGGCGTACTGGTTGACGAGCAGGCTGACCGTCTTGTCGTCCTGAGCGACCCCGGTGAAGGTCGCGATCGTGTCGGTGAATCCCTCCTCGGGGATCAGCCGCGGCGGGGCGGTGGGGAAGGCTGCGTAGCCAACGAGCGCGAGTCCCATGGCGACCAGGAACATGTTGCGCACGAAGTAGAAGTGGTCGTTGCGGAACAGGTACAGCCAGGCGAGGAACCCGGTGGTGATCACGAAGTGCGAGTTCATGTACATGAAGTTCGCCGCGTCGATCAGCCAGCGCTGATCGAGTAGCGCCTGCTGAAACCCGGGCTCGAAGAAGGTCCCCGTCGAGCGCTCGAGGTCGATGAGCGTGTGGGCGTTGTCGAACGCGACCTCCTTCTGCCCATCCGCGATCCCGCGCACCACCTGGTAGGCGTTGTAGGCGAGGAAAAAGAGCAGGAACTGAAGCCCGGCATCCCAGATGCCCTTGGGCAGCAGTCGATTCACGTAGGCGAACGGGCGGCGCACGGGCGTTGCGAAATTGTAAACAGACGGTGATCGCCCGATGGTGGGGCTAACCCCCCTCCAAACATCACCAACGGCACCTGCCGCTGTCGCCGCTAATGCGGCTCACTCAGAAACTCCACGACCTCGTCCACGAGCTCCGGGCGATCCAGCCACGGCCAATGCCCGGCGTCGTCCACCTCGACGACCTTCGCGTTGGGAAGCCGCTCGGCATACGCGTGAGCGAAGCGCAGCGGCAGGTACGGATCGCTGTCGCCCCAGGCCACCAGCGCCGGGGAGGTCAACTCGCCAAGGCGCCGGCCCGCAGCCTCCAGGTCCTGCGGGTCGGCGGAGCGGTACAGCGTGAGCATCGGCCTCCAGACGCCTCGCCCGCGATGCCGCCACATGGTCTCGATGAAGTCGTCCGGCAGCGGCTCCCCGCTTCCGGAAGCACGTCGGGACATCCACCGTGCCCCCGTCTTCGTTGCGCTGAGGTTGAACAGCTCTCCGAGGCCGGGCACGCGCCAGAACCATCGCGCGACCCAATGCCAGCGGTAGCCGGGAAGCAGGGGCACGGCGTTGATCAGCACCAGGCGCCGCACTCGCCTGGTCTCGCGCTGCGCCTCGAGCAGCGACACGACTCCCCAGTCGTGGGCGACCAGCGAGTACTCGGAGATTTCCAGCGCCTCGAGACAGCGGCCGAAGAACCGTCCGAGTCCTTGCATCGTGTAGTCGAACTCCGTGGGTGCCGCCGACTGGCCCCATCCCGGCAGGTCGAAAGCCACAGCTGGGCCTCGCATGCGCTCGAGGAACGGGTCCCAGTCACCGGAATGGGTCGGGTTCCCGTGGACGAACACCGTTGGCGCTCCGGCGCCCCCAACGGAACGCACGAACACGCGCACGCCGTCGACATCGACGAACCGCTGATCGATCCGGGACACGGGCGCGGAAACATATCCTCGGGCCGTGGCTCCGAACCGATCGACAAGGGAGGGCTGGCAACGCCCGCGCAAGGCGCGGGTTCGGGCGATCCGCGATCGTCTGCGCGAGCTGTACGGGCGGCCCGAGTGGAGGCCGCACGGGCACCCCATCGCAGAGCTCGTGCGCACGATCCTCTCCCAGAACACCAACGACCTCAACCGCGACGTCGCCTACGACCGCTTGCGAGAGCGGTTTCCGACCTGGGTGGACGTGCGTGACGCCCCCCTGGATCAGGTCCGGGAGGCCGTGCGACCGGCGGGTCTCGCCGACACCAAGGCGCCGAGCATCCAGGAGGCCCTACGTCGAGCGACGGCCGACGGAGGGGAGCCCGATCTGGACTGGCTGGCCGAAGCCGATCGCGACGAAGCGCTCAGCTACCTGACCGCGCTGCCCGGCGTGGGGCGCAAGACCGCGGCCTGCGTGATGATCTTCGCCCTCGGCCGCCCCGAGATCCCCGTCGACACCCACGTCTATCGCGTCGGCGGCCGGCTGGGGCTCTTTCGCGAGCGCGCCTCCTTCGAAGAGGCGCACGACGAGATGCTGCGGATCACCGACCCCGACGACGCCTACGAGCTGCACATCAACCTGATTCGCCACGGTCGGGCGATCTGCCGTCCGGAGCCTCGCTGTGAAGCCTGCGAGCTTCGCCGGATGTGCCCGTACTATCGCCGGCGGCGCGCAGCGGCTGCCGTACGGCGCCCTGAGAATCAGTAACGGCACAGGTAGTATCTCGGCGCCCGGAGGCCGGCTGCGACCGTGCCGGCTTCCGGCGCGGAGCGAATGAGCAAGACGCCCTTCGTCATCTTCGGCATCTTCGCCGCGATCTGCGTGCTCGTGATCCCGTACTTCGCCCTGGCGAAGGAGGGCGACGAGGAGGCGGCGACGGTGGAGGTGGCCGAGCAGGACCAGGCTGCCAAGGAGCTCTTCGCGGGCAGCTGCGGCCGCTGCCACACGCTCGCGGCGGCGGGCACCGAGGGTGTGGTCGGCCCCGACCTCGACGCGCTCTTGGTGACGAGTGGAGCGAACGCCCCGGAGCAGTACGAGAGCATCTACCCGCGCGTGCTGACGGCGATCACCTGCGGGATCCCGAGCGGTCAGATCGGCCAGATGCCCCGCGGCATCCTCACGGGCGAGAACGCAAAGGACGTCGCTCAGTTCGTCGCTGCCTACGCGGGACAGATCGACAAGGGGCCGACCGTCGACACCGCCACGGCCGAAAAGCCTGAGCCCGGTCCGTGCTAGCCGGCCGGGAGCCAGTAGCCCACCGCACGGCCTGCTGATCGTCGCGACGCGGAGACGTTGCTCGCGGACCCGCGCGCATGTTGCGTTTGGATGCGCGCCAGAAGGTGTTGGGTTGCGGCTATGATCTGCTAGGTTCAGACTTAGATTTCTTGCGATGACAGGAGGAAACAAGAGTGGCTAGGACGATTGGAATCGATCTCGGGACCACCAACTCGGCGATGGCCCACCTCGTCGGTGGCGAGCCGGAGATCATCGAGAACGCCGAGGGCGGGCGCACAACCCCGTCCGTCGTCGCGTTCTCGGAGGCCGGCGATCGCCTCGTCGGCACGATGGCGAAGCGCCAGGCGGTGATCAACCCCGAGAACACGATCTTCTCGATCAAGCGGTTCATGGGCCGCAAGGAGGCCGAGGTCAAGGAGGAGGAGACCATCGTTCCGTACAAGGTCGTGGCCGGCCCGAACGGCGACGTCCGCGTGGAGGCCCGCGGCAAGCAGTACTCGCCGCCGGAGATCTCGGCGATGATCCTCCAGAAGCTGAAGGCCGACGCGGAGGCGAAGCTGGGCGACACGGTCGACTCGGCCGTGATCACCGTCCCCGCCTACTTCAACGACGACCAGCGCCAGGCGACGAAGGACGCCGGCAAGATCGCCGGCCTCGACGTCAAGCGGATCATCAACGAGCCGACGGCCGCGGCGCTGGCGTACGGCCTCGACAAGGAGGCGTCGGACCAGACGATCCTCGTGTTCGACCTCGGCGGCGGGACGTTCGACGTCTCGGTGCTCGAGATCGGCGAGGGCGTGTTCGAGGTCAAGGCGACCGCCGGTGACAACCACCTCGGCGGCGACAACTGGGACAAGGCGATCGTCGAGTGGATGGTGGCCGAGTACAAGCGCGACCAGGGCATCGATCTGTCCGCCGACAAGAACGCTCTGCAGCGCCTCTACGAGGCGGCCGAGAAGGCCAAGATCGAGCTCTCGACCACGCAGGAGACCACGATCAACCTGCCGTTCATCACCGCCGACCAGAGCGGTCCCAAGCACCTGGAGATGAAGCTCGGCCGCGCGAAGCTCAACGAGCTCACGAGCTCGCTGCTCGACCGGATCGTGTCGCCGGTCAAGCAGGCGCTCTCCGACGCCGGCGGCGCCGACATCGAGCACGTTGTGCTCGTCGGCGGCATGACCCGGATGCCAGCTGTGCAGGACAAGGTCAAGGAGCTCGTCGGAAAGGACCCGCACAAGGGCGTGAACCCGGACGAGGTGGTGGCGATCGGCGCCGCGATTCAGGCCGGCGTGCTGAGCGGCGACGTCAAGGACGTTCTCCTGCTCGACGTCACTCCGCTGACCCTCGGCATCGAGACGAAGGGCGGCGTGATGACGAAGCTGATCGAGCGCAACACCACCATCCCCACGCGCAAGTCGGAGATCTTCTCGACCGCTGACGACAACCAGCCGTCGGTCGAGATCCACACGCTCCAGGGCGAGCGCGAGATGGCGACCTACAACAAGTCGCTGGGCAAGTTCCAGCTCACCGGGATTCCCCCGGCGCCACGCGGCATGCCGCAGATCGAGGTGACGTTCGACATCGACGCGAACGGGATCCTCAACGTCTCCGCCAAGGACCTCGGCACGGGCAAGGAGCAGAAGATCGAGATCAAGGGCGGCTCGGGCCTCTCTGAGCAGGAGGTCGAGAACATGATCAAGGACGCCGAGTCGCACGCCGAGGAGGACCGCAAGCAGCGCGAGCTGGCCGAGGCGCGCAACGTCGCCGAGAACGCGGCGTACCAGGCCGAGAAGCAGCTCGACGAGATGAGCGAGCAGCTCGACGACGCGACCAAGGGCGAGATCCGCTCCGCGATCGAGGCGGTCAGGGGCGTGATCGAATCCGACAACGCCGAGGAGATCAAGTCCAAGACGGACGCCCTCCAGGCGGCGTTCCACAAGGCGTCGGAGCAGATCTACCAGGCCGCCTCCGAGCAGCAGGCCGCCTCAGCGGACGGCGCGGGCGCGGACGGCGCCGGCGAGGCCGAGGAGGAGGTCGTGGACGCGGAGGTCGTCGATGACGAGCGGTCGTAAGCCCGGCGACACCGACAACCCTCGTAAGGCTGCCGCCCCCTCGAATGAGCAAGTAGAGGGGGCGGCCGCCTCGACCGAGCCACGGGAACCCGCCAATGGCGCGAAGGTTCCACGTAGCGGAGCCAACGCGCCAACGCACGCGGAGAGCGGTGGCGCGGAGGTTTCCGAGGACCTCGACGCCCTACTTGCCGACGTGCAACGGGAACGCGACGAGTATCTGGACCTCGCGCGCCGTGCGAAGGCCGACTTCGAGAACTACCGCAAGCGGGCCACCAAGGAAGCCCAAGCGGCCGAGGTCCGCGGCAAGGCGGCCCTTGCCAGCGAGCTCGTCCCCGTACTCGACAACGTCGAACGCGCGCTCAAGGCGGCGGACGAGGATTCCGAGCTCGCTCGTGGCGTCGCGCTCGTGCTCACCGATCTCGAGGCAACGCTCAAGCGCGCGGGTGTGGAGGCTTACGACCCGCTGGGTGAGCGGTTCGATCCCGCGTGGCACGAGGCGCTCTCGAGTCGGCCGGCCGACGAGGAGTCCGGCGTCGTGGTCGAGACGCTCGAGCGCGGCTATCGCCTCGACGGGCAGGTGTTGCGGCCGGCGCGCGTGGTGGTCAGCGCCTAGGGGGCGGACGTGGCACGCGATCTCTACGAAGTCCTGGGTGTGCCCCGCGGCGCCTCCGACGAGGAGATCAAGAAGGCGTACCGCAAGCTCGCGCGCGAGTACCACCCCGATCGCAACCCCGGCGACACCGAGGCCGAGGAGCGCTTCAAGGAGGTCCAGGGCGCCTACGACACGCTCTCGGACCCGGAGACGCGCAAGCAATACGACGCCGGCGGCGCCTTTGCCGGCTTCGGCGGGCGTGGAGCGGGTCCGGGCAACTTCGCCGCCGACATCGGCGACATCTTCGGCTCCCTCTTCGGCCGCCGGGGCGGAGCCGTGCGCCAGGAGCCGGCGCGAGGTCGCGACCTCGAGACCGAGGTGCGGCTGAGCTTCGATCAGGCGATGCACGGCACGGAGGTCTCGGTGACCGTGCCGAAGCGCTCCACCTGCAAGACCTGCAGCGGAACCGGTGCGAAGCCCGGCACCGCGCCCACAGTCTGCCCGCGGTGCGGTGGTCGCGGAATCGACTCGGAGAGCCAGGGCTTCTTCTCGATCAGCCAGCCGTGCCCTCAGTGCGGGGGCGCCGGTCAAGTGATCGAGGATCCTTGCCCGACCTGCGACGGCTCGGGCCTCACGCTTCAGCGCAAGCGCTACCGCGTGCGAATCCCCGCCGGGGTCTCGGACGGCACCCGAATTCGGGTGGCCGGCAAGGGCGAGGATGGCCCTCGCGGCGGCCCGCCCGGCGACCTCTACGTGGTCACCCGGGTCGCACCGTCCCCCGTGTTCCGCCAGCGCCGCGGCGGCAACCTCGAGGTCGACGTTCCGATCACGATCGCCGAGGCGATCCAGGGAGCCACGATCGAGGTACCCACGCTCAACGCCACCAAGCGGATCAGGGTGCCTGCCGGAACCCAGCACGGCACCGTGCAGCGTCTGCGCGGGGAAGGTCCCCCGAAGCCTCGCAACAAGGGGCGCGGCGACATCCTGTACAGGCTCGGGGTCGAGATGCCTCGGAACCTGAACTCTGACCAGAAGCGCGCGCTCGAGGAATTCGCCGCCGCCCTCAACGACCACGACCCGCGGGAGCGCCTGCTCCGTGACGCGTCCGCGACTACCGGCAAGGTTTCCGACGAATGAGCGAGAGCCGAAAGTCCCGCGCCAGGAGCGAGGGCTCCGCGTCCCTCGACCGCACGCGAGGCGTATTCATGATCTCCGTCGCGGCCGAGCTCGCCGACATGCACCCGCAGACGCTGCGCATGTACGAGGCGCGCGGGTTGATCACGCCGAAGCGCTCGCCGAAGAACACCCGCTTGTACTCCCAGGAGGACGTCGAGCGCCTGCGGCGGATCCAGCGCATGACCGCCGAGGAGGGCCTCAACCTCGCCGGGGTCGAGACCGTGCTGGAACTCGAGCGCCAGCTGGAGCGCGCCCGGGGCGACATCGCGCGCATGCGCCAGCGAGCCGGGGAGCTCGAGCGGCGCATGGCCGAGGAGATCGAACGGGTGCGCCGCTCGTTCAAGGCAGAGCTCGTTCCCTACGGGGCCTACGAGACCATTGCCCCGGCCGACGACGAGAAGCGGGTCAAGATCCCCGTCGAGCGGGCGAAGCGCGACGGCGAGGGCGGCTCGAGGACTTGAGCGCTCGCGCCGTGGCGACCGCCCTCGCCGCGGCGAGACTCGGAATCGGAGCCGGTCTGTGGCTGGCCCCGAAGCAAGCGCTTGGCGCGCTGGGCTTCGACCGTCTCGATTCGGGCGGACTCGCACTGGCTCGGATCGCGGCCACGCGCGACCTCGTGCTCGGCGCCTGGCAGCTGGCCGGCGCCGCCCAAGAACGCGAACGGCGACGGGTGTCGCTCGCATGCGCAGTGAGCGACGGGGGCGACGCCCTCGCTTTCTGGCTTTCCCTTGGCGACGACGCTACGCGCCGTGCCGGCCGCCGGGGTCTGGCGGCCGCTATTCCGGCCGCCCTCGTCGGCCTCTGGCTCGCGCGGCAGTCCGACGACGATCGGCGCTCGAACTGAGCAACCGCTCGGCCGCGCCTCGGACCGTCTCCGTCGCGTAGCTCATCGAGGGCTGGTAGTCGGTGAGCACGGCGATCGCGATGTGCCGGCTGCCGTCGCGCAGCTCAGCCGCCTGATGCGCTAGCTGGCCGCGCTCCGTCGTCACCCAGCCGCCCTTGAAGCGCACGGCCCACCGCGGTCGGGCGGCCGCGGGGATCCCCCACGACTGCTCGGGCACGATCGAGCCGAGCAGGCCCAAGGCGAACTCCCGATGGCGGCCCCCGTAGACACGCTTTGACTCGGAGAACATCCGCGCCATGTCCGCCGCCGTGATCTGCGCATTTCCCCAGTGCCCGGCGACGGTGAAGCCGTTCATCTCGGCCAACCGCGCTACTTCGAGCAACCCGGCGTCGCCGACCCGGTAGTAGATGGTGTCGGCCGCATCGTTGTCGCTGTAGGTGATCATCGCGCGCAGCAGCGACTCGGTCTGAGCGTCGAGCGGCAGGCCCTCGCGCTCCAGGCGGCGCAGCTCGGCGGCGAGCAGCATCGACTTGACGACGCTCGCCGACGAGTAGCGACGGTGCTCGTCCTCTCCCCGCAGGCGCCCCCGAGTGTCGACCACGGCGATGGACACCGAGCCGCCCCTCGCCTGGGCGTACCCCCAAGCCTCCTTGAGCGCGCCGGGGGCGGGCACGATCGGCGGCCGGCGCTCGGCGGGCGGGCGCGCGCCACCGGGATGCGCGGCGGGCGACCGATCACCGCCTGCCCGCTCGGACCCCGCAGCCGTCAGTACGATCTCTCCGTCGCCCGAGAAGCCGAGCTTCTCACCCGGGGGATCGAGGTCGAGCCCCTGGGCAACGAGAGCGCCCGCGAGCACGAGCAAGCCGGCCGCGATTAGAGCACTCGCGCCGAGGTGGCGCCGGCGGCGGCGCCGTTCGGAGCGGGCGTCCTCGTGCCGGCGGCGAGACTGTTCGCGGCCTCGAGCCCAGAGCTCGATCAGTGCCTCGTCGTCCCCGAGGTCACCGGAAGCCAGCCGAACGCCGTTGCCCGCGGTGGGAGCGACGTCGGCTCGGCTCTTGTCCCCCATGTCGAAAGTCAGGCTATCCGGGTACCGCGCGGACGCTATGTGCGCCTCGACCGCGCGCTGTGAAGGTCCTGTGAGCGTGCGGCCGCGAAAGTTCGCTAGGAGCGAACGACCGGGCGCTTAGTCCTGGTTGTTGTAGCGGTGTCTGCCGTTGCCCTCGGTCGCCTCTGCGATCGGGGCGTGTTGATCGAGGCCGGCGACGTCGCGGCGTACGGCCCCTTCACCGAGGTGAGCGCCGCCTACCTGGCCGACGAAGAAGCCGTCGGATATATCTAAGTCCATTCGACTTAGATTTGTTTCCGCGAGGCGCTAAACTCAATTCGCCATGCAGCCCGATCGATTCACTATCAAGTCACAGGAGGCCGTCGCGGCCGCTCAGCGGCTCGCGGCCGAGCACCGCAACCCGGAGGTGGCGCCCGCCCACCTCCTGCTCGCGCTGCTCGAACAGGACGAGGGGTTGGCAGGGGCGGTGCTGCGCAAGCTCAGCGCCGACGTTCCGGCGATCGCCGAGCGCACGCGAGCCGCGATCTCAGAGCTGCCGGCGGTCAGTGGCGACGACGAGCCCGAGGTGCGTCCGTCGCAGCCTTTTGTGCGCACGCTTCAGCGCGCCGAACAGGAGAGCGCCAGGCTAGGCGACGAGTACATCTCCGTCGAGCACCTGTTGCTTGCGCTGTCCGACGCTAAGTCCGGCGTCGCCGACCTGCTGCCCGCTCGCGAGTCGCTGGTCAAGGCCATCTCCGAGGTGCGCGGACCGCATCGCGTGACCTCCCCCAATCCCGAGGACACCGTGCAGGCCCTGGAGAAGTTCGGTCGCGATCTCACGGCGGAGGCCGAGCAGGGCAAGCTCGACCCGGTGATCGGGCGCGACGAGGAGATCCGCCGCGTGATCCAGGTGCTCTCTCGCCGCACCAAGAACAACCCCGTGCTGATCGGCGATCCCGGGGTTGGAAAGACGGCCATCGTCGAAGGCCTCGCCCAGCGGATCGTGGGCGGCGACGTGCCGGAGTCGCTGCGCGACCGGCGGGTGATCGCGCTCGATATCGGCTCGCTGCTCGCCGGCTCGAAGTACCGCGGCGAGTTCGAGGAACGCCTGAAGGCCGTGCTGAAGGAGGTCCAGTCCGCCGAGGGCCAGATCGTGCTGTTCATCGACGAGCTGCACACGATCGTCGGCGCCGGCGCTGCCGAGGGCGCGGTCGACGCCGCCAACCTGCTGAAGCCGATGCTGGCCCGTGGCGAGCTGCGAGCCGTCGGCGCGACCACGCTCGACGAGTACCGCAAGCACGTCGAAAAGGACGCCGCGCTCGAGCGCCGCTTCCAGCCCGTGTTCGTGGGCGAGCCCGACGTCGGCGACACGATCGCGATCCTTCGCGGCCTCAAGGAGCGCTACGAGGTCCACCACGGCGTGCGCATCTCCGACCCGGCGATCGTCGCCGCCGCAACGCTCTCGGAGCGCTACATCGCCGACCGCTTCCTGCCCGACAAGGCGATCGACCTGATCGACGAGGCAGCGTCCCGCCTGAAGATGGAGATCGAGTCGGCGCCCACCGAGATCGACGAGGTCGATCGGCGCATCCAGCAGCTCGAGATCGAGCGCGAGGCGCTGAAGAAGGAAAAGGACGAGGTCTCTGTGGCCCGCCGCGAGGCGATCGAGGCCGAGCTCTCGGAGCTCCGCGAGCGCGCGAGCGAGATGAAGGCGCGCTGGCAGGCCGAAAAGGAGGCGATCGAGGCGATCAAGCGCGCCAAGTCAGAGCTCGACGAGGCTCAGCGCGAGGCCGAGCGCGCCGAGCGCGAAGCCGATCTCCAGCGGGCCGCCGAGTTGCGCTACGGCCGGATCCCGGAGCTCGAGAGCGTGGTCTCCGAGCACGAGGAGCGCCTGCGCGACCTGCATGCCTCCGGCAGCGCGATGCTGACCGAGGAGGTGACCGAGGAGGACGTCGCCCAGGTGATCTCGCGCTGGACCGGGATCCCGGTCTCACGCCTGATGGAGGGCGAGGTCGAGAAGCTGATCCACATGGAGGGGCGGCTGCACGAGCGAGTGATCGGCCAGGACGAGGCGGTCGAGGCGGTCTCCAACGCGCTGCGCCGCTCACGCGCCGGGCTGGCCGACCCCAACCGCCCGATCGGGACGTTCCTCTTCCTCGGCCCGACCGGCGTCGGCAAGACCGAGCTGGCCCGTGCGCTTGCGGAGTTCATGTTCGACTCCGAGCAGGCGATCGTGCGCCTCGACATGTCGGAGTACATGGAGAAGCACACGGTCGCCCGCCTGATCGGCGCCCCGCCCGGCTACGTCGGCTATGAGGAGGGCGGTCAGCTGACCGAGGCGGTGAGGCGCCGCCCGTACGCGGTGATCCTGCTCGACGAGATCGAGAAGGCGCACTCCGACGTCTTCAACGTGCTGCTCCAGATCATGGACGACGGCCGCCTCACGGACGGTCAGGGCCGCACGGTGAACTTCACGAACTCGATCCTGATCATGACCTCGAACGTCGGCTCGCAGGAGATCGCCGCCGAGGCGATCGACGAGCGGATCAGGGAGCGAATCGATGAGATCCTCGTCACGACCTTCAAGCCCGAGTTCCTGAACCGCCTCGACGAGGTGGTGGTGTTCCACCGGCTCAGTCGAGACGACATCAGCCAGATCGTCGACCTTCAGGTCGCCCAGCTCGCCGGCCGACTGGCCGAGAAGGGCATCCGGGTGGAGCTCACAGACGACGCCCGCACGCTGCTGGGCAACCTCGGCTACGACCCGACCTATGGGGCGCGCCCGCTGAAGCGGGTGATCCAGCGAGAGCTGGTCGACAAACTGGCGCTGGCGCTGCTCGAGGGCGAGTTCGCCGAGGGCGACGTCGTCGACGTCGACGCCGAGAACGGCGCGCTCAGCTTCACGCGCGCGGCGGAACGAGCCGCCGAGCGCACCGCCGTCTAGCAGGGCGACGCGAAGCCCAGGGACCGCCACGTGACGTAAGGGAGGCCAGCAGCAAAGGCCAAGTCCCAGCCCGCCGGCACCCAGGATCGCCGCCTGAGGTCGCCACGCGCGCGGGTCATCGGGCGAAACAGCCTATGCTCGCGGCGCGTGCGACTGGTGATGACCCTCAAGGTCCGCGACGAGGTGGATATCTTGGAGGCCAACCTCCGCTACCACGCGTGCCTGGGGGTCGATCACTTCATCGCGACCGACAGCGGCTCGCAGGACGGATCGCTTGAGGTGCTCGACCGCTGGCAGTCGGCCGGGCGGTTGACGCTGATCACGGAACCGCCCGAGGACTTCTATTCGAAGGCACAAGAGTGGGTCACGCGCATGGCACGGCTCGCGGCGACCGACCTCGAGGCCGATTGGGTCATCCATAACGACGCGGACGAGTTCTGGTGGCCGCTCCCCGGGGGGACGCTTCCGGAGACCCTCGGCTCGGTTTCAGACTCCGCGGGGGTCGTCGTCGCTCCCCGCTCGGACTTCGTCGCGAGGCCGGACGGCCCGGGGTCGTTCACGGACCGACTGGTGTTTCGCGAGCGCCATTCCCAGATCCCGCCCAAGCTCGCCCATCGTGCGCGTGCCGACATCGTCGTTCTGAACCGCGGCGCTCATGCCGTTGACATCGCGGCGGCGACCAAGGGCAAGGCTGCGTACTCGGATGGGCGCGCCGTCTTGCGACCCGTGCGGACGCAACCGCCAGTCGATGACCCCCTCGCCTGGGCGCCCGAGTTCCCGATCTGTGTCTTGCACTTCCCGGTGCGCTCGGAGGCGCAGTTTCGGCGGCGAGTGGAGGGCGCCCTCAAGGGAGGGGTCGACGATCAGGGGATGATTCGCCAGCTCCGGG
>Ga0081538_10003369_pt1 | contig 15129 bp, 15 predicted proteins | sample TabmetS5T2R1_FD_71022 | JGI IMG/M metagenome (GOLD analysis project Ga0081538, IMG submission 71022) | Tabebuia heterophylla rhizosphere microbial communities from the University of Puerto Rico - S5T2R1 | ecosystem: Host-associated > Plants > Roots > Rhizosphere ... | reverse complement strand
ACCGGATTGAGCGAGGCGCATGTCATCCAAGTCAATGAGGCAGGGCAGGCGCAGATCGACGTTCCGTTGCGCGGGCGTACGGTCCTGTCCATCACGCCGATGGTCTAGATGGCTTGCTGCACAGTCATCACTGCGTTGCTGGGCGTGATCCTGCGGCCATTGCTGCCTGCGCGCGGATCGCCGCTGGCTTGGCGGCTCATGGCGGCTGAACCGCCATCACCGTCCTATTATCAGGGCCGCCTGCAGAGTTTCCGGCACGCCTTTGCTGGCCTGGCCTTCGTCGTCCGCAACGAGCCGAACATGCGCATCCACATCGCCGCCGCGGTTGCGGCCGTCATGCTCGGCTGGCTCCTGCACATCGATGCCGCCGAATGGCGCTGGCTGATCCTGGCGATCGGCCTGGTCCTTGGCGCCGAAGTATTGAACACGGCGGTCGAGCAGGCCTGCAATGCCATCACCCTGCAGCACAATGCAGCGATCAAGTTCGCAAAGGATGCAGCGGCCGGTGCCGTGCTCCTGTCCGCCGCGACTGCCGCGCTGATCGGCGCGAGCATCTTCGTCCCGCATCTGATCGCCCACCTGGCCGGCGAGGCCGCACCTCTGTGCCGAGCCGGCACCTGAAAACAAATCGCCCGCCCGAGAGGGAGACTCCAGGGCGGGCGATCCGATTTCCGCGGGGTCGCAATCCGCGGCAGGGAATGGCGACTTAGCTCGAGTAGTACATCTGGTACTCGATCGGGTGCGGCGTATGCTCGAGGGCATACACCTCTTCCCACTTGAGCGCCGAGTAGGCCTCGATGAAGTCCTTGTTGAACACGTCGCCCTTGAGCAGGAAGGCGTGGTCGGCTTCCAGCGATTCCAGCGCCTGGCGCAGGCTGCCGCACACGGTCGGCACGTCGGCCAGCTCTTCCGGCGGCAGGTCGTACAGGTTCTTGTCCATCGGGTCGCCCGGATGGATCTTGTTCTGGATGCCGTCGAGGCCGGCCATCAGCATCGCCGAGAAGGCGAGGTACGGATTGGCCAGCGGATCCGGGAAGCGGACCTCGACGCGCTTGCCGTTCGGGCTCGCCACGTACGGGATGCGGCAGGACGCCGAGCGGTTGCGCGACGAATAGGCCAGCAGCACCGGCGCTTCGAAGCCGGGGATCAGGCGCTTGTAGCTGTTGGTGGTCGGGTTGGTGAAGGCGTTGATCGCCTTGGCATGCTTGATGATGCCGCCGATGTAGTAGAGCGCCATCTCGGAAAGATCCGCGTAGCCGTTGCCCGCGAACAGCGGCTTGCCGCCCTTCCAGATCGACTGGTGCACGTGCATGCCCGAGCCGTTGTCGCCCTTGACCGGCTTCGGCATGAAGGTCGCGGTCTTGCCGTAGGCGTGCGCGACGTTCTTCACCACGTACTTGTATTTGATCATCGCGTCGGCGCAGTGCACCAGCGTGCCGAACTTCACGCCCAGCTCATGCTGGCTCGGCGCCACTTCGTGGTGATGCTTCTCGACTTCGACGCCCATGGCGGCGAGGGTGGAGAGCATCTCGGAACGCAGGTCTCCGCCCGAATCCAGCGGCGCGACCGGGAAGTAGCCGCCCTTCACCTTCATCCGATGGCCGTGATTGCCCTCGTCGAACTTCTTGCCCGAGACGTACGGACCTTCCTCGCTGTCGATGTAGACATAGGTCTCGTTCATCTTGACGTCGTAGCGGACGTCGTCGAACACGAAGAACTCGGCCTCCGGGCCGAAATAGGCGATGTCGCCGATGCCGGAGCTCTTCACGTAGGCTTCGGCCTTCTTGGCGATCGAGCGCGGGTCACGGCCGTAATTCTGACCGGTCAGCGGCTCGGCGATGTCGCAGAAGATGACCAGCAGCTTCTGGGCGGAGAAGGGGTCCAGGACCGCGGTATCGCAATCCGGCAGCAGCGTCATGTCGGATTCGTTGATCGCCTTCCAGCCGGCGATCGAGGAGCCGTCGAACATCACGCCTTCCGTCAGGAATTCCTCGGTGATGGTCGATACATGGTGCGCCAGATGCTGCCACTGGCCCTGCGGATCGGTGAAACGGAAATCGACATACTGGATCTCTTCCTTCTTGATGAGATCCAACACTTTTCTGACGCTCGACATGGTACCTTCCTGATCTCTGGATGATGATTGGTTAGTGTCCGGCGATTGCGTTCGCCGGTGCCCCCACAGGGAGTTCGGTTAGATCGCTTCCGGGCCGCGTTCGCCGGTGCGGATGCGGATCGCTTCCTCGACGTTCAGCACGAAGATCTTGCCATCGCCGATGCGCCCGGTGGCGGCTGCCTGGCGGATGGCCTCGATGGCGCGCTCCACCATGTGGTCTTCCACGACGACTTCCAGCTTCATCTTGGGCAGGAAATCGACGACATACTCGGCTCCGCGATAGAGCTCGGTATGCCCCTTCTGCCGGCCGAAACCCTTGGCTTCAGTCACGGTCAACCCCTGAATGCCGACTTCGTGCAGCGCGTCCTTCACTTCGTCCAGCTTGAACGGCTTGATGATGGCTTCGATTTTCTTCATTTGAACACCTGAATGGCCTGCGACCAGACGCGTATCAGCAAGGGTCGTGCCAAGCCATACGTTTCGTCCAACACACAGCTTTGCGCCATTTTTGGGCCATGTCCAACGCCGTGTTTGCCCAACAATTGGGCGAGATTGCCTGTAATTTGAGCAGGCGCGATTTCAGGCGCCAAGCCGCTCCCGGCGCGCGAATCCCCGGCTGATCGCGACCCCAGTCGACACCACCAGCATTCCGATCGTTAACCGGGCGTCCGAAACGCGGCGCGTGGTGGCGTAAGCGATCTATAGGCAAGCAGGGAGGATAGTTCCCGTCCATGAATTCAGGGGTGTCTGCCACCGATTCATATCAGCCGCTGCATAAGGACCGCCCGTGTCATGAAACGTACTGCACACTTACCTACTTCTGTCTGGCCCCGGCAGTACCCGACCGCGTCGGACCAGGCGCTCACCATCATTCGTGCCGTCTCATTCGAGGTCAGCCAAGCGATTGCGGCGGCGCATCGCTATGAAGAGCTCAGGCTCAAGTCGCGCGCTTGCCACGACCCGGATTCGTATCCCGCTCGTCGGGTCTACCTGGAGTTCTACTCCGACAGATAGCCTTCCAGCCGCTCGCGCTGGCGCTGGAGAAAGCGCCGGACCGCCGGATCGGATTCCAGTCCGATCGCCAGCTCATAGGCGCGGTCGGCTTCCGCGAGGGCGCCGGTGCGTGCCAGCAATCCGGCCCTCGCCGCCCAATAGGGCTGGTAGGCGGCGAGTTGCGGGTCGTCCTTCAGGTCGTCAAGCGCAGCGAGGCCGGCCGCCAGTCCCCGCGTTTCGGCGATCGCGACCGCTCGGTTGATCGCGACCACCGGCGACCCGGTCAGCGTCGCCAGCGCGCCGTACAGCATTTCGATCGCCTCCCAGTCGGCTCGCCCCGTCAGCCGGCGCACCACATGGGCGGACTGGATCGCGGCCTCCAGCTGATAGCGGCCGAGGATTCCCTTCGCGCCTGCGGTGCGCAGCAGTGTCTCCGCTTCCGTGATCAGGCCGGCGTCCCACAACGCCGTGTCCTGCTGGGCGAGGGGGACGTAATCGCCCTGCGGGTCGCGCCGCGCCGCCCGCCGCGCGTCGGCATAGAGCATGAGCGCCAGCAGCCCGAGCGCCTCCGGCTCCTCCGGCAGCAGCGATGCGACCAGCCGCCCGAGCCAGATCCCTTCCTCGGCGAGGTTGCGGCGCCGCGCCTCTGTACCGGCCGGGTCCGACCAGCCTTCGGTGAAGGTCGCATAGATCGCTTCCAGCACCGCACCCAATCGCTCCGGCAAGTCGTTGCGCTCCGGAAGCCGGAACGGGATGCCGGCCAGCGCGATCTTCTGCTTGGCGCGCACCAGGCGCTGGCCCATCGTCGCCGGCGCCACCAGGAAGGACGAGGCGATAGTCGCGGCATCGAAGCCGAGGATGGTCTGCAGGATCAGCGGCGCGCGGATGCCGGCATCGATCGCCGGATGCGCGCAGGCAAACATCAGCGCCAGGCGCTCGTCCGGAATCTCCGGCGCGCTCGCGCGGTTGCTTTCGACCTCCTCGATCATCAGACGGATCTCAGCGGCGGCCGCGTCGCTAGTGTGGCGCCGGCGCGCGGCATCCACCGCCCTGCGGCGCGCGACCGCGAGCAGCCAGGCTTCCGGCTGGCGAGGAACGCCATGCGCGGGCCAGTCTGCGAGCGCGGCGGCGAAGGCGTCGGACAATGCATCCTCCGCCGCCGCCACGTCACGCGTGCGTTGCGCGAGGTAGGCAACGAGCTTGCCATAGCTCCGGCGCGCGACCGCCTCGGCGGTCGCATGACTGGTGCCGTCGTCGCGCACCGTCACGGACCTACTGCATGACCCAGAGGGGCCGCACCTCGATAGTCCCGGCGCTGGCGCCAGGACAACGCGATGCCCAGGACAAGGCGCTGTCCATGTCCGGCACGTCGATCAGGTAGTAGCCCGCAAGCTGCTCCTTGGCTTCGGCATAGGGACCGTTCACCACGTTGGTCTTGCCGTCGCGGATGCGCACCGTGGTCGCCGCGTCGGTGAACTGCAGTCGAGAGCCGTCCACCCAGATGCCCGCGTTCTTCAGCGCCTCGGTATAGGCGAAATAGGCCGGCAGCATCTTGTTCGCGTCCTCCTTCGGGATTGCGCGCATCCTCTCCTCGTCACCATAGATCAGCAGCATGTATTTCATGACCGTCTCCCTCCATTGGTGCGATGCGGCATGCACCGCCGGCACCATGACGTTCGATCCGCGCTGATTTCGACAGGCGGGTGAAAAAATCCTGGAACCGAATTGTCTCCCCGCGGTCTGCGTGGACTTGCTGCTGCCATCATCTGGCAGCGCACCTCCCTAACTGGCTTGTCTGAGAGCATATCCCGCGTCCCGTCGGGTGTGGTAGGACCTCGCTGCGTTTGCGGCGGAACGCCTTTGGAGCTGGCAATGAGTGTGGAAGCGGCCACCGTTCGCGCGGGTGGCAAGGAATGGGTCGGGCTGGCGGTGCTGACGCTGCCGTGCCTCCTGGTATCGATGGACCTCACGGTCCTCTATCTCGCGGTCCCGCACCTGACTGCCGACCTGCAGCCGAGCGCCGCGCAGCTGCTGTGGATCGTCGACATCTACGGCTTCCTGATAGCTGGCTCGCTGATCACCATGGGCACTTTGGGTGACCGCATCGGCCGACGCCGGCTGCTGCTGATCGGCGCCGCCGCCTTCGGCCTGGCATCGGTGCTGGCGGCCTTCTCGACCAGCCCCGAGATGCTGATCGCGACGCGTGCCGTGCTCGGCATCTCCGGCGCAACGCTGATGCCGTCGACCCTGTCCTTGATCCGCAACATGTTCCATGACGCGGGCCAGCGCACCTTCGCGATCGGTATCTGGACCATCAGCTTTTCCATCGGCGGGATTCTCGGCCCGCTGATCGGCGGCGTGCTGCTGGAGCATTTCTGGTGGGGCTCGGTGTTCCTGATCGGCGTCCCCGCCATGGCGCTGCTGCTGATACTGGGTCCGTTGCTGCTGCCGGAATTCCGCAGCGGCGAGACCAGCCGCTATGACCTCACCAGCGCCGTCATGTCGCTGCTGACCGTCCTCGCGGTGATCTATGGCGTCAAGCACATCGCGGAGCAGGGGCTCGATTGGCTGGCGGCAATCTCGATCGTCGCGGGCCTCGCCATCGGCGTCGCGTTCGTGCGGCGGCAGGGATTGCTCGATGCTCCGCTGATCGATCTGCGCCTGTTCAGCTCTTCGACCTTCGCAACGTCGCTGGCGACCAACGTGTTCGGCTTCTTCGTGATGTTTGGCACGTTCCTGATGACGGCCCAGTATCTGCAGCTGGTGCTGGGCTTGTCGCCGCTGGTCGCCGGCTTGTGGACCATTCCGTCGTCGCTCGGCTTCACCGCCGGCTCCATGCTGACTTCGGTGATCGCGAAGCACGTGCGCCCGGCCTACGCCATCGCGGGCGGCAGCGTGCTGTCCGCGGTCGGTTTCATTCTCCTGATGCTGGTCGATGCTCCCGGCGATCTTGCACTGTTGGTGATTTCGTCCGTTGTCTGGTCGATCGGCCTTGCGCCGGCCTACATCCTGGCGACCGACATGATCGTCGCCGGCGCGCCGCCGGAGCGGGCAGGGGCGGCCTCGGCGATCTCGGAGACCGGCACGGAGCTGGGCGGCGCGCTCGGCATCGCCATCATCGGCAGCGTCGGTGCCGCAATCTACCGCAGCATGATGGCAAGCAACGTTCCAGCCGAGTTGCAGCAGGACGCCGCGACGGCCGCGCGCAGCACGCTCGGCGGCGCCTTGGCGATCGTGGATCAGCTTCCGGCTGACATCGGCAAAGCGATGCTGGATGCCGGACGCGTCGCCTTCACCCAGGGCATGATTGTTTCGGCCGGCATGGCGGCTGTTGCCATGCTCACGATCGCGGCCATGGCCCTGATCTGGTTGCGCAAAGTCCGTCCTAGCGCCGCGCCCAGCCATTAGGAGGATCCAATGGCAGATGACGCTCTCTCCAAAGCACTGTTCCGCGCCCTGTTGGCTCTGCGCATCACCCTCGGGCTGTTCCTGCTGCAATGGGGCGTCGAGAAGTTCGTCGTGCCGCAGTCGAATGTCGGCATCTGGAGCCACTTCTACGGCCTCGATGTATCGGTGGCGCTCGGCTACGCGTTCGGTATCGCCGAGATCGCGATCGCGCTGTGCATGATCCTCGGCCTGTTCCGTACCATCGTGTACGGCGCGGCGCTCCTCCTGCATGCGGTGACGGTGCTGGTGACCTGGCGGCAGCTGATCGATCCCTGGAGCGATCCGATCAACCACCTGTTCACTGCAGCCGTGCCAGTGCTGGGTGCCTTCCTGGCGCTGTTCCTGCTGCGCCACTGGGACCGCAGCCTGTTCGCCAAGTAGCGAAGTCCCGGTCTTTCCCCAGTCCCGCCGCAATCTGGCCGCAACCGGGCGGTACTGAAGGCGGGTCTACGGCAAGACAGGGGACTTCCATGTTTCACAAAACCATCATCGCGCTCGCGGTGCTGGCGGCGGCGCTCGGCGGCTGCGGCACGCGCTCCATCTCGAACTCCGGCTACTATGAGGACGGCTACTACGGCAACGCGTTCTATCAGGGTGAGATCAGCGACCTCGACCTGTTCGTTCCGCGCGAACGCCAGGCGACGTTTGAGAGCAACATCACGGAAGCGTTGGCTGACGCCAAGCTCGTCACGGCGCAGCTCGGCAAGCCGTTGCTGGTGGTGCAGTCCGGCGCGCTGGTGCCGGACGAGCTGATGACCGACGCGCTCAAGAACCACTTCCAGATCTCGCCTTTCTCAGGCGTGCCCAGCAAGCCGGACTATCCGAATATTAGTACCGCGAGCACGGCCGAGCCGGGCTCGTTCGGCGAGCGGCTGCGCCTGGCGGCGGCGCAAGGTGGCTATCATCGCGTGCTGGTCTATTGGGGCCAGCTCGAAACTCTGCGCTCCGCCGGCGTCACGAAGGCGGTCTCGTGGGTTCCGATCGTCGGCGCGGTGGTGCCCGATGAATCCCAGGATATGCGCATCCGCCTGAAGGCGGCGATTATCGATGTCGAGACCGGCCGCTGGCACATGATCCTGCCGGACTCGATCGCGGACAGCGCGATCAGCGCCTCGATCAATCGCGCGACCTCCGACCAGGACCAGGTGCAGCGCCTGAAGGCCGCCGGCTACGCCAAGCTTGCGGACATGATTATCGCGGAGGCGGGCACTGCGTCGATGAATTGACCCGGGTCAAAGAAGAAGGGCCGGCGATCATGCCGGCCCTTCCGTGTTCGTCCTACTCCGCCGCCTTCTTGCGCTTCTCGAGGAAGCCGCCCATCCGGCGGATCGCTTCTGCGATGTTTTCCTTGCTGTTGGCGTAGGAGATGCGCAGGTAGCCTTCGCCGAAGGCGCCGAAGCTGGTGCCCGCGATCGAGGCGACGCCCGCTTCGTCGAGCAGGCCGACTTCCATCTGCTTCGACTTGAGCCCGGTGCCCTTGATGTTCGGGAAGGCGTAGAACGCGCCGAGCGGCGTGATGCAGGAGACGCCGGGCAGCTTGTTCAGCTCGGCGACCACGAACTTCCGGCGCTCGTCGAACGCCACCATCATCTTGTCGATCTCGCCGCGCGGGCCCTTGAGGGCCGCGATGCCGGCCCACTGCGCGGCCGCGTTGACGCAGGAATGCACGTTGATGCACAGCCGCGTCGCATGGTCGATCAGCGACTTCGGCCACACCGAATAGCCCATGCGCCAGCCGGTCATGGCGTAGGTCTTGGACCAGCCGTCGAGCACGATCAGCCGGTCGGCGATCTCCGGATACTTGAGCAGGCTGGTGTGCACGTTGCCGTCATAGAGCATCTCGGAATAGATCTCGTCCGACATGATGGCGACGTTCGGATGCTGGGCGAGGCCGGCGACCAGCTTGTCGATCTCCGCCTTGACGCAGATGCCGCCGGTCGGGTTGGCGGGCGAGTTGATGATGATGAGCCGCGTCTTCGGCGTGATGCGCGAGAGCACATCCTCCGCCTTGAAGCCGAAGCCGTTCTCCTCGAGCAGCGGCAGCGGCACCGGCGTCGCGCCGACGAACTTGATGACGGATTCGTAGATCGGGAAACCGGGATTCGGATAGATGATCTCCGCGCCCGGCTCGCCGAACATCGAGATCGCGAAATACATGGTGACCTTGCCGCCCGGCACGATCAGCACGTTCGCGGGATCGACGTTGACGCCGTGGCGGCGGTGCAGGTCGGCGGCCACCGCCTCGCGCACCTGCGGGATGCCGTTGGCCGGGGTGTAGCCGTGATGGCCGTCCTTCAGCGCCTTGACCGCGGCCTCGACGATATGGCCGGGGGTCTGGAAATCGGGCTGGCCGATCGAGAGCGCGACGATGGACTTGCCCTGGGCCTCCAGCGCCTTGGCGCGGGCCAGGACCTCGAACGCCGATTCGGTGCCAAGGCGGCCCATGCCGCTCGCCAACTGAAGCATGTGATTTTTCCTCTTTGCAGCCAATGCCCCGAAGGGCGATTTCCGGCGCGGATTTTACGGGCGAGGGGTTCGGAGACGGGCTTTCCCGGCCGACAGGAATTTGCGGATTGGCGACAGCGCCCATGTCGTTGAAAGGGGATTTGGCCGCGCTTAACTATAGTCGAGCGCTTGACCCGGCGGGCGCCCTGGTTTAGACCCGCCGGCGCGGTGGCGGGTATAGCTCAATTGGTTAGAGCACTAGATTGTGGATCTAGGGGTTGCCGGTTCAAGTCCGGTTACTCGCCCCAAATTCCTCCCTACCGGATGACAGTTCGGCTACATGCCTGCAATGCAAGGCAGGCATGAAGTTTGCGCGTGACTCACGGGTAAACCTAGGATACGGTCCTGCGCCTGACGGTCGCAGACCGGCAGTAGCAAAGTTGGCGCGAGCCACGGTCCAAGTTCTGGGATGACAAGGTTCGGGGGCCGCCTCAAGTGCGGTCCATTGCTGCAAGATCAGCAGAAAAGGCAGGCTTGATGGGCCTGCCTTTTTTGCTGATCCAGAATTCCTTCTGGCCTCTCATCCCGCCCTGCGATAGAATCTGACCAATTGGACAAGTCTCGGGAAGCCAGGCCCGGGCAACACCGCAAAATTCGAAATGGGAGGTCAGCACATGTCCCTGCTGATTCGTGGCGGCACCGTCGTGACGGCCGAAGGCAGCGCGCGCGCCGATGTCTATTGCGCGGATGGCGTGATCAAAGCAGTCGGTCCCAACCTCGATGCGCCCTCCGGCGCCCGCGTCGTCGACGCCGGCGGCCAGTATGTGATGCCGGGCGGCATCGACCCGCATACCCATATGCAGCTGCCCTTCATGGGCACGGTCGCGAGCGAGGATTTCTTCACCGGCACCGCGGCGGCGGCCGCCGGCGGCACCACCATGATCATCGATTTCGTGATCCCGGCGCCGCAGACCTCGCTGCTGACGGCCTACGACCAGTGGCGGGAGTGGGCTGAGAAGTCCTGCCAGGACTACTCCTTCCACGTCGCCGTGACCTGGTGGAGCGATGAGGTCTATCGCGACATGGGCACGCTGGTGAAGGACCGCGGCGTCAACAGCTTCAAGCACTTCATGGCGTACAAGAACGCCATCATGGTGCCCGACGAGAACCTGGTGAAGAGCTTCGCGCGCTGCCAGGAGCTGGGCGCGATCGCGACCGTCCATGCCGAGAACGGCGAGCTGGTGTACCACCTGCAGCAGGAGATCCTGAAGCGCGGCATCACCGGCCCCGAAGGCCATCCGCTGTCGCGTCCGCCGGAGGTGGAAGGCGAGGCGGCCAACCGCGCCATCCGCGTGGCGCAGGTGCTGGGTGCGCCGCTCTACATCGTGCACAACTCCTGCAAGGAGTCGGTCGAGGCGATCATCCGCGCGCGGCTCGAAGGCCAGCGCGTCTATGGCGAAGTGCTCGCCGGCCATCTGCTGATCGATGACTCGGTCTATCGCCATCCCGACTGGAACTATGCGGCGGCGCACGTGATGAGCCCGCCGTTCCGGCCGAAGGAGAACCAGGAATATCTGTGGCGCGCGCTGCAATCGGGCAACCTGCAGACCACCGCCACCGATCATTGCTGCTTCTGTGCCGATCAGAAGGCGGCGGGCCGCACCGACTTCACCAAGATCCCGAACGGTACCGGCGGCGTCGAGGACCGCATGTCGGTGCTGTGGCATCACGGCGTCGGCACCGGCCGCATGACGCCGAGCGAGTTCGTGAAGGTCACCTCCACCAACGCCGCGCAGATCTTCAACATCTATCCGCGCAAGGGCTCGGTCAGCGTCGGCGCCGATGCCGATCTCGTGGTGTGGGATGCGCAAGGCACGCGCACCATCTCGGCCAAGACGCATCACCAGAAGGTCGACTTCAACATCTTCGAAGGCATGACGGTGAAGGGCATCGCGAGCCACACCATCAGCCAGGGCAAAGTGGTGTGGGCCGACGGCCAACTCGACGTCACGCGCGGCGCCGGCCGCTACATCGACCGCCCGCCGTTCCCCGAAGTGTTCGAGGCGCTGTCGAAAGTCAACTCCGCGCGCGCGCCGCGATCTGTTCCACGCAAAGCCGCGCAATAATTGCGCTCCTCCTCCCCTTGAAGCGGCCGGCGTTTCGCCGGCCGTTTTGTTGTTTGGACGGCGAGAATTGTCCGCGACTATCGGCCGATAAAAAGCCGATATCATGACCCGCATTTTTGCCCGTTGATTCAAAGCGCACGGCTTAACGTCCTGGAACTAGGACCGCGCTTGACTCGGCGTTCAAAATTTGTGGACACTTTGGTCGCCGCACTGGCCTTGGGGTTTTTCCGGTCGGCAGGCGTTCGGGATGTCGCATAACGAGGGTAGCCCTGCCGTCAGGCAGAGGAAAAAGTGGGGCTCGATTGCGATGTACCGCCGGGATATTCGACTTCGAATCGCGATTGATTTGATGGAGGAGCGTTCGTCGCCCACGCAGGACACAAAGGCTCACGAGCCTTTCGTGGCGCTGGGTTGGAGCGATGTCTCGAACGAGTGGCTGACTTTTGGGAAGCGGGGCTAGGCGGCTATTCAGTTGTAGCTGCTAGATGAGGGGAAGCACGCATGCGTACCATCGACCAGAACCATATTCACAAGGAACTTGTTCGCTTGAGCAAGATGGCGCGGGATCTTCGCATGAAGGAACTCGCGCACTTCATCGACGTCGCGGGGGAAGTGGCGTCGGAGATGAACGCGAAGGCCGAAAGATCCAAAGTGACACGGCACTGATCGCTTCACGGCGTCGCCGCGGCTGATCGCGGCGACGCCACTTCATTGCGCCCAAGTGCGGGCTGCTCGCAGCGATTGCTACAGCCGCCCCACAAACTGCCGCTCATGGTCCTCATGGGCGAAAGTGTGTAAACTCCGCTCAACGGCTAGGGAAGGGCCCCTTGGCGCATGCCGCGGCGGGTCACAGCCATTCTTGCAATCGATATCGTCGGCTACAGCCGCCTCATGGGCGCCGACGACGAGGGTACCCTTGCGCAGTTGAAGATGCTTCGGCGCGACCTGATCGATCCCAAGATCAAGGAACATGAGGGAAGAATCGTAAAGACAACGGGCGACGGCATGCTGGCGGAGTTCGCGAGCGTGGTCGACGCATTGCGCTCTATCATTGAGATCCAACGCGAGATGCGCATGCGCAATGCCGAGATCCCGCCGGAAAAGCGGATCGAGTTCCGGGCTGGCCTCAACGTCGGCGATATCATCATCGATGGCGACGATATCTACGGCGATGGCGTGAACGTTGCGGCGCGCCTGGAGAATCTGGCCGAGCCAGGCGGAGTTTGTGTTTCGGGCCGGGTGTATGAGGATACTCACGGCAAGCTCGACGTCGCATTCGACGATGAGGGCGAGCAGCAACTCAAGAACATCGCATGGCCGGTTAGGGTGTACAGCGTGCGGCTTGACGGCGGAGCGACAAGCACTCGGCCGGCGTTGACGCTGCCTGGCAAGCCCTCGATCGCGGTCCTGGCGTTCGACAATCTGAGCGGCGATCCGGAGCAGGAGTATTTCGCGGACGGCATGGTCGAAGAGATCATCATGGCCCTTTCGCGCATGCGATGGCTGTTCGTGATCGCACGCAATTCAAGCTTCACGTACAAGGGTCGAGCGGTGGACGTGAAACAGGTCGGGCGCGAGTTGGGGGTTCGCTATGTGCTCGAAGGGAGCGTGCGCAAGGCCGGCAACAAGGTGCGGATCGCAGGGCAGCTCATCGACACCTCGACAGGCGCTCATCTTTGGGCGGACCGCTTCGAAGGCGGTGTCGACGACATTTTCGAGCTGCAGGATCAGGTAACCGAGAGCGTTGTGGGGGCCATTGCACCGAAGTTGGAACAGGCTGAGATCGAGCGGGCGCTGCGCAAGCCGACCGAGCGCCTCGACGCCTACGATTACTTTTTGCGCGGTATGGCCGGTGTTCATCTCTGGACCAGGGAGGCGAACAGGGAGGCGCTATCCCACTTCTACAGGGCTATTGAGCTTGATCCGGCCTTCGCATCCGCCTACGGCATGGCGGCGCGGTGCTATTGTCAGCGCAAAGCGGCTGGGTGGATGACAGATCGCGCACAGGAAGTCGCAGAAGTCGAACGGCTAGCTCGACGGGCCGCTGAACTGGGCCGAGATGACGCGGTCGCGCTTTATACCGCAGGATTTGGCCTTGCCTTTGGCGTGGGTGGCCTCGACGACGGTGCTGCCTTGATTGATCGCGCCTTGACGCTCAATCCGAACCTCGCGTGGGCTTGGCTCTTCAGCGGCTGGACTAAAGTCTGGCTCGGCGAGCCGGAAGACGCGATTGAGCGCGAAGCTCATGCAATGCGCTTGAGCCCACAGGACCCTCACGTCTTCAATATGCGCACAGCCACCGCGTACGCCCACTTCATTGCCGGTCGCTATGCCGAGGCGGTGTCCTGGGCGGAAATGGCTATTCGGGACCGGCCAAACCATAACTCCGCGCTGCGCATCTTGTCCGCGAGTTACGCGATGGCGGGGCGGATGGAACAGGCGCGGAAAACCGTGGCGCATTTGTGTGAGCTTGATCCGGCACTGCGGATTTCGAATCTCGATCAGTTGAATCCGTTTCGAAAACCCGAAAACTTCGCCAGGTTGGCAGAGGGTCTGCGCAGGGCTGGATTGCCAGAATAGATCAGACCGGCGGCGTCAGCCCGCAGCCGCGCAGGATGATCTCCGTCACCTGCCGCGCCACCGCCTTGTAGTCTTGCGGCGAGAGCTGCTCCTTGCCCAGCACCGCGGAGATCTGCGAGGCGAAATCCGCATAGGTCTGCGTGCTGGCCCAGATCATGAACAGCAGGTGCCTCGGGTCGATCTCGCGCATCTTGCCCGCCGCGATCCAGCCGCGGATGACCTTGGCCTTGGTGTCGACCCAGGCGCGCAGCTCGGTGCCGAGATACGTCCCGAGATGCGGCGCGCCGTGGATGATCTCGTTGGCGAACACGCGCGAGGGGATCGGCTGCTCGCGCGCCAGCTCGATCTTCGCGGTGATGTAGTGGGCGAGTGCGCGCGCCGGGTCGGCGTCCGCCGTGATCTCGTCGGCGGTGTGCAGCCAGGTGCCGATGATGCCGGTCAGCACCTGCTGGTACAGCTCTTCCTTGGTGTTGAAGTAGTAGTGGAGATTGGCCTTCGGAATAGCGGCGCGACGCGCGATCTCCGCGGTCGTGGCGCCGTTGAAGCCGGCTTCGGCAAACACCGACTCCGCAGCTTCCAGGATTCGGCGCTCGATGCTGGCGCGGCTGCGCTGCCGGACGCCGCCGTTGCCGGCGTCGGTCTGGTCGTTCATCGCCAAAGGGCCTGATCTCCTCTTGATATCGTTCCAATATTGGACGCCCCCCGGAGTCGGAAGGAAAGAAAAAACTTGATCATTCGGTCAGAAAAATCTTGATCAATTGGTCAAATTTCCGCACACTGCCCATGGAATAAGCCAGTGTCGGTTCAGGGGCCGCTTGGCAGCCTGGACCGGTTTGAGTTTGTGCCTGAGACCCATGGGAGGGGTTGATGACGCAATCGGCAACGCCGGACATTGCCGCCGGCCGTCTGCGGCCGGACGAGATCGCCGCCAATTTCGAAGACATCAAGCCGCCGCTCGATCGCAAGAAGGCGCTGATCGAAAGCAGCCGCTGCTACTTCTGCCACGACGCGCCGTGCATCGAGGCGTGCCCGACCTCGATCGACATCCCGAACTTCATCCGGATGATCAACACCGGCAACACGCAGGGTGCGGCGGAGAAGATTCTCGAGGCCAACATCCTCGGCGGCATGTGCGCGCGGGTCTGCCCGACCGAGATCCTGTGCGAAGACAAGTGCGTGCGGAACACCTCGGAGGACAAGCCGGTCAATATCGGCATGCTCCAGCGCTTCGCCGTCGATCACCTGATGGAGAAGGGGCGCTATCCCTTCACGCGCCAGGCGCCGACCGGCAAGTGTGTCGCGGTCGTTGGTGGCGGCCCCGCCGGCCTTTCCTGCGCGCATCGCCTGGCAACGCTCGGCCACGACGTCACGATCTTCGACGCGAAGAAAAAGTTGGGTGGCCTCAACGAATACGGCATCGCC
>Ga0081538_10003368_pt1 | contig 15136 bp, 11 predicted proteins | sample TabmetS5T2R1_FD_71022 | JGI IMG/M metagenome (GOLD analysis project Ga0081538, IMG submission 71022) | Tabebuia heterophylla rhizosphere microbial communities from the University of Puerto Rico - S5T2R1 | ecosystem: Host-associated > Plants > Roots > Rhizosphere ... | reverse complement strand
AGCGGGTTGTGGCCGGAGGCCTCCCAGCCTGCGGGGTCGATGGCGCGGAACAGCTCCTGGGTGGCGGGGTGCCAGCTCCAGCGGAGGTTGTGGGCGAGGACGCGCAGTGGGGTCAGGGCGTCGGGCACGGTGGGCAGCACCGTGAATCGGTGAAGAGGTCTCATGGTTGAACGATCATACGCGCGCGGTCCTGGGGCCGGTGTGGGGCGTCCACACCGATCAGGACGCACTGTCACAACAGCGCCATAACAGCGCGCAGGATCGGGCGGTAACGAACCGCCGGCGGCTGCGATGAAGGTGGGGATGGCCGAGCTGACCCAGGTCGACGTGGAGGCGATGGTCCGGGACGCCCGGGCCGGGGACTCCGCTGCGCTCGGCCAGCTGTACGACACCTATGCCGACCGGGTCGCCCGGTTCGCGACCGGCAGGCTCGGCGACGCGGAGAAGGCGGAGGACGTGACCAGCGAGACGTTCGAGGGGGTGCTCAGCAACCTCGGCGCCTACAAGCCCGGGACCGACTTCGAGGCCTGGCTGTTCACGATCGCCCACCGCCGGGTTGCCGACCACTTCCGGCGGCGGCTCCGCCGCCGCGAGGTCGAGCTGGACGAGGCCGTCCACCCGGCCTCCCGGACAGGAGGCCCCCTCCCGGTGGTGGAGGGCCCCGAGGAGACCGTGCTCGCCGCCGAGCGGCGAGCCGAGGTCGTCGGCGCGTTCCGGAGGCTCCGGGCTGACCAGCAGGAGGTGCTGGCGCTGCGTGTCCTCGGCGGGCTGTCGGCGGCCCAGGTCGGCGAGGTGCTGGGCAAGTCCGAGGGTGCGGTGCGGGTCGCCCAGCATCGGGCCCTGCGGTCGCTCCGGGAGGCGATGGGGGTGACGGCCGGATGACAGAGCCCCGCGACAGCGGGCCGACGGGCCCGGACGACCTGAACGCCCTGGGCGGGCTGGACCTGGCCCTGGACGAGCTCGCCGCCGGGCGCGACCTCCCGGCCGTGAGCGTGGGCGGCGAGGCCGCCGCCCTGGCCACGCTGGCCGCCGAGCTGCGTGCGGCCGTGCCCGCCCCGCCGCCCGGAGCGGCCGAGCGGGGTCGCGCCGCCTTCCTGGCCGCGGCCGGCGACGGGAGCGTCCGGGGCGCGACCCGGCGGCGATCGCTGCCGATGCGACTGGCCGGGCTGGCCGCCGCGCTGGTCGTGCTCGTGGCCCTGCCCGCCGCGGCCAGGCAGGCCGAGCCGGGAACGACCCTGTGGCCGGTCCGGGAGGTCGGCCAGCAGGTCCGCGACCGCCTGGCCGGCCCGACCGAGCGGGCCAACCTGCGCCTGAACACGGCCGAGGAGTACCTCGCGGCCGCCACAGGCGCCGGCGAGGAGCGCCGCGAGGACATGGCCGACGCGGCCGAGGAGAAGATCAAGGACGCCCTCGACGCCCTCAAGGACCTCTCCGGCCCCGAGGTGGCGGCCGTGCAGGCCCGGGCCGACCGGCTCGAAGCCCAGGTCGAAGCGCTGGAGCGCCAGAAGGACGAGAACCGCCCCAGGTCCGGCGGCGGGACCCAGCCGTCCGATGACAGCTCCGGGCCCGGCAGCGGCGACGACGACCGCGGGCCAGGCTCCGGGTCAGGGTCGGGCAAGGGCTCCTCGGGGCCCGGGTCGTCAGGGTCGCAGGAGAGCGGGTCCGGCCGTGACTGAGCGGACCGAGGCCATGGACGTGCGCCTCCTCGGCGGGCGGTACCGGATGGAGGCGCCGCTGGCCGCCGGCGGGATGGGGGACGTGTGGGCGGCCCGCGACCTGCTCCTGGACCGGGCGGTCGCGGTCAAGGTGCTCGGCCGAGCCCTGGCCGATGACGCCCGGGCCGCCGAGCGGCTGCGCCGCGAGGCCCGGGCCGCCGGCCGCCTCGAGCACCCCAACATCGCCCGAGTGCTCGATCTGGGCGAGCACGACGGGCGCCCGTACCTCGTCATGGAGCTGCTCGAGGGCGAGAGCCTGGCCGCCCGGATCGACCGCACCGGCCCGCTGCCCCCGGACGAGGCGGCCCGGATCGTGGCCGCGGTCGCCGACGCGCTCGAGGCGGCCCACCAGGCCGGCGTCGTCCACCGCGACGTCAAGCCAGGCAACGTGTTCCTGACCGCCGCCGGGGAGGTCAAGGTTCTCGACTTCGGCATCGCCTCCGCCGCCGGTGACACGACCATCACCACCGGCGCCCTGATCGGCACCGCCGCCTACCTCGCCCCCGAGCGAGCCCTCGGCCACCGCGCCACCCCCGCCGCCGACATCTACGCCCTCGGCGTCATCCTCTACGAGCTCCTCGCCGGCCACCGCCCCTTCACCGCCGACTCCGACGTCGAGCTGGCCATGGCCCACGTCAACGCCGACCCACCCCCCCTCACCGAGGCCGCCCCGGCAGCCCCGCCATCCCTCGCCGCCGCCTGCCACCAGGCCCTGGCCAAGGACCCGAGGGCGCGACCAGGCTCCGCCGCCGAGTTCGCCCGCCTGGTGCGGTCCTCGAACGCGGAGCGGAGGACAACCCTCCCACTGCCGGTCCCCGGCCCGCCGACCATCCGCCCGCTCCCCCCGCCGGCACCCGCCGTGCGGCGCCGAGGGCTTGTGGTCGCCCTTCTGCTGGCCACTGCCCTGCTGGCCGCGCTTCCCACCCTTGCTGGTGGGCTTCAGGGGCTGCTCCGGGAGCAGGTTCAGCGCCCGCTCGCGGTCCTGGACTCGGGCGGCAGCAACCCGGGTGCCGGCCTCGCCGGCGACCCGAGCTCACCATCGTCCATTGGCCCTGGGCCGAGCGGCCCCGCCGCCGATGACGACGGCGAACGCGGGGACGACGAGCCCGACCGGGACGACGGCTCGAGTGGCTCCGGCCGGTCCGGCGGTGGAGGCTCGGGCGGAGGCGGCTCGAGCGGACCCGGTTAGGCCGGAACGACCTCCTGGAGGGCGCCGGTGCGGACGTCGTAGATGAAGCCGCGGACCGAGTCCTTGTGGAGCACGAACGGGCTGTGCTTGATGCGGGCGATCGACTGGCGGATGTCGCGCTCCAGGTCGGAGAAGGCCTCGAGGGCGAAGTGGGGACGCAGGCCGGTGGCCTCCTCGAGGTCGGCCTTCACCTCGTCGTCGGTGAAGGTGAGCATGCCGCAGTCGGTGTGGTGGACGAGGACGACCTCGCGCGTGCCCAGCAGGTGCTGCGAGATGGCCAGGGACCGGATCACGTCGTCGGTGACGACGCCGCCGGCGTTGCGGATGACGTGGGCCTGGCCCTCGTCGAGTCCGAGCAGGGCGTACACGTTCAGGCGGGCGTCCATGCAGGCGACCACGGCCAGGCCCTTGCCGGGCGGCATCGGCAGGTCGCCCTTGCGGAAGTCGCGGGCGAACTCGGCGTTGTTCTTGAGCAGCTCGTCGGTGACCGTCATGGTCTCTCCTTGCGGCTGGAAGGGCCGGTGAGGGGGTACCGGACGGCGTCAGCGTGCCCGGACGTGGTGGCTTGCGCAACCAGGGACGCGGACCTCAGGTCAGGCACGGACGGCCTCGACCAGGGTGAGGACGGCGAGCACGGCCAGGAGCACGCCGGTGATGCGCCGGACGAGGCGGGCCGGGACGCGCTGGACCAGGCCGCGGCCGACGGTCAGGGCGAGCGCGGCCACCGACCAGAGGGCGATCAGGGCCCCGATCCCGACGCTCACCGGGTCGCCGTACCTGGCGGTCAGGTTGGCCGTGGTGATCTGGGTGATGTCGCCCCACTCGCCGAGGAAGACGACGCCGAACGAGGCCAGGGCGACGCGCACCGGGGTCTGGCTCGTCACGGCCCGAGAGGCCTCGGCGGTCTCGCGGTCGTCCTCCCTGGCGAGCAGCAGGAGGGCCGAGCCGCCGGCGAACAGGGCCGCGACCACGAACAGGACCAGGCGCTGGGGCAGAAGGGAGAACACCCCCCCGATGGCCACGGCGATGACCACGTGGACGGCGAAGGCCGCGGCGACGCCGCAGAACACCGGCAGGGGCCGGAAGCGGGTCCCGAGCACGAGCGAGGCGAACAGCGACTTGTCGGGAAGCTCGGCCGGGAAGATCACCACGAACGTGGTCAGGACGACGGCCAGGTCCACGCGGCCACTGTAACGAACCACCCAGCGGGGGACCGGCGGTGGCCAATCCGGGCTACCGGGCGCGCCTCGGCGCCTGGCAAGCGTCCACCATGGCCCGTCCCCCGGTCGCTTCACGACCTGCGTAGGCCTTGCGGGTGGCGCAGAGATCCTCCTTGTCAGGATGGTTGCGCCGGGAAAGACTTCGGCTCGCCCAGGGACAGTTGCTCCCAGGGCGGGCCCTCGTGGGAGTCAGGGGGGGCCGCCGGCGGGTGCACGCGCTCACCCGGCGCCGGGCTCCCACGAGGGCCGCTACCGTCCAATCCTCCGGCTGAAGCTCGCCTCCCAGGGTGGTAGCGTGCTCCCATGATTGGGCGCATTGCGATTGAGGACATCCGCCCCCAGGTCGACTGCGGGCAGTTCACCGCCCGGGCGGTCGCCGGCGAGACGGTGCCGGTGGAGGCGACCATCTTCCGTGACGGCCACAACGAGGTCGTGGCCGCGGCCGTCCGCCTGACCGGGCCGGGCGACCGGCGGGGCCAGCTGATCCCCCTGACCGAGGTCAACCACGGCCTGCACCAGTGGCGCGGCGAGATGACCCTGCCCCGCTCCGGCTCCTGGTCGTTCACCATCGAGGCCTGGACCGACGAGGTCGCCACCTGGCGCAACGGCACCCAGAAGAAGCTCGACGCCGGCCGCGACATCGGCCTCGAGCTCGAGGAGGGGGCGCGGCTGCTGGAGGCGGCCACCGCCTGGGTGCCGGCCGCCGGGCGGGAGCTGCTCACCGCGGCCGCCGCCGGCCTCCGCAACGAGGCCGCCGACCAGGCCGAGCGGCTGGCCTCGGCCTACGAGAACACCGTGGTCGAGCTGTTGGAGCGCAACCCGCCCAAGGACGCCACCCGCTCGGAGCGGCTCGGCATCTGGGTCGACCGCCCGCGCGCCCTCTACGGCTCCTGGTACGAGTTCTTCCCCCGCTCAGAGGGGGCGACGGCCACCACGAGCGGAACGTTCAAGCAGGCGGCCGAGCGGCTCCCGGCCATCGCCGCCATGGGCTTCGACGTGGTCTACCTGCCCCCGATCCACCCGATCGGCCGCACCCACCGCAAGGGCCCGAACAACACCCTCGAGCCCGGCCCCGACGACCCGGGGAGCCCGTGGGCGATCGGCTCGGAGGCCGGCGGCCACGACGCCATCCACCCCGACCTCGGCACCATCGACGACTTCGACGCCTTCGTGGCCAGGGCGAACGAGCTGGGCATGGAGGTCGCCCTCGACTACGCCCTGCAGTGCTCACCCGACCATCCCTGGGTCAGGGACCACCCGGACTGGTTCCGGATCCGGCCCGACGGCTCGATCGCCTACGCCGAGAACCCGCCCAAGGTCTACCAGGACATCTACCCGCTGAACTTCGACAGCCCGGACGCCCCGGCGCTGTACGAGGCCTGCAAGGGGGTCCTCGACCACTGGATCGCCCACGGGGTGCGGATCTTCCGGGTCGACAACCCCCACACCAAGCCGGTGCGGTTCTGGGAGTGGCTGATCGCGGCCGTCAAGGCCGAGCACCCGGACGTGGTCTTCCTGGCCGAGGCGTTCACCCGCCCGCCGATGATGCGGGTCCTGGCCAAGGTCGGCTTCACCCAGTCCTACACCTACTTCACCTGGCGCAACGCCAAGGAGGAGCTGGAGGAGTACTGCAACGAGCTGGCCCACTCGCCCTCGGCCGAGTACATGCGGCCCAACTTCTTCGTCAACACCCCCGACATCCTCCACGCCTACCTCCAGTACGGGGGCCAGGCGGCGTTCAAGATCCGGGCCGTGCTGGCCTCGATGCTGTCGCCCAGCTGGGGCGTCTACTCCGGCTACGAGCTGTACGAGCACCAGGCGGTGCGCCCCGGCTCCGAGGAGTACCTGGACTCCGAGAAGTACCAGTACCGGCCGCGGAACTGGAGCCAGCCGTCGCTGGCCGGCTACCTGGGCCGGCTCAACGAGATCCGCCGGGCCCACCCGGCCCTGCACTGGCTGCGCAACCTCCGCTTCCACCTGGCCGACTCGCCCGACATCATCGCCTTCTCCAAGCAGACCGGCGACGACGCGGTGCTGGTCCTGGTCAACCTGAACCCCCACGAGACCCGCGACACCTTCGTCCACCTGTGGATGCCGGCCCTGGGCCTCGACTGGGAGACGAACGCCTTCGACGTCCACGACGAGCTCACCGGCCAGACCTGGACCTGGCACGGGTCGTCCAACTGGGTCCGCCTCGACCCGCACTGGGAGCCAGCCCACGTGCTCCACGTCCGTCGCAGGTAACCGCCGTGACGGAGCTGGAGGCGGCCCTCGCCGAGTTCCTGCCCAGGCAGCGCTGGTTCGCGGGCAAGGGCCGGGCGGTGGCTCAGGTCCGGGTCGAGCGGTCGGTGCCGCTGCGCACCGCCCTGCCCAGCCTGTCGACGGTGGTGGCCACGGTCGCCTACGCCGACGGCGGGGTCGAGCGCTACCACCTGCCGGTCGGCCACGACCGCGGCCTGGAGGCCAGGCAGCTCACCGACCGCGTCCCCGACGCGGTCATCTACGAGACCAAGGGCCCCAAGGGCGGGCCCTTCTACGACGCCGCCCGCGACGAGCGGCTCGGCGGCGTCTACCTCGACCTCCTGTCGCGGGCGGCCACGGTCGAGGAGCTGCGCTTCTACCGCATGCCCGACTGGACCGAGACGCTGCGCGGGCCCGGCAAGCCGCTGGGCGGCGAGCAGTCCAACTCCTCCCTGGTGTTCGCCAACCGGCTCATCCTCAAGCTGTTCCGCCGGCTCGAGCCGGGCGAGAACCCCGAGCTGGAGGTGACCAGGGCCCTGGCCGGGGCCGGGTTCGGGGCCTGCGCGGCCCCGCTCGGCTGGATCGAGGGGCTGGGCTCGACCCTGGCCATCCTGCAGCGGTTCTACGCCGGCAGCGTCGACGGCTGGACGCTGGCCACCGAGCGGGTCGCCGACCACTACGAGTCCGCCGACGGCGAGCCGGCCAACTTCGCCGACGACGCCGGCGCCCTGGGCCGCCTGACCGCCGAGCTGCACGCGGCCATGGCCTCGGCCCTGCCCAAGGTGGCCGAGGGCCAGCCCGACCTGGGCCGGCTCAGCGCCCGCCTGCTCGGCCAGCTCACCCAGGTGACCGCCCTGGTGCCCGAGCTGGCCGCCCACCGCGCGGCCATCGAGGAGGTCTACGCCAAGGCCGAGGCGGCCGGCGGCGGCGGCCGCTACCTGCAGCGCACCCACGGCGACTACCACCTCGGCCAGGTGCTGAAGGCGCCGGACGATGGGGAGGGCCGGTGGATCGTGATCGACTTCGAGGGGGAGCCGGCCCGCAGCCTGGAGGAGCGGCGGCGGCTGGCCAGCCCGCTCCAGGACGTGGCCGGGATGCTGCGGTCCTTCGACTACGCCGCCTTCTCGCCGCTGGTCCTGGGCGAGGACCCCGACACGCCAGGGCCCACCCGCGACGAGCTGGCCCGGTTCGAGGGCCCGGCCGCGGCCTGGACCGAGGCCAACCGCAGCGCCTTCCTGGACGGCTACCTGGCCCTGGCCGGCGACGCCGCCCAGGCCGGCGACGCCGAGCTGCTGCTGCGGGCGTTCGAGCTCGACAAGGCGGTTTACGAGGTCATGTACGAGGCCAGACACCGGCCGCCGTGGTTGCAGATCCCGCTCGGCGGCATCCGACGCCTGCTGGGAGCGAGCCCATGAAAAGGGACGAGGTCGAGCGGCTGGTCCGCGGAGAGCATCACGAGCCGCACCGCCTGCTCGGCGCCCACACCGAGGACGGCCGGGTGGTCGTCCGCGCCTTCCGCCCCGACGCCACCGAGGTCGTGGCCCTGATCCGCAAGGACGGCAGGGACGAGCGGGTCAAGCTGGACCAGGTCCACCCGGCCGGCCTGTTCGAGGGCACCCTCGACGGCGCCACCCAGCCCCCGGCCTACCGGCTCGAGGTCACCTACCCCTCGGGCAGCTTCACCATCGACGACCCCTACCGCTTCTGGCCGACCATCGGCGAGCTCGACCAGCATCTGCTGGGCGAGGGCCGCCACGAGCGCCTGTGGCAGAAGCTGGGGGCGCGTGAGCTGACCGTCGACGGGGTGGCCGGGACCGCCTTCGCCGTGTGGGCGCCCAACGCCCGGGCGGTGCGGGTGGTCGGCGACTTCAACTCCTGGGACGGACGCCTGCACCCGATGCGGGCCCTCGGCTCCTCGGGCATCTGGGAGCTGTTCGTGCCCGGGGTCGCGGCCGGGGCCTGCTACAAGTACGAGCTGGTGACCCCCTCGGGGGCGCTCACCCTCAAGGCCGACCCGGTGGCCTTCGCGGCCGAGCGCCCGCCCAAGACGGCCAGCGTCGTCTACACCTCCAGCTACACCTGGGGCGACGCCGACTGGATGGCCGACCAGGAGCGGCGCGACCGGCTGGCCGAGCCGATGTCGATCTACGAGGTCCACCTCGGCTCCTGGCGCCACGGGCTCTCCTACCGGGAGCTGGCCGAGCAGCTGCCCGACTACGTGGCCGAGCTCGGCTTCACCCACGTCGAGTTCATGCCGGTGGCCGAGCACCCCTACGCCCCCTCCTGGGGCTACCAGGTGTCGGCCTACTACGCGCCCACGGCCCGCTTCGGCACCCCCGACGACCTGCGCTACCTGATCGACAAGCTGCACCAGCGGGGCATCGGGGTGCTGGTCGACTGGGTGCCGGCGCACTTCCCCAAGGACGCCTTCGCCCTGGCCCGCTTCGACGGCACCGCCCTGTACGAGCACGAGGACCCGCGCCGGGGCGAGCACCCGGACTGGGGCTCGCTGGTGTTCAACTTCGGCCGCAACGAGGTCCGCAACTTCCTGGTCGCCAACGCCCTGTACTGGCTGGAGGAGTTCCATGTCGACGGCCTCCGCGTCGACGCGGTCGCCTCCATGCTCTACCTGGACTACTCCCGCAACGAGGGCGAGTGGGTCCCCAACGAGTACGGCGGCAACGAGGACCTGGACGCGGTCCGGTTCCTCAAGGACTTCAACACCGTCGCCTACCGGGAGCACCCGGGGGCGATGACGGTGGCCGAGGAGTCGACCGCCTGGCCGAGCGTGTCACGCCCGGTGTACCTGGGCGGCCTGGGCTTCGGCTTCAAGTGGAACATGGGCTGGATGCACGACAGCCTCCAGTACATCAGCAAGGACCCGATCTACCGCCGCTTCCACCACCATCAACTGACCTTCTCGCTCATCTACGCCTTCAGCGAGAACTTCATCCTGCCCATCAGCCACGACGAGGTCGTCCACGGCAAGGGCTCGCTGCTGGGCAAGATGCCCGGCGACACCTGGCGGCGGTTCGCCAACCTGCGCGCCTACCTGGGCTACATGTGGGCCCACCCGGGCAAGCAGCTGCTGTTCATGGGCTGCGAGCTGGGCCAGGAGGCCGAGTGGTCGCACGAGCGCTCGATCGACTGGGAGAGCCTGGCCGACCCCCACCACAAGGGCGTGCAGAGCCTCGTCGCCGACCTCAACCGCGTCTACCGCGAGCAGGCGGCCCTCTGGCAGCAGGACGCCAAGCCGGAGGGGTTCTCCTGGATCGACCCCAACGACGTCGACGACAACGCGCTCAGCTTCATCCGCTGGGCGGCCGACGGGCGCCCGCTGGTCTGCCTGTGCAACTTCTCGCCGGTGCCGCGGAGCGAGTACCGCATCGGCCTGCCAACGGTGGGACGCTGGGTCGAGGTGCTGAACACCGACTCCGAGACCTACGGCGGCACCAACGTCGGCAACATGGGCGTGGTCGAGGCCGAGGCGATCGAGTGGGACAACCAGCCGGCCTCGGCCCGCGTCACCCTGCCGCCGCTGGCCACGGTCTGGCTCGCCCCGGAGTGACGGAGGGTCTGGGGCCCCGACTCGTCGAGGGCGGGGCCACCTTCGGCGTGTGGGCGCCCAAGGTGACCTCGCTGGCCGTGCGGGCCGGCGGCCGCGTCGTCGAGCTGGAGCGACACGAGCGGGGCGTGTGGCGGGGCGCGGTCGAGGGGCTGGCGGCCGGCGATGACTACCTGCTGGTCCTGGACGGCCAGCGGGAGCGGCCCGACCCGCGGTCCCGGTTCCAGCCCCACGGCGTCCACGGCCCGTCGCGGCTGGTCGACCTGGGCCCGCCGCCGGCCCCGTTCGCCACCCCGGCCCTCCGGGACCTGATCTTCTACGAGCTGCACTGCGGCACCTTCACCCCCGAGGGCACCTTCGACGCGGCCGCCGGGCGGCTCGGCCACCTGGTCGACCTGGGCGTGACCGCGGTCGAGGTCATGCCGGTGGCCGCGTTCCCCGGGTCGCGGGGCTGGGGCTACGACGGGGTGGCGCTGTACGCCGTGCACGCCGCCTACGGCGGCCCGGACGGCTTCCGCCGCTTCGTCGACGCCTGCCACGGCGCCGGGCTGGCCGTGTTCCTGGACGTCGTCTACAACCACCTCGGTCCGGACGGCAACTACCTGGGCGAGTTCGGCCCCTACTTCACCGACCGGGCCACCACCCCCTGGGGGGACGCGGTCAACCTCGACGGGCCCGGGTCGGACTTCGTCCGCGGGCTCATCCTCGACAACGCCGAGCAGTGGGTGACCGGCTACGGGGTCGACGGCCTGCGCCTGGACGCCGTCCACGAGCTGCACGACCGCAGCTCGGTGCACATCCTTGAGGAGCTGGCGGAGCGGGTCCACGCGGCCCGGCCGGGCGCGCTGGTGGTGGCCGAGAGCGACCTGCACCAGCCCCTGCTGGTGACCGCCTACGGCCTCGACGCCATGTGGGACGACGACCTCCACCACGCCCTGCACGTGGCCGTCACCGGCGAGACCTCCGGCTACTACGACGGCTTCCAGGACCTGGGCGCCCTGGCCAAGGCGCTGGAGACCGGCTGGGTGTTCATCGGCCAGTACTACCCGTTTCTGGACCGCCGCCACGGCCGCGACCCGGCCGGGCTCGGCGGGGAGCGGTTCGTGGTCTGCAGCCAGAACCACGACCAGGTCGGCAACCGCGCCTTCGGCGAGCGGCTGGCCACCCTGGCCGGCCCCGACCTGGACGCCGTGGCCAGCGTGCTGGTCGCCTGCTCGCCGTTCCTGCCGCTGCTGTTCCAGGGCCAGGAGTGGGGCGAGACCCGCCCCTTCCTGTTCTTCACCGACCACGGGCCGGGGCTGGCCTCCGCGGTCCGCCAGGGCCGGCGGGCCGAGTTCGCCGCCTTCGACTGGGCCGACGAGGTGCCCGACCCCAACGACCCGGCCACCTTCGAGCGCTCCAAGCTGGACTGGGACCGGGCCGGCGGGCCGGTCCTGGAGCTGTGGCAGGCGCTGCTGCGGCTGCGCCGCGAGGTGCCGGCGCTCGGCAACTGCCGCCGCGACCTGACCACCGCCCGGGCCGACCCCGAGCGGCGGCTGGTCACCCTGGAGCGGAGCGACCCGTCAGGGTCGCGGGCGGTGGTCGTTGCCAACCTGGGCCAAAGGTCCCAGCACATCCCCTTCGACACGGGTAAGCTGCGGCTCCGGGTCGCGACCCGCCCAATTTCGCCCAGCGGCGACCTTTCTGGCGCGAGCGCGGCCGTATGGACGACTTGACTGGTTTGACGGCGCCCTAGCGGGCCGGGGTACAACTGCCCTTCGAAAGCGGGGGGGCGATCGGAGGGAGCGCGCGTGGCCAGAACGGAAATCGAGCGGCTCGGTCTCGGCCGGCTCGAGCGGCTGGACCTCAAGTCGTTCTGGGGCGAGCAGCTGCCCGACCTGACCCCGTGGTTCCTCCAGAACATCGACCTGCTCAGCGAGACCCTGGGGATCGACATCACCCCGCTGGAGCGCGAGGTCAACGTCGACACCGGCGCCTTCAACGTGCTCGGGGCCGACGCCACCGGCCGGCCCATCGTGATCGAGAACCGCCTCGAGGCCACCGACCACAACCAGCTCGGCCAGATGATCGTCCATGCCTCCGGGCTGGACGCGGCCGTGGTCATCTGGGTCGCGCCCCGGTTCCACGAGGAGTTCCGGCGCGGCCTGGACTGGCTCAACGACCGCACCGACCAGAAGGTCGACTTCTTCGGGGTGGAGATCGGCCTGGTCCGCATCGGCCGCTCGCTGCCCGCGCCCGTGCTGGACGTGGTCGTCCAGCCCCGCAACTGGCGTAAGAGCGGCCGGCGCCAGGTGCGCCTGCCGGTGGGGACGCCGCTGCCGTTCGCGACCGGGCCCTCGCCGTCGGAGTCGGACGACGGGCCGGGGGCGGACTTCGCGCCCCCGCCGCTGCCCACGCGCACCCCCGCGACCCCGCCGGGGTGGTCCCCCGGTGGATCGCGGGGCCAGCACGAGCCGCCGCCATCCCGGGAGCCACCGGCCCCGGTGGTGCCGGATACCTCTTCCCCTGTGGCCGGCCCGCCCCTGACCGCGGCCCCACCGCCCCCACCTCCGCTCGACCGCGAGCCGAACGGCCGGCACCTGCCCGCCACCCCGCCGCCGATGGCCTCGGAGCAGGCCGGCGGGCTTCAGCCGGTGGAGCTGCGGCACCGCTTCTTCGAGTCGATGTTCGACTTCGTGGCCATCCGCCGTCCCGGCTTCCGCATCCCCAAGTTCGGCTACGAGAACTGGGTCGGGTTCGCGGCCGGGCCGTTCGGCTTCTACGACGTCGCCTTCACCGCCAACGGCGCCGTCCGGGCCGGGGTCTACCTGGACATGCAGGAGCGCACGGCCACCAAGCAGCTGTTCGACGACCTGGAGGCCGAGCGCCTGGCCATCGAGACCGCGGTCGGCCGCATCCTGTCCTGGGAGCGGCTGGACGACCGGCGCGCCTCCCGGATCGTCGACTACCGCGAGGTCCGCGACCTGGGCAGTTCCCAGGAGCGGCGGGAGCTGGCCGACTGGGCCGCCGAGACCGTGGTCAAGCTGATGGACGCGCTCGACGACCGGCTGCGCTCCACCGCCCAGGTCCTCCTCTCCCGCGTCCAGGGCGGGGTCTAGCCACCCCGCGGCCGTGACCGACCCGCTCGACCCGCTGGACCTGGCGGCGCTGGAGGCGGCGGCCCGGGAGCGGCTCGACCCGGGGGTGTACGACTACATCGCCGGCGGCGCCGACGCCGAGCTGTCGGTCGCCGCCAACCTGGCCGCCTGGTCGCGGCTGTGGCTGCGGCCCCGGGTGCTGCGCGACGTGGCCCGGGTGTCGACGGCCACCAGCCTGCTCGGCAGCCAGGTCCAGGTGCCGTTGGCGGTCGCGCCCATGGCCTATCACCGCATGACCCATCCCGAGGGGGAGGCCGCCTCGGCCGCCGGGGCGGCGGCGGCCGGCGCCCTCTACATCTGCTCGACCCAGGCCACCATGTCGGTCGAGGAGGTGGCGGCGGCCGCGCCCGGCGCGGCCCGCTGGTTCCAGGTCTACGTGGTCCGCGACCGCGGCTGGACCGCCGAGCTGGTCGGGCGGGCGGCCGCCGCCGGCTTCCGGGCGCTGGTCCTGACCGTGGACGTGCCGCTGCTGGGCAACCGGCTGCGCGACCTCCGCAACGACTTCCGCCTGCCCACCGGGCTGGCCCCGGCCAACGCCCCGCCGGCCGGGGCGGCTCGCCAGCGCGAGCTGGCCGTCGATGTGATCGCCCAGGCCGGCCAGTTCGACCCCAGCCTGACCCCGGAGGCGATCGGCTGGCTGGCCGAGCGGTCCGGCCTGCCGGTGGTGGTCAAGGGGGTGCTGCGCGGTGACGACGCCCTGGCCTGCGTGGAGGCGGGCGCGGCCGGGGTGGTGGTCTCCAACCATGGCGGCCGCCAGCTCGACTCCGTGGTCGCCACCGCCGACGCCCTGGCCGAGGTGGTGGCGGCGGTCGGCGACCGGGTCGAGGTCTACGTCGACGGCGGCATCCGCCGCGGCACCGACGTGCTCAAGGCCCTGGCCCTGGGGGCCCGGGCCGTGCTGGTCGGCCGGCCGGTGCTCTGGGGCCTGACCGTGGGCGGCGCCCACGGGGCCGAGCGGGTCCTCTCCGGCCTGGCCGGCGAGCTCCAGCTGGCCATGGCCCTCTGCGGCGCCGTCGGGGTCGACGACCTCACCCCGGATCTGATCGCCGGACACGGAGGGTCGGCGACCACGTCCTAGGGCACGCCCGCAAGGGCCGCGCCGCACGCCACGGCCGTCGCCGGGTCCTCCTGCCGCACCCGCCACGGTGGTCGGGCCCTCGGGCCCCATGCGCGCACCGGGCGCGTCGGTCGGGCCCTCGGGCCCAATACACTCACCTGGCACGGTGATCGGCCTTCGGGCCCCCACGCACTCACCTGGCGCGGTGGTCGGGCCTCGACCCTCCGGATCCGGGGCGCGCCTCACCTCAACGCGGCGATGCGGGGGCCCCAACCGGGAGGGTAGCCCAACCGCGAGTTGGGGGTGCCGGGTCGTCCACAACCCCCTGCCCCGTGTACCAGAGTCCCGTGCCTCGCGTGCCGCGGCCCCATGCCTCGCGTGCCGCGGCCCCGCGTGCCAGAGTCCCGTGCCTCGCGTGCTACAGCCCCATGCCGCGTGCGACGGTCCCGTGCCACGCCGTACCGCCACCTCCGCGCCTCGCACCACCCTGCGCCTCCTACGGCGGCTCGGCTGTCGTACCCCTGAGTTAGGCTGTCACCAGTGATCGATGTATGATGGTGTCTACTCCAGGAGGATTCGGGTGCATCCACTCTTGCTTGACGAGCTTGCGGCGGCGCGGGTCGACGACCTTCGCCGTCAGGCGGCGCGGGAGCGGTTGGCGCTACGGTCGCTCCGTCCTTCCCCGGTTGGTCGGGTGGCTCGGCGGTCGGCGCGCGCGTTCGGGTTCCTGCTCGTCCGGGCCGGGCTGCGGCTGGCCATGGCCGGCGAGCGGGCGACGGCCGGCCGGAGCGTGGTGTGAAGCGGTTGACCGACGCCCACCCACCAGGGCCGGGGCGGCGGACCTACCTGGACGGCGTCCGGGCGGCCGCCCCGATCGGCGTGGCCGCGTTCGTCTTCGGCGTGTCGTTCGGGGTCCTGGCCCGCGCCGCCGGCATGGGGCGGGTCGCGCCGGTGGTGATGTCGGCCACCACCTTCGCCGGCTCGGCCCAGTTCGCCGTGGCCTCGATCCTCG
>Ga0081538_10003367_pt1 | contig 15136 bp, 15 predicted proteins | sample TabmetS5T2R1_FD_71022 | JGI IMG/M metagenome (GOLD analysis project Ga0081538, IMG submission 71022) | Tabebuia heterophylla rhizosphere microbial communities from the University of Puerto Rico - S5T2R1 | ecosystem: Host-associated > Plants > Roots > Rhizosphere ... | reverse complement strand
CCCTCATCCAGTCACTGCCCACCCTGGCGGCCATGTTCACCGTCGGGGCCGCCCCCCGGCCGCTGTGGTGGCGGGCCCTGGCCCTGCTCTGCCCGACCGAGATGGTGGCCGCCGCGGCCATCGGCATCTGGCCCGTCGACGTGCTGGAGATCGGCTACGTGGCCATCATGTTCGTCAGCGGCTGGGGGCTGGGCGTGGTCCTGGCCGCCCGGCGCAGCTACACCAGCGCCCTGGAGGAGAAGACGGCCGCCCTCGAGGCCGCCCGCCAGGAGCTGGCCCACCGGGCCGTGCTCGAGGAACGCACCCGCATCGCCCGCGACCTGCATGACATCCTGGCCCACGCCATGAGTGTGATCACCGTTCAGGCCGGCGTCGGCGCCCACCTGCTGGACCGCGACCCCGACCAGGCCAGGAAGGCGCTGGTCGTGATCGAGGAGACGGGCCGGGGCGCTCTCGGCGAGATGCGCCGCCTGCTGGGGGCGCTGCGGGCCGGCGACCCGCCCACCGAGCCCCAGCCCGGCCTGGCCGCGCTCGAACGCCTCGCCTCCCAGACGACCGCGGCTGGGGTGCCGGTCGAGCTCGAGGTCGAGGGCCCGGTCCGGCCGCTGCCGGCCGGGCTCGAGGTGTCCGCCTACCGGATCGCGCAGGAGGCGCTCACCAACACCATCAAGCACGCCCCCGGCGGCCGGGCCCGGCTGACCGTCCGCTACCGGCCCCACACGCTGGAGGTCGAGGTCACTGACGGCGGCGGGTCCGCCGCCGCCGGGAAAGGCTTGGAGTCGGCCGGAGGCCGACGGCCGACAGACTCCGACCGGCCTGACGGCCGGTCGGGCCACGGCCTGCGGGGGATGCGCGAGCGGGTGGCCCTCTACGGCGGCGTGCTCGAGGCCGGGCCCACCGCCGGCGGGTTCCGGGTCCTGGCCGCCTTCCCCACCGACCCGCCATGACCGCGCCGGGACCGGTCCGGGTCCTGGTCGTGGACGACCAGGAGCTGGTCAGGGCCGGGTTCGTGGCCCTGCTCGAGTCCGACGACGGCATCGAGGTCGTCGGCCAGGCCGGCGACGGGGCCGAGGCGGTCGCCCTCGCCCGCCGGACCTCCCCCCAGGTGGCCCTGGTCGACATCCGCATGCCGGTGCTGGACGGGATCGGCGCCACCCACGAGCTGCGGGCCCTGCCCGACCCGCCCGAGGTCGTGATCCTCACCACCTTCGACACCGACGAGTACGCCTACCAGGCCTTCCGGGCCGGCGCGTGCGGGTTCCTGGTCAAGGACACCCCGCCGGTGGAGCTGCTCCGGGCCGTGCACCAGACCGCCGCCGGCGGGACGGTGATCTCGCCGGCGACGGCCCGCCGGCTGGTCCGCGACCTGGCCGCCAGCCGGCCCGACCCACGCCCCACCCCGGCCGCCCTGCGGGGCCTCACCGAGCGCGAGCTGGAGGTCCTGCGGCTGCTGGCCCGCGGCCACTCCAACCGGGAGATCGCCAGGGAGCTGGTCATCTCCGACCTCACGGCCAAGACCCACGTGTCGCGGATCCTGACCAAGCTCGACCTCGTCAGCCGCGTCCATGCCGTCGTCTTCGCCTACGAGACCGGCCTGGTCACCCCCGGCACCGACCCGTAGCAGGGGGGCTGTGGACAGCCGCCCCCGCCCCTCCCGGTGCTCGGCTACCCTCCCAGAAGGGGCCCCAACAGCAGCGGGTCGGGTTGGAGCGCGCCCCACCGGAGCCGCCGGAGCCGCCGGAGCCGCCGCGCCCGCCGGAGCCACCGGGGCCGCCGGGCCGCCGCGCCCGCCGGACCCACCGGGTCTCGGAACCGGGATCACCCATCTTGGTGACGCCGTGGCGGCGTCTCCGCCGTGCGGGGTAGGCCCAGGTTCCTGCTCGCGGCCGACGACGCCGGCTCCTCGGTCGCCTAGCGTCGGGGGCGACGTGAGGAGGTCGAGATGACGGTCATCGAGGCAGAGGGCCTGCACAAGGCCTACGGCGACCACGTGGCGGTCGAGGACGTGGGGCTGGAGGTGCGGGCCGGCGAGATCTTCGGGCTGCTCGGGCCCAACGGGGCCGGCAAGACGACCACGGTCGAGATGATCCAGGGGCTGCGGCGGCGCGGACGGGGCCGGGTCCGGGTCCTGGGGCTCGACCCGGAGCGCGACGGCGACCGGCTGCGGCGGCGGATCGGCTCCCAGCTGCAGTCCTCGGCCCTGCCCGACCGGCTGCGGGTCGGCGAGGCCCTGTGGCTGTTCGCCCGCGACCGGGACGGGGCGCCGCTGGAGCGGCTCGGGCGGCGCTGGGGGCTGGAGCGGCTGTGGCGGCGCCCGTTCGCCAAGCTGTCCGGCGGCGAGCGCCAGCGCCTGTTCATCGCCCTGGCCCTGGTCAACCGGCCCGAGGTGGTGTTCTTCGACGAGCTCACGACCGGGCTCGACCCCCAGGCCCGCCGGGCCACCTGGGAGCTGGTCCGCCGGGTCAGGGACGACGGCGCCACCGTGGTCCTGGTCACCCACTTCATGGAGGAGGCCGAGCAGCTCTGCGACCGGGTGGCCATCGTCGACCAGGGCCGGGTGGTGGCCACGGGAACGCCCGCGGAGCTGGTCGCCGGGACCGGCACCGCCCAGCGGGTCAGCTTCAGCTGGCCGGGCGCCAACGCCGCCTGGCTGTCCCACCTGGACGGGGTGGAGCGGGTGGCCCGGCGCGGCGACAGCGTCGAGGTCACCGGCAGCGGCCCCCTGGCCGTGCGGGTGGCCGCCGGCCTGGCCGGCCGCGGGGTGGCCCCGGACGACTTCCGCACCCACCACCCCGACCTGGAGGACGTGTTCCTGGCCCTCACCGGCCACGACCTGCGCGTCTGAGGAGCGCCGAGGAGAGGACGCCGCCATGCTGGCCAAGCTCACCTGGACCGAGATCAAGCTGGGGCTGCGCGAGCCGACCGTGGCCGTGTTCGCCCTCGCCTTCCCCCTCATCCTGCTGTACCTGCTGCTCAACTCGTTCGGGACCCTGCCCGACCCCGACTTCGGCGGGGTCAGCCCGGCCGACTACTACGTGCCCGCCTACGCCGTCGGCTCGATCGCCGCCACCGGGCTGATCGCCGTGCCCGTGCACCTGGCCGCCTACCGCGAGCGGGGGGTGCTGCGGCGGCTGCGGGCCTCGGGCGTCGCCGCCTGGCCCGTGCTGGCCGCCCAGACGCTGGTCGCGGCCCTGATCGTGACCGCCGGGTCGGCGGTCATGGTCGCCCTCGGCAACGCCTCCTACGAGCTGTCCACCCCGGCCTCGGTGGCCGTCGTCGTCGCCGGCCTGGCCCTGGCCACCGCCACCTTCTCCGCCGTCGGGGTCGCCCTGGCCTCGCTGCTGCCCACGGCCAGGGCGGCCCAGGTGGTCGGGCTGCTGGCCTTCTTCGCCATGTTCTTCATCTCCGGCGGCGGCCCGCCCGAGGCCATCCTCCCCGACGAGGTGGCCGCCGTGGCCGACGCCCTGCCGATGTCGTACGCGGTCGACGTGCTCCAGCGGGGCTGGTGGACCGGCACCTGGGACGGCACCGGCCTGGCCGTGCAGGCGGCGGTGCTGGTGGCGGCGACGGCGCTGGCCCTGTGGCGGCTCAGGGACGCCGACTAGCCGCCGACCCGGCGGCCGGGCGGCCGGCCGGGGCCGGGGCCGCCTGGCAGCGGTTCCGGCCGCCGGCCTTGGCCGCGTACAGGGCCCGGTCGGCCCGGGCGATCAGCTCGGCCGCGCTCTCCTGGCCGTCCCAGGCGGCCACCCCGATCGAGCAGGTGCCCTCAGGCTGGGCGGTCCGGAGCCGCTCGGCGATCTCCATGGCGTCGCCCAGGCCGCAGTCGGGCAGCAGCACGGCGAACTCCTCCCCGCCGTAGCGGGCCAGCAGGTCGGTCTTGCGCAGCCTGGCCTGCCAGGCGGCCGCGGCCGCCTTGAGCAGCCGGTCGCCCGCCTGGTGGCCGTGCCGGTCGTTGTAGGCCTTGAAGTGGTCGAGGTCGAGCAGGGCGGCGGTCAGCGGCTGGCGGTAGCGGGTCGCCCTGGCCAGCTCCGTGGGCAGCTCGTCGTCCCAGGCCCGCCGGTTGGCCACCCCGGTGAGGGCGTCGGTGCGGGCCAGGCGGCCCACCTCCCGGTAGAGGGCGCCGACCTGGCCCAGCAGCCACAGCAGGGCCCCGAGCAGGATGCTGGCCGCGACCCCGACGACCAGCACCAGCCAGGCCGGGATGGTGCGCTCGGTCAGGATGGCGTTGCCGGGCAGGGGGGCGAAGCGCAGCTCGAAGGTCCGCTCCCCGAAGGAGAACGAGCTCTCCCGGACGAGCGGGCCGGCGGCCCGGAAGCCCGACGGGTAGCTGGCGACCAGGCTGTCGCCGCCGGTGTCGGCGTCGTGCAGCTCCACCCCGGTGAACGGCGGCGCGGTGCGCATGGCCGCGTCGAGGAAGTCGGCGGCCCGGAACTGGCCGGTCGCCCAGCCCACGAACCGCCCGCGCCGCTCGGCCACCGAGGCGTCCGGACGCAGCTCGGCCCGGTACACGGGGACGAACAGCTCGAAGGCCACCGGCCGCCGCTGGGCGGGCAGGTCCTGGTCGCCGGGGAGGGTGGTCTGGTTGCTGATGGTGGTCCTGCCGCTGTCGCGGGCCTGGTCGAGGGTTGCCAGGAGGCCGGGGCTGGCCCGGGCGTCCGCCCCCAGCAGGGTGCTGGACGGGAGCCGCGGGTAGCTGTACAGGGTGACGTAGTAGACCGGCCGCCGGCCCGGCGGCCGCACGGTGAACAGGGGCTCGCCGTCGGCCCGGGCCCTGGCCACGAACCCGGCCTTCTGGGCGTCGGTGACCTGCGAGCGCCAGCCGATGGCCTGCAGCCCCGGGTAGCGGTCGCCCAGGTCGAGGCTGCGGGCGAAGGCGCTGAACTCGGACCGGTTGACCGAGTTGGAGGCCAGCCACAGCGAGCGGGCGGCCTGGAGGGCGTTCTCGTAGTTGGCCAGCGTGCTGCTGATGGTGACCGTCCGGGCGGCGGCCGTTCGGTCGAGGCGCTCGTCGCGCTGGCGGACCACGGTGGCCTGCCAGCCCCTGGCGGCCACGACCGCGCCGACGATCCCGACCACCACCACGGCCACGGCCCCGCCCCGGAGCGTGTGCGACCTCGTCCTCTGCCCGCGGTCCGCCCGGTCGCGCCGGCGGGCCCAGCGGCGGACGCCGATCCCGATCATGGCTACCATATCGACCGGACCCGCGGCCGGCTCAAGGTGACGGGCGCTTATGGGCGCTTGAGGTGGGAACCCCTATCCTGAAGCTCCCCGGCACCAAGGAAGGGAACCGATGGCGTCGCTGACCAAGCGGATCGTGAAGTTCGTGCAGAGCCCTCAGGGCCAGCAGCTGATCGAGCGGGCCAAGGTGGAGGCGAGCAAGCCGGAGAACCGCCGCAAGCTCGAGCAGCTACGCCGGCGCTACCTGGACAAGCGCCGCTGACCGACGGCCGCCTCCCGGGCGCGGAGGTGGTCCTTGACCTTGGAGACGAGGACGGCGGGGTCGAACGGCTTGGTGACCCAGTCGTCGGCCCCGGCGGTGAAGGCCATGGCCCGGTCGGCGTCCAGTGACTTGGCCGTGAGCATGATCACCGGCGTGTCGGGCCGCTCGTCCCGGAGCCGGGAGCAGACCTCGTAGCCGTCCATGCACGGCATCATCGTGTCCAGCAGGACCAGGCTGGGCCGCACGTGGAGGGCCTTGTCGAGCGCGTCCTGGCCGTTGTCGGCCACGACCACCTCGAAGCCCTCCAGGCGCAGGTTGAGGGCGACGAACCGGACGATGTCACGGTCGTCGTCGGCGATCAGGACGAGGTTGCCCATAGCCCTCCAGGCGTCGGACCCACCCCTAGCGATACGGGTCGGTTCCGAGGACCTGGTCGACGCGCCGCCGGAAGCGGGACGTCGGCTCGACCCCGGCCCCCAGGGCCCGGACCCGCTCGACCAGGCGGCGGTCCGAGGTCACCACCCGCCAGGCGGCCGGGGCGGGGTCGCCGCCGACCATGGTGACGATCTCGTCGTCGGCGGCGTTGCGGCCCCGCCGGGAGGCGAAGGCCACCTCGACCGCGCCGTGGCGGCCGGCGGCGACGTCGGGCGGACGGCGGTCGAACACGACCGTGACGTCGTCGCCGGTGGCGGCGGCGAACCGGTCCAGCTCGCCGATCAGCCGCCGGACGGCCCGGTCGGGGTCGTTCCACCACCGGTCCGGCCGGGAGCCGATCAGGTTCATGCCGTCGACCAGCCAGCGCGGCCGCCCGCCGCCTGTGCCATCCGGCACCTCCGCCCTGTGCTCCATGTCACTGCCCGTCCGGCTCGACCTGCGGTTGGCTTTCCTGTGTGCCGCTTCTACCACGTGGCCGCCCGAGGAAAGGGGTCATCCACATGGACGAGAGCTTCTCCTACTGCTCCCTGCCGCCGGTCCCGCCGCGCCAGCTCCCCGCCGGGACCGACCCGGCCCGGCTCGAGGCCATCGTCGTCAACGACTCGAAATGGGTGAACCACACCGTCCTGCACTACTACTTCTTCGACCGGGAGACCGACGGCGAGCAGGTGTTCCTGGCCGACGGCACCACCCAGTTCCGCCCCTGGACCACCGACAAGGCCCACCAGGACGTCGTCCGCCACGCCTTCGACCAGTGGAAGGCGCTCGGCATCGGGCTCGAGTTCGTCGAGGTGACCTCGCGGCACGAGGCCGAGATCCGGATCGGGTTCATGCAGGGCGACGGCTCCTGGTCCTACCTGGGCCGCCAGGTCCTGGACCGGGGGGCCAACGAGCGGACCATGAACTTCGGCTGGGACCTGCTCCGGTCGCCGCGGGAGGCCGACACCGCCCTGCACGAGATCGGCCACACCCTCGGGCTCCCGCACGAGCACCAGAACCCCAACGCCGGCATCGTCTGGGACGAGGAGAAGGTCTTCGCCGACCTGGGCGGCCCGCCCAACAACTGGTCGCGGGACAAGACCCGCTGGAACATCCTGCGCAAGATCGAGCCGGACACCGTGCAGGGCTCCAACTGGGACCCCGACTCGATCATGCACTACCCGTTCAAGGCCGGGCTGATCTCGCAGCCGGAGCGCTTCCGGACCGAGCCGCTGCGGCCGGCCGGCGGCCTGTCCGCCCGCGACCTGGCCTGGGTGCGCTCCTTCTACCCCGGCACCGACGAGGCCGACCTGCCCGAGCTGCTCCCCTTCCAGTCCCGCGAGCTGGCCATCCTCGCCGGCCAGCAGCGCGACTTCGTCATCCGCCCCGCCGCCACCCGCGAGTACACCCTGCAGACCTTCGGCGAGTCGGACGCGGTCATGGTCCTGTTCGAGCGGGCCGACGGGGAGCTGCGCTTCCTCGCCGGCGACGACGACAGCGGCGAGGACCGCAACGCCACCCTCGAGGTCAAGCTCTTCTCCGGCCGGGAGTACGTGGTGCGGATCCGGCTCGCCTTCGCCCAGGGCTCGGGTGAGACTGCTGTCATGATGTGGTGAGACGCCCATCGTGATCTGGTGATCCGCCTGGACGGCGACGAGCTGGAGCTGGCGGCGGCCACGGCCTATCTCGGCGGCCGGGTCACCGAGGCCATGCAGGCCCTGCAGGGGGCCCAGCAGGCCCACGCCCGCCTGGGCGAGAACCGGCGGGCGGCCCGCAGCGCCTTCTGGCTCGGCTTCCTGCTGCTCGGCCGGGGTGAGCTGGCCCAGGGCGGCGGCTGGCTGGCCAGGGCCAGGCGGCTGCTCGAGCACGAGCCGCCCGACTGCCCCGAGCAGGGCTACCTGCTCCTGCCCGAGGCCCTGGAGCGGATCGGGGCCGGCGACCACGCCGCCGCCGAGGTGGTGGCGTCCAGGGCGGCCGAGATCGGCCGCGACACCGGCGAGGCCGACCTGCTCGCCCTGGGCCTGTTCCTCCAGGGGGCGGCCACGGTCGTCGGCGGCCGGGTCGCCGCCGGGCTGGCCCTGCTCGACGAGGCCATGATCGGGGTCGTGGCCGGCGAGGTCTCGCCCCAGACGGCCGGCTGGGTCTACTGCGGGGTGATCGACGTCTGCCAGGAGGTGGCCGAGCTGCGCCGGGCCCGGGAGTGGACCGAGGCGCTGGCCGCCTGGTGCGACAGCCAGCCCGACCTGGTCACCTTCACCGGCCAGTGCCTGGTCCACCGGGCCGAGATCCTGCGGCTGGGCGGGGCCTGGGCCGAGGCGGTGGAGGCGGCCCGGCGGGCCGCCGAGCGGCTGGCCGAGGCCGACGACGAGCAGGCCATCGGGGCCGCCGCCTACCAGCAGGCCGAGGCCCACCGGGTCATGGGCGAGCTGGAGGCGGCCGAGGCCGCCTACCGGCGGGCGAGCCGCTGGGGCCGCGAGCCCCAGCCCGGGCTGGCCCTGCTCCGCCTGGCCCAGGGCCGCCCCGAGGCCGCCGAGGCGGCCATCCGCCGCGTGCTGGGGGAGACCACCGACCGGCTGGGCCGGGCCCGGCTGCTCCCGGCCGCGGTGGAGATCCTGCTCGCCACCGGCGACGCCGCCGCCGCCGGGGAGGCCGCCGACGAGCTGGCCGGGATCGCCGGCGACTACGGCACCAAGGCCCTGCTCGCCCAGGCCGGCCAGGCCAGGGGGGCGGTGCTGCTGGCCTGCGGCGACGCCGGGGCGGCGGTGGCCGCCCTGCGGGGCGCCTGGCGGGCCTGGCGCGAGCTGGAGGCGCCCTACGAGGCGGCCAGGGCCCGGGTCCTCATCGGCCTGGCCTGCCGGGCCCTGGGCGACGAGGACGCCGCCGCCATGGAGCTGGACGCGGCCAGGGCGGCCCTGGCCGGCCTCGGCGCCGTCGTCGACCTGGAGCGGCTGGACCGGCCGGCCGGCCCGGGTGACGGTGGGACGGCCGGGCTGACCGGGCGCGAGCTGGAGGTGCTGCGGCTGCTGGCCGCGGGCGAGACCAACCACGCCATCGCCACCGCCCTGCACCTGGCCGACAAGACGGTCCACCGCCACGTCAGCAACATCTACGCCAAGCTGGGCGTCTCCTCCCGGGCCGCGGCCACCGCCTTCGCCTACCGCCACCACCTGGTCCGCTGACCGGGGAGAACTACCCACGCCGGCGGCGCCCGGAAGGCGGGCTTCTGCCGATGCCGCCGCGCCGGCCGCCCGCCTAGGCTCGGGCCGACCCAGGACGAGGAGGCGGCCATGGCGGGCATGGGCAGCGAGCGTATCGAGACGGTGGTGGTCGGCGGCGGCCAGGCCGGGCTGGCCACCGGCTACCACCTGGCCAGGCTGGGCCGGCCGTTCGTGATCCTCGACGCCGGCGCCCGGGTCGGCGACCCGTGGCGGGGCCGCTGGGACTCGCTGCGGCTGTTCACCCCGGCCCGCTACAGCGGGCTGCCGGGCTGGCCGTTCCCGGCCCCGGCCTGGCACTACCCGGTCAAGGAGGAGCTGGCCGACTACCTGGAGGCGTACGCGGCCCGCTTCGAGCTGCCGGTCCGCAGCGGCGTCCGCGTCGACCGGGTCGGCCGGCACGGGGACCGGTTCCTGGTCACCGCCGGGGAGCGCCGCTTCGAGGCCGACAACGTGGTCGTGGCCTCGGGCGCCTACCACGCCCCGCGGGTCCCGGCCTTCGCCGCCGGGCTGGACCCGGCCATCCGCCAGCTCCACTCCAGCGGCTACCGGCGCCCGGCCCAGCTCCGCGACGGCCCGACGCTGGTCGTGGGGGCGGGCAACTCGGGGGCCGAGATCGCCGTCGAGGTCGCCGCCGACCACCCCACCTGGCTGTCGGGCCGCCACCCGGGCAGCGAGCCGACCAGCGCCGGGAGCCGGCTGGACCGGCTGTTCACCCCGCCGTTCTGGTTCTTCCTGTCGCGGGTGCTGACCGTCGACACGCCCATCGGCCGCCGGGCCCGGCCCAAGCTCATGGGGGCCGGCATCCCCCTGGCCCGGGTCAAGCCGAAGCAGATCGCCGCCGCCGGCGTGGAGCGGGTGCCGCGCACCGTCGGGGTCAGCGACGGCCGCCCCCTGCTCGAGGACGGGCGCGCCCTCGAGGTGGCCAACGTGGTCTGGTGCACCGGCTTCCGGCCCGACTTCGGCTGGGTCGACCTGCCCGTCCTCGACGCCGACGGCCAGCCGCGCCACCACCGCGGCGTGGTCGCCGCCGAGCCCGGCCTCTACTTCGTCGGGCTGTTCTTCCTCACCTCGGCGGCCTCGTCGCTGGTCGGCGGGGTCGGGCCCGACGCCGAGCGGATCGCCGCCCTGGTCGCCGAGCGCGCCCCGGCCGGCGCCCCGTCGGTCACGGTCCCGGGAGGCTAGCCGCGGGCGGCGCACCCGCTAAGGTGTGCAGCGAGCGCGCGCCTCGGAGGGCTCGTTGCACGAGTTGGAACTGCTGCTGCTGGCGTTGATGGTGGCCGTGGCCGGGTTGTGTGTCCTGGCCCGGCTGGTCGGGGTGCCGTACCCGATCCTGCTCGTCCTCGGCGGGCTGGTGCTGGGGTTCGTGCCGGGCATGCCGGCGGTCGAGCTGCCGCCGGAGCTGGTCCTGGTGGCGTTCCTGCCGCCGCTGCTGTACTGGTCCGGCTTCTTCTCCTCGCCCCGCGACCTGCGGGCCGACGCCAGGGCGATCTCGCTGGTCGCGGTGGGGCTGGTCCTGGCCACCATGGTCGCGGTGGCGGTGGTCGCCCACGCGGCGGTCGACGGGCTGAGCTGGCCGGCGGCGTTCGCCCTCGGCGCGATCGTCTCGCCGACCGACCCGCTGGCCGCCACCGCCATCGGCCGCCGCCTCGGCGTCCCCCGCCGCCTCATCACCGTGCTCGAGGGCGAGAGCCTGGTCAACGACGCCACCGCCCTGGTCGCCTACCGGTTCGCGGTGGCCGCGGTCGGCGGCGGGTTCGTCCTCTGGCAGGCCGGGCTGCGCTTCGTGGTCGGGGCGGCCGGCGGCATCGCCGTCGGGCTGCTGGCCGGCTGGCTCGTGGCCGAGCTGCGACGCCGGCTCGACGACCCGGTGGTCGAGATCGTGGTCTCGATCATCACCGGCTATGTCGCCTACCTGCCGGCCGAGCTGCTCGGCGTGTCCGGGGTGCTGGCCGCGGTGACCGCCGGCCTCTACGTCGGCTGGCGGGCCCCCCAGCTGGCCTCGCCGTCGACCCGGCTGCTCGGCTTCTCGTTCTGGGAGGTGCTGGTCTTCCTGGCCAACGCCGTCCTGTTCATCCTCGTCGGCCTGCAGCTGCGGCCGATCCTGGACAGCCTCGAGGGCACGGCCGTCGCCGTCCTGGTTGGCCAGGCGGTCCTGGTCAGCGTGGTCGTGGTGGCCGTGCGCCTCGCCTGGATGTTCACCGTGCCCTACCTGGTCCGGCTGCTCGACCGCCGCCCCTCCCAGCTGGCCCGGCGGGTCGGGGCCAGGGAGCGGCTGGTGACCGGCTGGAGCGGCATGCGCGGGGCGGTGTCGCTGGCCGCGGCGCTGGCCCTGCCCCTGGACTTCCCCATGCGCAACCTGATCCTGTTCCTGACCTTCGCGGTGATCTTCACCACCCTGGTCGTCCAGGGGCTGACCCTGCCCGCCCTGATCCGGAGGCTGGGGGTCCACGGCGACGACGTCGAGGAGCGGGAGGAGCTGCGGGGCCGGCTGGCCGCCGCCCAGGCCGCCCTCGACCGCCTCGACGAGCTGGCCGGGGAGGAGTGGACCCGCGACGACACCGTCGAGCGGCTCCATGGCCTGTACGAGTTCCGCCGCCGTCGCCTGAAGGTCCGTGCCGGCAAGGTCGAGGACGACGGCGCCGAGGACCGCTCGCTGGCCTACCAGCGGCTGGTCCGGGAGCTGCTCGAGGCCCAGCGGCAGGCCATCGTCCGGCTCCGCAACCAGGGCACGATCAGCAACGAGGTGATGCACCGCATCGAACGCGAGCTCGACCTGGAGGATTCCCGCCTGGAGATCTGACCGCGGAGGTGGCCATGCGCTTGACCAAGTTCGGGCACTCGTGCCTGCTGGTGGAGGAGGGCGGGGCCAGGGTGCTGCTCGACCCGGGCTCGTTCTCGGAGGGGTTCGAGGGCCTGGAGGGGCTGACGGCCGTGTGCGTCACCCACCAGCACGCCGACCACCTCGACGGCGGGCGGCTGCGGCGGCTGCTCGACGCCAACCCCGGGGCCCGGGTGGTGGCCGACGAGGGCAGCGCCGAGCCCCTCGGCCAGGCCGGGGCCGAGGTCGAGGTCGTGCACGACGGCGACGAACTGGCCCTGGGCGGGCTGGGGCTGCGGGTGGTGGGGCGCGACCACGCCGCCGTCCACCCCGACGTGCCGGTCATCCCCAACGTCGGCTACCTGGTCGGGGGGCGGCTGTTCCACCCCGGCGACGCCCTGACCGACCCCGGCGAGCCGGTCGAGGTGCTGGCCGCGCCGGCCGGGGCGCCCTGGCTGAAGCTGGCCGAGGCGGTCGACTACCTGCGCCGGGTCGCCCCCAGGGTGGCGGTGCCGGTGCACGAGAAGGTCCTCTCCGACCTCGGCGTCAAGGCCCACTACGGCCAGCTCGAGCAGCTCGGGGCCCGGGGCGGGACCAGCTTCCGCGTGCTCGACGACGGCCGGCCGGTCGAGCTGTGATGTCCGGGCAGAAGCGCTGGGGGATCCGCACCCTGTGGTTTCTCGGACTGGCGGTGGCGTCGATCATCGTCTCCAACTGGATGCGGATGACCGGCAACACCGACGTCATCCTGCTCACCTTCATCGGCACCGTGGTCGGCCTGGCCGGGGCGGCCGTCTGCACCGTCAAGGGCCTCCGCGCCTGGGGCGGCCGCCTCCCCCGGGAGGACCCCCCCGGCCGCCCCGACGGTCAGCCACGCCGCCGGCGGTAGCGGCCCTCGGCTCGGTCAGGCCCTCGGGAGCCGGCGCATGCCCCAGGAGGTGGGGCCGTCCGGGGCCAGGTGGAGGGCGTCGTGCTCGACCTGGAAGCCGAGCCGCCCGTAGAAGTGGAGGTTCTCGCGCCGGGCGGTGGTCAGGTAGCAGGCCAGCCCGTCCCGGTCGGCGCGGTCCAGACCGGGGGCGAGCAGCCGGGTGCCGACCCCGCGGCCCTGGGCGTCGGGGACGATACCCATCGTCTCCAGGTTCCAGTGCCGGTCGCGTGGGTGCAGCCGGGCGGCGTTGGCGCCGAGGCGGGCGAAGGCCGGGAACCGGCGCGGCGCCGCGGCCAGGACCCGGAGCATGGCCGGGGCGGCCCGCAGCTGGCGGCCGGCGCTCCAGGGGAAGGCGCCCGGCGGCAGCCACACCGCCACCCCCAGCAGCCGCCCGCCGGCCACTGCCGCCTCGACCCGCCCGGCGGCCAGGGCGTCGCGGACGGTGGCGGTGAAGAACACCCGCAGGGCCCTGGCCCGCTGGCCCGGGTCAGGAAACACGTGGGCGAAGGTCGGGTAGCGGCCGTGGCTGGCCGCGAACACCGCCCCGACCTCCCCGAGCCGCTCCCGGCCGAGCGGGACGATCTCGACCGCCGGGTCGCCTCCCTCAGCCGCCATCGCGTCCCCGGAGCTCGGCCAGGCGGGGGGCGGCCTGGCCGAGGCGGGTGGCGGCCTGGTCCAGCCCGGCCCAGGGGTCGGGGGCGGCGAGGCGGTCGGCGATGGTGGCCATGGTGTGGTCGCGGGGGTCGAAGTCGTCCAGCTCGGACCAGTCGAGCGGGACCGAGACGGGCGCCCCCGGCCGGGCCCGGACGGCGTAGGGGGCGGCCATGGTCTGGGCGTAGCCGTTGCGGCCGATGTCCAGGTACAGCCGGCCGTGGCGGTCGGCGATGCGCCCCTCGGTGGTGAAGTCGTCGGGGTGGCGGGCGGCCAGGGCCTCGGCCGCGGCCATGCTGAACCCCTTGACGGTGTCGGTGTCGGCCTCGGGGACCAGCGGCACCACCACGTGCAGGCCGCGCGACCCGCTGGACTTGAGGAACGAGGCCAGCCCGAGCTCGTCCAGCAGCCCGCGCAGGGCCGCCGCCGCCGAGCGCAGGACGCCCAGGTCGTCGGAGGCCGGGTCGAGGTCGAAGACCATCTGGTCGGGGTGGTGGATGTCGGGGGCGCGGCTGAGCCACACGTGCGGGGTGACGCAGCCCTGGTTGGCCAGGTAGGCGAGGTCGTCGGGGTGGCGGCAGACGACGTAGGTGACCTGCTCGCGGACGGTGCCCTGGCGGGTGCGGCGGTTGGGGGCGGTGACCCGCTCGATCCAGTCGGGGAAGTGGCGCCCGACCTGCTTCTGGAGGAAGCCGCCGCGCCCGATCCCGTCCGGGAACCGCTGCATGGTGACCGGCCGCCCGCTGACCAGCGGCAGCATCCTCGGGGCCACCGTCCGGTAGTAGGCGACCAGCTCCCCCTTGGTGATGCCGTCGTCGGGGAACAGCACCTTGTCCGGATGGGTGACCTCGACCCGGTCGCTCACGCCGGCGCCTTCACAGGACCACGGTGCTGACGACCAGCGGCTGGCCCTCCCCGATCGGGACCGACGGGGGGTGGAAGCGCAGCTCCAGCACCTCGGTGCCCGGCGGCGGGGCGGGCTCGAAGGTGTGCTGGTGGGTGCGGATCATCCCGAACGCCGGGGAGGCGCTGAGCCAGCAGCGGTACTCGGTGCCGGCCCGGTCGGACACCTCGCAGTGGCCGATGACCCAGGGCCGGGGCATCTCCCCCTCCGGCTCCGGGGAGCCGTAGGCGATGGCGTAGCGCAGGTCGAACCAGTCCGACCAGATCTCCAGCGACAGCAGGACCAGCAGGTCCCCGGAGGGCAGCGGGTGCTCGCCGCCGAGGGGGAGCACGCGGCGCAGCCGGGCCCCGGCCGGCGGCTCCCAGGCCGGCGGCCCACGGTCGGGAGGGAACGGCTCGAGGTCGACGCCGGCGGCGTGCAGGGACCGCACCGCCTCCTGGAGCTCGAGCAGGCCGGCGTCGTGGTCCTCAAGGACCCGGGCGGCCACCCCGTCGCCCTCCCGGGCCAGGCCGAGCAGGAGGTGCTCGGTGCCGAGCCGGTCGTGCTCCAGCGCCCGCGCCTCGCGGCCGGCCAGGGACAGCACCAGCTCGGCGGGCCTGGTCATCCGCAGGCGGAGCCAGGCATGGACGTCGTCGGTCGGGGGGCGCACCCCGGGCCCGGCGGCCTCCTCGGCCCCCCGCCGGACGGCCTCCACCTCGACCCCGCGCTCGCCGAGGGCGGCGACGGCGAGGCAGTCCCGGTCGCCGAGCAGGGCCAGCAGCAG
>Ga0081538_10003366_pt1 | contig 15138 bp, 12 predicted proteins | sample TabmetS5T2R1_FD_71022 | JGI IMG/M metagenome (GOLD analysis project Ga0081538, IMG submission 71022) | Tabebuia heterophylla rhizosphere microbial communities from the University of Puerto Rico - S5T2R1 | ecosystem: Host-associated > Plants > Roots > Rhizosphere ... | reverse complement strand
ACCGCTACCTGGCCTCGGTCCCCATCGAAGGCTACGACCGCGACCGGCTGGCCGGCATGGGCCGCCAGTTCCTCCAGCAGGTCGAGGAGGAGGCCCGCTAGCCCCATGCACCTGCGCTCCCTCAGCCTGCGCAACTACCGCGTCTACCGAGCGGTCGACCTGGAGTTCCCCGACGGCCTCATTGGGATATATGGTGCAAATGGTGCCGGCAAGACGACGCTGATCGAATCGCTGCGCTACGCCCTCTACGGGGACGCGCGGACCGACAAGTGGGAGCTGCGGTCGGCCGGGGTGGGGGAGGACGTCCGGGTCGAGCTGGTGTTCGAGCACGAGGGGAACACCTTTGACGTGCGGCGGCGGCTGAAGGGGCGCAACCTCACCCCCGAGGTCGAGGTGTTCCTCAACGGGCAGCTGGCCGCCCAGTCGGTGCGGGAGGCCAACGCCTACCTGGCCCGGGTGCTGGGCATGGACCAGCGGGCGTTCCTGGCCTCGGTGTGCGCCCAGCAGAAGGAGCTGACGGCGTTCGCGACCATGCTGCCCAGCGACCGGCGGCGCCTGGTGCTCGACCTGCTCGGGGTCAGCCCGGTCGAACGGGCCCTGGCCAAGGTGCGCGAGCAGGCCCGCGACGCCCGCACGGCCGCCGGCGGGGCCCGGGCCGGGCTGCCCGACCTGGCCGAGCTGGAGGTGGCCGCGGCCGAGGCCGAGGCCGAGCGGCAGCGGGCCGAGGACGCCGAGCGGGCCGCCGCCGCCAAGGAGGCCACCGCCGCGGCCGGGCAGGCCGCCGCCGAGGAGGCCACCGCCGCCGCCGAGCAGGCGGCCAGGAACCTGGAGGAGCTGCGGGCCAAGGCCGCCCTGGCCAGGGCCGGGGCCGAGGGGCACCGGGCCGAGGCCGAACGGCACGAGGCCCGGGCGGCCGAGGCCGACCGGCTCGGGCCCGAGATCGAGGCCGCCACCGCCCGGGTGGCCGAGCTGGCCACCGCGGCCGCGCCCCTGGGGGCGCTGGAGGAGGCCCGCGAGCAGGCCGCCGCCCGGGCCAACCTGGCCACCGCCCTCGAGGAGGCCGAGGGCCGCCAGCGGACCAGCGAGCGGGCCCTGCACAAGGCCGAGGAGGACGCCGCCGGGGCCGCCGGGCTGGTCACGGCCCGGGTCGAGGCCGAGCAGGCCCTGGCCGACCTGGACGAGCGGCTGGCCGCCGCCCGGGACCGCCACGCCGAGCTGAGCGAGGCCGCCGGGGCGGCCGCCAACCGGCTGGACGCGGCCACCCGGGCCGCGGCGGCCGCCGCCGAGCTCGACCCGGACGCCCCCTGCCCGACCTGCGGCCAGCCGCTGGGGGCGGCCCACGCCGAGCTGCGCCGCCACCACGACGAGGAGCTGGCCGCGGCCACCGCCGCCAACGCCGCCGCCGGCCAGGCCAGGCAGGAGGCGGTCGCCGCCGGCAAGGCCCTGGCCGGACGCCGGGCCGAGCTGGCCGGCCTGCTGGAGCAGGCCCGGGCGGCCGAGACCAAGGCGGCCAAGGCGGTCGCCCTGGTCGAGGCGGCCAGCGCCGCCCTCGAGCTGAACGTGGCCGACGTGGCCGCCCGCCGCCAGGCCCTCGACCAGGCGCCCGATCCCGGCTTCGACCCCGGCGCCTGGCGCCGGGCCAAGGAGGCGGCCGACGCCCGCCAGGAGGCGGCCCTCCAGCTGGCCGGGCTGGAACGCCGGGTCGCCCAGGCCGACGCCGAGCGGGACCTGGCCAAGCAGGCCCTGGCCCGCGCCGACCAGGCCGACGCCCGCGCGGCCGCCCTCGACGCCGAGGCCGCCGCCCTCGGCCCGGCCGACGCCGTCCTGGCCGCCGCCCGGGAGCGCCAGCGGGCGGCCACCCAGGCGGCCACCGCCGCCCACGGCGCCCGCAGCGCCGCCGCCCAGGCCCTGACCGGGGCCGCCCGGCTCGCCCAGGCCCGCCAGGCGGCCCTCAGCGACGCCCGCGCCCAGCACGAACGGGTCGCCGGCCTGGAGGAGCAGGCCGCCTACCTGCAACGCCTGGCCGACCTGATCGCCGGGTTCCGGCTGCACCTGGTCAGCCGGCTGGGGCGGCGGCTGTCGGTGGAGAGCGCGGCCCTGTTCGCCGAGCTCACCGACCACGAGTACCAGGACCTGGTGGTCGACCCCGAGGACTACGCCATCCGCATCGCCGACGCCGGCACCGAGTACGAGCTCTCGCGCTTCTCCGGGTCCGAGAACGACCTGGCCAGCCTGTCCCTGCGGGTCGCGGTCAGCCTGGTCATCGCCGAGAGCGCCGGCGAGCTCGGCCTGCTCGTCCTCGACGAGGTGCTGGGGGCGCTGGACCGGGAGCGGCGCGAGCGGATGCTGGACGCGCTGACCAGGCTCCAGGGCCGTTTCCGCCAGGTGCTCCTGGTTACCCACAACGACGAGGTGAAGGACCTGCTCCCGGCGGCGATCGAGGTCCGCAAGGGCCCCGACCGGACCTCGGTGGCGGCGCTCCGGGCCTGAGGTCGGGGCCGGGCCGGAAAGCTTGCCTCGTTGCGTTCCGGAATCCGGTATCCCATACTGCGCCGACCTTCGGGAACAACCGCCCGGCGGGATGCGTTGGGCGGGGGACGCCACGCGACGAACGAAGAAGGAGACCAAGTGGCTGAAGCAGAGGAAGAGGAGGAGGGGCAGGTCGAAGCCTCTCTGGAAGAACTGATCGCGAAGAAGGCCGACCGGCCGACCATCACCGACGACGAGGACGAGGACGAGTCGCTGCTGGCCACCGGCCGCGACGAGGCACGCGAGTCGCTCACCACCAAGGTGCTGCCGGTGCAGCAGAATGAGTTCGTGTGCAAGAGCTGTTTCCTGGTCAAGCACCGCAGCCAGCTGGCCGACCGCCGGCGAACGCTGTGCCGCGACTGCGCCTAGGCATGGAGCAACCCCGGTGAGCCGGGCGGCTGCCCTCCGGCTGCTCGCCGCCCCGGTCACCGGGGCGCTGCTGGCGGCGGCGTTCCCGCCCCTCGACCTGGGGCCGCTGGCCCTGGTCGCGCTGGTCCCGCTGCTGGCGGCCGTCGAGGACGTCCGGCCGCTGAAGGCGGCCGCCCTGGGCTACGTGGCCGGGCTGACCTTCTTCGGCCTGCACCTGCTCTGGATCGCCCAGTTCCTGTCCTGGACCGGGGCGGTCGCCTGGCTGGCCTGGGGGGCGCTCAGCGCCATCCAGGCGGCCGCCTTCGCCGCCTTCTTCGCCCTGGTCCCCGCGACCCGGCCGCTGGGGGCGTGGCGGCTGGCCGTCCTCCCGGCCGTCTGGGCGGTCCTGGAGCTGCTCCGGGCCCACCAGCCCCTTGGCGGGTTCCCGTGGGGGCTGCTCGCCGTCAGCCAGCACGACCAGGGGCCGCTGCTGCCCCTGGCCCGGGTCGTGGGCGGCTTCGGCCTGGCCGCGGTCATCGTGGCCGTCAACCTGGCCGTCGCCCTCTGGCTGGCCACGCTCCTCAAGGGCGCCGGCGACGGCAGCCGGCGGGCCCGCCTGGCCGCCCTGGCCGGGCCGCCGCTGCTGGTCGCGGGCCTGCTCGGGGCCCGCCTGGCCGTCCCGGCCGCCCCGGCCCCTTCTGGGCCGCCCCTGGACGTGGTCGTGGTCCAGGCCGGCCTGCGCGGCGGCCACGGGCTCGCCCAGGGCCTGACCACCGAGCGGGTCTTCGACAACCACGTGCGCCGCACCGAGACGGTCGCCCTCACCCCCGGCGACCCGCCCGACCTGGTCGTCTGGGGCGAGGGGGCGGCCGACGCCGACCCGCTGAGCAGCCCCGAGCGCCAGGCCGACGTGGCCAGGGCGGCGGGCGCGGCCAGGGCGCCGATCCTGCTCGGGGCGACCACCCGGCTCGACGAGACCCACCGGGCCACCGAGGGCCTGCTCTACACCGCCGAGGGGCTGCTGGCCGACCGCTACCAGAAGCGCCGGCTGGTCCCCTTCGGAGAGTTCGTTCCCTTGGGCGGCGTGCTCGGCCGGCTGATCCCGGCGACCCGCGAAGGCGTCCCCTACGACAAGGTCCCGGGTGAGCGGCTGGAGCCGCTGCTGGTCGACGGGGTCCGGGTCGGCCCCCTGATCTGCTGGGAGTCGGCCTACCCGGCCGACGCCCGCCAGCTCACCCGCGACGGCGCCCAGGTGCTGCTGATCATGACCAACAACGCCTCGTTCGGGACCGGGGCCGGCCCCCGCCAGCACCTGGCCGCCGGCCAGCTCCGGGCGGTCGAGTCGGGCCGGACCATCGTCCAGGCGGCCGTCACCGGGATCAGCGCCGTCATCGGACCGGACGGGCGGACCAGCCACGAGACCGGGCTGTACCAGGACACGGTGATCCGCGTGCCCGCCCCGCCCCGCGCCGGCGTCACCCCCTACGTCCGCTGGGGGCGGGGGATCGAGGCGGCCCTGGTCGGGATCACGGCCGGCGGGCTCCTGCTGGCCGGGCTGCTGTGGCGCCGCCGCAGCGCCGCCGCCGACCGGGACATGGCCGAGCGGGTCCTGGCCCCCCTGCGGAGCGAGCCATGAGGGCCCTGGTGGTCATCCCCACCTACAACGAGGCCGAGTCGGTGGTGGAGGTGCTCGACCGGGTGCTGGCCGCCGACCCACGGGTCGACGTGCTGGTGGTCGACGACGGCAGCCCCGACGGGACGGCCAAGCTGGTGCTGGACCGGGCCGACGGCGAGCCCCGGGTCCACCTGATGGAGCGGTCGGGCAAGCAGGGCCTCGGGGCCGCCTACCGGGCCGGGTTCGGCTGGGGGCTGGAACGGGGCTACGACGCCCTGGTCGAGATGGACGCCGACCTGTCCCACCCCCCGGACCGGCTGCCGGCCCTGCTGGACGGGCTGGCCAGCGCCGACCTGGTCATCGGGTCGCGGTACGTGCCCGGGGGCCGGACCCGCAACTGGAGCCGGCTCCGGGAGGCGATCTCCCGCGGCGGCAACGCCTACGTCCGGCTGGCCCTTCGCATGCCCGTCCACGACTGCACGGCCGGGTACCGGGCCTACCGGCGGGAGGTGCTGGAGGCCCTCGGGGTGGACACGGTCCGCTCCAACGGCTACTGCTTCCAGGTCGAGATGGTCCACAAGACCTGGCAGGAGGGGTTCGTGGTGACCGAGGTGCCGATCACCTTCACCGAACGGGCCTCCGGGGTGTCCAAGATGAGCAAGCAGATCGTGGCCGAGGCGCTCCTGCGGGTCACCCAGTGGGCCCTCACCGGGGGCCGGCGCCGGGCCCGGACCCCCCATCCCGGCAGCGTGGCCGCGAAGGACGGCTGAGCGGCCGATGGGCCTCGACCTCGCCGCCGAGGCGGGCGCGATCACCGCCACCCTGCGCGCCCTGGCCCCCGAGCCCACCTCGGTGCCGATCATCAGGACGGCCCGGCCGTTCTACGGCGCCCGCGTCGGCGACCTGCGCCGCACCGCCGCCGACTGGCGGCGCGGGCATCGCCACGCCACCCCGGCCCAGGCGGCCGAGCTGGCCGACCGGCTCTGGAGCACCGGCATCCGCGAGGAGCAGCTGGTCGCCTGCTTCCTGCTCGCCGGCGACCGGGCCGCGCTGGCCGCCACCGACCCGGAGCGGGTACGGGCCTGGACGGCCCTGCTCGACAACTGGGAGACCACCGACCAGCTGGGCATGAACGTGCTCGGGCCGCTGGTCGCGCTCGACCCGGACCGGCGCTTCCCGCTGCTCCAGGCGATGGCCGCCGACCCCCACCCCTGGACCCGGCGGGTCGCCCTGGTCGCCTGTACCCGCCTGGCCCGGGCCGGCGACGCCGCCGAGCTGTGGCCGCTGGTCGCCGACCTGCTCCTCGGCCTGGCCGCCGACCGGGAGGCGGCCCTGCCCAAGGCCAGCTCGTGGGTGCTGCGCAGCTGGCTGGTCCCGTGCCCGGACGAGGTGGCCGCCTTCGTCGGCCGCCACCAGGACCGACTGCCGGCCGTGGCCGTGCGCGAGACCAGGGCCAAGCTGGCCACCGGCACCAAGCGGGCCGCCGGCCGCGGCCGCCGCGGCACCCCCACAGGAGGACACCGATGACCACCGGCCGGTCCCTGGCCGAGCACGCCGCCGCCGTCGCCGGGCGGGCCGCCGAGGTGGCGATCTGCCTCGACTTCGACGGCACCATCTCCCCGATCGTCGAGGACCCGGCGGCCGCCCGGCCGCTGGCCGGGATCGTCGACCTGCTGGGGCCGCTGGCCGACCGCTACGCCGCCGCCGCCCTCGTCTCCGGCCGGCCGGCCACCTACCTGGCCAGCCACGCCGCCGCCCCCGGGGTGCGCTACCTGGGCATGTACGGGCTGGAGGAGATCGTCGACGGGCGCGTCCAGGTCGACCGGCGCCTGGCCGAGGCCCAGCCGGCGGTGGCCGCGGCCGCCCGCGACCTGGCCGCCGACCCGGCCGTGCGCGACAGCGGCGCCCACCTGGAGGACAAGCGCTACGCCGTGGCCGTCCACACCCGCCGGGTCGCCGACCCGGACCGCTGGGCCGGCCCGATCGGCCAGGCCGCGTCCCGGGTCGCCGCCGGCCACGGGCTGGAGGTCGTGCCCGGGCGGATGGTGTGGGAGCTCCGCCCCCGGGTCCACAGCGACAAGGGCGACGCCGTCCGCCGGGTCGCGGCCGAGTCGGGCGCGGGCGCCCTGGTCGTCGTCGGCGACGACCTGGGCGACCTGCCCGGGTTCGCCGTCGCCAACGGGCTCGGCGGCGGCCTGCGGGTCGCCGTCCGCTCGGCCGAGGCCCCGGCCGAGCTGCTCGACACCGCCGACCTGGTCGTGGACGGGCCGGAAGGCGTCCGTGACCTGCTCGAGCACCTGCTGCGGTAGCATCGGGCGCTGCCGTGCGAATCGAGTCCTCCGTCACCGCCGTCTCCTGGGTCCCCCTGGACAGCGTCGAAGGGGGCCAGCGGCTCCACTTCCACGTGGGCGCCGCCCAGTACGACGACCCGCCACCCGACCACCTCGACGACCTGCCGTCGCTGCTGGCCGGCGGACGGGTCCGGCTGGCCAACCGGCTCGAGGGCTTCGTCGAGGTCGACGGCGGCCGCATCGTCGGCGCCGGCCAGTCCGGCCAGGGCCACGTCGGCGCGCCCAAGGAGACGATCGACGCCACCCAGGTGGGGTTCGCCGCCGTGGCCCTCCCCGACCTGCGGCCCGACCCGGAGGTGGGGGACGGCTGGGTGCGGTTCACCCAGACCGCCGGCGGCCTGCTGTCGGTCGGGGTGGTGTCGAGGGGCCAGCGGCTGGCCGCCCCGGCCGCCTGGACCACCCTGTCCCTCACCATCCACGCCGACGGGCGCAGCGAGCAGGCCCTGGTCGGGGCGAGCCCGTTCCCGCGGCACTGGGTCTACGACCACGCCGGGCGGCTCACCGCCACCACCGGGGTGGTCGACTTCACCGGCTGGCAGGCCGACGCCTGGGACCCCTTCACCCCCTGGGGCGGCCGCGACGCCCCGGTGCGGGCCACCGCCGTCGAGACCGCCCTGGAACGGGAGCTGTCCCGGGTCATGCTCGACTCGGCGCCCCACTGGCTGCGCCTGCGCCGGGGCGCCACCCTGGTCGAGCAGGGCGACCCCGGCCACGAGCTCTACCTCCTGGTCGACGGGCTGCTGGCGGTGGAGATCGACGGCCGCTGCGTGGCCGAGCTCGGCCCGGGGGCGGTGGTGGGGGAGGTGGCGCTGCTGGACGGGGGCCGGCGGACCGCCACCCTGCGGGCCGTCACCCCCTGCCGGGTCGCGGCCGTCCCCGGCGACCGGATCGACCACGCCGCCCTGGCCGAGCTGGCCCGCACCCGTGGCTGGCCAGGACCCGGGCCCGATCGTCCGGGGGACGACCCGGCGTGACCGTCTGCCCGGTGTGCGGGGAGCCGAACCCGGCCAGGGCCAGCTTCTGCCTGAACTGCGGGGCGCAGCTCCCGGCGGCCGCCGCGGCCAGCCGCCCGGCCCGCAAGACGGTCACGGTGGTGTTCACCGACCTGGCCGGGTCGGGCGCGCTCGGCCAGCGGCTCGACCCGGAGTCGCTGGCCGTGGTCATGGCCCGCTGGTTCGACCACCTGCGGGCGGTCCTGGAGCGCCACGGCGGCCGGGTGCAGAAGTTCGTCGGCGACGCCGTGGTGGCCGTGTTCGGCATCCCGGTGGCCAACGAGGACGACGCCCTGCGGGCCGTCCGGGCCGCGGCCGGGCTGCGCCGCGGCCTCGACCAGCTCAACGACCAGCTGGAGCGCGACTGGGGGCTGCGGCTGCAGACCCGCACCGGTGTCAACACCGGCGAGGTCGTCACCGGCGACCCGGCCATCGGCGACGCCCTGGTCCTCGGCGACGCCGTCAACGTGGCCGCCCGCCTGGAGCAGGTCGCCGCCCCCGGCGAGGTGCTGCTCGGCCAGTCGACCTACCGGCTGGTCCGGGACGCGGTCGCCGCCGAGCGGGTCACCCCGCTGCACCTCAAGGGCAAAGGCGCCCCGGTGGTCGCCTACCGGCTCCGCCAGGTCGACCCGGGCGCCCCCGGCCACGCCCGCCGCCAGGACGCCCCGATCGTGGGCCGCGAGCCCGAGCTGCGCCTGTTCACCTGGGTGTACGAGCGGGTCGTGAGCACCCGCAGCAGCCACCTGCTGACCATCCTCGGCCAGGCCGGCCAGGGCAAGACCCGGCTGGTCGGCGAGGCCGTGGCCGCCCTCGCCGGGGCGACCGTGCTGCGCGGGCGCTGCCTGTCCTACGGCGAGGGCATCACCTACTGGCCGGTGGCCGAGGTCGTCCGCCAGGCCGCCGGCATCGCCGACACCGACCCCCCGGCCGAGGCCCGGGCCAAGCTGGACCGGCTGGTGGACGCCGGGGTTGGTCGCGAGCGTCAGCTCGTGGCCGCCCGCATCGCCCAGCTCATCGGGCTGGAGGCCCGCCCCGGACCGGCCGAGGAGGCCCCGTGGGCGTTCCGGCGGCTGCTCGAGCTCCTGGCCGACCGCAACCCCTTGGTGGTGGTCCTCGACGACCTCCACTGGGCCGAGCCTGGCCTGCTCGACCTGGTCGAGCACGTGGCCGACTACGGCCGCGGCGCCCCCATCCTGCTCGTGGCCATGGCCCGGCCCGAGTTCCTGGAGCAGCGGACCGGCTGGGCCGGGGGCAAGCTGAACGCCACCACCCTGCTGCTGGAGCCCCTCGGCGACGCCGAGGCGACCCGGCTGCTGGCCGCCCTGGCCGGCCCGGTCGCCCTGCCCGCCGAGGTCGCCCGGCGGATCACCGCGGCCGCCGAGGGCAACCCGCTGTTCCTTGAGGAGCTGCTGGCCGCCCTGGTCGAAGAGGGCCGCCTGCGCCGCCGCGACGGCCGCTGGGAGGCGGCCGACCTCGGCGACCTGGGCATCCCACCCAGCATCCAGGCGCTGCTCGCGGCCCGCCTCGACCGGCTCGAGGACGCCGAGCGGGCGGCGCTGGAGCGGGCCGCCGTCGCCGGCCAGGTGTTCGAGCAGAGCGCCGTGGTCGAGCTGACCCCGCCGTCGGAGCGGGCCTCGGTCCCGGGCCGGCTCCAGGCCCTGGTCCGCCGGGAGCTGCTGCGCCCGGCGCCGTCGCGCCTCGGCGGCGACCAGGGGTTCCAGTTCCGCCACCTGCTGCTGCGCGACGCCACCTACGACTCCATCCCCAAGCAGGCCCGGGCCGAGCTGCACGAGCTGTTCGCCGTCTGGGTCGAGCGGGTCGCCGGGCCACGGCTGCGCGAGATCGAGGAGATCGTCGGCTACCACCTGGAGCAGGCCTGGCGCTACCGGGTCGAGCTGGGCGTGGCCGACCAGCGCAACCAGCGCCTGGCCACCGCGGCCGCCCGCCGCCTCGGCGCGGCCGGCCGCCGGGCGCTCGGCCGGGGCGACCTCCCGGCCGCCTCCAAGCTGCTGGAACGGGCCGTCAGCCTGCTCGGGGAGGGCGACCCGGGCGGCCTGGAGCTGCTGGTCGAGCTGGCCGACGTGCTCGTCTCCACCGGCGAGTTCCCCCGCGCCGAGGCGCTCCTGGGCCAGGTCGCGGCCGCCGCCGCCGGCCGCGGCGACGAGCGGCTGGCCGCCCACGCCCGCGTCGGGCGGCTGCGGATGGAGGTGGGGGTGGCCAGCGACCTGGACACCGACGCCCTCCAGGAGGAGACCCGGTGGGCCATCGCCACCTTCGCCGAGTTCGAGGACCAGCGGGGCCTGGCCAAGGCGTGGGGGCTGCTGGCCGCCCTCGGGTTCCTGCGCTGCCGCATCGCCGAGGCCGAGGCGGCGGCCGGGCAGGCCATGACCCACGCCCGCCTGGCCCGCGACGACCCGGCCGAGTCCTGGGCTCGGGGGCTGCTCGCCCAGAGCGCCTTCTGGGGCCCGGTCCCGGCCACCGAGGGGATCCGGCGCTGCCAGGAGCTGCTCGAGCAGGCCGCCGGCAACCGCCGCCTGGAGCTGACCGCCCTGCAGTCGATGGCCGGGCTCCAGGCGATGGCCGGCCAGCCCGGGGCGGCCCGGGCGACCGCCGACCGGGCCCTGGCCCTGGCCGGCGACATGGGCGAGAACCGGGTCGCCGCCCTGGCCCGGGAGTTCGTGGCCGGCGCCCTGGCCCTGGCCGGCGACCCGGCAGGGGCCGAGCGCCAGCTCCGCCTCGGGATCCGGGTGCTGGAGCGTCAGGGCGAGTCGGGCATGCGCTCGAACCTGACCGCCGACCTGGCCCACGTCCTGCACCAGCTCGGCCGGCCCGACGAGGCCCTCCAGGCGGCCATGGCCTGCCAGGCCATCGCCGCCCACGACGACCTGTTCGCCCAGGTCCGCTGGCGGGGCGCGGCCGCCCGGTCCCTGGCCGCCCAGGACCAGCCGGCCGAGGCGGAACGGCTGGCCGCCGAGGCGGTGGCGATCGCCACCCCGACCGACATGCTGACCATGCGCGCCGACGCCCTCCTCGACCAGGCCGCCGTGGCCGCCGCCGCCGGCCGCCCCGGCGACGCCGCCGGCCACGCCCAGGCCGCCCTGGCCCTCTACCGCGCCAAGGGCAACCACCCCGGCGCCGCCCGGGCCGAGACGGCGGCCGCCCAGCCCGTCCCGCGGCCGACCTCGTAGCGCAGAACCAGGTTGTCGGAGCCGTCGAAGCGGCGGGCCTCGGCCAGCCGCAGGGCCCCCGGCGGGCGGGCGCCGAACAGCGGGGTGCCGCCGCCGATCACGGCCGGGCCGAGCATCAGGTGGAGCTCGTCGACCAGGCCGTGAGCGAGCAGGTCGTTCCAGAGGGTGCGGCTGCCGAAGACCAGGATCTCCCGGCCCGGCTCCCGCTTGAGCTCGGCGACCCGCCGGTGGGCGTCGGCGCGGCGGACGATGCGGGTCGTCGACCGCCACGGGTCGGTCTCGTCCTCGGTGACGGTGTCGGAGACGACCACCTTGTCGATGGCGTTCTGCAGCCGCCCTATCTCCTGTAGGACAGGCCGGGCGTCGGCGTTCTCGGCCATCGGCGGCCAGAACCCCTTGAAGCCGCGGTAGGCGTTGGCCCCGAGCAGCAGGGTGCCGGCGGCGCGGAGGCGTTCGGCGTTGTAGGCGTCGAACGCCTCGTCCATCGGCATGACCATGACGTCCTGGCCGGGGCCGTCGTAGTAGCCGTCGAGGGACATGATGTTGCTGACGATGAGCTTGCGCATGGGTGCGTCCTCCCTTCACCCATTGAGAGCCGGCGGCGGGCCGGAACTCATCGCTCGACGGGCAGATCGAAGAACCGGTGCAGGGCCGGGTCGACGAACCCGGCCAGCTCCGAGATCCGCCCGCCGCGCAGGCCGAGCACGTTGACGGCGCTGAGCCGGAACCGGCCCGTGGCCGGATCACCCTGGTAGCAGGCGACGGCCAGCTGGCCGTTGGCCTCGGTCGGGGCCAGCCGCCAGGGGGTGGCGAACATCCGCCGGCCGAGGAACCGGCCGATGGCGGCCCGGCCGGCGAACCAGGCGGGCAGGGGCGGCATCATGAACCGGGCGTCGTCGGCCAGCAGCTCCAGGAGGGCGGGCACGTCGGCCCGCTCCCAGGCGGCCACCAGGGCGTCGACCAGCTCGCGCCGGCCGTCGTCGCCGAGGGCGTCCAGCTCGGCCTGCTGGGAGGGGTGCGGGACCCGCTCGCCGACCGCCTTGCGGGCCCGCTGGAGGGCGCTGTTCACCGACGCCGGGGTGGTGTCGAGGATGCCCGCCACCTCGGCGGCCGAGAACCCCAGCACCTCCCGCAGGATGAGCACGGCCCGCTGGGTCGCCGGGAGGTGCTGGAGGGCGGCCACGAAGGCCAGCTCGACGCTCTCGAGCTGCTCGAAGCGGCCCTCGGGGGTGGGGAACGGCTCCAGCCACACCGGTTCGCCGTCCGGCTCGCCGAGGTCGTCGGTCTGGGTGAAGGCGGGCCCGTAGTCGGCCGACAGCAGCCGCGGGGGGCGCCGGGATCCCAGCCGCAGGCAGGCGTTGGTGGTGATCCGGTACAGCCAGGCCCGCAGCGACCCGCGGCCCTCGAACCCGTCCAGGCCCCGCCAGGCGCCGAGCAGCGCCTCCTGGAGGGCATCCTCGGCGTCCTGCACCGACCCGAGCATCCGGTAACAGTGGGCGTGGAGCTCGGCCCGGTACGGCGCCACCAGCCGGCCGAACGCGTCCCCGTCGCCCCGGGCCGCCGCCAGCAGCGTCCGTTCCGGCGGCGGTTCCGTCACCGCGGGCCCTCCAGGAACGCCAGCAGGGTCCGGACCCCCCAGCCGCTGGCCCCCTTGGGCTGGTAGTAGCGGGCCTCCTTGGCGGTGGCCGGGCCGGCGATGTCGAGGTGGACCCAGGGGGTGCCGGCGACGAACTCGCGCAGGAACAGCGCCGCCTGGACGCTGTCACCCGGCTCGTTGGTGGCGTTGACCAGGTCGGCGACCTCGGAGTCGAGGAAGCGGCGGTAGTCCTCGATCATGGGCAGCTCGCAGGCCAGCTCGCCGGCGCGGGCGGCCGCGGCCAGGACCTCGGCGGTCAGGGCCGGGGTGTTGCCGAACACGCCCGTGCAGCCCAGCCCGAGCCCGTACACCACCGAGCCGGTCAGGGTGGCCAGGTCGAGGATGGCGTCCGGGCCGTCCTCGGCGGCCAGGGCGAGGCCGTCGGCCAGGATCAGGCGGCCCTCGGCGTCGGTGTTGGTCACCTCGACGGTGACGCCGTTGCGGGCGGTGAGGACGTCGCCGGGCCGCATCGCCGAGCCCCCGGGCATGTTCTCGACCAGGGGCAGGACCGCGGTCACGGCCGTTGGCAGCTCCAGCTCGGCCGCGGCGGTCACGGCGGCCAGGATCGCCGCCGCCCCGGCCATGTCGTCCTTCATCCCGTCCATGCTGGCGCCGCGCTTGAGGTCGATCCCGCCGGTGTCGAAGGTCACGCCCTTGCCGACCAGGGCCACGTGCCGCCCGGTCCCGGGGCTGCGGCTCCGCGAGCCTGCGCCTGGCCGGTAGCGGAGCCGGACCAGGCGGGGGCCGGTGGCCGACCCGCCGCCGACGGCCAGGACGGCGCCGAAGCGGCCCCGGCGCAGGGCCGGCCCGGTCAGGACCTCGTGCTCCAGGCCGGCCGCCCTGGCCAGGCGGACGGCCTCGGCGGCCAGGGTGGCCGGGTTGATGCGGCTGGCCGGCTCGTTGACCAGGTCGCGGGCGGCCAGGGTGGCCCGGGCGGCGACCTCGGCCCGGTGCAGCACCGGGTCGGCCGCGGCCAGCGCCCCGTCGCCGTCGACCAGCAGGGTGGCCGCGGCCAGCACGGGGTCGGGGGCCGACTTGTGCCGCTGGAACCGGTAGGCGGCCAGCACCGTGCCCTCGGCCACGGCGGCCAGCGCGGTCCCGTCGGCCGGCCCGGCCTGGTGCAGGGCGGTGGCCATGGTGGCGGCCTTGCCGGCGGCGCCGACGGCCACGGCGGCGGCCCGGCGCAGGGTCTCGGCGTTCCGGTCGGCGTCGGCCCCGACCCCGACCAGCAGGACCGCCGGGGCGGCCACGGCCCCGTAGGCGGGCAGCAGGAGCACGTCGTCCAGGGCCCCGGTGAAGCGCCCGGCCCCGCCGGCCACGGCGGCCAGGTCGGCGCCGAGGGCGGCCAGCACGGCCGCGGTCACCGGCGGGGCGACCGGGCCGGCCTCGCCGGCGGCCACCGGCAGCACCAGCAGGTCGGCGTCGGCCCGCTCGGGGGGGACGGGGGAGAGGGCCAGGCGCGGCATCGTCTGCTCCGTGTCGGTATCGTCGGGTCGGCGGCGGCGGGAGCCAATCCTAGGGGAGCGACGGGTGATGTGGAGGCGGCGGGAGTCCGACCCGGACGTCGAGGCGGCCTGGGCCGGGTTCCTGGGCTTCGCCAAGGCCCTCGACGAGGGGATCCGGGCGCTGCTGGCCACCGTCCCGTCGGCCCGGCGGCCCGGGGCGCCGCTGGACGCCGGCGTGGCCGGGTTCCTGGCCGGCCTGGACGCGGCCCGGGCCGAGCTGCCCGCCTGGGACCACCCGGCCCTGGCCGGCGCCCAGGCGGCCACCGCCGCCGCCCTCGACGCCGCCGAGCGCCGCGCCCGCGACCTCCCCGCGGCCAGCCGGGGCCTGGAGTTCGAGCACCGCAACGAACGGGTCGCCGAGGTGATCGACGAGCTCCTGCCGGTGCAGGAGGCCGAGCGGGCGCTGCGGGACCTGCGCCGGCGCCGTCAGCCGGCCAGGGCCGGCGGCCGGCAGACCCGGCAGGGCCGGTAGCCGGCCTGGCCGGCGGCGGCGGCACCGGTGAAGGTGACCAGGTGGGCCTCGGTCGTGCGGCGGGCGTTGGCGCAGGTCGGGTAGCAGTAGATCCGGGTGGTGTCGCTGCCGAAGAAGCGGGTGCCGCGCCGGCCGAGGCGCTCCAGCTCGTCGGGGTCGGCGCCCTCGGCGGCGAGCAGGGTCCGCTTGTAGGGGACGCCCCAGGCGTAGCCGGTCAGGCGGCCGTCGCTGCCGACCACCCGGTGGCAGGGGATCAGCACCGGGATCGGGTTGCGGCCAAGGGCCGCCCCGACCGCCCGCACGGCCGCCGGCTGGCCGAGCTCCCCGGCCACCCAGGCATAGGGGCGGACCTGGCCGCGGGGGATCTCCTGGGCCTTGGCGAGCACGGCCCGCTCGAACTCGGAGGTGCCGCGCAGGTCGTAGCGGGGCGGCGCACCCCGCCGCCCGGGGTCGAGGACCCGCTCGACCTGGGCGACCAGCCTGGCCGGGGCCTGACCGGCCG
>Ga0081538_10003365_pt1 | contig 15139 bp, 16 predicted proteins | sample TabmetS5T2R1_FD_71022 | JGI IMG/M metagenome (GOLD analysis project Ga0081538, IMG submission 71022) | Tabebuia heterophylla rhizosphere microbial communities from the University of Puerto Rico - S5T2R1 | ecosystem: Host-associated > Plants > Roots > Rhizosphere ... | reverse complement strand
TCGGCGGACAGGTTGATCACGCAGTTGGAGATGACGACGTCGACGGAGGCGTCCGCGAGCGGGATGTCCTCGATGTAGCCCTTGACGAACTCGACGTTGTCGACCCCGGCCTCGGCCGCGTTGCCGCGCGCGAGGCCGAGCATCTCGTCGGTCATGTCGAGCCCGATCACCCTCCCGGTGGGGCCGACTCGCCGTGCCGAGATGAGCACGTCGGCGCCGGCGCCCGAGCCCAGATCGAGCACCGTCTCGCCCTCGTGCAGGTCGGCGACCGCGGTTGGGACGCCGCAGCCGAGCGAGGCGTCGACTGCCGCCGCAGGAGCGCCTTCGGCCTCGTGCGAGTAGAGGGCCGCGCCGAAGGAGCGGTCGGCGACGGCGGTGGTGATGTCGCCGCAGCCGCTGCCGGGTCCGCAACAGCCGGCATCGGCCTCGGTCTCTCGAGCCTCGTCGAACGCGCTTCGGGCGGCCTGTGCGGCGGCGTCGGCGTAGCGCTGGCGCACCGCCTCGCGGATGGTGCCGGCGGCTGTGTTGGTCATGGTGCGATCTCCAGTCTCATGAAAGTTGCGTCGTCGGGGCAGGCGCCGCGCAGCTCGGCGCTCGCCTGCAGTGCTGCGGGGGCGGATTGACGGGGGACCTGCTTGAGGCCCTGCACGGCGAAGAAGTCCTGCGCGTCGGTGGTGAGCAGAAACACCTCGCGGGCACCGGCGCGGCTCGCCTCCGCAAGTACCGCCTCCAGCAGCCTGCGGCCGTGGCCGCGGCCCTGGAACGCGGGCCGGACGGCCAGGGAGCGCAGGAGCCATGCGTCGCCGTAGCGCTCCGCGCCGGCGACACCGGCGAGACCGCCTTCTGGCGCATCCAGGATCCAGAAGCCGGCGAAGTGCTCGTCGAGGCCGGCAAGCGGGAGTCCAGCGTCCGCGAGCAAGGCGCGGGCGGGTTCGAGGTCCCCGCGCCTGGCGGGTCTTGGTGCCGCCGTGATCGTGCCGGTCATCGGCGCCCCGCGCTTCCGACGGGCCGGCGAGTGGCGGGCGACCGCGCGCCGCGTTTCCTGCGGCTGGTCGCGCCGGGGCGCGGGGCGGGCAGGTGATCCTGGCGCACCTTGCCCATCACGAACTCCGCCGCCGACGGGAAGCACTCGATGCACTTCTCGTTGATCCGGAACAGGCTGCTCGTGCCGCGATGCTCGACGACCACGAAGCAGGTCTCGGCCAGCAGGCGCAGGTGCTCCGAGACGGTCGATTGACCGACCTCGACGCCTGCCACGATCTCGCCGACGGACAAGGGACGTCGCTCGCTCGCAAGCAGGTTGAGGATTTCGAGCCGCGTCGGATCGGCGAGACAGCGAAACCAGCCCGCGTACAGCTCCGCCTGCTCGCGCGATAGATTCATCGTTCATCGACGATAGACGATGAAAGGCTATGGCGCAAGCGCATCCCTCGCAACGAATGCCGCCATTCCGCGCTAGGAGAGCCAGCCGGCGAGCTCGTCCAGGGCTTTGGGCTCGACGTAGTAGAAGGCCCACAGCCCGCGGCGCTCGGAGTCGACGATCCCCGCCTCGCGCAGCACCTTGAGGTGGTGTGAGACCGTCGGCTGGGAGAGCTCGAACAGCGGTACGAGCTCGCAGACACAGACCTTGCCGGCGTGCTTTCTGAGCACGTCGACGAGCTGGAGGCGGATGGGGTCGCCGAGCGCCTTGGCGATCGCGGCCATCCGCTCGGCCTGCTGCCGCTCCACATCCGGGTAGACGACCGGCTCGCAGCACGGCTCACCGGGTGGGCGCTTCTGTTTGGGGGCGAGTTCCAGATCGACGGACATCGATGTACGTATATCGATTGAAGTGACGGTAGTCAATGGATAACCTCCGCGTCGCCACGCCGCATCCCCAGGAGGAGAGATGAAATACGTCCTGTTCGTCTGCACACAGAACGCCGGGCGCTCCCAAATGGCGCAGGCGCTGTTCGAGACGCACGGACCCCCAGACGTGCGCGCCGAGTCGGCCGGCGCCGAGCCCGCCGACCGGGTCCACCCGGTGGTGGTCGACGCCATGCGGGAGATCGAGATCGATCTCGGCGGCCGCCGCCCGAAGAAGCTGACACTGGAGATGCAGCTTCATGCCGACTGGGCAATCACCCTCGCCTGCGGCGCCAAGTGTCCCTACGTGCCCTCGGTGGTCGAGGACTGGGACATCGCGGACCCCGCCGGCCAGCCCATCGAGGAGGTACGCCGGATCCGCGACGACCTCGAGGAGCGGGTCCTGGACTTGGCCGAGAACCGGATCGAGCTGATCCGCGAGGACCGGCGACAGCACATGATGCGCATGGCACGTCTGGTCCCCCCACTCGTGGATGAATTCCGCGGCCGGCTCACAGACGAGGAGATCCGCCAGATCGCCGACGACATCCTCGACACCTACGACGACGTACCAATCCGCTCCTTCGTGATGACACTCGCCAACCGCCGCGCCCGCGAGATCCTCAAGGAGCGGAGGGGGGCGGCGGCGACAGCCTGGTAGCTACACGTTGCGCGACGGACTCATCGTCCGCGCCGAGTTCTGCCTCGATTAAGCCCCGCCGTCGAGGCGGCGGGCGCCGGTGGAGCGGTGGGAGGCGCCCAAGACCCAGTTCCGGTGGGGAAGATGCGGCTATCGTCCTACCGCGTGCCCCGATAGCTCAGCCGGATAGAGCGACTCCCTCCTAAGGAGTAGGCCGCAGGTTCGAATCCTGCTCGGGGCGTTCGCATTTGCAGGGATTTCCCGCAAGTGCTGATCGCCGAGCCGCAGCAGAGGTACGAAACGGGTACAGCATCGCCTCGCAATGCTGAGCGGGCCATCGATTGGCTGCCACCTGAGGGCTGAGCTAACCACCGAAGCACTCCGGGAAAGCAGTCACGAAATCCCTGAAGCTGTCGTACTGCCGCACCACGGCACCGCCTTCAAGCGACTTGGCGAACACTTCGCGGACTCGCCGCCGGTGCTCGGGCGAAGGATTCGCGATCACCAGGGTCTTGAGCGCCGGATCCTTTGCGAGTGCGACCCGGAACAACGACTCGACGGGGAGGTCGGTAGGAACGAACGAGAACCCGACAACCGCGATGTGGCGGGCGGCCCGGATGGCCCGCTCCGCGTTCGTCCAGATCGTCCGGAAGATGGGATCATCAGCGACCGCCTTGTTCCAAACCGGCGGGATGATCGTGAAGCGCGGCACGCCGAACTGCGTGTGTAGTCGCTGCTTCAGCTTGATCTGACCGTCCGGATCAGTCGCAGGCGGAAGCTGCCAGTTGAGCGACCCGTGAAGCTTGAGCAGGTATGCGGTCTTGGTCGATGCCGACGCCGGGGGCTGCGCGTCCCAGAACTGGTGACCAGCGATGCGATCCGGCTTCGGATGGGCATAGCCGTGCTTGGCTGACCACACCCCCGTCGCGAACCGTCGAAGCGCGTGGTCAACGACACAGTCGTAGTTGAAGCTGATGATCGTGTCCTTCGCCCTGAGGTGCTGCACCATCCGCTCGTGGTGCTCACACCCTCCGGCCGTCCGGATCGCGGCATCGGTCGAAACTTCAAGCACGAGCGAAACGGCGGCGAGCAAGCGCTCGCGGTTGTCCCGAAGGTCGCTCGCCGTGAGCCCGCCTCCGCCCGGGGGCGAAAGCTTGATTGCCTCGGCAAGGAATTCGAGTTGCGTGAAGTAGTCCTCGAGCGTCAACGAGAAGTTGGCGCCGAAGAGACCAACTACATCCCTCATGACCTGCTCCACTAGCTGGCGCCGACGCGCCGGGCCGGTGATTCGCTGCAGCTGGGTGAAGAAATCCGCGTTCAGAGGCGGGTCGCACGTCGGCGTAAATTCCTCCGCGGCGAAGTAGGCACCGCGCGTCGCGCCGGCGCCTAGGATGATCAGTCGAGCTCCGGGAGAGAAGGGCGGCATTCCGACGCTTACGACTCCCCCAAGATCGGCCCCAGGACGCACCGAGCGTGCGGCGGGCCGCACCAAGTGCTTCTCTCGATCATGGATTTGGGTTGCCAGGCGAACCCACGCAGCAAAGGAACCGGAAGAAGGCGGCGTCCCTTCAGGCGGGCTGGCGCTCTACAGCGACCTCGCGCGCCGGTGGTGCCGGAAGCGCTTCGAGCAGCTCGGCAGGCAGTCGCTCGCTCGCCCTCCAGTATTCGAGACCGATAACCCGCCCCGTCTCGCGGTCACGCTCTATCAGGCCCCATGGCTTCTCGTCGACGCGCACGCGCTCTGGCTCCCAGCCGCCGAGCCGGAGCCAGGCGATGTCTGCCTTCCGGTCGTAGTGGCCATCCATCACTAATCCAGCCTACTCCGCCAACCAGAGGCTCACGACTCGAGCAGTGGTCTCGTCACCTGCGTCCGGCCAGTCGTACGCGACAACGAGTCGACCGCGCCGGACCTGCCAGTCGGCAGCGCCTGGATTGGTCCGCCGCCGGGGATGTTCGTCGAGCACAGCGTCCGCGACGGCCGTGTACGGAACCGTGTAACGCTCTGCGCGGTCCGCGGCGTGATCGGTGAACGCGACGCGGTGGGGTCGGTTCACGCGCCGCCTTCGGCATGTGCCTCGTCTACGATCGCCGCGGTCTCAGCTTCCCGGGCGAGGCGAATCGCCTCCTCCGCGGGGAGCTGCGGAGCATCCTCAAGTTCCTCGATCACATGCCCGTAGGTCCGCAGAGTGAGCTCGGCGCCGTGTCCGAGCTGGCGGGCCACGTAGATCACATCGCGCCCTTCGTGTAAGAGGAGCGAGGCGAAGGAGTGCCGGAGGTCATACGGTCGCGCGCGTTGTATGCCCGCCTCGGTGGTCAATCGCCTAAACCGCCGCTGGCGCCACTTCTCGAATCCATTGGCCGACCACTCGCCGCCGTGACCGTCCGGGAACACGAGAGCGTCATGACTGGGTCGGCCACAGACAAGGCGCCACTGAGCGAGGTCGGCCGCGAGGGGGGCGACGAGCCGGACGGTCCGGCGGCTACCGGTCTTCAGCGCGTCTACGAGCAGGGTGCGCTCGCGAACGGCCCGCCACCTGAGTCGGCGCAGCTCGCCCGGCCGGAGGCCAGCGTAGGCGAGGACCGAGACGATGGTGGCGTCGCGGAGGTCGGCTACCCGGCGGATCGCCTCAACGGTGAGCGGCGCCAACGGACGCACTTCGGGCGACAGTGGGAGCCGTGCCTTCCGCACGACGCGCTGCGGGTTGTAGGGAAGGCGGCGCGCCTCGGCCGCACGCTGGAGGATCCCTCCGAGCAGCGTCATCGCCTTGCGGATCGCGTGCGGCCCTACTCCGGCCCCGATCAACTCCGCCTGGAATGTGGCGATCGTTTCGGGATCCAGCTCCCGGAGAGGGACATCGCCGAGCCGAGTCGCGATGTGCTTGTCGTAGGTGTTGGCATACGTTCGCCTGGTTCTCGGGGCGAGGTGCACGGCATGTGCCTTGGCCCATGTGCCGGTGACGTACTCGTCGAGTGTCTCGCGGCCCGCATCCATCAGGGCGAGCTCACCCGTTCGCTTCCGTCGCTTGATCTCGCCGTCGAACGCCTCCGCGTAACGTTTTCGCCCGAGCACGCGCGCCCGATTGCGACCGCGATGGTCCCGCCAGCGAACGCGGTACACGACTTCGCCACCCTTCCGCGTGATCCGCTCAATGCTCATCGCTACTCCTTCGCTCTCTGGCACCGCGGTAGGCGACACTCCCGGCGACGCTCCGGTGAGAGGCGGGGTAGCGTGTCGGACGCGTCGGAGCTACAGCCTCCGGCGCCATGCCCGGGGTGGTTACACTCGCGCCCGGGCCCTTCGGTGACGGTCGCATCCTAGGCATCTGGTCTGACCTCCTCCAGCTCCTTCAGCGCATCGCCCAAAACCCGGGACGGGTGCCGCGAGTGCTCAAAGCGACAGTGCCCATGCGGTGTCGCCCGGGGCTTCACGAGGTTGCGGTCGATCCACTCCTGGGCTGCCTCTGACGGGATCAGCAGCCGGCTGCCGCTGCAGACCTTCGCGGCCTGGAGCTCTCCGTTCTCAATTGCGCGGTAGATGGCTTTCCGTGACAGCCCTGCGGCGGCGGCGAGCTCGGCCGGGGTGTACGCGAGCCGCCCCAAGCCGCCATTCGCAGTGGCCCTCGTTCCGGTCACAGTCGGATCGGGTCCTCGGGCCTGAGGTCGCTCGGGTCGGTTCCCGGCCGATCCCTTGGGCCGGCGTCGTGCGCCGCTGGCCAGTTCGAGACGCTCGCGACCTGCACCTTCTGCGCGCGGCCCGATCCGAGCACGTAGCACATGCCCTCGCGCAGGCGTCGCACGTCGTTGGGGTCGGCTTTGAGCTGGTGTTGTTGGCGCGAGGAGCCGAGGTCGGTCGACACCCCGGCTTGGTGTTGGAGTGACTGCTCGACCACGAGCCGGGTGCCGGCGGCCTTGACGATCGGTTCGGGGTCGGGCATGGCGTGCAGGAGGACGGTGTGGGCGGCGTTGAGGATGCGGGCGGAGGCTTGTTCGCCGCCCATGCCTTCGTAGGCCTGCGGCGCGAGCACGACGGCGGCGCCGTGGGAGCGCACCACCTCGATCATGCGGGCGACGCGTTCGCCGTCGGCGATGGCGGAGAACTCGTCGATGATTAGGAGCACCTGCCGGCCTTGGCGGTTGCGGGCGGCGAGGTACTGCTTGAACTCCTCGACCAGGAAGCGACCGAGCTTTGAGGTCTCTTCGCCGTACAGCAGCTCGTTGAGGAGCAGGTAGCCGGCATCCGTGTCCTCGAGGGCCCAGTCGCCGTCGAGTTGTCCCTCGGTGGCGTCGAAGAAGGCGGCGTAGCGCTGCCGGCAGGCGTCCACGTGCTCTGGCTTGAAGCCGGCGATGGCCTGGGCCCGGTCGTGGCCGGCCCAGAGGTCGAGCAGGGCGGTCTTGTCGAGCCGGGCGAGCAGCTCGCAGGAGGAGCGCGGCGGGCCTTGTGGGGCGGCGCAGGCGGCCCTGACGAGGTTGACCGACAGGTCGCGGTAGTAGGCGCCGCCGCCCTCGTCGGCCCAGTCGATCAGCTGGACGAGCCGGCCGGCGATCTCCCTCGGGCTGCCGCGCCAGCCGTCGTAGGGCCGGTCGGGGAACAGGCAGGGTCGGCGGCGGGCCTGTTGCATCAGCCGGCCGAAGCGCTGCTGGGTGTTCCGGTCGCCCTTGGCGTCGATCACAAACACAGGCCAGTCGGAGCTGGTCGCGACGCCGTGGGCGAGCCGCAGCACCGTCTCCGTCTTGCCCGATCCCGGGGCGCCGATCACCAGCACTGTCTTCTCGAGCCGGGCGAGCGGCATCGCCACCCGTCCGCGGCTGGTTGGCAGCAGCCGGTCGCCCTCGACGTGGCGGCCGAGCTCGAACCCCGCAGGCCTGCGCTCGGGCCTGCCGATGCCGGCGGCTCTGCGGGCGCGGCGCTCGCGGCGATTGCGGAGCCGCTCGGCCCGTCGTTCGTCTCGCTCGCGCAGCTCCTCCACCGACCGCGGCCGAAGCAGCTCGGCACCGCATGCGACCGTCGGCGCCAGCCCGAGCGCCATCGTCCACCAGGCCCGCACGTGCGGCCAGGCGGCCTCGAGCGCCCGCCCCGGGTCCTCCCAAAACCCGCCGGCGCGGCGCACGGCCGCGAGCGCGGCCTCCATCTGGCCAGTGATGCGCGACCACAGCAGCAGCGTTACGCCGAGGCCGCCCACCGCCAGCACGAACATGGCGAGGCGGCGCGAGCGGGCCAGCGGGATCAGGACCAGCGCGAGCACCATCGCCGGAAGGCTGATTGTCATTCCCACCGCGGAGAGCAGCAGCAGGGCGATGTGGCCGTCGTTGCCGCGACCTTGATGGCTCATCGAAACGATGCTCCCTCCGGTAGTTCGAGCACCTGGACCCGCTCGCTCCCGATCGAGCGGGCTGTTTCTTCCAGCCGTTGGCGCGGACCGTCGGGGGCGAAGTAGACGGCCTGGCCGTAGCGGGCGACGAGCTCGCGCATGATCCGTTCGCGCCGCGCCGGCCGCTTGTGCGAGAGCTCGACCTCGACCGGCAGTTCGCGGCCGTCGAGCACCACCAGCCCGTCCGGCCGATGCTGCCCGCCGGTCGCCGTGAGCCGCCCCTCCCGGGCCAGCTCCCGCTCGCACACCCAACCAGCCTGCGGGTGGTGCTGGGCGACCCAGAGCCGCACGTCGGTGACCGCGGCGATGTGGGCCAACGCTCCCGGGTTGGGTCGCCAGAGCGAATACTCCGAGCCGGCGATGCGCTGGCCGCGACGCGTTAGCCACACGAACACCGGCTGGCCGACGAGCACCACGCGCCCCCGGGCCCAGCCCGCCCGCTCCCAGCGCGAGCGAAGCCAGCGCGCCGCGTGCAGGGTGCGCCCCATCAGCCGCGCGAGCTGCGGCATCGAGAGCGCGTACTGCTCCCCGACAATCGAAAGCAACTCGAGATCGCGCCCACTGCAGTGAAGCTCGCCGGCGTCGGACCGCCGCCGCCGGGCCCGGGCGGGCGAATTCCGGGGGGCGAAGTCTCGCGCGGGACTCATCTACCTAAGAGAGGGCCTTAGCCCGAAAAGTGGCCCCCTCCCCAAACGGGGCGGCTGTACCCTGCCCGGGTCATCGCACCTCGGGTTGCACCCCCTGTGGCTGGCACCGAAACCCGTGACAACGCACCCGACCGCGCGGGCTCGCCTCCGGCCCAACACCGCGTGCACACCCTCAACGTCGACGCGCTCCAGCCTCGGAGATCGCCGACCTCAGAGCCGCACGTTCTTCACTCGTAACGCCACGCCGCACCTCTCAAGATCGACGCGCTCGGCGCTGCGCGCTCGCGCGCCGGCCCGCTCCAATTTCTTCCCTCACCTCCTACCGGCGCATCAGCCCGAAAAGTGGCCTCCCTCCGCACCCCTTCTCCTCGCTTCCCACCCCGCTCCTGACCCCGGACCGTTCCCTCGATCCCGACACCACTTCTCTCCGTTGCCGGTCTGTCCCTCGTTCGCTGACCACCTGAACGACGCCGAAGGCAGAGGGCGGGTGGTCAGCGACAACGAGCAACGCGAGGCGAGAGGGACCGACCGGCGAAAGCACACGCTCGCAAGCGGATCTCTGCACGCCGGGGTGCACGCGTCACAACGACGAGCGGACAATCACCGGCTCGGGGCCGGATGACAGGTCGCATAGGGGCAGATCGGGTGGTGATCCTCCCATCGTTGCCTCTAGCTGCACGGAGACCGCGGCCAGCGGCCGGCTGTCGTTTCGAGCGAGTCGACAGCGCCGGGCGCCGGAATTACAGGTACTTGGTGCGCATTTGCTGGCTCCGGCAGATCGTCGCTGCGACGTCGAGGTACCGCATCATGGTGCAGATCTCGGTATGAGCGAGCAGCGGCTGCGGGCCCGCGAGGTCGCAGGTTCGGTGATGCCCCTCCAGGAAGCGGTGGCGTCCTGGGAAGCCGCGGCGACCTTCGCGACGCAGGCGCGAGGCGGCGGCTTGTCGGCGTTCACTTCTCGGGGTGCTCCCGGTTCGTCCGGGCTTCAGGTTCTGATCGCCCCCGGTCTTGTCAGCGCCCAGATCACCCACACGTCCAGCGCGATCCCGACGAGCGACCAGACCGGGTAGTACGGGATGAAGAGGAAGTTCGCAACGGCGCTCAGGCCGGCGAGCACGACCGCCGAGATCGCGGCCCACTCCTGGCGGGCGTAGAGGGCGAACCCTACGACGACCAGGATGATCCCGAGGATCAGGTGGATCCAGCCCCATCCAGTCGTGTCGAGATCGAAGGTGTAGTCGCGTCTCACCCTGTAGAAGTCGTCGTCGATGATCGCCACCAGCCCGGCGATGGCGTGGAAGATCCCGATCATCACCAACACCGTCGCCGCGAACACAATGCCGCCCATGACCCACCCTGAGACCGGTGGCTCCTCGGGCTGTCTCGACTCGGGCGCAGTTGCCACCTCGAAGCTCCTTTCGTCGGCCGGACAAATCGTACGTCTGCGCCCGGCTCATCGGAGGTCGCTCCCCGAGGGCATACTGCGGCCAGCCGGCGAGCGTGTGCTTTCCATAGGCCTCGGTCGCGTAGCATTTCGCGGGTCTGGATGCCGAGGCGAGCGCGGTGCGTCGGCTCGCCGTGTATGTCGGGATCGGGAGATGCCAGGTCCAAGTTCGAAGGGGGACTGATGGCAGTCAGTAAGGAGCAGGCGGGTGTCGGCGAGGCGGTTCCCAGCACGTACCGCGCCGCCGTGGTGCAGCGGTTTCGCGAGCCGCTCACGCTCGAGCAGGTGCCCCGCGCAGATCTTGCTCCGGGGCAGCTGCGCGTCAAGGTTGAGGCCTCCGGCCTCTGCCATACGGACATCCATGCGGCCCACGGCGACTGGCCGGTGAAGCCCACGCCACCCTTCGTCCCTGGGCATGAGGGAGTCGGGATCGTCGCCGAGCTCGGTCCCGGCGTGACCGAGGTCGCCCTTGGCGATCGCGTTGCGATGCCCTGGCTCGCCTACGCGTGCGGAGTCTGTGACTACTGCGTCTCGGGCCGAGAGACGCTGTGCCACAAGCAGAAGAACATGGGCTACTCGATCGACGGTGGCTTCGGGGACTACGCGACGGCCTTCGCTCGCTACGTGGTGCCTGTGCCGGAGGGGATCGACCCCCTCGACGCCGGGCCGCTGACGTGCGCCGGCGTGACGATGTACAAGGCGGTGGCGGAAGGTGGAACGCGGTCCACCGACCTAGTTGCGGTCTTCGGCGTCGGAGGCCTTGGCCACCTCGCGATCCAGTACGCGGCAATCGCCGGAGGGCGCGTCGTGGCCGTCGACCTGTACGACGAGAAGCTCGAGCTCGCGCGCGAGCTGGGGGCGGAGTTCACCGTCAACGCGAGCAAGGAGGACCCCGCGGGAGCCATCCAGGGCCTGGGCGGCGCCGATCAGGCGCATGCGATCGCGGCGTCGCCGAAGGCGTTCCAGCAGGCCTTCGGTTCGCTGCGTCGTGGCGGGACGCTGGTGTTCGTCGGGCTACCGGCCGACAACCAGGTCCAGCTTCCGATCTTCGAGACCGTCCTCGGCGGCATGAGGACCGTCGGCTCGATCGTCGGCACTCGCGCCGACCTGCGCGAGGTGTTTGAGCTGCACGCCGCCGGCAGAACGCGCGTGATCCGAGAAGTCCGTCCGCTCGACACCATCAACGAGTCGATCGCCGACGTCGAGGCCGGGCGAATTGCGGCCCGCATCGTCTTCGAGCCCTAGCCCGCGGTCCGGTGACCGAGCCGCCCTTCGGAGTCTCTCGCGGGTCCCACTCGACGGTAGGCGGAAGCAGGTTTCCGCCGATCGCCGACTACGGGTTCATCTCGGACTGCGAGGTGTGCGCGCTGGTCGCGCCGAGCGGCAGCGTGGAGTGGATGTGCCTGCCTCGGATGGACGGCCCGAGCCTGTTCGCGGCGATCCTCGACAGGCACGCGGGATGGTTCCGCCTGGGCCCGGCGGATGTCACCGTCCCGTCGGATCGGCGCTATCTCCCGGGCACGATGGTGCTGGAGACGACCTGGGACACCCCGACCGGCTGGGCGGTCGTGCGTGACGTCCTGCTGGTCGGCCCGTGGCGCGACGATTCGCCCGGCGCCAGCGCCTATCGCCGCGCGCCGTCCGATCATCAGGCCCAGCGGGTGCTGCTGCGGACGGCGCGATGCTTGAGCGGATCGATCGAGTTCGTGCTCGAGTGCGAGCCGGCGTTCGACTACGGCCGCGAACGCGGCGTCTGGCACCACGCGGGGGACTCGTACGGGCGCGCTGAGGTCGCAGCGGCGGACGGGGAGCCGGCGATCCGGCTGACGACCGACCTGAACCTGGGGCTCGAGGGTCCGCGCGCGATGGCCCGGCGGAGGCTGCAGGCCGGCGAGCAGGTCTTCTGCGCGCTCTCCTGGGGCGACGGTTCTCCTCCGGATACGTTTGCCGAGGCCCACGATCGCCTGTCGCGAACCGGGGACTTCTGGCACGAGTGGGTCGCACGCGGCCGCTTCCCCGACCATCCCTGGCGCGCGTACCTGCAGCGGTCGGCCTTGACCCTGAAGGGCCTGATCTACGCGCCCACCGGCGCGATGCTGGCGGCGGCGACGACCTCGCTGCCCGAGACGCCCGGCGGCGAGCGCAACTTCGACTACCGCTACAGCTGGCTGCGCGACTCGACGTTTCTCCTCTGGGGCCTGTACACGCTGGGGCTCGACCGGGAGGCGAACGACTACTTCTACTTCCTCACGGACCTCGCCGAGGAAGAAGCTGACCTACAGATCATGTACGGGATCGGCGGCGAGCGGGAGCTGACCGAGGAGGTCCTCGATCACCTGTCGGGCTATGACGGAGCCCGGCCGGTGCGGATCGGCAACGGCGCGTGGGACCAGCGCCAGCACGACGTGTGGGGAGTGCTGCTGGACTCGGTGTACCTGCACGTCCGCTCGGGCGACGAGCTCGACGAGCGGCGCTGGTCGATACTCGCGCCACAGGTGGACGCTGCCCTGGAGCAGTGGCGGGATCCCGACCAGGGCATCTGGGAGGTGCGCGGCCCGCCCCGGCACTTCACCTCGTCCAAGGTGCTGTGCTGGGTGGCGGCGGACCGGGGCGCCAAGCTGGCCGAGCTGCGCGGCGACCCGGAGGTCGCGGCGCGCTGGGGCGAGGCAGCTGATGAGATCCACGCCGACGTCTGCGCCAATGGCGTCGACGACCGAGGCGTCTTCTGCCAGCACTACGAGACCACCGCGCTGGACGCCTCCGCGCTGCTGATCCCGCTGCTCGGGTTCCTGCCGCCGGACGACCCCCGCGTGCGCTCCACGGTGCTCGCGATAGCCGACGAGCTCACAGTGGACGAGCTCGTGCTGCGCTACCACGTCGACGAGACCGACGACGGCTTCAGCGGCGAGGAGGGCACGTTCACGATCTGTTCTTTCTGGCTGGTGTCGGCGCTGACGGAGATCGGTGAGGTCGACCGGGCCAGGGCGCTGTGCACGAAGCTGCTGTCGTACGCCAGCTCGTTGCACCTGTACGCCGAGGAGATCGATCCCCACAGCGGCCTGCACCTCGGCAACTTCCCTCAGGCGTTCACGCATCTGGCGCTGATCAACGCCGTGGTGCATCTGATCCGCGTCGACGAGCAGCTGAGCGGGCAGGCTAAGCCCACGGCCGCCCCCGAGCTCGCCCTGGGCGGCGGCGAGCTGGTGCTTTGAAGGCGATCGCGTTAGTCCCCGGCCGTCCCGAGACAGCGGGTGTGATCGAGCTGGCCGAGCCGCCCGCGTCCGACGGGTTGCTGCTGGTCCGGACGCTGCTGATCGGCATGTGCGGCACCGACCGCGAGATCGCCGAGGACGGCTACGGCGTACCGCCGCCGGGCGAAGAACGGCTCGTCCTGGGGGCACGAGTCGCGGCGGTCCGGGACTGGCCGGAGGCGCTCGAGAAGCGACCCGAGGTCGCTGAGTCGCCGCTGCCGGTCAGCGCCCCGAACGGCACGGCTACCGCTGTCTGACGGATGCGGAGCCATAAGCGGGCTCTGGCACGCTCTTGCTCAGAACGAACGGGAGGCGTCTGCGCTGAGGCCTACAGCGCCAGCGCTTCCGGGCGACAGCAGCGGTTAGCGCGGAAAGCGAAGTCTTCCACGCCCCGTGCCGAGCGCCCGCGGGTACGAAACGGGTACATACCCGCGAGGATGGCTGGGTCGGCGAGGGCATGGCTTCGAGCCCGTATCAAGCGATTTGCAGGTCTTTTTGTGCCCGTCCGTGGTCGCCGTGTCCCTACCCTTCCCCCAACGAGAGCCCTCCTAAGGAGTAGGCCGCAGGTTCGAATCCTGCTCGGGGCGCCTCTTTTACGCTCGTCCTCCTTTCCGAGAGCGCGAGCATCGCGTTGGGGGAGTGGGCGACGAACACGGCGCCGGCCGGGGTGCGCGTCAGCGAAACGTCAGCGGAAGGTCAGCGGGCCGTGTTGTGCTGCAGCAGCGTCCAACCAGCGAACGGATTGGCCGAATGCGCACGCGGAGCCTCATCCTCGTCGTCGCCGTGACCGTGGCCCTGCTCGTTGGGGGCGCATCGCCCGCGGCGGCGGTGTCGAGTCAGGAGGCTACGACAAGGGCGGTCGCCGCGCGGATGCTCGAGGCCCCGCGGCCGGAAGCGCTCGTCAGGGGTCTGCCGGCGCGAGTCGTGGTTCGGGTGCCTGCCCGGACCACCCGGCTGTCGGTGCGTGTGGGCGGGCGCGACGTCACTGCCCGCCTCCGTGCCGGCGGCGGTTCGCTGCGCGTCGCCCGCCTGACGCGTGGCGACGGCTGCGCTACGGGTCCAACCATCTCTCCGTGCGGGCCGAGCGCCGTGGCGGCCGGGCGCCGGGCACGAGGCACCGCCCGCAGTCATAGCCCCGGCGAGGCAAGATGTGCAGTCAGCGCGGTCTGCGTGTGCTTCGCGACCACCGACGCCGCCACGCGCGCGAGGTCCCTTGGACGACGTGCAGCAGCCCGGCGGCAGCCCTCGCGTGCCTGCTGCTTCGCGCGCGAAAGAGAGCCGCCCCCTGGGTCATACGGAGCGCCTGGTGTGGACGACTCCTGCTCGTCTGGCCCGGCCCGGGTCGGCACGCTCGCTTCGCCAGGGGGAGCGCCGGCTCGCAGTCGCTGACTACGCCATCGCGCGCGGGCCTCGACCGCGGCAGGCGACGGGTCGACGGCCGCCAGGAGCGGCGGGCCGAGCCGAGCGGCGAGAGCACCGGCGAGGGCGCCGGTGCCGCAGCCGACGTCAAGCGCGCGCCCGCCGGGCGCGCCGCCGGCGACACACACGAGCGCAGTGGCGAGCGCCGGGCTATAGCGGCCGACGTGGCGGTCGTAGGGGAGCAGTGTCGAGGCCACGTGCGGGCTGCCGTTTCTCGGTTGGCAGCGGCGCGAGATCTCCGATTAGCGTGGTTGCGGCACGATGCGGATGTAGGGTCGTGGCGACTCCCAGCCGTCGGGGTAGGTTTCGCGCGCCTCGTCGTCGGAGACCGAGCCGGCGATGATGACGTCGTCGCCCTGGTGCCAGTTCGCTGGGGTGGCGACCCTGTGCTCGGCGGTCAGCTGCAGCGAGTCGATCACCCGCAGCACCTCGTCGAAGTTGCGTCCGGTCGTCATCGGATAGATGAGGATGAGCTTGACCCTCTTGTCCGGCCCGATCAGGAACACGTTGCGGACGGTCTGGCT
>Ga0081538_10003364_pt1 | contig 15140 bp, 11 predicted proteins | sample TabmetS5T2R1_FD_71022 | JGI IMG/M metagenome (GOLD analysis project Ga0081538, IMG submission 71022) | Tabebuia heterophylla rhizosphere microbial communities from the University of Puerto Rico - S5T2R1 | ecosystem: Host-associated > Plants > Roots > Rhizosphere ... | reverse complement strand
TCCAAAGTGTGCTTGCCGATAAGGAGAGCCAAAATGAGCGGGCCTGACACGAGGGCGCATGAAAGGATGGCGGCGGCTCGTCGATAGTGGGTCTGAGCCAAGTTCGGCTAGCCGCCGATCAGCTCCAGCCACGCATCCTCGCTCAGCATGGTGACGCCGAGCTCCTGGGCCTTGGCGGCCTTGGAGCCGGCGTCTTCGCCGACGATGACGTAGTCGGTCTTCTTGGAGACCGAGCTCGCGACCTTGGCGCCGAGCGCTTCGGCGCGGGCCTTGGCTTCGTCGCGGGTCATGCGGGTGAGAGTTCCCGTAAAGACGACAGTCTTGCCGGCCACCGGCGAGTTGCTGGCGCGCGGGGCTTGCACCTGTTCGACCGTCAGCTCGTCGGCGAGGTCGCTGAGCACCGTGAGATTATGCTTCTCGGCGAAGAAATCGAGGATGTCGGCGGCGACCGATTCGCCGATCTGGTCGATGTTGATGAGGTCCTGGTACTCCGCGCCCTCGCGGTCCTTGGAGGCGGCCAGCATCGCGGCGCGCCAGTCCTTCAGCGTGTGATAGTGCCGCGCCAGCAGCTTGGCGGTCGCTTCGCCGACCTGGCGGATGCCGAGCGCATAGATGAAGCGGTCGAGCGGAATGGTGCGGCGCGCCTCGATCGCATTCAGCAGGTTGCCGACCGATGACTCGCCCCAGCCTTCGCGTTCCAGCAGATCGGCGCGCTTGCGCTTCAGGCGGAAGATGTCGCCTGGGCTCTTGACCAGTCCGTCGGTGAAGAACGCCTCGACGTGCTTGCTTCCCATCCCTTCGATGTCGAAGGCGCCGCGCGACACGAAATGGCGCAGCCGCTCCATCGCCTGGGCCGGGCAGATCAGGCCGCCGGTGCAGCGGCGCACCGCTTCGCCTTCCTCGCGCACGGCGTGGGAGCCGCACACCGGGCACTTCTCCGGGAACTTGTATTTGCCGCCGCGGCCCTTGCGGTCGGCGTCGACCACGCCGACGATCTGCGGGATCACGTCGCCGGCGCGCTGCACGATCACCTTGTCGCCGATGCGCACGTCCTTGCGCGCGATCTCGTCCTCGTTGTGCAGGGTGGCGTTCGACACCACCACGCCGCCGACGGTGATCGGCTCCAGCTTGGCAACCGGCGTCAGCGCGCCGGTGCGCCCGACCTGGATCGCGATGTCGTTGAGGGTGGTGACCGCCTGCTCGGCCGGGAACTTGTGCGCGGTCGCCCAGCGCGGCGCGCGGCCGACGAAGCCCAGGCGGTTCTGCAGCGCGAGGTCGTTGACCTTGTAGACCACGCCGTCGATGTCGTAGTTGAGGTCGGCGCGCTCCTTCGCCAGCTCGTCATAGAACGCGAGCGCATCATCCAGCGACTTGGCGACGCGAGTCTTGGGATTGACCGCGAAGCCCCATTTCTTCAGCCGGTCGATCGCCTCGGAATGCAGCTTCGGCTCGTTGTGCCAGCCCTGCACCTCGCCCATGGCGTAGGCGAAGAATTTCAGCGGCCGCGACTTGGTGATGTTGGCATCGAGCTGCCGCACCGATCCGGCCGCCGCGTTGCGCGGGTTGGCGAACACCGGCTCGCCGGCCTTCTCGCGCTCCTTGTTCAGCGCAAAGAACGCATCGTGCGGGAAATAGACCTCGCCGCGGATCTCGATCAGCTTGGGCGGGTGCGCATCCTTCAGCTTCTGCGGAATGCCGGCAACATGTTTCAGATTCGCGGTGATGTCCTCTCCGACGGTGCCGTCGCCGCGCGTCGCGCCGATGGTGAATTCGCCGTCCTCGTAGCGGAGGTTGGCGGAGAGGCCGTCGATCTTGGGCTCGACATTGAGCTCGATCTCACCGTCGTCCTTGCGCCCCAAAAAGCGGCGGATGCTGCCGATGAAGTCCGCCACGTCCTCGCGGTCGAAGGCGTTGTTGAGCGACAGCATCGGGTGGAGGTGCTTGACCTTGGCGAAGCCGGCGGCCGGCTCGGCGCCGACCCGCGCGCTCGGCGAATCGGTGCGCTTGAGGCTGGGGAACAGCGCCTCGATCGCCTTGTTGCGCTTGACCAGCGCGTCATACTCGGCGTCGCTGATCTCCGGCGCGTCCTTCTGGTGATAGAGCTCGTCGTGATAGGCGATTTCCTTGGCGAGCCGCTTCAGCTCGGTCTTGGCCTCGCCGGGGCTCAGTTCCGCCGGCGCCTTGTCTGCTTCCTTGCCCATTGCTAGCTCACTCGCGCGCTCTCAGGCACTCACTCTGCGTCTGGCACCTGCCTGGAATTGTCAGTGCTAGCGCGCCTCGGCCAGCAGCTTGTCGGCGGCGGCGCGTGCTTCGTCGGTGATGGTGGCGCCGGCCAGCAGGCGGGCGATCTCCTCGCGCCGCTGCTTCTTGTCCAGCGCGGCGACGGTGGTGATGGCGTTGTTGCGGAAGGTCTCCTTGGCGACGCACCAATGCTGGTCGGCCATCGCCGCCACCTGCGGCGAGTGGGTGATGACCAGCATCTGGAAATGCTCGCTAAGGCGCTTCAGCCGCTCGCCGACCGCGGTGGCGGTGGCGCCGCCGATGCCGGAATCGACCTCGTCGAAGATCAGGGTCTCCGCCGCCTGGCCGCCGGCCAGCACGACGGTGAGCGCCAGCATGAAGCGCGCCAGCTCGCCGCCCGAGGCAACCTGCTCGATCGGCCCAGGCGCCGAGCCGGGATTGGTGGTGACGACGAAGCTGACCTGGTCCCAGCCCAAGTCGGTCCAGCGCGCCTCGTCCAGCTTGTCGAACTGCACGGTGAAGCGCGCCTTCTCCAGCTTCAGCGGCGGCAGCTCGTCGCGCACCGCGGCCTCCAGGAACTTGATCGCGCGGTTGCGGCCCTTGCTCAGCGTTTCGGCCGCCGCCATGTAGGCGGCGCGCGCCTTTTCCTCGGCCTCGCGCAGCTTGGCGATACCGCCGCCCTGGTTCTCCAGCGAGGCCAGCTGCTTCTTCAGGCCTTCGTGGAACTCGGCGAGGGTGTCCGGCGTGATGCGGTGCTTGCGCGCGAGATCGCGCAGCAGATAGAGCCGCTCCTCCAGCTTCTCCAGCCGCTGCGGATCGGCGTCGAACGACGCGATCAGCCGGCCGAGCGCCGCCAGGCCTTCCGCCAGCTCGATGGTGGCGCGGTCGAGCGCGGCGATCGCCGCTTCGCCCTCCGAGCCCAGCTTGTCGGCCATGCGCTGCAGGCGGCGCAGCGCCGACGCCATGGTGCGTTCCGACCCGCGGTCGCCGGCGAGGTCGGCGAGCGCGCCGTTCAGCGCTTCCATCGCCTGCTCGCGGTTGGAGAGGCGCGCGCGCTCGGCCGCCAGCTCGGCTTCTTCGCCGGGCTTGGGTGCGGCGAGATCGAGCTCGGCCACGGAATGGCGCAGGTAGTCCTCTTCGGTCTTCGCCTTATCGGTCATGGCCGCGGCGTCGGCATATTCCTGCTTGGCCTTGCGCCAGATCGCATGGGCGGCGCGGGCCTTGGCGACCTGTGGCTCGAGCGCGGCGAAGCGGTCGAGATGCATCCGGTGGGTGCCGGGGTCGAGCAGGCCGTGCGCCTCGAACTGGCCTTCGATCTCCACCAGCAGGTCGCCGAGCTGCCGCAGCAGCGCGATGCTGATCGGCTGATCGTTGACGAAAGCGCGCGAGCGGCCGTCGTTGCCGACCTGGCGGCGCAGGATGAGGTTGCCGTCGGCCTGCAGGCCCTGTTCCGCCAGCAAGGCGTAGGCGGGGTGATCCTCCGGCAGCGAGAATTCCGCCGTCACCACCGCGAGGCTCGCGCCGGTGCGCACCAGCCCCGACTCGGACCGCGCGCCCAGCGCCAGGCCGAGCGCATCCAGCAGGATCGATTTCCCGGCGCCGGTCTCACCCGTCAGGACGGTCAGGCCCGATTCGAAGGTCAGAATCAGCTGCTCGATCAGGACGACGTTGCGGATGGCGAGCGCCGTGAGCATGCAGCCGCGGGCCCGCCGTCAGTACGCGCCTTGCAGCCAGGACCCCTCCGCGGGTTCCTGAGGCTGGAGATCGCGCGAGGCGAGCAGGTTATAGGTGTCCTGGTACCAGTCGCTGCCCGGGTAGTTGTAGCCGAGCACCGCGCCGGCCGCCTGCGCCTCCTCGTTGATGCCGAGGGAGAGGTAGGATTCGACCAGGCGATGCAGCGCTTCCGGCACGTGGGTGGTGGTCTGGTACTGCTCGACCACGGTGCGGAAGCGGTTGATCGCGGCCAGATACATGTCGCGCTGCAGGTAGTAGCGGCCGACTTCCATTTCCTTGCCGGCCAGGTGGTCGCGCACCAGGTCGAGCTTCAGGCTGGCGTCGCGGGCATAGGGCGTGTTGGGAAAGCGCGCGATCACGTCGCTCAGCGCGCGCTGCGCTTCCTCGGTATTGGCCTGATCGCGGGTCACGTCGGCGATCTGCTCGTAGTAGCAGAGCCCGCGCAGATAGAAGGCGTAGGCGGCGTTGCGGTTGCCGGGATGCAGCTGGATGAAGTTCTCGAGCGCGGGGATCGCGCTGTCGTAGTCGTCCATCAGGTAATAGGAGTACGCCGCCATCACCAGGGCCTGGGTCGCCCAGGAGGAATAGGGGTGCTGGCGCTCCACTTCCTCGAACATCCGGGCGGCCTCCGGGGCGCGGCCTTCCTCGAGGGCATTGAGGGCGTTGGTGTAGAGCACCTCGGCCGGCTGCTCCGGGATCTCGGGCTCCTCGCTGGCGCAGCCGATCAAGGCGGCGGCCAAGCCGACGCACAGTCCGACGCTCCTCAAAAGATTGGGAATCCGAAAACCCATGATAATGCCGCCAATTCCTTCCCCAACGCGGGGCCTGACTATAGAGGGGCGGCAAGGTCGGCTCAAGGGTCTCAAGCCCTTGAAAAACAAAGCGCCCGAAACCCGGACGGACCGGATTTCGGGCGAAGTCGAGGCTACCTCAGATGGGCCGGCGATGGCTGCGGACGATGCGGCGATCACCGGCCCGGACGCGTCAGGTCACGCCGTCAATTGGCCTGCCTGCGGAGGAAGGCCGGGATGTCCAGCATGTCCTCTTCCTGGCGGCTGATCGACATGCGGTCGGCCGGGTCCAGCTGCAGCTGCGGCTGGGTCATGACCGGCTCCTGCTTGCGCTCGGCCTGCGGGCGCGGGGCCTGCTGGGCGGGCGGTGTCTTCGGAGCCTGCTGACCGGTCAGGCGACTCGTCACCTTCTCGAACAGGCTCGGCGCGCGCCGGCGCTGCTCGACATGCGGCGGATCGACCGTGAGCGCCGGCGGCTGCGCGACCGGAGCCTGCGGTGAGGGCATCTGCAGCGACGGTGCTTGCGCCGTCATCTGCGGCTGCGGGGCCGGCATCTGCGGCGCCGGCTGCTGCATCCTGGCCTGCGGCACCACCGGCTCGGCAACCTGCGGCTGCGCCCGCATCGCCGGTTCGCTGGCCGGCGGGGCGATGAAGGGCCGGTCGTCGATCGGCCGCTCGACCCGCTCCGGCTGGCGCGAGACCAGGCGATCCAGCGCAGCCATCTCATCCTTGAGGATGGGCTGGCGCGCCGGCTGGGCCTGCAGCGCAGTGGCGCCCATCGTGGGATGGGTCATCGGCTGCGCCGCCGGCTGGGCCGCGCTCATGGTCGGCTGTGCGACCTTGGGTGTGGTGACCATGCCGAAGCCGGCCGGACGGGCCTGCGGCGCGACCGCGTGGGCCGTCATCGGCGCAGCGGCGGCGGGCGCATAGCTGGTCTCGGCGCGCGCGACGATGCGCTCGCCGCCGTCGGCCGCCGGAGTCGCGACCTGCACGGTGCGCGGCACCAGGCTGAGGTTGCCGTAGGCGTTCGGCCGCGGATGGGCCTGCGCCTGGGCGTCGATGCCGGTCGCCACCACCGAGATGCGGATCTTGCCCTCGAGCGACTGGTCGAAGGTCGAGCCGAAGATGATGTTGGCGTCGGGGTCGACCTCGTCGCGGATGCGGTTGGCCGCCTCGTCGACCTCGAACAGGGTCATGTCCATGCCGCCGGTGATGTTGATGAGGACGCCCTTGGCGCCCTTCATGCTGATCTCGTCCAGCAGCGGGTTGGAAATGGCCGCCTCGGCCGCCGCGATGGCACGGTTGTCGCCGGTCGCTTCGCCGGTGCCCATCATGGCCTTGCCCATCTCGCTCATCACCGCGCGGATGTCGGCGAAGTCGAGGTTGATGAGGCCCGGCATCACCATCAGGTCGGTGACGCCGCGCACGCCGGAATAGAGCACCTCGTCCGCCATCTTGAAGGCGTCGGCGAAGGTGGTCTTCTCGTTGGCGATGCGGAACAGGTTCTGGTTCGGGATGATGATGAGCGTGTCGACGTAGTTCTGCAGCTCGTTGATGCCGTATTCGGCCATCTTCATCCGGTGCGAGCCTTCGAAGTGGAACGGCTTGGTCACCACGCCGACGGTCAGGATGCCCTGCTCGCGGGCGATCTGCGCCACCACCGGGCCTGCTCCGGTGCCGGTGCCGCCGCCCATGCCGGCCGTGATGAACACCATGTTGGAGCCGGCCAGCTGCTCGGCGATGTCACGCACCGCTTCCTCGGCGGCCATGCGGCCGACGTCGGGGCGGGCGCCCGCGCCCAGTCCCTTGGTCACGGTCGAGCCGAGCTGGATGCGCCGCTCGCACTGGGACTGCTGCAGGGCCTGGGCGTCGGTGTTGGCGACCAGGAAGTCGACCCCCTCCAGCTTGGAGCGGATCATGTTGTTGACTGCGTTGCCGCCGGCGCCGCCGACACCAACGACCGTGATCTTGGGCCGGATGTCGAACGGGTCCTGCGGCAGCGAGAGGTTAAGCGTCATGAGGTGCCTCCATTCTTTTCAAGGTTGGTGGTCAGAAGTTTTCCTTCAGCCACGAACCGATTCGCCCCAGGAAGCCCGTTCCATGAGCTTCACTGCCGCGCGCCGATCTTGGCTGCTGGGATTCGCCTTCAAGCGCAAATGTGAGGAGACCGGCTCCCGTCGCGAACGCTGGACCTCCGGTCGCGTCGGCCAATCCATGAACCCGGATGGGCCGACCCATGCGCACTTGCTTATCGAGCACCAGGGCAGCGAGCTCTCTAACGCCGCTCAGCTGACTGGCGCCCCCCGTCAAGACGACGCGCCGTCCTGCGATCTTGTCAAAGCCGCTCGATTCGAGTCGAGAGCGAACGAGCTCGAACGTCTCTTCAAGTCGCGGTTGGACGATGCCGATCAGAATCGATCGGGGGATTTGATTCGAGATGCCGGTTTCTTCTTCGCCGACTTGCGGCACGTGGATGATCTCGCGCTCATCCGCCGGTGTCGCGATGCAGTTGCCGTAGAGCGTCTTGATGCGCTCCGCATGCGCGAGCGGAGTCGACAAACCGCGCGCGATGTCATTTGTCACATGGCCGCCGCCGATGGGAACGGAGTCGGTGTAGACCACGTGGCCGTCGAAGAACACGGCGAGGGAAGTGGTGCCGGCGCCCATGTCGATCACGGTGACGCCGAGGTCCATCTCGTCATCGACCAGCGAGGCGAGGCCGGCGGCGTAGGGCGAGACCACGATGGCGCGCGGCTCGAGGTGGCAGCGCGCGACGCAGGTGGTGAGGTTCTTGACCGCGCCGGCCGCCGCCGTCACCACGTGCATGTCGACGCCGAGCTTCTCGGCGAACATGCCGCGCGGGTCGCGGATGCCCTTGGAGCCGTCGATCGAGTAGCTGACCGGGATGGAGTGGATCAGGCGCCGGTCGACCGGGCCATGGACCTGGGCGCCCTGCATCAGGACCCGGTGCAGGTCGTGGTCCGCCACCTCGCGGCCGGAGATCGGCACCTCGACCCCCACGGTCTGCGACGCCGGATAGCCGCCGGAGAGGTTGATCACCACTTCCTGGATGGTGTCGCCGGCCATCTGCTCGGCCGCGTGCACGGTGGTGCGCAGCGCCAGCTCGGCCTGTTCCATGTCGATGATGGCGCCGTTGCGCACCCCGCGGGAGATCTGGTGCCCGATGCCGGCGATCGACGGGCGCCCGTCCTCGGCCACCCGCGCGATGAAGCAGCACATCTTGCTGGTGCCGATGTCGAGGGCGGCGATCAAGCCGTTGCGCGGGGCGACGCGCGTTTTTTTGATCATGTGGCCTTGTCCTTTGGCTTGTCGCCCGCCGGGGCGTCTTGATCTTCGGGGGCTGCGGGATGCGCGCGGCGCACCACCACCTGGTCGGGCAGGCGCAGATCGATGATGCGCACGTCCTTTTCCAGGATGCCGTGCTGGCTCTGCAGCTCGGCGAGGCGCGACCAGGCGGCGCCCGGTTTCTCCTCCGGCAGCTTCACGTCCACGCCGTTATCGAAGCGCAGGTTCCAGCGCCGCTTGCCGACGAACACCGCGGCGGTCACCCGCTCCTTCAGCTTGGGCTGCTGCGCCAGCAGGTCGAACAGGCCCTCGGCGCGCTCCGGCGCGTTGTCGCCCACGATCACCAGCAGCTTGGAATACTTGCGCAGGTCCGCGGTCTCGATCACCTTGCCGGTACGGCTGACCAGGAAGAGCTTCTGCTGGCGCTGCCACAGCGCCAGCGGCTCGGCTTCCTTCACCGTCACCACCAGCCGGTCGGGATAGCGGCGCTCGACTTCCGCCGAGACGATCCAGGGGAGGGCGGCCAGGCGCTCGCGCATGGCATCGATGTCGAGTCCGAGCAGCGGCGCGCCGCGCGGCGCGCCCAGGGCGCCGACCACGTCCGCCTGGCGGGTCTCGCCGCGGCCATGCACTTCGACCGTCTGCAGGCTGAGGCCAAGATCGGCGGTCGCGTTCAACGCGACGTCGCTGACCACCGCCCATTCGCGCGCCAGCCAGCCGGATTGCACGCTCCACACCGCGCCGCCGCCAATGATGGCGCAGGCGCCGAAGCCGATGCCGAAGCGGATCGACCAGCGCAGCCACGCCGGCTGCGGCCGCTTGCGCGGCGGCACGGCCATGCGCGCGGTCACCAGGTTGCCCCGGCCGCGCGCGATCTTGACCGCGGGTGCCTCTAGGCGTCGCATGCGGCGTGCTCCACCATCCAGGACACGAGCTCGGGATACGAGATGCCGAGATGCTTGGCCTGCTCCGGCACCAGCGACAGCGCGGTCATGCCGGGCTGGGTGTTGATCTCCAGCAGATACAGCCTGCTGATGTCGTCGCCGTTGGTGTCGTCGTAGCGGAAGTCGCAGCGCGACACGCCGCGGCAGCCCAGGGTCTGGTGCGCGACCAGCGCCATGCGCATCGCTTCCTTGGCGATGTCCTCGCGCAGCGGCGCCGGACACAGATGCGTGGTGACGCCGTCGGTGTATTTGTGGGCGTAGTCGTAGAAGCCGCCATCGACCTTCAGCTCCGTCACGGCCATGGCGCGGTCGCCCATCACGCCGGCGGTCAGCTCGCGGCCCTGGATGAACTCCTCGCACAGCACGAACTCGCCGTACGGCCACTCGATGCCGTCGAACGGGCGGGCATTGCTGCTCTTGGTGATGATCTGCACGCCGACGCTGGAGCCTTCGTTGGCCGGCTTCACCACGTACGGGCGCGGCAGCGGGTCGCCCTTCAGCACCTCCGACTTGTGCAGCAGCACGCCTTTGGGGCAGCGCAGGCCGGCGTCGGCGAACAAACGCTTGGCGGTCGGCTTGTCCATCGCAATGGCCGATGCCATGACCCCGGAGTGGGTGTAGGGGATGCCGATGTAGTTCAGGATGCCCTGAATGTTGCCATCCTCGACCCAGCGGCCATGCAGCGCATTGAACAGGACGTCCGGCTTCTGCGCCTTGATCGCCTTCAGCAGGGCCGGCAGGTCGCGGGTCACGTAGATGGTCGAGACCTTGTAGCCGGCCTCCTTCAAGGCGGCCGCGCAATTGGCGCCGCTGTTCAGCGAAACCTCGCGCTCGGCAGACGGGCCGCCCATCAGGACCGAAACGCGCTTCATGCTTGCTCTCCGTTCTTGATCTGCGCTTTCGCCGCCGGGCGGCCGATGCGCTTGATTTCCCAAGTCAGCTCCACGCCGCTGCGGTCGCGCACGCGGCGGCGCACTTCCTCGCCCAGGGATTCGATGTCGGCGGCGCTGGCGCTGCCGGTGTTGATGAGGAAGTTGCAGTGCTTCTCCGACACCATGGCGTCGCCCTTGCGCAGGCCGCGGCAGCCGGCCTCGTCGATCAGCTTCCAGGCCTTGTGCCCGGTCGGGTTGACGAAGGTGCTGCCGCCCGTGCGCGAGCGGATCGGCTGGCTCTCCTCGCGCTTGGTCTGGATGTCCTGGATGCGCGCATGGATCGCCTTTGGATCGTCGGCGCGCCCCTCGAAGGCGCCGCCGACGAAGATCCAGTCCTCCGCCACGCCGCTGTGGCGATAGGTGAAGTCCATCTCGGCCTTGTTCAGGCGATGCAACGTGCCCTTGGCGTCGAGCGCATCGGCATGCGCGAACACCTGCGAAACATCGGACTCGTAGGCGCCCGCGTTCATGCGCAGCGCGCCGCCGATGGTGCCGGGGATGCCGGACAGGAACTCGAGCTCGCCGATCCCGGCATCGCGCGCCGACAGCGCAACGTTGAGGTCGAGCGCGCCGGCGCCGGCTTCGATCGTCGTGCCGGTGGCGCGGATGTCGGTGAAGCCACGGCCGAGACGGACAACCACGCCCTCGATGCCGCCGTCGCGCACCAGCAGGTTGGAGCCGACGCCGATCACGGTGACCGGCACGTCGCTTGGCTTATGCTTCAGGAACTGTGCGAGATCGTTGACGTCCGCCGGCTTGAACAGTACGTCGGCCGGCCCGCCGACCCGGAACCAGGTGACGGCGGACAGCAACGAGCCTTCGGTCAGGCGGCCCCTGACTTTGGGCAGGCGGTCGATCAGGCGGGGTTCAGCATGTGCCATGGCCGCTCTCATGCCCCAGTTCCTGAGTAGATCGCCTGCAGCTCGGCCGGCAGGGCCTGTGCCCAATAGGTGATGCTGCCGGCGCCGAGGCAGACGACCAGATCGCCGGGCGCCGCCATCGATGCCACGATCTTCGCCAGCTCCTTCGGGTCCTTGAGATGCTCGACATGGCGATGGCCGCGCGCGCGCAGGCCGGCGGCCAATGCTTCGCCGCTGACGCCCTCGATCGGCTGCTCACCCGCCGCGTACACATCGGCCGCCAGCACCACGTCGGCGTCGTTGAAGCAGGTGCAGAAGTCCACGAACAGGTTGGCGAGGCGCGTGTAGCGGTGCGGTTGCACCACCGCGATCACCTTGCCCCGGGTCGCCTGACGAGCGGCCTTCAGAACCGCGGCGATCTCCACCGGGTGGTGGCCGTAATCGTCGATCACGGTCACGCCGTTCGCTTCGCCGGTGCGGCTGAAGCGGCGCTTGACCCCGCCGAAGCCGACGAAGCCCTTCTGGATCACGCTTTCGGGGATGCGCATCTCGTAGGCGACGGCGATGGCGGCGAGGCTGTTCTGCACATTGTGCTGCCCGACCATCGGCAGGTGCACGTCGTCGATCCGGCTGGTGACCTCGCGGAAGCGGTCGTTGATCGTCACGTTGTAGGTGGAACCGGCTGGATCGAGGCGCAGGTCGGTGGCGCGCACGTCGGCCTGAGGAGAGAAGCCGTAGGTGATGATGCGCCGGTCGCTGAGCCGCGGGATCATGGCCTGCACCACCGGATGGTCGATGCACAGCACCGCGAAGCCGTAGAACGGGATGTTGTGGACGAAATCCTCGTAGGCGCGGTTCATCGCCTCGACCGAGCCGTAATGGTCGAGATGCTCCGGGTCCATGTTGGTGACGATGGTGATGACCGCCGGCAGCTTCACGAAGGTGCCGTCGGATTCGTCCGCCTCCACCACCATCCAGTCGCCGGCGCCGAGCCGCGCATTGGTGCCGTAGTTGTTGATGATGCCGCCGTTGATGACGGTGGGATCGAGGCCTGCCGCGTCGATCAGCGCCGCCACCATCGAGGTGGTGGTGGTCTTGCCGTGGGTGCCGCCGATCGCGACCGACCATTTGAGGCGCATCAGCTCGGCCAGCATCTCGGCGCGCCGCACCACCGGCAGCATCTTCGTGCGCGCGGCGATCACCTCCGGATTGTCCGGCTTCACGGCGGAGGAGATGACGACAACCTCGGCATCGGCCAGGTTCTCCGGCCGGTGGCCGATCTCGACCGGGATCTTGAGGTCGCGCAGCCGCTTGGTGACGTAGGATTCGCTGATGTCGCTGCCGCGCACCTTGTAGCCGAGGTTGTGCAGGATCTCGGCGATGCCGCTCATGCCGATGCCGCCGATGCCGACGAAATGGATGACGCCGATATCGAGTGGAAGGCCGCGCATCAGTGCGTCCCTCCCGGCAAAGCGGCGCGCACATCCTGCGGCAGCAGGCGCATGACGAGGTTGGCAAGCTGGTCGGCGGCGTCGCGCTTGCCGAGGCTTCGCGCCGCCGCCGCTGCCTGCTCCAGGCGCTTGGGGTCGCCGAGAGCGGCTTCCAGGATCTTGGCCAACGCGGCCGGCGACATCTCGCTCTCCGGCAGCAGCCAGCCGCCGCCGATGGAATGGAGCGCGCGGGCATTGGCCATCTGATGGTCGTCGATGGAATTGGGCAGCGGCACCAGCACGGCAGGACGGCCGGCGGCCGCCAGCTCCATCACGGTGGAGGCGCCGGCGCGCGTGATCAGCAGATGCGCCTGGCGCAGCCGCGCCGGCACGTCGTCGAAGAACGGCTTCAGTTCCACGCTGAGGCCGAGCGCGCGATAGGCCTCCTGCGCGGTGGTCAAGTCGTCGGCGCGCGCTTGCTGCGCGATGGCAAGGCGGCGGCGCAGATCCTCACGCAGCAGCGCGACCGCTTCCGGCACTGCCTTTCCGAATACGCGGGCGCCGAGCGAGCCGCCCATCACGAACAGCCGCACCGGATCGTTTGCTTGGGGCGCGGCATAGGGCACATCGGCGATGGCGGAGATCTCAGGGCGTACCGGATTGCCGGTCACGGTGCGGCGCTCGGCCGGCACGATGTCCGCGAACTTCACCTGGTCGAAGCTGAGGGCCAGGTGCGCCGCGCGCTTGGCGAGGAAGCGGTTGGCGCGGCCCATCACCGCGTTCTGCTCGTGCAGCAGGGTCGGCACGTTGTTGCGCTGCGCGGCGGCGAGCGGCGGGATCGAGGGATAGCCGCCGAAGCCGACCACCACGGCGGGCTTGAGATTGCGCAGCAGGCTGCGCGACTGCATGAAGCCGAGGCCGAGGCGCGCGAAGTTGCGCAACCGCGCCACCGGGCCCTTGCCGGCGACGCCGCCGGACGCGATGCGATGCACCTTGACCTGCGGCAGCCGGTCGCCGAAGCCGCCGCCGCGCTCGTCGGTCGCGAGGTCGACGGCGAGGCCGCGCTTCAGCAGCGCATGCGCCAGCGCTTCCGCCGGGAACATGTGGCCGCCGGTGCCGCCGGCCGCGAGCAGGATGCGGGGCGCGCTCATGTATCGAGGCTCCCCGGGAAACGCTTGCGGGTGAGGGCGAGCAGCATGCCGACGCCGAGCGCGATCGCGATGATCGACGAGCCGCCGTAGGAGATGAAGGGCAGGGTCATGCCCTTGGTCGGCATCAGGTGCAGGCTCGACGCCATGTTGATGACCGCCTGCAGGCCGAACCCGGTGGCGAGGCCGGTGACGCCGAGCAGCACGAACATGTTGTGCTCGGAGACCATGCGCGACAGCGCGCGCAGCACGATGAAGGCGAAGCAAGCAACCAGCAGCAGGCAGACGATGAGGCCGAACTCCTCGCCCGCCACCGCGAAGATGAAGTCCGAGTGCGCGTCGGGCAGCACCATCTTGACCGAGCCTTCGCCCGGGCCGCGTCCGGTCAGTCCGCCGTTCTGGAACGCCTCCAGCGCGCGGTCGATCTGATAGGAATCGCCGGTGCCCTTGAGGAACTGGTCGACGCGCTCGCGAACGTGGTGGAACATGAAATAGGCGCCGAACAGGCCGCCGATGCCGAGGCCGGCGAACAGGATCACCCAGAAGAAGGGTAGGCCCGCGACGAAGAACTGCGCGAACCAGGTGGCGGTGATGACCGCGGTCATGCCGAGGTCGGGCTGCTTCAGCAGGACGAACACCACCAGCGCGAAGACGGCGATGGCGATCAGGTTGCCCGGCACCCGCTGCTCGCTCATTTTCAGCGAGAACATCCAGGCGGCGAAGATCGCGAAGGTCGGCTTCAGGAACTCCGATGGCTGCATGGAGAAGGGGCCGACCGAAATCCAGCGCGTCGCGCCCTTGATCTCGGTGCCGTAGAACAAGGTCAGCGTGGTGAGGCCGAGGAACAGCAGGAACAGCAGCACGCCCAGGCGCCGCACCTGCTTGGGCGACAGCATGGAGACGCCGAGCACCACCGCGAAGGCGGCCGGCAGCATCACATAGTGCTGCCGCACCATGTGCCAGCTGTCGAGACCGATGCGGGTCGCGACCGCGGGGCTGGCGGCCAGCACCAGGATGGCGCCCATGAACATCAGCGCGCCGACGGTGGCGAGAGTCCAGCGATCGACCGTCCACCACCACAGCCCGACGACGGAACGGTCGGCGCGCGTGAAATTCGTCATGCCGCCCCCTTTCCGTCGAGGGCGTTGACGAGGGAACGGAAATGATCGCCGCGCGCTTCGAAGTTCGGATACTGGTCCCACGACGCGCAGGCGGGCGAGAGCAGCACGGTCGCGCCCGGCTTGCGCTCCTTGCGCGCATCGGCGGTGGCGGCGGTCACCGCCTTGTCCAGCGTGCCGCACTGCGTGAAGGGCAGCTTGCCGCGCAGCTGCCTGGCGAAGTCGTTGGCGCATTCGCCGATCAGGTAGGCGTGGCGGACGCGCGGATAGAAGGGGTCGAGCCCGGCGAGGCCGCCTTCCTTGGCACGGCCGCCGATGATCCAGTAGATCGGGTCGTAGCAGACCAGGGCCTTCGCCGCCGCGTCGGCGTTGGTCGCCTTGCTGTCGTTGACGTAGCGCACGCCGTCGACCGTCGCGATCAGCTCCTGGCGGTGCGCGAGGCCCGGATACGACTTGAGGCCGGCAATGATGGCATCGCGATCGAGCCCCATCGCCTTGGCGGCGACATAGGCGGCCGACGCGTTCTGCCAGTTGTGGCTGCCAGGCAGGGGGGCGACGGTCTTGAGATCGAGGATCGGCTCAGGCTGCGCGCCGGTGCGGTCCACCAGCATCCCGTTCAGTGCGTCGATGCCGCCT
>Ga0081538_10003363_pt1 | contig 15143 bp, 15 predicted proteins | sample TabmetS5T2R1_FD_71022 | JGI IMG/M metagenome (GOLD analysis project Ga0081538, IMG submission 71022) | Tabebuia heterophylla rhizosphere microbial communities from the University of Puerto Rico - S5T2R1 | ecosystem: Host-associated > Plants > Roots > Rhizosphere ... | reverse complement strand
GCCGCCCACCACGCGAACCGCACGGTGTTCTGCGGCCTGACCTTGGCCATCATCAGGGCCGTCTCCAGCAGGGCGGCCGAGCCGGAGCCGTTGTCCTGGATCCCCGGCCCCTCGATGACGCTGTCGAGGTGGGCGCCGGCCATCACGACGTTGTCCGTGTTCTTGCCCGGCAGCTCCGCGATCACGTTGTAGTCCGTCCGGGTCTCGGCAGGGAGCACCTCGACGAAGGCGGTCGATCCGGGCTGTGACAGCGCGACGCCGTCGGCGAAGCTCGCTCCCACGACCGGGATGTTATGGGTGACCGTACCGGTCGACCCGTCCGGGAGGTCCAGGCTCGTGGCGTCCGCGACGATCAGGCCCTCGCGATCGGGCGTATTGCCCTGGTTGAAGATGATCACCGCCTCGGCGCCTGCCAGCTCCGCGTTATGCGCCTTAGTGCCGAAGAAGCAGGTGCCGCGCTGGATCAGCGCGATGTCCGCGGGACCGCTCCAATCGATACCGGCGAAATCAGCCGCCTCGCAGCCGCTGGTCGACGCGCGATCGCCCGTCAGGTTGATGTCGACCGGGATCACCTGCCCTTCGACGGTCCCCGAGCCGCTTCCGGTGAAGACGCCGGTCTCGTAGGTTGCGGCGACCGGTGTCAACTGGCGGAGCACCGCCGGGAAGTTGAACGTGACGTCGACGGGGTCGAGCGTCACGTCATAGCCGGCGTCCCTTAGCAGGCCGGCGACGTACTCGACGCTGTTGTCGTAGCCCTCGGTCCCCGCAGCCCGAGTGTCCGGGTAGAACGGGTCATCGTTGGCATCGGCGATCTTCTGGAAGGCCGCCTGGTGCTCGCGGACGCCCTCCAGCGTCACGCACTCGAGCAGCTTGTCGTAGGTGTTGTTGGTGCGGTTCTCGCATGCGTTACTTCGCTGGGCGGCTGCCTGGCCCGGTAGGAGCGCCAGCGACAGCAGCGCAGCTCCAACGACCAGTAACAACAACCGCGCGCGCGTCGGCGCCGCCAGCAGACGATGAGACATTGATTCCCTCCCTTGTCCCTGCGCCGGCGGCCCCGCGCCGCCAGCATCGTTCAAGGCGGGCAAAACCTAGAGCATTCCTCCAGTGAGCGCGTCACCCCACCGTCCAGCGCGTCTCCTGCGCGCGTACGTTCGGTGGCGCCGCCGGCGCGGCGCGGGCGGCCGGCGCGGCATCCGAGCGGGGGGCGGGGGTCGACGCCGGGCGGCGATGGACACCCGCGGCCGAATGCGATACAAGACTCTGAACATATTTGTTCGAACAGCGCCTCGACGCGGGGAGAAGAGATGGCGGACAAGACGTGGGCCGGCGAGCCGTTCTGGGGGCTCGGTTACGAGTGGGATCCCGACTGGTTTCTGACCGAGCGCCAGCAGGAGCTGCGGGCAAAGCTGATCGAGCTGTGCGAGCAGGAGATGCGCGCGAACGCCAAGCGCTCTGACGACGAGCTGCTGTTCCCGCGCCGCAACTTCGAGATCCTCGCCGAGAACGGCTTCCTCGCACTGACCGTCCCCGAGGAGTACGGCGGGCTGGGCGAGAACCATGTGGCGTACGCCATGGTCTGCGAGACGCTCGCCCGGTACGGCTGCGCCTCCACGGCGATGTGCTACGTGATGCACATCAGCGCGGTGGCGACGATCATGCTGCGTCCCACCCCGGAGCTCGTCGACAAGTACATCCGCCCCCTGGGCGAGTGCAAGATCGGGACGCTGTCCTACTCCGACCCCGAGACCGGCTCCCACTTCTGGTACCCGTTCTCCTCTGGCGCCGAGCACTCGAACGGCGGCTACAAGGTGCGCAAGAAGGCGTCCTGGACCACCTCGGGCGGGTTCGCGGACTTCTACGTCGTGCAGACCACCAGCCCCGACTTCAAGGGCTACGACGACCTCTCGGTGTTCGTGATCGACGGCGACTACGTGCAGTCGCAGCCCTCGCTCTGGGACGCGCTCGGGCTGCGCGGAAACCAGTCCGGCCCGATCCAGGTGGAGGACGTGGAGGTCCCGGGCGACCAGATCGTGGGCCCGATCGGCGACGGCGCGGCGTCGAACGACGAGGCGGTGGATCCCTGGTTCCTGGTCGGCTCGTCGTCGGTGTGGAACGGGATCGCGATGGGCGCCGTCGACATCGCCAAGCGGCACACCACCCGCAAGCGCCACGTGGACGTGGGCATGCGGGTCGCCGACTACCCCACGATCCAGGACTACGTCGGCGAGGCGACGATGGACACGAACGCCTGCCGGATCTTCGTGCTGTCCGTGGCCCAGGCCATGGATCGCGTGACCAGCGACAACCGGCGGATCCTCGAGCCGGGCGAGACCGCGCGCGCCGACTACCTCCACTGGGCGTGGCAGATCAAGTTCGAGGCAGCGAAGAACGTCGCCCACGTGGTGGACAAGATGCTGCACGCGTGCGGCGGGTCCGGGTACAAGCGCGACATGGAGCTCGAGCGCTACGTGCGCGACGCCAAGGCGGGCTGGGTGATGGGACCGACCAACGAGGTCCTGCGCCAGTTCGTGGGCAAGGCGATCCTGCTCGGGTTCGACGCGCTCGACTACTGGAACCAGCACTACAACCGCCGGGTGGTCGAGAACGAGGTCAAGAAGCTCGACCCGCAGCAGAAACGAGATCTGGCCCGCCAACTCAGCGAGCAGGCCGACAAGGACGAGGCGCGCGAGCCGGCGAAGGCATGACGGTCCAGTCCTCGGCTCCCCTGCTCACATCCGGGCTCAAGCCCGTCGACCGGTCGTTCGAGTCGTGGTGGGTGCGGCCGGGGGCGGCCACGGTCGTCGAGGCGGCGGCGGGCGACCGCCTGACCGTGATCGACCCCGACGGCGGGCAGCCGGCCGAGCTGACCTCGCTGGCGCCGGACGGGCGCGAGGACGCCGGGGCGCTCGGTGCGGTCGCCGACGCACCGGCCACCGTCCTCCGCGGGCTGCTCACCGACGGTGCCGACCACGGCTTCCTGGGCGCGCTCCACCGGCGCGGCCTGAGGCCCCACGACGCCCGGGCGGTGCGCCTCTTCGGCCCCGAGGGCGCGCCCGGCGCCACGCAGTCGTTCGCCGTCGAGCGCGACGTCCTCGTCGTCGTCGCCGCGCCCGGCGCCCGGGCCCCAGCGGGCGGGCTGCCCGCGTCGGCCCTGATCGTGGAGCTGAAACGGGCCACGCCGCGAGCCGAGGTCGAGCTCGAGCTGCCGCCGCCGCTGGCCGAGCCGCGCCTGGACTTCCGCGTCGACAAGGCCTCGGCGCTCGCCTACGAGGTCAAGGCGGGCGAGTACATCCAGATCATCGACGTCCAGGGAAAGCAGTGCTCGGACTTCCTGGCGTTCAACGAGGCGAAGCTCCAGGCCGGCCTCGAGCGCGGGCTGGACGGCGTGACCACGCGCACGCTGATGGGCGCCTCGGTGCCGACGCCCGGCCTGTATTCGAAGTTCTACGACGTCGACCAGGACCCGCTGGTCGAGGTCGTGCGTGACACCGTCGGGCGGCACGACATGTTCGCGCTGGCCTGCCAGCCCAAGTACTACGAGGACCTCGGCTACCCGGGGCACATCAGCTGCACGGAGAACTTCAACGGCCAGGTGACGCCCTACGGGATAGGCGAGCGCGCGGGCTGGGAGGCGCTCAACTTCTTCTACAACACGAGCTTCGACTGCGACAACGTGCTGGTCATGGACGAGCCGTGGTCGCGCCCGGGCGATTACGTGCTCTTGCGGGCGGTGAACGACCTGGTCTGCGCCTCCTCGGCGTGCCCGGACGACGTGGACCCGGCTAACGGCTGGGAGATCACCGACGTCCACGTTCGCGTCTATTCGCCCGAGAATCGCTTCTCTACGGCGATCGCCCACCGCGTGACCCCGGAGGCCGAGCCCGTGCTGACCAAGGAGACGGCGTTCCACCCGCGGACCAGCCAGCTCACGCAGAGCTTCGTGGAGTATCGCGGCTACTGGCTGCCGCACTGCTACAACAACGAAGGCGGAATCGCCGAGTACTGGGCCTGCCGCGAGAAGGCGGTGGTGATGGATCTCTCGCCGCTGCGCAAGTGGGAGGTCCTGGGTCCTGACTCGGAGACGCTGATCCAGTGGGCCATCACCCGCGACGCCCGCAAGCTGGCCGTGGGCCAGGTCGTGTACACGGCGGTCTGCAACGAGACCGGCGGCATGATCGACGACGCCACCGTGTTCCGCCTCGGGCAGGACAACTTCCGCTTCATCGGCGGCGACCCGTACACGGGGGTGTGGCTCCAGGAGCTCGCCGAGCGGCTCGACCTGAAGGTGTGGTTGAAGCCGTCGACCGACGAGCTGCACAACCTGGCAGTGCAGGGCCCCGATAGCCGCGCGCTGATGAAGGAGATCGTCTGGACGCCGCCCACGCAGCCGGCCCTCGAGGAGCTCAAGTGGTTCCGCTTTCTCGTCGGACGCATCGGAGCCTATGACGGGATCCCGATCGTCGTCTCCCGCACCGGCTACACGGGCGAGCTAGGCTACGAGGTCTTCTGCCACCCGAGCGACGGCCCCGCCGTGTGGGACGCGATCTGGGCCGCCGGTCGCGGCCACGGGCTCAAGCCGCTGGGGCTCGAGGCGCTCGACATGATTCGGATCGAGGCCGGCTTGATCTTTGCGGGCTACGAGTTCGACGATCAGGTGGACCCGTTCGAGGCGGGGATCGGCTTCACCGTGAAGCTCGCCAGCGAGGACGACTTCGTGGGTAAGGAGGCCCTGACCGAGCGCAAGGCGCACCCGCAGCGCCGGCTTGTGGGGCTGGAGCTTCGGGGCAACGAGACCGCCGGGCATGGCGACGAGGTCTGGGTCGGCCGGCGCCGCGTGGGCGTGATCACGAGCGCCACGCGCAGCCCGACGCTGCGCAAGAACGTCGCCCTCTGCCGGATGGCGGTCCAGTACTCGGAGCTGGGCACCGAGGTGGAGGTCGGCAAGCTGGACGGCCTCCAGAAGCGGATCGCGGCCACCGTGGTGCGGTTTCCGTTCTACGATCCGGACAAGACCCGTCCGCGCTCCTGAGATGCCCGACGTCGTCCGCCCCCCCGCCGAGTTCGACTTCCCGCTGAGCTGGGCGGGGCCGGACGGGATCGGGCCCAGCCCGTTCGACGAGTTCGCCGAGGCCGAGGCGCCCGACGTCAGCGACGAGCGCGGCGACGATCCCGCGATCGCGCTGCGGCGGACGCTGGGGATGTTCGCCACCGGGGTCACCGTCATCACCGCCCGCACCTCCGAGCAGGTCCACGGCATGACCGCAAACGCCTTCATGTCCGTCTCGCTCGAGCCCCCGCTGGTGCTGGTCTCGATCGACCGCCGCACCCGAATGTGCGGCCTCCTCTACGAGGGCGGCCGCTACGGCGTCAGCGTGCTCTGCTCCAACCAGGCCGCGCTCTCCGACCGCTTCGCCGGGCGCACGGGCGAGGACGTTCCCGAGCCGCGCTTCGAGCTCGTGCACGGCACCCCCCTCGTGGGGGGCGCGCTCGCGCACTTCGTCGCCCGCGTCGCCCGCTCCTACTGGGGCGGCGACCACTCCCTGTTCCTCGGCCAGGTCGAGTACGCCCGCCACCACTCCGGCGCCCCGCTCCTGTTCCACGGCGGGCGCTACGAGCGGCTGGGGCAGGGCGCGTAGGCCGCCGGTCGGAAAGCTTGGCTACGGCGCCCGCGCCGGGCGCGGCTGCCTCACGTCGGCCACCTCGCCGGTGTTCGCGTCGATCCGTACGACCGCCAGCCGCCGGAAACGGCTCGCCTGGTCCGTCGGGATCGACAGCGACACGACCCAGAACGGCTGCGAGTCGAGCCCCTGGCGCAGCAGCCGCACCTGGGTCCGAGTGGGGTCGAAGCTCACCTCGTCCTCCGCCGTCGCGATCGCCTGCTCCTTGGTGATGCGCACCTGGGACTGCTGGCAGCCGCGGGAGACCAGGAAGGCCAGGCCGAGCACCACGATGACAAAGGCCACCCGGGCCCAGGGCCGCCCGCCGAGCCCCGCGCCGCGGCCGCGCGGCGAACCATCCGTCTCGATCGACGGCGTCACCGGCCGAGCGTAGCGGCGGGTCAGACCGTCGGGCGGAACTCGGTGCCGATGTTGGTGAACAGCACGATCACCAGCACCACGATCGCGCAGACGATCGCGATCGCCAGCATGGCGTACTCGAAGGACTTTACGTGCGTCTGCTGCGGTGGGAACTCGATCTGGCGGTTGCTGTAGCCGTTGTTGATCATGTATCTGTCGTCCTCGTCATGCCGGGCTGGGGTGGGACCTCCGAGACCGGCCCGCCGCCCCGGCGCGCCGTCAGGGCGAACGCCGCCAGGCGGCGGTTCTCGTACAGGATCCAGGCGAGCAGCGCGAGCAGGGTCACCACCATCCCGAGCACGGTCAGGATGTAGTAGGCGGTGTCGGCCGCCGTCCCCTCGTCCCCGTAGGTGCTGCCGGGGCCGAACGTCATGAAGCCGGCGCAGTCCTCATACGCCGCCTGCACGATGAAATCGGCGGAGTCGTCGGCCGGCTTGGCCCCGCCCACATCCACCACGCAGTCGGGTGCGCTGTCGATCACACCAGGCATTCCGCCCCCCTCCTCCGCCGTAGCCACCTGATCCGGGTCTGCCGGGTCCGGCGCCGGGTGTGTTCACGGGCCGCCTCCAGCTCCTCACGCAGCACCCTCTCGGCATCGGCCGCCCGGCCGTCGGGCTCGCGCAGGTAGCCGCCGAGCGCGACGGCGTCCTCGGGGTACGGGTCGCGGGGGCGCAGCTCCTCGATTCCCTCGAGCCGGAGCTCGCGGTAGCGCCGGACCCGGCGCCTCAGTCTTGCATCCTCGCGCCGGAGAGCCCAGGCGAGGACGAGAACGAGCGCGACCGCGACGACGATGGCGGCGATCATTCCCATCCGCTACCTCCTGCCCACGTCCTCTCGGAACGTGACGTCGAGAACCTCCTTCGCCGCGACCGGACGCCCGTCCGGCTCCACCAGCATCTCCCCGGCCCGCGCGACCTCCGGCAGGTAGAGATCGGGCACGTACTCGACCGGGTCGAGACCCTCGAGCTCGACCTCGGGGGGCACCCGCAGCAGGTTGAGCTTTCGCAGGACGAAGGACGCCACCCAGCCGCTCAGGAACCCGAGCGGCAGGAACGTGGCGATGCCGATCAGCTGCCCGCCGATCGAGCTCTCGACGTTGTTGACGCCGGTCGGGTAGCCGGCGGCGAACACGCCGACCCAGAGGACGCCCAGGAAGCCGGATACGCCGTGCACGGCCACGGCACCGACCACGTCGTCCACGCGCATCCTGGTCTCGAGCCAAGCCCCCGCGTAGACGGCGATCGCCGCCGTGGCCATGGCCAGGAGATAGGCGAGCGTGGGCGCGTAGACGTCGGCGCCGGCGGACACGCCGATCACGCCCGCCAGCCCACCCGAGATCGTCCAGAAGGGGTCACCGCGCGACGCGAAATAGCCGCCGGTGAAGCCACCGGCGAACCCGAATGTGATGACCATGGCGATCGATCCCAGCGTCGTGGGACTCAGGTAGATCGTCGCCCAGCCCGGGAACGCGGTCGACGCGATCACGAGACAGGCGCCGTAGAACGCGTAGAAGCCGGTGAAGATCAGCATCAGCCCCAGCAGGGTGATGTGCAGGTTCTGGGGGCGGAAGACGCGCGCCAGCCCGTCCCGCGTGTACTTGCCTATTCGCGGGCCGAGGTTGAACAGCACCCCGAGGGTGAACGCGCCGGCGACCCCATGTACAACCGCCGAGGCAATCGAGTCGTGGAACCCGAAGCGGAGGGTCAGCCAGCCGCCGCCGCTCCACCCCCAGGCGGCGTCGAGGATCCAGACCGCCGATCCCAGTATCGCGGCGAGCACCAGGTAGGCGGAGAGCCGGACGCGTTCGAGCAGCGCGCCCGACATGATCGACGCCGTGGTCCACGAGAACAACAGGAAGGCCAGGAAGAAGATCAGGTTGATGTTGTTGGTGAGGTTCGGCCCGAAGGCGTCGCTCCACGGGATGCCACCCTGGCAGGCCGCGGAGGTGAAGTCGCTCGAGTTGGGGCCGATCGGCAGGCCGGGCTGGTTGCAGTTGTAGACCCACCAGCCGAAGTAGTAGAAGGTGGGAGTGACGACGGCGATCGTGAGGATGTTCTTCATCGCCGTGGCCAGCACGTTCTTGCGCCGCACAACGCCCGCCTCGTAGCTCATGAAGCCCACGTGGATGAGCCACATCACCACGACGGTCCAGAAGTAGAACTGCTCGCCCAGGATCGCGCTGTCGAGGACCTGGGACTCGGCGGAGGCCGCGTCCTCGAGCCGCTCCACCTGAGCGAACACGACGTCCATCACGCCGTCACCCTCCCACCTCGGCGCCTCCACGCTGGGCGAATCGTCACGAGACCGCAGTCACAAGCCACGAGCAGACGCGACCGTAACCCCCGGGACGGCGGCCGTGCAATGTGACCGGCGCATGCGGTTTGGCCCCACCGTACGTGCGATCCGCACATAGGGGCCGGCCCCGCCACCGGGTTACGATGTACTCGACCGAACGGAGGTCGGCCTGGCTTGACGGTTCCCTCGACCATCGGCGGCGCGGACGCCCTCGAGCGCGCGCGACGAGAGAACGAGACGCTGTATGCCGTCATAAAGACGGTCTCGTCCTCACTCGACCTCGACCGCGTGCTGCGCGGCATCGTGGACATCGCCACCGACGCGACCGAGTGCCACGCGTGCTTCATCTACTTCGTCGAGGGCCAGCGCCTCACGCTGCGGGCGGCCTCCGGGCGCTACGCCCGCTTCGTGGGGGAGGTGGGCTTCGGGCTGAGCGAGGGGCTCACGGGCTGGGTGGCCCGCACGAAGACGCCGGCCTTCATCCGCGAGAACGCGCTCGAGGATCCCCGTATGCGCTACGTCCCGGAGCTCGAGGAGGAGCGCTTCCAGTCCATGGTGGCCGTTCCCATCCTGGCCAAGTCCGGCGACGTGATCGGCGTGGTGGTGCTGCACACCGAGGCGCCGCGCGAGTTCGACGACGACGTCCTCAACTTCCTCGTGCACACCGCGTCGCTGGTCGGGGGCGCGATCGAGAACGCACAGCTGTACGAGGGGACGCGGCGGCGAGTGGAGGCCCTGACCACGCTCACCCAGCTCAGCCAGGCCATCGCCGCGGTCACGCTGCGCGAGGACCTCTACGACGCGGTGACCCGCGGGGTGCGCGAGCTGCTCGGCGCCGACGCGTGTCAGGTCTATCGCCTGGACGCCGAGAGCGACGAGCTCGCGCTGGCCGCCTCCGACCCGCCGGACACGCCAGCCTCGAGCCCCCGCCCCGGCGGCGCCGCGCTGGTCCTCGACCTGATGCGGCGGGCGAACGGGCGCACCGGCCGCGGCGGTCGGCGGAGGGTGCAGCGCGCGCTGTGGCCCGACCTCGACGAGAGCGCGCTTCTGGTGGCGCCGCTCGTGGCCGGGGACGAGCAGCTGGGGATCCTCTGCTGCCTCGCCCACGGGCGGGAGTTCACGAGCGAGGAGGCGGAGCTTCTGGATGCGGTCGCGCACCAGACGGCGGTGGGGCTCAAGAAGGCGGTCCTGATCGAGCGCCTGACGGCCGAGAACATCGTCAAGGACATGTTCGACGCGTTGGCCGCGGGCTCCGTCGCCACCGCCGAGGCAAAGGCGGCGCAGGCCCGCTGCGACCTCGCCCGACCGCACCTCTTCCTCCACGTCCAGCGGGCGCCGGAGTCGGGAGACGACGCGCCCGCCTGGCCCGCGATGGCGGCCCGCCTCGAGACCCGGCTGCGGCGACTCTCGCCGCGCGCGTTCCTCGACTCGCGCCATGACGGCGTGCGGGCGCTCGCCCCGGTCGCGACCGGCGAGCCCGCGGCCGTGGAGCGCCTGCGCCGCGACTGCGAGCGCCTGGGCGTCGAGGAGCGGCTGGTGATCGGCCTGAGCGACGTGGACCGGGGAGCGGCCAGCGCGCGCCGCCGGATGCGCGAGGCCGCGGACGCGGCCCGCATCGGCCGGTCGCTGGTGGCCGCCGGCGGCGCGGTCTCCTACGACGGCCTCGGCGCCTACAAGTACCTCGTCCACCTGGAGCTGCACGATGCGCCCCACGACCGCTACCGCCAGGCGGTGGATCAGCTGATCGCCTACGACCGCCGGCGCGACTCGCGCCTCTTTGCGACCCTCGAGCGGTTCCTCGCCGACCGCTGCAGCGTGACCGCCAGCGCCCGCGCCCTGTACATCCATCCCAACACGGTCAGGCAGCGGCTGGATCGCATCGAGCGGGTCTCCGGGCTGCGCCTCCCGAAGGAGGACCTCCTCTCGCTCGAGCTGGCGCTCAAGCTCGCGCGGCTGCACCGAGTCCGCGGCGGAGCCGAGTAGGGCCGCGTGCGGTCGGATCTACGCCTGCCGGCGCTGTCGGCGCCGGACGGCCAGCCAGATCCAGAACGCCGCGAAGCCCACCACGTTCAGGAGCAGCACGAGCAGCACCCACCAGGCCTTGTACAGGAAGGGCAGGTCGGGCTCGCGCCACAGCTCGAGGCCGGTCAGGTAGGCGAGTATCAGGAGCGTCACCAGCAGGATCGGCGGCGCCTGACCGGTGAGCACGAACAGGATCACGGCCCCGGCCACTGTACAGGCGGCGGCCCGTGCAGCTGCTGCAGGCGTTGCCGGCGGCCCGGCTGGCGCGGCGGCTGAACCTCGTGGAGGGCCCGCGCGTCCTGTCCCCGGCGCGGTCCGAGGCCGCCTGAGTGGACCGGTCTGTCCTACAGTGGCCTCTATAGGTCGCCTCTGACCCATGGCCGTTACTCTCACCCAGCTCGTGGCGTTCCTGACCGTGGTACGGCGCGGCTCCGTGACCGCCGCCGCCACCGAGCTCGTGGTCACCCAGCCCTCGGTGTCGGCCGCGGTGTCGGCGCTCGAGCGCGAGCTGGGCGTCCGGCTGACCGAGCGCGCCGGACGCACGCTTCGCCCCACCGCGGCCGGGGAGGCGTTCGTGCCGTACGCCCGCGACGTCCTCGGCCTCCTCGAGCAGGGCGGCCGGGCCGCTCGTGAGGCGCACGCGGACGAGCGGCGCACCCTACGCATCAGCGCGGTCACCACCGCCGGCGAGTACCTGGTGCCGCAGCTCATCCAGGCCTTTCGCGAGCGCCATCCCGACCTGGACGTCAGCCTCGACGTGGGAAACCGGGAGGTGGTGTTTAGCCGGCTGCTCGATCACACCGTCGACGTGGCGGTCACGGGGCGGATCCCGGACGACGACCGTCTCACCGGGTACGACTTCGCCGACAACGAGATCCTCCTCGTCACCGCCCCGGCCGATCCGCTCGCGAAACGACGCTGGGTGGCGGTCGAGGAGCTGGGCGGCCGCCCGTGGCTGCTTCGTGAGCCCGGCTCGGGGACCCGCACGCTGTGCGAGGAGTACCTCGCGAGCCGGGGCCTCGAGCCGAGCATCCTCACGCTCGGCTCGAACGGGGCGATCAAACAGGCCGCGCGCTCCGGCCTCGGCGTGGCGCTACAGGCGCGCGCGGCGGTGGAGCTCGAGCTGGAGCTCGGTCTGCTCGGCACCATCTCGCCGCGCGGCGGGCTGCCGCGCCGGCGCTGGCACGTCGTGCGCTCAGCGGTCGGGCCGGTGCGCGAGGAGGTGAAGGCCTTCATGGCCTTCTGCGACTCCGCCGCGGCCCGTCACGCGCTGGCGCGGCGGCCCGGGTGACCGTCAGGCCGAGGCGGCCAGCGCCTCCCGGCCGGCCAGCACGGCGTCCAGCGCCTCGAGCACCCGGTCCGCGACCCGTACGTCCGCGTTGCCACCCATCAGCCCGATGCGCCACATGGGCGGGGCGGCCGGGCCCAGCCCGCCGCCGACCTCGATGCCGTGCTCGTGCAGCAGCCGGGCCTGCACCTCCTTGCCGTCGACGCCCTCGGGGACCTGCACGGCGGTGAGCGGGGCGAGCTGGCGCCCCGGGTCGGCGAGCAGCTCGAGCCCCCGCGCCCGCAGCTCCGCCTGGAGGTAGCGGCCCACCTCGTCGTGGCGGGCCCAGCGGTCCGTGAGCCCTTCCGCGAGTGCCAGGCGCAGCGCCTCATGGAGCGCGTAGATCCCGAGGATGGGCGCCGTGTGGTGATAGGCCGCCGGCCGCTCGACCCAGTAGCGCTCCAGCAGCAGGAGGTCGAAGGAGAAGGGCACCGGCGTGCGGCGGGCGCGGATCCGCTCGAGGGCGGCCTCCGAAACCGCGATCGGGGACATCCCCGGAGGCGCCGAGAGGCACTTCTGCGTGCACGAGAACGCGTAGTCGACCCCCCAGCCGCCGACGTCGAGCTCCACGCCCCCCAGCGAGGTGACGCAGTCGGCCATCAGCAGCGCGTCGCGGTCGCGCATCTCCGCCGCCAGCTCGCGCAGCGGGTGCTCCACGCCGGTCGACGTCTCGGCGTGGACCACGGCCACGAGCCGGGCCCGCCGGTGGCGGTCGAGCTCCTCGAGCAGTCGCTCGTTCGCCACCGCTTCGCCCCATTCCGCCTGCACGGCCACGACCTCTGCGCCGTGCCGGCGCGCGATCTCGGCGATCCGGTTGCCGAAGAACCCGGAGCGGGCCACGATCGCGGTGTCGCCGGGCTCGAGCAGGTTCGCGATCCCGGCCTCCATCCCGGACGTGCCGGTGCAGTGGAGCGGAAGCACCAGCCCGCCGGGCATCCGGTAGACCCGGCGCAGGAGCTCGACGACCTCGAGCAGGATGTCGTGAAGGTCCGGGTCGAGGTGCCCGAGCATCGGCCGCCGCATGGCGGCGAGCACGGAGGGCTCGACGTTCGTGGGGCCCGGCCCGCAGAGGAGCCGCTCCGGTGGGTTGAGGCGCGGGAGTTCTTCGTGCATCCGGGCAGCGTGCCGCACCCGCCCTTTACATGCAACCTAAGACTTTCCCGCAGATACTTGAGAGCTGTCTATATATCGACTGCGGCCGGGACCACGAACGAATTTGTTTAATTCAGCTTGCCGCCGGTCTGCCGCCCCGCTCTACTGGGCGGCCATGCTCCCGACCAAGACCCGCCTTCACCGCAGCGAGCTGGCCGTGCCGGGCAGCAACGTACGCATGCTCGAGAAGGCCCCGGGCCTGGGCGCGGACGTGGTCATGCTCGACCTCGAGGATGCGGTCGCGCCGGACGACAAGGAGCAGGCCCGGACCAACGTGATCGACGCCCTGATCGAGCAGGACTGGTCGCGGGGCTCGGTGTCCGTGCGCATCAACGGGCTCGACACGCACTGGTGCTACCGCGACGTCGTGGATGTCGTCGAGCGGGCGGGGCAGCATCTCGACGCGATCGTGATCCCGAAGGTCAGCGGCGCCGGCGACGTCCATCTGGTCGCGACGCTGCTCACGCAGATCGAGGCCGCGATGGGCCTGGAGCGTCGAGTGGGCCTCGCCGTCCTGATCGAGACGGCGATCGGGATGGTGAACGTCGACGAGATCGCCACTGCCTGCCCCGAGCGGATGGAGGCGATGATCTTCGGCGTGGCCGACTACGCCGCGTCGATCCAGAGCCACACGGCCTCGATCGGCGGCGTCGACCCCAACTACTCGGTGCTGGTCGATCCGAACGGCGACGAGGGACGGGAGCGCCACTGGGGCGACCAGTGGCATTACCCGCTGTCACGGATCGCGGTCACCTGTCGCGCGCACGGGTTGCGGCCCATCGACGGCCCGTTCGGCGACTTCACGGATCCGGACGGGTACCTGGCCGCCGCCCGCCGTTCGGCGGTGCTCGGCTACGAGGGCAAGTGGGCGATCCACCCCTCGCAGATCCCGCTGGCCAACGAGGTGTTCACGCCGGCGCCGCGACTGGTCGAGCGCACCCGCCGGATCGTCGCGGCGATGCGCGAGGCCAGCGCGGAGGGCCGGGGCGCGGTCTCGCTGGACGGCCGCCTGATCGACGCCGCCTCGATCCGCATGGCCGAGAACCTGCTCGCCAAGCTGGAGCAGATCGAGGCCCGCGAGGTCCCCGCCGGAGGCCCGCAGAGCCAGCCCTCGCGCCGGCCGGCGTTCGCGGTGAGCTCGGCGACGAACCGGCCGGCAGCGGGCTGACCCGGGCGGCGCGCCCCGAACGAGCAGCGCGGTCCTACGGCAGCGCCGGCAGCGACGCGAGCCACGCGCTGCGCCCGCCGTTCTCGTCCCACACCACGGGGAAGTAGGACTCATCGAGCGAGAGGTCGTCGCGGCGGCGGTAGCGCGAGTAGATGAGGTCCGTCTCGCGCGGGTGGAAGCGGGTCTCGACCGGCACCAGGTGGGACACGAGCGCGCGCCGCTCCCGAGTGGCCTCGTTGCGCCCGGAGCCGTGGAAGGTGAGGGAGTGGTGAAGCGAGCAGCCGCCCGCCTTCACCACCACCGGGACGCGCTCGACCTCGACGCCGGCGGGCGTCGCCGCGTCCAGCGGCGCCAGCCAGTCGTCGGGCGCATGGAAGCTCCCGCGGTCCGGTGGCACGCGCGGCCAGCGGTGCGAGCCGCGGACGTACTCGATCGTGCCGCCCTCGGCTCGGGTGTCGTCGAGCGCGACCCAGCAGGTGACCATCTCGGGCGGCACGAGGTAGCCGGCGTACGAGCCGTCCTGGTGCATGCCGAGTGAGCGGGCGCCCGGAGGCTTCCAGAGGCAGTTGTCCTGCAGCAGGCGCGTACCGCGGTAACCCATCAGCTGGGCGGCCAGGCGCCCCGTGCGGTCGCTCAGCACCTGCGCCGCGATCACGTCGTCGGCGCGCCAGCCGTTGCAGATCTGACGCGTCACGTCCTCGGGGTCTCGCCCGGCCTTCCAGTTCACCTCGTCGGGTGCGATCCCGGTGGCGTAGTCGCCGGCGAACAGCGCGGCGAAGCGCTCGCGCAGCACCTCGATGGCGCCGTCCGACAGCAGGCCCTCCTCGACGATCAGGAAGCCATCGCGGTGAAAGTCCTCGACCTGCTCGTCGGTGAAGCTCTCGAGCACGGTGGTCGTGGCCATGCGGGCCGGGTACCGCGGTGCGCATCGCCTACGATCGCCGCGGTGACCGGCCTGGCAGAGCAGCCGCTCGCCCGCTTCCTGGAGGACGTGGCGGACGCGCGCCCCGCGCCCGGGGGCGGCTCGTCGGCGGCGGTGACCGCCGCGCTGGCCGCGGGGCTGGGGGAGATGGCGGCCGGGCTGGCCGCCGCCGGCGCCTCC
>Ga0081538_10003361_pt1 | contig 15146 bp, 9 predicted proteins | sample TabmetS5T2R1_FD_71022 | JGI IMG/M metagenome (GOLD analysis project Ga0081538, IMG submission 71022) | Tabebuia heterophylla rhizosphere microbial communities from the University of Puerto Rico - S5T2R1 | ecosystem: Host-associated > Plants > Roots > Rhizosphere ... | reverse complement strand
TGGGGGCGGCGGCGATCGGATGGCCGGAGTCAAAATGCGTGGCGGCGGTCGAAGCCAGGCGACCGCCCGCCGAAAAGCCCATAATGCCAACGCGGCCAGGGGAGACGTCAAACTCACGAGCGTGAGCGCGCACATAGCGCAATGCTTGTTGTGCGTCCTGCAACATCGCCGGATGACGATAGCGCGGTCCGAGGCGGTACTTCAGCACAAAGGCAGCGACCCCAAGTGAATTAAGCCACTCGGCTATCTCCTTGCCTTCATGAACCATAGCGAGTACGGCATACCCGCCCCCGGGGCAGATAATGACGGCGGTTCCCGTCGCCTTCGCCGCGGGGGGTAAATAGACTCCCAAAGTTGGACGGTCAACTTCCTCGGTCCCGACGGCTCCGGGCGTTCCATCCGGCCATAGCAATATTACGTCTTGTGCGGTCGTTTGAGACTCGGTAAACGCTGCTGGTGTATTCCATAAATCAAGCGAAATCACGGCAGTCAGCACTAGTAGCCATACCTTAAGCAACGTCTTTTTCTTCACAAGATATTTCCTCCTATTCCTCCTTTTTGTTGAACCGCATTAATGCCTGTCACGGGCCCTTTACACTACTAAAATCGTATCTACTCCTTGTATCATATAGATATTTATGAAAAGAATAAGACTTAAGTCGTATTTAATCAGTCCATTAGGCGGGTTTTCCGAGCTGGTGTGCCGGCGTCCATTTTTTGCTGCTCTTCAGGAAATCGCGGAGCATCAATGTGAAAGACGTCTTGAACTGCTAAAAAATTCACGTTGCGCCTTGCGCATCGCCTCGCGTGGGGAGGGTTGAAGATGATATACGCTGCTCGGCAAAGACCGGTTCTCCGATACATTAGTTGCTGATTCGGAAACAGATTGTTTGACATTGCGACCTATCGGCGACACTTTGAAGTTCAGCATGAAATTTACAAAAGCAAACTACTTCTGGTGGTTCTTGTTGATCATGATCGCAGGTGTTGCCGCCTTGGGCTTTAGCGATCTTGGGAAGATGGCGAGCGACTCTTATCGGCGTACGATCAGGGACCCGCGAGTCATTCGCGACTATCTCGAATCACATTCGGTTCGCAAGCTGCAACTTGGAGCCGGTGGTAACGACCCGACGGGATGGCTGAATACTGATATTGCACCCACACGTGACGAGGTCTATCTGGATGCTACCCAACGATATCCATTCCCAGATGGATCGTTCCAGTACGTTTTCAGCGAGCATATGATCCAGGCGGTTCCCTGGGAAGGCGGTGTAGCCATGCTAAAGGAGTGCTATCGCGTACTTGCACCAGGTGGAAAATTGCGCGTCGTAACGCCGAACCTCGCGAAATTCGTTCAATTGTTAGCAGGAAACCCGGATGCCGACGCGCAGCGGTTCATAGCTACGCGGCTGCGATTGTCTGGCTGGCCTGAAAGCCCCGTCACCGGTGCGTATATCTTTAACCGACAAGTTCGCGATTGGGGTACTCAGTTCCTCTACGACCCGGCAACGCTACGGAAGAGTCTCGAACTGGCGGGATTCAAGCAGATCACCGAATACCGTGTTGACGAGAAGACCGATCCGGTTTTTCGCGAGGCAGAGATTCGTACACGCAACGAGGGGTCGGACTTTTGGCTGATCAACAGTTGGGAATCGATGGCCTTCGAGGCGGTGCGTTGAAGCGACCCTCGCTGCATCGCTCGATAGGGGTTATAAGGGTACGATTCTTCACGACAGATCCGGGTGCACGCGGATTGGATCTCTTGAGCGGTTCTTATTTAGTTTGTCGAAGATAGTCTTTCACTTGCTCATTTTTCTTCAGGGTGTCGAGTAGGGCTCTAGCAATCAGCTCATACCCAGCGGCGTTGGTATGCCATGGATCCGCGTGCATGTAAATTTTCCCGAAGGAGTCGATGGGTCTGTAAAGCGTCTTCTCGCCGTTTTTAGCCTCTACCGTAGAACTCCTAACATAGGGGACATCTAGACCTTCCCATTTGCCCTCCTCGCCACTGTTTGTATAGACATAGGAGAGCTTGGTTCCGGGCGCAAATGTTGCCAAGTAAGACCAGACGTGGTCCCCCGCCGTTTGGTCCCCGTGTGTTCCATCGTCATACATGGCAACCTTGTTGGGTACTAGATTTCCCAGCTTTGAATGGTTTCCCACAATGTACATCGCCTTGGGCACAGCCCATTTGCCTGCAAACAGCCGGAACACAACTGCGATTTCTCCATCAGCGTAGCCTCCTTGAGCTTTACGCGGTTGAAGGTCTAAATTCTTCTCTAGTTCCGCCTCGATACTCCTTTGCGCCTCTGCGATCAAAGCACTGCTATCCACGAGCGGGACGCCTTCGTCCCGCGAAATTCTTCGTAGCACCTTAAGGTAAGGGCTATCCTTCCAAAACTCGTTGTACAGCAGGACAATGCTACTATTGGCGCTCCTGGCTACTTTAATCATCTCCCGGTGATGCTTCTCATAATCTCTCAGTGAGTCCCTCATCCACGGTTCGAATTTATCAAAATCATTTCCGGTCACCTGCTCTCTCCATGTCGCGTTATATGACTTATCCTTAAGGTATTCACCAATTGACCTAGGCTTCCACGTTAACGACAGGACCCAGTATCGTAGAAGCTTGAAAGACTCGCTTTGGTTTAAAATAGTGCTCAGCCTCTGCGCCAAGCTAACAGATTTTTCGTCTGTAGATGCTTGCTTACCATCGACACCCGCCATGCGGGGTTCGTTCATGGCAAAGCCAACGACTACGACATCGGGATTGAGATCGAGCACTCTTGTCTTTAGCAGCCTAAAACCATGAAGCGACGAATAGCCTGCCACTCCTAAATTGAGTACCTCGAAATTTGCTTCTGGAAACTCCCGTCGAAGCAAATCCTGCAACTGCCGAGGATAGCTCTGAGTCGTACCGACGTTCCAGCCAAACGTCCACGAATCTCCCAGACAGACTATCCGAAAGACGGACGATGGTTTTTGCTTGCGAATCTCTACATCCCGAAATCCTTCCGAGTTAAGCGAAATTTCCCACGTTGGATTCCCTTTGAGCGAATCGGGGGGCTGGGGACGGAACCGGCGGAGGATCGCTGTTCTCTCTTGCTCGCGATGCGTGGGACGGAAAACATCGATGTACCTCTGCTGGCTGTTTGGTCGATTCTTCCAGAGCAAGACCCTGTCCGGCTCCAGGATCCGGAGACCATCCAGCCAAGGAGGAATTGGACCGTGGTCGTCCCCAAACACATAGGTTACCGGGATTTCAGTCACCATCCAGTTCCGGTTAAAATAGGCGATCCTTATTAATGCTTCCAGGATCACAAAACCCACTACCGTCACGACCAGACCTTTAGCGATGTCTTTAAAGACGTTGTTTTTCTGCATTATCAAGGAGACTGGCTTTGCCTGAACCAACGGAGTCAAAGAACGACACGCCTTCGGTCTGGCCCTCGGTGGTCCTTTGATCAGCCAATTTCCGTCTTGCCGGGCGAAATAAACAAAAAAACCGTTGGGATCAAAAGGATGTAACAAGTCGCTCCGATTGTTAAGGTTGTGCCGATTCCAAAAGCAATGCTACTCGCAACTGCAACTGTGGACGCGAGGGTTCCCGCCGCCCCATTGACACCCCAGAACCAAGGTGTTGGTCTGCGATCGATCGCCGAGATCAGCCGCATACCTGTAGGAAACCCAAAGCCGAGCAATAAGCCGGCAGGCGCGATAGTGACAATACAGAGTGTGGCCCTGGTTAATAGACCGGCGCCGTCGAACACCAGAAACACGCTCGAGAGCCAGTGGGGAAGTGCGGCGACATAGGCTCCCGTGAACAGTGCCCAAATCAAAAATTTTGGTCGGCTAACCAGCGGCAGGATGTCAGAAACGAGGCTGCCAATTCCTGTTGCCAGTATGAGCGTAAAGAGAAGCACGCTCAGTGAGTACACGGGGTGTCCCAGGAATACGCTCATTCGTTGCAATAGACCGATCTCGATCATCATGAAACCAGTACCGATGAGCAAGAAGTAAAGCGTCCCACCTAACGCAAGTCTTCCCCCCACGTCCCGTACCGCATGACGGAGAGGAATGAGGATGCTTACGACCACCAACCCGAGGGATACGACAAAGAGAATGATCAGCGTGGCGGTCGCCACAAGGTTACCTCCCCTTATTCCACCCAAGTGTGTGTCCGTGGCGACCATTTGCTTCGCCAGATGGAACGCTTGTGCCGGCTTCGTAAGAGGCAGTTGATTGAAGAAGAAAGGGCGATCATCGGTTGCTGGAGTGAGATCAAGGGAGAGATTTGAGGTATAACCTTGAAGCTCTTCGCGACTCTTACTCGTTAGGATCCTATTCAAGGTCTCTGAGGGGGTCGGGGTGGTCGGGCTGACTAATACATTATGCTCGTATTGAGCTGCGGCACTATTCAGTGCCTTCAAGTCTCCGGGCGAAAAGGGTGCTCGCGAAAGGATCAGGGTCGCTACACTGGCTTGCGACGCTAAAAAAATATGCTCTCTTGGTTCACTGATGCCCATCTCGAAGAGTGCAGCAACTGCCAAGCTAAGCATTCGACCTGTTTCGGCGGGCTCCTTCGCGTCGTACCAGCGACTAACCGTAAATACCCCCTTCGGTGTTAGGCGGGAAAGAAAAATGCGCCAGGCTTCCACAGTGTAGAGGCCATTCTCGCTCAGCGAAAACGCCCCCGCACCGGTTGCAGCCCAAGTGTCGATTAGACTCATTTGGATGATGTCGAAACTCTGCTGGGCTCGGGCCATCCAACTTCGCCCTTCATCGATAACGAACTGTACGCCATTCAAGCTACGGACATTTGTAAAGTCACCGAGCCGACGCTTGTCGGTCAGTAGCTGCACAAGGAGCGGGTTGATTTCAACACCCGTTATGTTTTGCAAACCGAAAACAGCGGCCGACAGTACATCACGGCCGCCCCCAACGCCGATCACCGCGGCGCTCTCGCGACCGAGGAGGTGATAGGCAAGCGTGGTGACGTCGTATTTTAGGAACTCTACTTCTTTCAGATTGCCAGTGAAACGATAGGCTATACTCCCTGCATCGGCATCTATATTTATGGAGCGTTGTTCGATTTCCAAGCCACGCGGCATTTTTGGGGAAGGAGCCCACATCTCTGGCTTTTGCGTAGCTGACGGGTACACGGCAATGCGTGAGAAAGTGTTCCACTCCCGAAAGACATGGGTATCTCCCGCCTCGAACCTGCCTTTGGCAACCAATGGCTGGAGGCCATAATCACCTAGACCATTGAGGGCGGCACATACCACGATCAGCACGAGGATCGTCGTGCGACGGCGAAGAAGAGAATCGAGCGGCGGCTTCGTCTGGGGAGCGCCACCGATACCCGATTTTGAGAAAAACAATGCCGCCGCTGCCGCCATTGCCCCGACCCATAGAATCGCCGATGGGCCATCGGTATTGTTCAGCAATACGAGTACGCCCAAACAGCCGGCGGCGGCGCCGAACAAGTCTGCGCCATAAACCCGGCCGACCGGAAAAGGACTCCGAGTTAATGCCAAGCTCACGGCGACACCGGAGGAAAAAAAAGGAATGGATAGGCATAGGGCGAGCTCTGCCCATGTCAGTACGGAAGTCATCGAACGACTGACGATAGGTGTGAGGCTCATTTGTACGATTAGACAGAACAGCGTGGACAGCGCGAACACCGTGCTGAAATAGGACAAATCGTAGGAGAGCGTCTGCTCGGTAAATCGGTCGCCACGGAGGTAAACCCAGACAGCTCCCACCGTCAGGCCAAACATGGCCATGCTAATCGCAAAAAAAGCTAAGTGATACCAAGCCACCACCGACAAAATGCGAGTCTGAATCACTTGGAGCATCAATGTGCACGCGGTGATCAGAAAAAGACCAATATAGAACTTAGATTGTGACACTCGAGTCGCTTGGCCCTGAAAGTTAGCGGGCATTTTGCACCTCCTTGTCTTGGAGAGCCCTCAAGCAGAAAACGGTTGCACCGACGGATCAATGCGAACCGGCAACGGGGCGGTCAGGGCATTGGCTGAGTCCCGGCCTTGACGTAAGTTTCTTCCAGTTTCATTAACCCCTCGTGATCATAAGTTAGGTCGTAAATGAAAATAGAGTAGCCGATTTTCGCTACTGGCTGGCGCATCCAGAGCCAGCGAAAGAGCGGCTCATCGGGGCGCGAAACGTCCTGCAAATTGTAAACGCTGATCGCCAGAATCTTCCGCGCCGCGCCGGCTGGAACCTTGTCCGAAGGCGTTCGTGATTCCAAGTTTCCTTTGCCGGGAATGTATTGGTAACGAATGCCATAGTAGGATGGCGGAGCAGTGCCGAAGTAAGAAAGATAAATGATCGGAAGGTTTTCCTTTTCCATGTACGCCTTCAGTCCCTTTAGATCCTGACCCCAATCCAGGTTCGAATCGCTAAGGTAGCGGTAACCCTGATCTGGGCCTCCGACGATTTCATTAAAGTAAGCCAGCTGATGCGGCGTAGCCCTGACCGCGGAGACAGCCGTGAAGAGTACTGCAAGAGTGATAAGGAACTGCGCTAGCCAATCATGGCGAAAGCGGACCGTTGCTAGACGCGAGGCGAGAACGAAAAGAAACGGATAGACGGGAAGAATATGACGAATCCCGATATTCACCTTTGCCTGGGTGGTGGCTATGAAGATGATCAGCACCGGCACCAAAAGACATGTCGCTTCACGCCAAGTCAGTGGTTTGCCGATACGGTAAAAAACCAGCGAGGCAACAATGAGTATCAAGCTGCCAATCGGTGTCTTGATGAGAAAAGAGACGATAAAATAGCTCCACCAGCCCTGCGTCGAATATCCTCCCATAAAAAAGGCCGGCCGGCCGTCTTCCGCTATAGTCAGAAATTGTAATAAGCCGGAAGTCCAAGCGTCGTATCCCTGAAACGAATAAGCTGGAAGAATTGTCAGAAAGGCACAAAAAAGGATGATCAAAAACAGAGCTCCTGCTTGAATGATCTTTTGCCATGGATCAATTCGCTTCTTCTTGCGGGGCAAAACGAAGGGCTTCCCGCCTACAAAAATGGGGTGTGCGATGATCACTCCAAGCGCTGGGATGAGGAGTAGTGCTGAAAATTTAGAAATGAGTGCCATGCCGGTCGAAATGCCCGTTGCCGCTAAACGGCTCCACGTGGGCAGATTCAGATATTCCCAGAGAAGATAGACCGTGAGAAAAATGAACAGAGTGACGCCAAGGTCGGTGGTTACGAGAGAGGAATGAGCGACGAGATTCGGTTCGAAAGAGGCAAGCGCCATGGCCAGCAGGGCTGCCAGGCTCCCCCAGAGCCGGTAAGCCCACCATCCGATAAGCGCCACCAGTAATATCCCAAGAAACAGATTAGGGAGGCGGCTCCAAGCAAGCATTTGATCGGCCGAAATGATCGATTGATACAGGAAGTCGTGGCCGATCCGGTAACTATCTGCGTCTCGCCACTGTTGAGGATTTGGATTGAAAGGCAGCCTGTACACGAGGAAGAGAGGAAGAGCTTGAAGCTCTTTGATGAATGACGGATGCTCGGGATCGAGCCGAAAATCTCTTGTTGCGAGATAAGAATAACCGGCCGCGAGATGCGTGGCCTCGTCGACCGTTTGAGAGTTGGCGCGAATGAAGAAAACTCCCTGCGCGAAAAAGACCAGTAGAACAAATAGTGCTCCGAGCAGCTCAGGTTTAGTTCCTGATATCAAACTGCTTATGCGTGCCCAACGCGAAAAAGGAGGCCGCAGCCTATACTGTGAATTGTGAAATAGTAATTGCAAGTTGGAACTCAGTCTTTATTCTTCGATCTCTGAGTTAGCTGCTCTAACACATAAACTTTGTACTCGAACGATGTGAAGTGAATATGCCAACTGTAGTCGCGAATGACTCGATAGCCAGCGATGGGAGAAGCTGCGATCACGTAAGGTTTGTTCTCTCTTGATGTGACGAGTGGAACATTTTTCTCGGGTACGGCGCCGGGCGATAGGTTTTCTGGGTGAGCATAGAGGTTCCAACCGTTGAAAACGTATCCCGCATCAATGTGAGCAAGAGGAACATCCTTTCCACGAAGCCAGGCCAGGGCTTCGGCGATAGCACGGCTGGTTTGGCTCTCGTTCCAAGTTACCAGCATCGATAGGACGAAAAGAATGGCGATGCTCGCGAGTGCTATCTTTGACCTAAGTTGGCTATTCGCCAGTAGCACGATAAGAGGCGGCAGCAAGACTATAGAGTATCGATCAGAGCCCCATGGGCCAAAGAACCAAAGAACCATGATCAGGGCAAATTGGATCGACGCGTACCAAACGAAAAGACCAGGTGGTTTTCCAATGCCAGCGCGGATTACATCGACAACTTTAACCATAATTACAGCAGAAGAAAAAACGGAAAGCATGAAGAGAGGAGCGTTCAACCACGAAGGCAAGAAATCGTGAACAGGTGGCCCCTGTAAGAGGCGACGTTCTCTGCCGAGGGTATTCAACTGCCACATCCCATCTTGCGGATTGGGAATTTCGCCTCCAAACAATATCGAGCAGCCCGTCAAAATAAATAAAGTGATGACAGTACCCCAAAACAGAGACCGCCTGTAGACTGAGGCGACCAAGGGCAAGCTCAGGGGGAGCAGCGCCAGCCCGCCATGCATCAAGATTCGCAATACGCCCGGCACTGCTTGGTTATAATGATGGAACCAAAAATCGATCACCCACGTCGCCAAGAATTTAGACTGAGATGTCACGCCAAAGATTTGGGGAATCGAGATAATCACGAACGAGCACAGTAAACAAAAGGCAGTGGTGGCTAAAAGATATCTCCAGGACCTGTGAGATGGCGCAAAAAGAAGATAGAGCAGCAGACTTCCGGGTATCGCGATCGCTACTTGTCTGATGAAGAGTGCGCATACCGCAAAAGCGCACCCGACACACAGTTCCAAGGAGTTCCTCCGGCAAAGCCCCCGCACGATGAAGAAAAAGGCTATGTTGGCAACGCTCACGAAGGGAACATCCGTCATGAAGGAGAAACTAAGGACAAAAAATACGGGATGGGTGACCAGCATGACAGTCGCAATAAGACTTTCACCGCGTGTGCGCCCAAACTCCCGCAACGTCCCATACAGGGCCAGGGCCCCGAACCACGCGAGCACCATGGTGGAGACCCGCAGGGCCGAAAATGAGAACCCGTAGGGTAAACAAAATAGAGCGCCCCAAAGAATTTGTGTAAAGGGATAGTGAACCGACCAGTCAAGAACCCGCAATTCGCCTGTTTTCAGTAGATGTTCAACGCTCCAAGCGTAAGTCCAGTCATCGTGAAAAGGCAGGTTAACAAATGGCTGAACCAGGATAGTGGCAGAGGAATAGAGGAGAATTAGGACTGCACCGGGAGCCAATGCCTTGAAAACCGAAGCTGATAAGGATCGGCCGGCGAAAGCTCGTATCCCATCAAGCTGAGGCATATCATGGGTTGGGCTATTTCGAGCCTTAGTTTCTTCCATCAAGTAGTTGAATTTTTAGTTGGCGCAGACTAGCCGTGGTCGAACGGTCGAGCGGGTCGCCGCGCCCAAACAATTTTGTTTCTGTAGCGATTAACCTTACCGGTCTGCTTGGTTTTTTAGCTGATTCAACTGCCTTGTCTTAGTCGGTCGAATCACTTCGTAAATGACGTTTTGGCGGTTTGCCCAAGGCATCCAGGGGTCGCCCGTGCCCTGGCTAAGGTGGATTCGAATCTCGCTAGGCACGGGCGATAACTCGGTTGAAAGATGATTGATGAATTTTCCCAGATCATAGGTATGAGTATAAAAATCACGCTCAAACCGCTCGTCTCGCTTGCGACCCGAAGGAAGAGGCTGAGGAGGTAAAAAAAATACGAGAATCAGTTTTTTTCTAGTGCGGGAATAGAGGGACTGAACTGCGGGCACGTAATCCGGTAAATGTTCAAGTACATGGCGGCACACGACCGCATCAAAATTACGGCGCAACGTCTTAAGGTCGTACAGCGACATTCGCCGAAACCGATGAGCGTCAGCCGGAAACAGCTGTCGCGCCACCTGCAAAAGTTTTTCGGTTACGTCAACTCCGAGGTAGTCCAGGTCAAGCCTTCTCTCGCGGATCATTTCGAACATAACGCCATTGCCACAACCAACATCGAGAACAGATGACAGACCTTCGAGCAAGCTAAGGACTCGCACACGGGACGGGTGGCTCTTTCCTTCCGGACCGCAACGCAAAAAAATCTTGGCTAGCTCGGGCGTCCAATGGCGCCAGTTTTCTTTCACTTTCAGGCTTCGTTTGGACATTTGTTTCTATCCCATGAAGCTTAACAGGGAACTGAGAACTCGATCCGTGGCCAGGTATTCCCGCGCCACTTCACTCGCGTGAGCACTGGCTCGGTCATAATCGCGCTCGATCATGTGCACGGCTTCAGTCGCGTCAGCTACAGTGTTAAAAGCGTGAAGTCCTGGTCCAAGCGGAAGTACCTCTCCAAAACCGGTGTCCTGTGTAATGACAGGACGCCCGGCGGCGAGGTAGCAGGCCGCACGATCGCTAAACCAGCCGCTTCGAAGACGAACATTCATGTCTTTCGCGACGGTGAATTCGCCGCGTGAACCACGCAAATAATCACGATAGCGCCAAGGATCGATTGAGATCTGGATGGGATCAATGACCTGCCAGCCCTGCGCAGTGAGCAGTTCGAGATCTCCAGGTACACTTTGGACGTCCATCGCCAGTTCAAAAGTCTTTCCCGTTCTTTCGGGCAGATCCAAGAAGCGGCACCATTCGGTCCGTTTGCGCCACGTAAACGTCTCGCCCTGGTATTGGACGTCGCGTTCTTTCGAATCCCACCTTCCGACGGTTGTATATGCAAGCCCCGCTGAGCCGGCATTTTCCCAGATGTCCATCGCCACAGGTTGGCGGGTTGGATGCCATGTATAGCCGGCAGTCGGCAAGGTTGACCCCGGCTTTCCGATATTTTCACCAAAACTAAAATGACGTGTATGAGCATCGAGAATAGCCGCTAGACTTTGGTCTCCCCTAGCTAATTTGAGCTGCAAATAGATCGGGTCCGGGTCGATGAAAATAGCATCGCGGCCACGAAATAGCTCGACGGGAATACGATTTACCGGCCCGAAACTCACGAGGAGGTCTGATTCGTGCAAAAGTGTGTCCATACGACTAGCCCCTGGACCATACTTGAAGCCCCGGTCAACATCGAAGAAAACCCAGTGATCTCCAAATCCAATCTTGTGGAAAAAATTCGCCGTTGCGCTGATCCCGTATTCGTAGGAGGGAGCAAACACATTGGTAAGGGGATTGTATGCAAAATCACAGTTTAATTCCCCGGTATCTTCGTAAAACCAGATATCATGCCCGAGCGCACGAAATCCCAAGAGATAGTGTGCCATTTGCCAGGCATAACCACCCAGCGGATAGCGTACCAGATAGCCGGCGAAAATAATCCTTGCCATTCGTTAGCTTGTTAAACGTCGATCTAGCCATGAGAATTCATGGCGATGTCTAAAAGGCGATTTAAGACTTTATCGGAGTCGAAATACGCTTCGGCGATATCTTGTGCGGCTTTCGCATGCTGATTGTAGTTGCCTTCAACCTCTCGAATCCCCGCCTCGGCCTCGTCCAATGTATGGAAACTGATGATGCCCTCTCCGACGGGTAATACTTGACTGAATCCAGTGTCTTGAACGATTACAGGGCGACCCGCAGCCAGGTAACAAGCAGAACGGCAGCTGAACCAGCCGGACTTTGCGTTAACATAAGCATGCTTGGCCACGCTCCACTCAGCCTTTGATGTCTGGATATATCGACGATAGCTATTAAAGTCGGGACAAACCTTCATCGGATCGACGATGCGCCAGCCGAAGCGCTTTAAAACCTCGTGCGGCGTCGGTTTCTGATCATTTTGCGCTAAGTCGCAAACGTTATGCATGTCGGGTTCGTAGTCAGCTGGCCATACAAGGGCCTTGTGCAGAGCCACTTCGAGCGTCGTCGGAGACACTTTCCGTGGTAGGCTCATGAACTTCACGAACTCTATGTCCTTCTGTCCGTACGTTTGCCCGCGGTAGGTTGTCACCCCGTAGCTCGTCCAATTCATAACGGTTGTGAACGTGTTTCGATCGGGTACGCAAGAAAGCCACTCACTAAGGACAATCGGTTGCCTCGTCGGGTGCCAGCGATGTCCCGTATCGGGCAGACCTTTGCCAAGGCACTCCCCGAAGGTAAAGTGCACATCGTGTGCATTCACGCGATCACGAAAATCCGCGTCGCCTCCTGCGGCCTTAATCTGCGTAAAGACGGGGTCGGTGTCTATATAGACAAGTTTTTTAACCTGCCGGTATTTTTCTGGTTTCTCGAGAGTGCCCGAGACATTGATGAGTACGTCGGCCGATCGAATCAGCTCCTTCCTGTTTTCCTCTGAAAGTCCAAACCATTCAGGTTTCGTGGGAAAATGGTATGCCCATTTGGTGGAAAGACCGAAGTCAGCCATGAGGCTCGCGAGGTACTTCACGGTGGGATTCGGATCGTAAGCTATAAGATCGTTCCCTGACGGGCCTCCATCTAAATTATACGGCCATCCACCCGTATCTTCTAAATAATGGACATCGTGTCCGAGCCGTTTCATCCCGAGAACAACATTGAGATAATCCCAGGCCACTCCTCCCTGAAAGCGGTGTGTAGCCATCAACCCAGTTACAATTACACGCAGCGACGAATCCATCAATTAGTTCAACCCAACCTAAGCTTTCGAGAGTTACTGTTAAGCGGCCGCCGGCGGTATCCAGCAGCTATTCTAATGAACCTGTGGTTGGACCGCCGTCATGAGTCTAGCTTACGGCAATGCCCGCTCTAAGAGAGTTTTAACAACATTTCGCGCATCGAAGTGCTCCTCCGCCAGAGCCCGAGCTAGCTTAGATTGCTTTTTATAATCGATCACGATTCTCTCAATGGACTGCGCCGCTTCCTTCACATCGCGGAACCGGAACAAGCCCGCGGAATCCGGGAGAACTCGGCTTTGCCCTGTATGCTGGACAATGGCTGGCTTGCCGCTAGCCAAATAGCACAGAGTTCGGTTGCTAATCCACGCGTTTTGGAGTTTTAAGCAGGCGGGTTTCGCACAACTAAACTCACCGAAGGAGGCCTGAATGTAGTGGTGATAGTCCCACGGGGTCGCGGCGACTGTATGAGCATCAACTACCTTCCAACCCCGGCCTTCAAGCACAAGCCGTTGCTTGTCCTCCGGCGCCAAGTCGAGCGCCAACTCCAACGGGTGGTTTGTAAAACGTGGCAGATCCAGGAATGGTAGAAACCCACTCCGTTTGTCGTCCAAGTGTGCATGTGCGTCGTCCTCTAACCATCCTCCAGCGTACCAGTGTGCTACAGTGGTGAACGGCGCCTTTGTCATTGACTTATGCGGCGGCCACCAGTCAAGAGCCACGCACGGACGCGTGTAAATCCAATTTAATCCGATATCTGGGATTCGGGTTCCCGGCTGACTAACCGTTTCCCCCGTCGTAAAGTACACATCGTGTGGCGTTAGGCTTATTCGTCCTTTGCTTATCCAGGACTGCGATAAACCTGGGTCAATATCTAGCAACGCTGACCTTCGGAAGCGCCTTAAAACATTCAAAGGTGTGTCGTAGCGAAATTCTAATAAAAGATCCGCCTCTGCGGCCGCGTCCAAATTCAGGCATCCCATGGCGGCCGGGTCCAGAGGCAGAGGGTCGTCAATCGAGGAATGGAGGGCCAAACAATTCACAAGACCATAGCGCTCTAAACGTAGTTTCAGGGCGGCAACCTTGGACCGTATTTCGCCAGCGGGAGTACTTCCGGCTACAGCTTCGAGCCAGATTACTTTACAGCCGACTGCAAGCAGCCCAAGGGCCCAATTGAGATATTCCCATAGATGGCCGCCACCCTCGGGGTACTGCAGAGTTTTTACCGGAGCGATGCAGACAGTAATACTCATATGAGCTGCTTAACTCGAAGATGAGTCGCGCTCCATAATAGCCGGTGTCAGCCCCGGCCTAGATTACCCTCCAAATTTCTCTTCTCGGGGTAACGGGTACGTTTGAGGTGCTGCGAAAACGGACGAATCCCCTATGGCCTTTGAAACGTCAGACCTGATAAAAGCGGCTCGGCCATTTTCAATGCCAAGGAGTAGATCGCAGTGTTTTAAGGTAGACAAGCGATGGGCGATGATAAAGACGGTGCGCCCAATGCTTAAACGCTCCATGACCTCGATAATTTCTCTTTCTGTTTTTATGTCGATGGAGCTTGTTGGCTCATCCAAGATGAGAATGGGAGCATTCTTCAGAAAAGCTCGTGCGAGCGCGATCCGCTGACGCTGTCCCCCGGATAATTGCATCCCACGCTCACCCACCATCGTGTCGTAGCCATCGGGCAGAAGCTTTATAAACTCATGCGCATGAGCTGCCTTGGCAGCCTCAACGATCTCATGTTCCGAGGCACCGGGACGCGCATAGGCAATGTTCTCGGCGATGCTGGCCGAAAAAAGTATGGATTCTTGAAGGACAATTCCGAACTGGTTGCGAAGATCCGCTAGCTTGTAGTCACGAAGATCGACTCCATCAAGTAAAATTTGGCCTCGAGTCGGGTCGTGGAATCGAGTCAATAAACTCACGAGCGTTGACTTCCCCCCACCTGTCATCCCCATAATACCTACTCGAGTGCCCGGCTTGATTGCGAACGAGATGTCACTCAACACCGGGCACTCCCCGTTATAGGCAAAGCAAACGTTCTGGAGGGTTACCCCTCCGCTAGCACGGGATATCGGTAGCCCATTTTTCTTTTCAACCACATCGGCAGCTTCGTCCAAAAGCGCGAATGCGCGCTCTGCGCTGGCAAGCGAGCGTTGTGCATGCGCCGTCATGTCGCTAAGGGACGCTAATGGGCCGAATAACTGTTGCAGGTAAGACATCACCAGCAGGAGATCACCCAAAGTTAGACTTCCCGTTTGAACATGGCGGACGCCTACGAATAAGACCGCACATGTTCCGGCTGCTGTCGTAATGCCGATCAGAAGGTCGAAAGCCCCTTCCGACCAGGCAGCCCGAACTCGCGCCAGAAAGCTTTCACTGGAGTGGCGAACAAAACGCTCTTGTTCGCGCTCTTCTTG
>Ga0081538_10003360_pt1 | contig 15147 bp, 6 predicted proteins | sample TabmetS5T2R1_FD_71022 | JGI IMG/M metagenome (GOLD analysis project Ga0081538, IMG submission 71022) | Tabebuia heterophylla rhizosphere microbial communities from the University of Puerto Rico - S5T2R1 | ecosystem: Host-associated > Plants > Roots > Rhizosphere ... | reverse complement strand
GAAGGGATGAAGGCGCTGATGGGGACACTCGAGGGCGCAGTCCCGGATGAGGCGCTGCGGGATTTCAACCAGGTTGTCGCGAACCTGCAGCTCGCATACGCGGCCGCGGCGAACCCCAGCGAGACTGAGAACTAGCCGACTCTGAGCTAGAAACCGGAGCGCAAACGTGAGACAATTGTCACGTGCGGCTCCTGGCTGCGGCCTTCGGGGGGCTGGCGGTGCTCCTTGCCGGGGTCGTGTCCGCGGGCGCATCCTCACCGACGGTCGTCGTCACCTCGGCCCAGGCTCCGAGGCTCTCGTCGTCCACCGGCTCCGGTCCTGACTACGTCCCGGGCGAGGTCATCGTCCGGTTCAAGCCGGGAGTCGCTGCGGCCGCTCGCACGGCAATCCTGCGAACGGCTTCTGCCACCGTCAAGGAGGAGCTGCTGCTTCCAGGCGCGGTCCTCTTGCGACTTCCCGCCGGCGAATCGGTCGCTGAAGCAGTCCGGAGGCTCGAGGGGCAGCCGGACGTCCTCTACGCGCAACCGAACCGGCTCTATGAGCTCTCTCCATGGGCCAGAACGACCGAGCAGAAGCACACCGGCAGCTGGAGCGTGACCGACTCGCCTGGAGCTCTGTATCCCAACAACGCCGACAGCTCGCTCACCCGCGCCATCCCGTTCAACCTGGCAGGCCTGGACGGCTGCGACGCCGAGTACTGGATGCGCCTCGACGCGGAGCTCGGCTTTGACTTTCTGCGGCTCGAAACGTCGTTGGATGGGGTGACATGGACTCCATTGGCGAGCTGGAGCGGCTCGACGGGAGGCGCGTTCTTCGATTTCGCCGACGACCTGTCCAGTCGCGACGGCCAACCCATCGTGCACTTCCGCTTCAGGCTGACGAGCGACTTTTCGGTGACGGGGGACGGCGCTCACATCGACGATTTCGTCGTCAGGTGCCTTCAGCCCGGAGGACAGAACTACCTGGCGATCGATGGGACGTCGATGGCCACGCCCCATGCGGCCGGGGTTGCTGCCCTGCTCCTCGCTCAGGATCCGACGCGTACCCCCGCTGCTCTCAAGGGGCTCTTGACCTCGAACGTCGATGTCCTCCCTCAGCTCAGTACGTTCACCATTCATTCGGGACGACTCAACGCGTGTCGCGCGCTCGGCCGAACGCCCACACAGTGCGCGGCCTCTGGAACGACGCCGAACGATCCGCGCTTCGGCGAATTGTGGGGGCTCAACCAGGCCAACGACGCCGATGTCGACGCGCCGCAGGCTTGGGGCGCGACGACCGGTTCACCCAACGTGATCGTCGGCGTGATCGACAGCGGCGTCGCCTACGACAATCAGGACCTCGCCTCGAACATGTGGGTCAACGACGACCCGCCCGGAGGCGGTGACAACGACGGCAACGGCTTCGTCGACGACACGAACGGTTGGGACTTCTGGGAAGGCAACAACACGCCCCTCGATGAGAACGGCCACGGGACGCACGTTGCAGGCACGATCGGCGCGCAGGGGAACAACGGTCTCGGCGTCGCGGGAGTCAACTGGGACGTTTCCATCATGGCGCTTCGCGCAGGCGGCCCGGGGACAGCGTTGAGCAGCGCAGCGATCGTGAACTCGATCGTCTACGCGTGCGCGAACGGCGCGCGGGTCGTGAACGGCAGCTTCAGCTCGGGCGCTCTGGACCCGGCGCTCGCGAGTGCGGTGACCTCGCCCTCGTGCACCAACGTCCTCTTTGTCTTCGCGGCCGGAAACCAGGGACTCGACCTCGACGTCGACAGCCGATTCCCGTGTGAGCTTCACCTCCCGCCGACGTCAGCCCCGAACGTGATCTGCATCGCGGCGACGGATCAGAACGACCAGATAGCGAGCTTCTCCAACCATGGCACGACGGCTGTGCATTTCGCCGCACCCGGGGTCGACATCCTCAGCACCTGGCCGGCCCAGCAGGCGGTCGCCCCACTCGAAGACTTCGAGACGGACCTTGCTGGGCGATGGATCGCGACCGGGGCCTCGCCGCCGCCTCCGCCACCTCCGCCGCCGCCTCCGCCACCGCCGCCTCCGCCGCCGACGCCGCCTCCGGCGTGTCCGCCCACGGACGCGGCTGTCGGCGCCACGTACCGAGGAAGCCATTCACGCGGCGGAGCAGTTTGCTTCGCAGTCGCCCCGGGCTGGACCGGTCTCGTCAGCTTCTTGATCACGGAAGTCCCGGGGAACACCTGCCACTTTTCATGGCAGAGCCGCCGCTACCCGACGCCGCTTCCGATTACGAACCGCGTCTTCCAAGAGTCGGGCGGCTCGCTCTCCGGCTCCTTCAGCGATCGCAGCGCGACAGGCACGATCACGGTTTCGAGCACCGGCCCGAACGCGTGCACCAGCGGCCCGCTGACCTGGAACGCAACGACCGACGGAACGCCGCCGTGGATTACGCCTCCCGCGCCACCTCCTCCGCCGCGCGGGCCCGTCCAGGCCGCCCGGTGCGTTGTTCCGAACGTGAAGGGCAAGACGGTCACGCAGGCGCGCTCGATGCTCAGGGCACGGCGCTGCGCGCTCGGACGGGTGAACCGCTCGTTCTCCGGCCGAGTGCGCCGCGGGAAGATCATCAGCCAGAGCCGGCGGCCCGGCGCACGCCTGCCACGCGGGACCCGTGTGAACGTCGTCGTCAGCCGCGGACGGCGCCGCTAGGCGCAAATAGCGGGAACCCGGGCTACACTCCCGCGTTGTGGGGGTGGAGGGGTCTACCCGGCGCGGCCGCGTCATCGGTCGCCTTTTTCTGTTTGCTGCCGCGGCGTTCGTTGCGGCCGTTGCGGTTGGATCGACTGCGGCTGTACGCAAGCCGTCGTCGAAACCCTCGCCACCCACCCTGCGTCAGCTGGTCGTTCGGTTTGCCGCCGGTGTCGACGCTCGCGAGCGCGGGACGCTTGCAAGGCGGCACGGCACGGGCATTGCCCGCGACCTTCACGTGGCGAACCTCGCCGTCGTCGCGGTTCCGGACGGTCAGTCGCCGCAGGCCGCAGCGCAAGCGCTCGAGCGTGAGCCGGGCGTGGTCTACGCGGAGCCGAACTACTTGCGCCGGCTGGCGGCTCAGACTCCGAACGATCCTCGGTGGAGCGAGCTCTGGGGGCTCCGCAAGGTTGCAGCCCCCACGGCCTGGGATGCGACGACCGGCAGCGATGCAATCACCGTCGCCGTCGTCGACACCGGCATCGCAGCCAACCATCCCGACCTCGCCGACAACATCTGGCGGAATTCCGCCGAACAGCTCAATGGGCTGGACGACGACGGAAACGGCTACCGGGACGACGTGCAGGGCTGGGATTTCGTGACGGAGGACCGCGACCCGAGCGACGAGAGCGGGCACGGAACGCACGTCGCAGGGACGATCGGCGCACGCGGAAACAACGGGACGGGTATCACCGGCGTCAACTGGCGCGTGAAGCTGATGGCCCTTCGTGCCGGAAGCGACGCCGGCCTTGCCGACTCCGACATCATCGCCGCGTTCCGCTACGCCTGCGCCAAGGGAGCGAAGGTCATCAACGGCAGCTTCGGCGGACCGGGCGGCTCACGGGCGCTGCGGGATGCGATCACGGCATGCCCCTCGTCTCTCTTCGTCTTCGCCGCCGGGAACGACGGTCTCGACAACGACAGCCAGCCCTCGTACCCGTGCGCCTACCCAGTCGCCAACATCCTCTGTGTTGCCGCTTCGGGCGAGGACGATGCGCTCCCCGACTGGTCGAACTACGGTGCGACTTCCGTCGACTTGGCCGCTCCGGGCGTCTCGATCCTCAGCACCTCCGCCGCGCGGACGATCTATACGGAATCATTCGATGGCGCCGCCGTGACGGGGTGGGAAACTGGCGGAACCGCCGTTTGGTCGCGAACGAGCGAGGCGTCCGCATCGCCGCCGTTCAGCATGACCGAGTCTCCCGGCGCTCCGCACGCGGACAACGCCACTACCTACTTCCGTCGAACGGCGCCGCTCGACCTGCGCGGCTACTCGGGCTGCTACCTCGAGTACCGAATCCGCAGCGACTTCGACTGGTACGACGGCGTCTGGATCCTGACCTCGACGGATCGGACCTGGAATGCGGAGGACGTTTGGGCCCGCTGGTCTGGCAGCACCGGCGGCAGCTTCGAGCCGGGCAGCGCACCACTCGACCTCATCCCGGAGGACACGATCTACTTCGGGTTCGAGCTGCGGACCGACGGTGACGGCCCCGCCGGTGACGGCGCGCATCTCGACGACGTGGCGGTTCGCTGCTACGGCGGAACCGCCGGGGTGCCCAACGACTACGAGAGCTGGGACGGGACGTCGATGGCAACGCCGCATGTTGCCGGTGCCGCCGCTCTCGTGCTGGCGAAGCAGCCGGCGTCGAGCGTGGCCCAAGTCAGGCAGGCGCTCCTCGCAGGTGTGGATACCGTCCCGGGCCTCGCGGGCAAAGTCGCGACCGGTGGCCGCCTGAATCTCGCCAGGGCGCTGGGAGTCACCGCTCCGCCGCCACAGAGACCGCCCGTGGCAGCGGATCAGACGGTGGCGGCGAACGAGGATTCGACACAATCGATCACGCTCTCCGCCACCGATGCCGACGGTGACGCGCTGACCTATTCGATCGTGAGCGGGCCGTCGCACGGCACGCTGAACGGAGCGCCGCCCAACCTCACGTACACGCCGCATACGAACTTCAACGGTTCGGACAGCCTCACGTTCAAGGCGCGGGACGGCTCAGCGGACTCCAACGTCGCTACGGTCTCGATCACCGTTGCGCCGGTCAACGACGTCCCCGTCGCGGCGGGCCAGAGCGTCGCGGCCAATGAGGACGTGGCGAAGGCCGTGACCCTTTCGGCGGGCGATGTCGACGGCGACCCCCTGACATATTCGATCGTGACCAGCCCGGCGCATGGAACGCTGAGCGGAACGGCGCCGAACCTTACGTATACGCCGGTCGCCAACTACAACGGTCCGGACTCGTTCAGCTTCAAGGCGCGGGACGGATCGGTGGACTCGAACGCCGCGACGGTGTCTATCACTGTGGCGCCGGTGAACGATGCACCTGTCGCGAACGGACAGTCGCTCGCGACCGACGAGGATTCAGCGAAGGCGATCACGCTCATCGCGAGCGATGTTGAGGGTCAGGTACTGAACTACGCGATCGTGGCTGTTCCTGCTCACGGAGCGCTGAGCGGGACGGCGCCGAATCTGACGTACACGCCGGATGCAAACTTCAACGGCGCCGACAGCTTTACGTTCAAGGCAAACGACGGCAGCGTGGACTCGGCCGTCGCCACGGTCTCGATCTCCGTTGCAGCCGTGAACGACGCGCCCGTGGCCCGAGATCAGAGCGTGACGACACCACCTGGCACGCCGGCGGCTATTCGGCTGGTGGCAACGGACGTTGAGGGAGATCAGTTGACTTTCGAGATCGTCGACGCCCCGGCACACGGCGGTCTCTCGGGCAACGCGCCAGACCTGAGATACACGCCCGCATCCGGGTACAGCGGCAGCGACCGGTTCACCTTCAGAGCGCGGGACGGAGCCGGCGCGACCTCGAACCTTGCCGCTGTGTCGGTGGCCGTTCAGCAGGCCCCTTCGCCGTCGCCGCCTCCGCCGGCGCCTGCTCCGCCGCCTCCGGCCCCGGCTCCGCCACCGCCCGCGCCGCCCCCGCCGCCGCCGCCGGCTCCGCAGCCACAGCCACAGCCGCGGCCGACCACGCAGGCCCGATGCGCAATCCCGAATGTCAAGGGCAAGACGCTGCGAGCTGCGCGGCTCGCTCTCACTCGGGCGAACTGCCGGCTCGGCCGGGTCACGCGCGCCTACTCGACCAGGGTTCGCCTCGGTCGGATCGTGGCCCAGAGCCGGCGCCCCGGCGTACGGGCGCCGCGCGGGACACGCGTCAACGTGGTCGTCAGCCGCGGCAGACGAAGGTAGAGGTCGCGACCTAGCCGTTCGGCCTGTAGGCGCAAAGCCGCTTAGCTGCGACGCTTTTTCTGTCGATGGGGAGAGCGGCAGCCCTCATCGGGGGGTTACTGGCGCTGCTTGCAGCGGCGCCTGCGGCCGCCCAAAACGGCGGGATCTCGGCCCTGCAGAAGCTGGGCGCGGCCAGTAGCGAACCACTCGCCGTCTACCGCAACCCGGCGAACAGATCGGTCTACTTCGTCAAGGGCCGCGTCCCCGTCTCGGCGTTCTCGAGCGAGACGACGGCAGCTGCCAAGGCGACGGACTTCTGGGCGTCTTACGGCGCGATCTTCGGCGTTCGCGATCCGGCCGGCGAGCTGGCGCTTCAGGAGCAGAAGACGGATCGGTACGGCGTGGCGCACCTGCGGTACGAACAGCGCTACCGCGGGCTCGCGGTATACGGCCGGGAGCTCATGCTTCACCTTCAGCGTGGCCAGGTGATCGCGGCGAACGGTCACTTTGCGGGTGGGATCGAGATCTCGACGACGCCGGCCATCACCGACGTCGGCGCAGCCTGGGTCGGGGCGCAGGCCGTTCCGGCTCGTGGGAAGCGCGAACCCACCGGTTCGCCCTCGCTGCTCGTCTACGTGGACGGGCTCGACCGAGCCCGCCTCGCGTGGTCGACGAAGGTGGCCACGCGCGATCCGCTAGGGCTCTGGCACGTCTTCGTCGACGCGCAGACGGGCGAGGTGCTCCGGTTCCACAACGACCTGAAGACGGCCAAGAACCGCGTCACGCACACAAACAGGAACAACCGCGAGTGCAACACGCAAATCGCGCCGCTTTGCACCCTTCCCGGTGACGTCGTCCGGGGAGAGACCGATCCGACCACGACGGATGCCGTCGCCGAGCAGGCGCACGCCAACTCGGGAGCGGTCTACGACTACTACTTCACAAAGCACGGCCGCGACTCATACGACGGCGCGGGGCACACCATCCGCTCGACCGTCCATTTCGGCGAGTTCTACAACAACGCCTTCTGGTGCGACGACGCGTGCGCCGCGGGGTTCGGAAACGCAGTCGACGGCGAGCAGCTGGTGTACGGCGACGGAGACGGCGACTCCTTCGCTCCGCTCGCGAGCGATCTCGACATCGTCGCCCACGAGTTGACGCACGGCGTCATCTCGAAGTCGGCCAACCTCGATTACTTCGGGCAGTCGGGAGCGCTCAACGAGTCGTACGCAGACGTCTTCGCGGCGCTGATCGACCCGGACACGGACGGGAGGGAATGGCTGATCGGCGAGGACGCGTGGACGCCGACGACTCCTGGGGACGCCGTTCGCAGCATGGCCAACCCCGCCGCGCACGGCCAGCCGGGGCACATGAACGCGTTCGTGTACACGATGTACGACAACGCCGGCGTTCACACGAACAGCGGGATCCCGAACCACGCGGCGTACCTCGCTGCCACGCATCCCGGCTATGGGATCGGGCGAGACGCGCTCGGACAGATCTACTACCGGGCACTGACGACATGCCTGACGCCGGCCGCGGACTTCCTCGACAACCTTTTGTGCCTCGAGTTCGCGGCGGGAAGCAACGAGGCGTGGGCTAAGGCGATCCGGTACTCGCAGGCCGACGTCGGGATCGCCACGCTCCCTTCGGTGATCTCGCCGAACGGCGGCGAAACCCTCACCGCCGGAACGCCCGCCGATCTCACCTGGAACGGCGGACCGACGACAGGACACCCGTTCAGCGTCTCCGTCCTGCAGAGCGCGCCGATCAACTACTTGGAGGGTTTCGAGTCGGGGGCAACTCTGCCGGGCGGGTTCGCGACGGCCGGACATTCGCCTTGGGCCGTCACGACGGCGAGGGCAGCCAGTGGCCTCAGGTCCGCGGGATCGGGCCCGATCTTCCACAACGAGCGCTCCGAGCTGCGCTCCGTCGTCCACGTGAGCGCAGACAGCAACGTGACCTTCAAGTGGTTCGTGGATTCGGAGCTCAGCCGTGACTGGCTGTCGTTTCACGTCGACGGCGTCCCGATCTCCTCGGTCAGCGGACTCACTCCTGGCTGGCTGACGCCTCGGGGGGCTGCTATCGCCCTTCCGCGCGGGACACACGAGCTCGTCTGGGTCTTCGAGAAGGACGCCACGGGCCCGGTGAGGGCGGACGGTGGGTTCATCGACGACATTCAAATCCCGAATCTGGAGAGTGCGACGGCGACCGTCATCAACGCTTCTACGGCGGCGGACGCTGTCAGCCAGTCGTGGACGCCGCCGGACGCCTCCGGCCACTACCGCATCCGCATCCAGCGGCAGGGGATCGCCTCGTGGCTTGCATTCGACGAGTCGAACGCCACCTTCGCGGTCGTCGGGAGCGCACCGCTCCCGCCTCCGCCTCCGCCGCCTCCGCCACCTCCGCCACCTCCGCCGGACCCGCCGCCGCCTCCGCCGCCGCCAGGGCCTCCGCCGCCCCCGGGGCCTCCGCCGCCGGGGCCTCCGCCGCCTCCGTCACCGCCGCCGCCTGGTCCTCCACCGCCGCCGCCTGGGCCGCCGCCGCCACCGCCACCTCCCGGTTCCGGGCCGCCGGCGCCGGCCTGTCCGCCGACCGACGCTTCGATCGCAGCGACCTATCGAGGCACCCACGACGGTGGTGGATCGGTGTGCCTGACCGTGGCGCCCGGGTGGGGTGGGGTCGTGAGCTTCCTGGTCACCGACGTCCCCGGGAACTCGTGCAGGTTCTTCTGGGGCCATCGTCGCTTCTCGACGCCCCTGCCGATCAGGAACCGCAGCTTCAGCGAGGCCGGCACCTTGACTGGCTCGTTCCCGAGCGACAAGGGCGCGGGCGGCACGATCGTCTTGACCTCCGGGCCGTGCACGAGTGGCAGGGTGAACTGGGTCGCCTACACCGACGCCAACCCGCCCTGGGCCGGGTCGCCTCTGCCGACCTCGCCGCCCCCGCCCACACGAGGGCCGGCGCAGGGGAGGTGCGTGGTGCCGAACGTGAAGGGTAAGACGCTCGCGCAGGCCCGCACGCTGCTGAAGTCGCGCCGCTGTGCGCTCGGCCGCATCGGCGGCACGTACTCGCGACGGGTGCGCAAGGGCAAGGTCGTCGCCCAGAGCCGCCGGGCCGGAGCTCGGCTTGCCCGCGGGACGCGCGTGAACGTGGTCGTGAGCCGCGGTCGGCGTAGGTAGCGAACCCTGGAAAAACCTGCCGAAACCTGTCACTCTCCTTGGGGGATGTTGGGGGGAAGGGTCCTTGCGGCCGGGGCCGCTTCGACGCTCGCCTTGTTGGCGGCAACGCTTGCTGCCGCAACGGCGTCCACGCCCTCGGCGAGGGCCGGCACCGTCCAGGAATTCGTCCCCGGCGAGCTGATCGTCCGCTTCAAGCCGGGTGTGCGGGAAACGCTGCGCACGTTCGTGGTCCGGGAGGAAGCAGCCGCCCGGCAAGACCGGCTGCTGCTCCCGAACACCGAGGTCGTCCAGCTGCCGGCCGGCGAGTCGGTCACGGCCGCGGCGGCCGCGTTCGAGCGCCATCCCGAGGTGCTCTATGCCGAGCCGAACTGGCTCTACTCAGCCGCTGTGACGCCGAACGACGTTCGCTTCGGCGAGCTCTGGGGCCTGGACAGGATCCAGGCGCCGGCGGCGTGGGACGTGACAACGGGCGACGGCGCAGTGAAGGTCGCCGTCGCAGACACGGGAATCGCGTACGACCACCCGGATCTCGCGCCCAACGTCGTGCCCGGCTGGGACTTCGTCTCCGGCGACGCCGATCCCGTCGATCAGCACGGGCACGGCACGCATGTCGCGGGCACGATCGGCGCGCGCGGCAACGACGCCGTCGGCGTCGCCGGCGTGAACTGGAACGTTGCCGTGATGCCCGTGCAGGTTCTGAGCCCCACCGGCAACGGCCGAAACGATCAGATCGCGGAAGGACTTGCCTTTGCCGCCAGGAACGGCGCCAAGGTGGTCAACGCGAGCCTCGGCGGCATCAACCCCTCGCAGACGATGGAGCGGGCGATTCGCGAGGCACCGGACACCCTCTTCGTGGTCGCGGCTGGAAACGCGGCGCGCAACAACGACGTGACTCCGACGTACCCGTGCAACTTCGACCTGCCGAACCTGATCTGCGTCGGGGCCTCGACGCGCGACGACGAGCGAGCCACGTTCTCCAACTACGGCGCGAGGTCCGTCGACCTGGCGGCCCCCGGCGTCGGCGTCGTCAGCACCTCGCTCGATCACGCCTACCTGTCGCTGAGCGGAACGTCGATGGCGGCGCCTCATGTCGCGGGTGTCGCCGCGCTCGTCTGGGCTCGTGCTCCGTGGGCGACCGTCGCCGACGTTCGTGCAGCGCTCCTTTCCTCCGTGGATCCTGTTGCGGCGCTCGCGGGAACCTCGGTGACGGGCGGCCGGTTGAACGCTCGGCGCGCTGTCGATGCAGCGCCGGCGCCGCCCGGACCACCGCCGGCGCCACCGCCGCCGCCGCAGCCGCAGCGGGTGGTGCGACAGCCGGACGCTGCGCACTGCGTCGTGCCGCGGCTCCACGGACGAACCGTCGCCTACGCGCGGCGGGTGCTTTCGGCCCGGCACTGCACGCTCGGCTGGGCGAGACGGGCGTTCTCGAGCCGCAGGCGAGGGCGCGTCGTCAGCCAGAGCCGGCGGCCGGGCGTGCACCTGGCGCCGGGTACACGCGTAAATGTCAGGGTCAGCAGCGGTCGCCGCTGACGACTTGTAAATCGCAAAGCCCCCTGTTTGGGGGACTGCGTTCGACGAGGGAGGCCGATAGGGGAAGCGATGCGGGGTCTCGGAGCCGCCCTCTCGGTCGTCGCCGTGCTCGCCTTCCCGGGCGCGGTGGCCGTTTCGCACGCGTCGTCGCCGGCGGGTGTCGAACCGGGTGAGCTGCTCGTCCGCTTCGAGCGCGGCGCCTCACAGTCCCGGGCGCTGAACGCGCTCGACGCGCAGGTCGTCGAGCGCCTGCCCGTCACCGGGCTCGTGCGCGTCGAAATCGAGCCTGGCATGTCGCTTAAGGCCGCCGAGGCCGCCTTCGAGCGCCGTCCGGAAGTTCGCTACGCGGAGCCGAATCACCGCTTCCGGATCCTGGCGACCCCGGACGACCCGGACTTCAACCTGCTCTGGGGCTTGAACCAGGCGAACGACGCCGACATCGACGCCCCTGAGGCGTGGGACACAACGACGGGTAGCGACTCGGTCACTGTGGCCGTCGTCGACACCGGGGTGCAGTCGAACCACCCAGACCTCGCAGCGAACATGGTCGCGGGGTGGAACTTCTTCGAAGGCAACGCCAACACCTCCGACACCGACGGCCACGGGACGCACGTCGCCGGGACGATCGGGGCGCGCGGCAACAACGGCCAGGGGATCACGGGCGTCAATTGGCGCGTCAAGCTGATGCCGCTGCGGGTCGGGGATGCGACCGACATCCCTGCGTCCGCCGTCGTCTCGGCGTTCCAGCACGCGTGCGCGAACGGCGCCGACGTGGTCAACGGCAGCTTCGGCGGTTACGGCGCCTCGACGGCGATCCACGACGCGATCACCGCCTGTCCCGGAGCGCTGTTCGTCTTTGCCGCCGGGAATGACGGAGTGAGCAACGACACGTATCCGGTTTTCCCGTGTAACGACCCGGCCAAGAACGTCGTCTGCGTTGCCGCGACCAACGCCAGCGACCAGCTCGCCCCGTTCTCGAACCATGGAACCAGCGTGGAGCTAGCCGCTCCGGGCGCCGGGATCCTCAGCACCGTTCCCGGCTCCACCTACGACATGTTCGACGGGACGTCGATGGCGGCGCCGCATGTCTCCGGCGCTGCCGCCCTCGTGCTCGCGCACCGGCCGACGCTGACACCGACGCAGGTACGTCAGGCACTACTGCTGAGCGCGGAGGGAACCTCGTGGCTGACCGGCCTCGTCGAGCGCGGCCGCCTGAATGTCGCGCGCGCACTGACGCAGGACGTGCTCCCGCCCACGGATCCCTCGCTCGCCAGCCCGACTCCGGTCGGCACGTGGACGAACGCCAGCACCGTCACCGTCTCCTGGAGCGGCTCCTCTGATCCCGCGGGCGTGGGCGGATACTCGTTCAGCTGGTCGCCAGATCCGAGCTTCGAGCCCGACGAGACCAAGGAGGCCGGCGCGAACGTCACGTCGGTGACCTCGGCTGTTCCCGACGGGCAGCAGTGGTTCCACGTCCGCGCCGGCGACGCCTACGGGAACTTCGGCCCGACGAAGCACATCGGGCCTTTCCTGATCGACACCTTCCCGCCCGTGCGGCCCACGCTCTCCAGTCCGTCGCACCGCGTCGGAGCACCTTCGGCGGATCGAACGATCGAGGCCAATTGGGCGTCGACCACCGACACGGTCAGCGGCATCGACGGCTTCTCCTTCGCATGGGCGCGCCAGGCGTTCGTGACCGTCGACCAGACGAAAGACGTGGAGGAGAACGTCTTCCGCACCACGAGCCCGACTCGGGATCCCGGCGCCTGGTGGTTCGGGATCAGGGCACGCGACAACGCCGGAAACTGGACGGACACCGTCGTCCTCGGCCCGTTCGTGATCACGGGCGCGGCGCCGGTCTGCAACGTGCCTCGGCTTCGCGGTCTGACGCTGATCGGCGCGAAGCGGCAGCTCGTGAAGCGGGGCTGCGCGCTCGGTCGAGTCACGCGCGCGTATTCCCGCCGCGTGGCGCGTGGCCGTGTGATCGCCCAGAAGCGGACGCCCGGCCTTCGCCTCAAGCGGGGCTCGAAGATCGCCGTCGTGCTCAGCCGCGGGCGCAAGCGCCGCTAGCTCACGGCGCCGCCGCCCGGTGTGGTAGAAAACCGCGTCGCGGAGGCATCCGCGCGCCGCTTTCACTTTGGACTTCTTCACCGACCACCCCGTCCTGTTTGCGCTCTTGTGCGCGGCTGCCGCGATCGCCTACGGCGTCGGCCTGACCGTCTGGCTTCTCGGCCTCCCGACCGGCAGCGAGCGGATGCAGGCGATCGCCAAGGCCGTCCAGGAGGGCGCGTCCGCCTATCTACGCCGCCAGTACCAGACGATCGCCATCGTCGCCGTCGTTCTGTTCCTCGCGATCGGCTTCTGGAACGACCTCGGGTGGGGGACCGCCTTCGGCTTCCTGATCGGCGCCGTCTTCTCTGCCGCCGCGGGCTTCATCGGGATGAACGTCGCGGTCCGGGCGAACGTCAGGACGGCCGAGGCCGCAAAGCAGGGGGTAGCGCCGGCGCTGCGCGTCGCCTTCTCGGCCGGCTCGGTCACGGGCCTCCTCGTCGTCGGCCTCGGCCTCCTCGGAGTCGCCGGCTACTACGGCGTCCTCACCGAGTTCTTCGACCAGACACAGGACGAGGCGACCACGCACCTGATCGGACTGGCGTTCGGCGGCTCGCTGATCTCGGTCTTCGCCCGGCTCGGCGGCGGCATCTACACGAAGGCGGCGGACGTCGGCGCCGACCTCGTCGGCAAGGTCGAGGCCGGGATTCCCGAGGACGACCCGCGGAACCCGGCCGTGATCGCCGACAACGTCGGCGACAACGTCGGTGATTGCGCCGGCATGGCGGCCGACCTGTTCGAGACCTACGCCGTGACGGCCGTCGCGGTCATGTTCCTCGGCGCCGTCAACTTCCCGGCGACGGGGATCGTCCACTACCCGCTCGTGATCGGCGGCGTGGCGATCCTGGCGTCGATCATCGGGACGCTGTTCGCGCGGATCGGCCGTGGCGGCTCGATCATGGGCGCGCTCTACAAGGCCGTCGCCGTCGCGACGGTGCTGTCGGCCATCGGCTTCATCCCGGTGACGATGGCGTTCGACAGCGACCGCTTCCCGTTCTGGAACCTCTACGGCTGCACGCTCGTCGGCCTCACCGTGACGTTCCTGCTCGTCGCGATCACCGAGTTCTACACCGGTACCCGCTGGCAGCCGGTCAAGGGCATCTCGCGGTCGTCACTCACCGGCCACGCGACGAACATCATCGAGGGGCTCGCGGTGGGCATGCAGGCCACTGCGGCGCCGGTGCTCGTGATCGCGGGCGCGATCGTGATCGCCTACGAGATCGAGGGCCTCTTCGGGATCGGCGTCGCGGTCATGGCGCAGCTTGCGATGACGGGCCTGATCGTCGCGCTCGATGCGTACGGACCGGTGACCGACAACGCGGGCGGCATCGCCGAGATGGCCGAGCTGGACGAGTCCGTTCGCGCGGTGACCGACCCGCTCGACGCCGTCGGCAACACGACGAAGGCGGTCACGAAGGGCTACGCGATCGGCTCAGCCGGCCTCGCGGCGCTCGTCCTCTTCGACGGCTTCACGACGGAGCTCGCGGACGAAGGGCTGACGAACGTCCAGTTCCACCTCGGCGATGCGTGGGTGATCGCGGGGCTCTTCATCGGCGGGCTGATGCCGTTCCTGTTCTCATCGCTCGCGATGCAGGCCGTCGGACGCGTCGGCGGCCAGGTCGTGCAGGAGGTGCGGCGCCAGTTCCGCGAGATCCCCGGCCTGCTCGAGGGCACCGGCCGGCCCGAGTACGGGCGCACCGTCAACATCGTCACCGGCGCGGCGATCAAGAACATGCTCGCGCCGAGCCTGATCCCCGTGCTCTTCCCGATCATCGTCGGGCTGATCAGCCCGGAGATGCTCGGCGGCCTCCTGATCGGCACGATCGTCACCGGCATCTTCCTCGCGATCGCGATGACCTCCGGCGGCGGGGCATGGGACAACGCGAAGAAGCTGATCGAGGACGGGGCCTACGGCGGCAAGGGCTCGGATGCCCACGCCGCAGCGGTTACGGGCGACACCGTCGGGGACCCGTACAAGGACACCGCCGGGCCTGCGATCAACCCGATGATCAAGATCGCCAACATCGTCGCGATCCTCATCATCCCGCTGATTGTTTCCATTCACGGTTAGCCGCTGAGGCAGCGCCTAAGCGCGCCAGTAGTGCCTGGACAGTAGGACGGCGACCGGGATGATCTCCAGCCGTCCTAGCCACATCAGCACGATCATCACGAGCTTCGAGACGTTGCTGAACGGGTCGAAGGAGCCCATCGGGCCGGCGAAGCCGAAGGCAGGGCCGACGTTGCCGAGCGTTGTCGCCGCAGAGGCGACGGCGTCGAGGAGCCGCAGGTCGAGGTCGACACGCGCCGCGTCGGCGACCAGCGCAAACGCTCCGACTGCGAACACGCCTATGTAGAGGAGCACGAAGCCGAGAATCGCCCGAAGCGTTCGCTCGTCGACCGGGACCCCGTTCAGACGCACGCGGCTGACGAT
>Ga0081538_10003359_pt1 | contig 15149 bp, 15 predicted proteins | sample TabmetS5T2R1_FD_71022 | JGI IMG/M metagenome (GOLD analysis project Ga0081538, IMG submission 71022) | Tabebuia heterophylla rhizosphere microbial communities from the University of Puerto Rico - S5T2R1 | ecosystem: Host-associated > Plants > Roots > Rhizosphere ... | reverse complement strand
GACGAGGCAGCGGTGATCGACCTGGTGGCCACAGGGGAATATGACGCTGGCGCGATCAGCGGGAACACCATCGCCACGCTACGTGCCAGGGGGCGTTTTCCAGAAGACCGTGTACGGGTCTTCTGGCAGAGCCAGGGCTATAGCCACTGCTGCTTCACCGCCCAGAGCCGTATCGACGACGCGCTGGCACAGAAAATTACCGCGGCCTTTCTCTCCATGCGCTACGACAACCCGGAACATCGTGAGATCCTCGAGCTTGAACACTGCAAAGCGTTCGTGCCTGGAACTACCGAGGGTTTTGATACCCTGGAGAAAGCCGCCGCAGCGGAAGGACTCATCGCCTGAGGGCTGGCGAACCTCGCATGCCTGACGTGCACTCGTGGGTGGCAGCGTACGGCCTCTGGGGCCTTGCCCTGGCTGCTTTTCTCGCCGCGACACTCTTGCCTCTTTCCTCGGAGGTCGCTGTCATTGCCGCCTTACGACTCGGTCTCCCTCCCGTTGACATTTTACTATGGGCCTCTGTGGGCAACTGCCTGGGCGCCATGACGAACTACTGGCTAGGCTTGCTGTGTACCAGGCCTGTCCTGGCCCGCGTGCAGCGCGAACGCTGGGGGCGCCGGGCGTGGGCTTGGGCCGAACGCTACGGTGGCTGGAGCCTGGCCACCTCCTGTCTCCCCTATATTGGTGACCCAATCATGCTCATTGGCGGCGTGTTGCATTTCCATCTCGGCTATGTTCTCCTGCTGGGCCTGGGCACGCGCGTGGCGCGCTATGTGCTGCTGATTGGCTTGCTGGGTCGGTAAATCTCTACGATCCTTGAGACACTTCTCTGTCTCGACGTATTATCGTAATATGCGTCTCACGCGCAGCCTGATTTGCGCGCCAGTGGCTGTGCACACAGGCTTGCAGGACAGATGTATGTTACACGATCCAGGTAGGATAGCGTTAGCAGGAGTATCCCTAGCATGCAGAGGAAGCGCTGATGCCAACACAAGATCTCTATCACGACGTTGTCAGGGACGCGCTACGCCAGGACGGATGGCGCATCACGCACACTGCATTGCAGCTCAAAGCCAGGGCAGAATCTCGCCCAGGGGAACTCTGGGAGGGACCGTGGCTGATTGCTGACAAGGACGAGCGCAAGGTCGCTGTCGCCGTCAGTAGTTTTGTGGGACACTCCAGCCCGGCAGACATCATACAGACGTGGGGCCAGTTGGGGCTCTCTCGCCCTCAGCTCCATGCCATGGACTCTGACCGAGTCGTGTACCTGGCTGTACGTCAGGCGACTTATAGTGCTTGCTTTGGAGGAATCGAGAGTAATCTTCTGCTGGAAAAGGAGCACATGCAGTTGATTGTCTTTGACCCACGTGCCGAGGTGATCGTACAATGGGTTCCACGTTTCTGAGCGTGCCCTAGGGGCACGAGCGCTGAGCGCCAGCAAACTTTGTCACCGATTGATAGCGCACCCAACAAAGAATGAATATACTATGGTTCTATGATGACACAATATCATCATAGAGCTCGTCCAGACTTCTCAGTGCCTAAAGCAGCTTATGCTTGCATTCCTATAGAACTCTATGGGATAATTGGCACACATGTTACCCCAGGACACACTGGATATCGTCTCGGATAGGGATGACCACAACGTCTCCATGCATAGAGCAAAAGGATGGGACCATGACAGACATTCTGGGTATCTCAGCCTTTTACCATGATAGCGCCGCATGTTTGGTACGTGATGGGACAATACTTGCCGCGGCCCAGGAAGAGCGGTTTACGCGGAAAAAACACGACCCGGGCTTCCCGAGTCATGCTATACGTTACTGTCTACGCGAGACGAATTGTACTATCAAGGACCTCCGCTCCATTGTCTTTTATGACAAACCCCTCGTGAAGTTCGAGCGGCTTTTGGAGACGTATCTGTCGTTTGCGCCGCGTGGCCGGCGGTCGTTTGTCGCCGCCATGCCGGTCTGGCTGAAGGAAAAGCTGTTCCTGAAAGCGATGTTGAGCAAAGAATTTGCTGCGCTCGCCGACGTCAAAAAATCAGCCCTACCCCCGATCCTGTTTACTGAACACCATGAGGCGCACGCGGCCTCGGCGTTCTTCCCGTCCCCCTTCCGCACGGCTGCAGTCCTGTGCATGGACGGGGTTGGCGAGTGGGCGACAACGTCGGCCTGGCTGGGGCAAGACAACCAGCTCACGCCCCTGTGGGACATCCCCTTTCCCCATTCGCTCGGGCTGCTGTACTCGGCGTTTACCTACTACACCGGCTTCAAGGTCAATTCCGGTGAGTACAAAGTGATGGGGCTGGCGCCCTACGGGAAGCCCAAGTATGTGCAGACGATTTACGACCATTTGCTCGACCTTAAGCCGGACGGGACGTTCCGTCTTAACATGGACTATTTTAACTATTGCACCGGGCTGACCATGACGAACGAACGGTTTCACGCCCTCTTCGGTGCGCCGCCCCGTCCCCCCGAATCCCTCCTGCGCCAGGAGGACATGGATCTGGCGCGCTCCATTCAGGACGTCACGGAAGAAGTGATGGTGCGTCTCGCCAGGACCATGCATCGTGAGACGGGCGCCGACCATCTCTGTCTGGCCGGCGGGGTAGCCCTGAACTGCGTGGGCAATGGCAAAATCCTGCGGGAAGGGCCATTCAAAGGCCTGTGGATTCAGCCCGCGGCGGGCGATGCCGGTGGCGCCGTCGGTGCCGCGCTCGCGGCCTGGCACCAGTTCGAGGAGCAGCCACGCCTCACCCAGCCCGCTGGGGGGGATGGGATGCAGGGCGCCTTCCTGGGGCCAGCCTTTAGCAACGCCGAGATTGAGCAGTTTCTCAAGGCCACAGATGCGCCGTATGTGCGTATGAGCGATGCGGAGTTGTATAACCGCATTGCCGAGGAACTGGCTGCAGAGAAGGTCATTGGCTGGTTCCAGGGGCGCATGGAGTTTGGGCCGCGCGCCCTCGGAGCCCGGAGCATCCTGGGCGATGCCCGGAGTCCCAAGATGCAGTCGGTGATGAACCTCAAAATCAAGTACCGCGAGTCCTTTCGACCCTTTGCCCCCTCGGTCTTGCGGGAGCGTGTGGCCGATTATTTTGTGATGGACACCGACAGTCCGTACATGCTGCTGGTGGCTCCCGTCGTCGAGGCGCGGCGCACAGCCATGACTGAGGCACAGCAAGCCTTGTGGGGGATCGATTTGCTCAACGTGCCGCGCTCGGACATCCCGGCAGTGACGCACGTCGATTATTCGGCCCGGATTCAAACGGTCCACCCGGAGACGAACCCCCGCTACTACAACCTGCTCAAAGCGTTTGAAGCCAAAACGGGCTGTGGCGTGCTGGTCAACACGTCCTTCAACGTGCGTGGCGAGCCGATTGTCTGTACGCCAGAGGAGGCCTATCGCTGTTTCATGCGCACGGAGCTTGATACGCTCGTGCTGGGCAACTGTGTGCTGGACAAAATCGACCAGAAGCCGCTGGTCGAGGACACGGACTGGCGGCAGGAATTTGACTTGGATTAACATGTGTAAGAGCAGTCTATGAGTGAAACGAAGCACTTACGGTCTTTCGGGCTCATGGTCGGGGGCATCTTCGCGCTTATTGGCGTATGGCCAGCGGTGTGGCGTGGTCAGCCCCTCCGGCTGTGGAGCCTCCTCCTGGGAGGCATCTTGATCGCCCTGGCGCTTGCCTGGCCCAGGAGTCTCACCCAGATCTATCGCCTCTGGATGAGCGTGGGTGAGGTCTTGGGGTGGATCAATACCCGCATTATCCTGGGTGTACTCTTCTATCTCCTCTTCACGCCGCTAGGGGTGTACATGCGCCTCCGCGGCAAAGACCCCATGCGGCGCACGTTGGCGCCAGAGGCGGAGAGTTATCGTGTCGTGCGCCAGCCACGGTCCGCTGCACACATGCGGCATCAGTTTTAAGCACAAGAAAGTAAGCATATGGGTGAATTTATCAGTGAGTTGTGGGCGTTCATGAGAGAGCGTAAGAAGTTCTGGCTTCTCCCCATTGTGCTCGTGTTAGTGCTATTTGGTAGCTTGTTGGTGCTGACACAGGGTTCGGTGGTAGCGCCGTTTGTCTATACCCTGTTCTGATGAGCTAAAGCCGGGGTAGCATGGGTGTGACTCCGGTGCAGCGTGTAGGACAGGTGAGCACGGCGCTACTCATAGCGCAATGCTTGAATCGGATCGAGGTGCGCAGCTTTACGAGCAGGATAAAAACCGAAGAAAATCCCCACGGCCCCAGAAAAGATCACGGCAAGCAGAATGGCTTCGATTGGCACAATAGTCGGCCACTCGGCTATGGCTGAGACCAGCTGCGAGCCGACGACACCCAAGACGACTCCAAAAATCCCGCCGAGGGTGCTCAGTACCACAGCCTCCAGGAGAAATTGCGTCAAAATGTCCTGGCGCTTGGCACCAACCGCCATACGGATGCCGATCTCGCGCGTGCGTTCTGTCACCGACACCAGCATGATGTTCATAATACCAATGCCGCCGACCAGTAGGGACACTGAGGCCACACTCGCCAGCAAGATGCTCATGCTCTGGTTGGTACTCTGCGCTGTCGCGGCCACATCAGCCAGGTTGCGAATCATAAAATCGTCGTCTTGATTGCTCTTGAGACGATGCCGCTCGCGTAGGAGCGTTTTAATTTGGCGCTCCGCCTCGGGAATGAACTCTGGGCTGACGGCAGAGACCATGATACTCCCTACGGTACCCAGCATGGCAGTGCCCAGCACCTTGCGCTCGGCAGTGGTGAAAGGAATGAGCACGGTATCGTCCTGATCGCTTCCCTGGGTCGATTGCCCCTTCGGCGTCAGGATACCGACAACGCGAAAGGGCGCATTACGAATGCGGATCACCTGGTCCAGCGGGTTTTGGCCAGGGCCAAAAAGATTTGCGACGACTGTCTGGCCCAGCACTGCCACCGTAGCACCGCTCTCGTCATCCTGCTTGGTCAAGAAACGGCCAGCAGCCAGCGGCCAATCACGCACGGTTTGATATTCCGGAGTCACCCCAGAGATCGCCGTACTCCAATTCTGGTTGCCAACGACCACCTGCTGTACCTGTCGACGAGTATAAGTCACCGCACTCACTGCCGGGCATTCCCGCTGAATGGCTTTGGCGTCGCCAACCCGCAGCGTCGAGCGCCCGCCGGCCCCTGTTCGCACACCACCCTGAGTGACACTACCGGAGAGAATCACCAGCATATTATTGCCCATGCGGGCAATTTGCTCCTGTACAGCGATACTCGCCCCCTGGCCAATACTGACCATGGCAATGACCGCAGCCACGCCGATAATAATGCCTAAAATGGTGAGGAGCGAACGCAAGGCATTACGCCGCAGGGCCCGCAAGGCAATCCGCACGGTGACAATGAGTAAACGCATGGCGTTCTCCTAGTACAACACAGTGGCAATCCTCCACAGTTGCTTTTGCCACAAAGCGAACATAATGAGCATAACGCACCCCGCCAAACTGGCGGGGCAATTGCGGTACGCAGTACTAGAGGCGTGGACCAGCCCCAAAGCCCGGTGGTGGCGCCGGACGTTTGGACGATTTCGATGCGAGCAGGCCCGTAATGATTTGCTGTCCGGCGGTGAGATCCCCCGTGACGATCTCTGTATGGGTATCATTGGCAATCCCAATCGTCAGTGGCCGCGGCTCTGGAGTACCATTGGCGCCAAGCACCCAGACTCGCCCTGGACGAGTCTGGGGCTGCGCGTCGTCCCTGGCTCTGAGCAATGCCTCATACTTCTGGCGTTGTTCAAGCGTGAGTATCTCCCGAATCTGCGCCCGGATTTGCGCCTGCATCTCCCGCCGCATGGCCTGACGGCGCTCCTCAGACTCTTCCTCACGTATGGCCCTGGATTGCCGCCCAACCTTTTGGAACACCTCGCTGAGACGGGTTTGCTGCTCCGGGGTCAGTGACAACTCTTTGGTGAGCTGCTGCTGCATTTCCTGGAAACGCCCACCCCCGCTGCCGCCGCTTCGCTGGGGTGCTGGTGCCTGAGCGCCCTGGGAGCCTGTATCCGGTGCCGTGCCCTCTGGTTGGAAGCGCAGGGCCGCAGTAGGAATTTTGATGACGTCCTGGCGCTCAGCGACGAGAAAGGAGACGTTGGCCGTCATCCCTGGCTTCAGCCGCAAGTCAGGATTGGCAACTTGCACTACAGCATCGTACGTAACGACGTTTTGCACTGTGATCGGGGCATTGCGCACCTGTATCACCTCACCGGTAAAGGTGATATTTGGATAGGCATCCACAGTGAAGGTGACCCTCTGCCCTACCCGCACGCGCCCAATGTCCGCTTCACTGACGTTCGTATCGACCTGCATTTGCGTGAGATCCTGAGCGATGAGAAAGAGAACCGGAGCCTGCAAACTCGCTGCCACAGTCTGGCCAACATCGACACTCCGGGAAACGACAATCCCATTGACCGGAGCACGGATGGTGGTGTGTTCGAGGTCCAGCTCTGCCGCCTGCAACGCCGCTTTTGTCTGGTCGACCTGGGCTGCAGCAGCCAGTTCCTGGGCCGCGGCCAGGCGCTGCTGGGCACTAGCCGACTTGAGCTGTCCAGTGGTGGCCTCCAGCTGCGCCTCGGAGGCCTTGAGCTGTGCTGCCGCACCATCGTAGGCCGCTTGCGCAGTGTCCAGTTCATTCTGGGCAATGAGGGATTTACGAGCCATTTCCTTATTACGCTCGAGGATACGACGCGCATCGGCGAGAGCGACTTTGGCTTTCTCAATATTCGCCCTGGCACTCTCGGCGTTGGCTTGCGCCGTTTCCACTGCCGCCTTCGCATTGATCGTCGTCGCCTGCGCTACCTGCACCGCCGCCAGTGCACTGGCCACATTCGCACGCGCCTGGGCGACCTTGGTCGACAGGAGTGCCGGGTCAATCTGCGCAATGACGTCCCCCTCTTTCACTAGTGAATTAAAGTCTACGAACAGCTTTTGAATCGTGCCCGAGACCTGCGAGCCCACCTGTACCGTGGTGACGGCGTTTACGACCCCTGTCGCGTTCACAGTCGTGGCAATGGCCCCACGCTCGACCGTCGCCGTCAGATACCGTGGCGGTTGCTGCTGGCCCTCATAGTACAGATAGCCTCCTCCAGCCGCACCCCCTAATACCAACACGAGCACCAGGCTCATCAGTAGCTTATGCCCCATATGTGCTTTTCCTGCCTACCCTGCTTGAGAGCACTATCCCGCTTCTCACTGCCCCATCTCTCCTGCCTGCTTTGATACCACGCCTGTTACCAGGGTACGGTCCAGCACTGGGCGGTCTTCGATCACCAGCCCATCCTTGAACAAAATGACGCGTTTCGCGTATCGTGCGATGTCCGGTTCATGCGTGACCAGCATGATCGTGATGCCTTGCTGCTCATTGAGTGTTTGCATAATGCCCATAATCTCGTTACTGGTCTGGCTATCCAGGTTCCCGGTCGGCTCGTCCGCCAGGATAATGGAGGGCTGGTTCACTAAGGCTCTGGCAATAGCCACCCGCTGCTGTTGGCCACCAGAGAGTTGGCTCGGTTGATGCTCAGCCCGCCCTTCCAGCCCGGTCGCCTTGAGCGCTGCCAGGGCACGTGCCCGGCGGTCGCTACTGTCAGTACCGTTATACAACAACGGCAGCTCTACATTCTCGACCGCACTCGTCCGCGCCAGCAGGTTAAAACTCTGGAAGACAAAGCCGATCTTTTTGTTGCGCACCTCGGCCAGTTGATCGCTCGACATCTGCGACACGTCGACCTCGTCTAGCAGATAGCGTCCTGTGGAAGGGCGGTCGAGGCAGCCCACAATGTTCAGAAAGGTCGATTTCCCAGAACCCGAAGCACCCATGATGGCGACGAACTCCCCGCGCTCGACACGCACGTCCACACCACGCAAGGCTTCCACGCGGACTTCACCCAGGTCATAGACCTTCGTGAGATGCTCGACAATGATGACGGCTTCCATACTCTTACTCATGTCCCACTGTGTCGACTTGTACCGAACCCTCCCTTGAGGATTCTGACGCAAAGCCTGCGGTAACGCAAGTCGTGTAGTGCCTCACTCCGCCAACACCGTGGCATGCAAATTACGCATCGAGATCGAGCTGACGTGTCCGAAAGGGCAGGTGGCGCCGGGCCATTTCCGACGCGGAAATGGGTAAGGTCTATACACTGGAAAGATGGCAGAGGCATCCTTCCCATGACACATTATATATTGGACACGTAGCCGCGCCACACGGTTTACACGCGGCTCATTGCTCCCCCTATCACCCTCTGCGTCTGCTTGTACCGCATGGTCTGTGTCGTGGTGAGCCACGGTGTAGCAGGGTACCGCTTGGAGGCGGTGCTGAGTATCCCATGCAATGTATCTATAGCAGCCTGCTTCAGAAAGGTTGTCTAGAAGGTACAGCGAATACCAAATCGTATGTCAACACACCCCCACTCTACATCGCAGACCCACTCCTACGCGTCCTGGCTGCGGCGCGTACGCCTCTGGTCGGGTATCGCGCTGTGCGCCTATGTCACGACCCATCTTGCCAATCACGCCTTGGGACTCATATCCTTCGCAGCGCTTGCCCTGCTTGGCTTTGTACAGGGCGGGCGCGAGGTGTCTGCCCAGGCCCGTGAGCCAGGCTGGCTTCAGGAGCTTCTGCAGACGACGAATGCTCCGGACGCAGTGGCTCGTCAGAGCCTGGACCGGGTACGCATTGGAGTTCCTGGGATCTTTGGTGCGGTTATTGGAGCCATTCTGGTGGTGCGCGCTATACGCCGGCGCTTCGAGCCGCGTCTCGAGACGATCCAGATCACGTATCCTGACGGGCAGAAAGCCATCGTCCCAGCCGGCTTCAGCGTACTCGAAGCAAGCCGATTCGCCAAGATCCCACACGCCTCGGTGTGTGGCGGCAGGGGGCGTTGTTCAACCCCTGGCGGATGAACTGTCAGAGCCGCTCAGAATGGGTATTGGGCTCCACACCGGGCCAGCCGTCGTCGGGCGGATGGGCTATGCCGAGACCACCTATCTCACAGCGGTAGGGGATACTGTCCATGTTGCCAGTCGGCTGGAGGGGCTCACGAAGGAATACCACTGCCAAATGGTGCTCTCTGAACAAGTCGCCATGTGTGCAGGGCTCGACCTCACAGCGTATCCACGCCATGAGATAACCGTCCGCAACCGCACAGAGCCGTTAGCGATCTATGTGGTAGAGGACGTGCATAGCGTCGCGGCAGTGCTGAGAGTTGGCGCGTAATCGACTCAGCCGAGCGGTGTGCCATTCAGCTCCGGCACCACAGCGGCGGTTGGCCGTGCCGGCACGGGCTCGGGATAGGTCACACGACCATTGTCATCAATGACAACCACACCACGCGCGACCAAGCCATGGAGAATTTCTTCGGGTGTGATGTTCTTCTTGTGATTCTTGCAGAAGGCCCGAATGCTGTTTGACAGCGTCACTTTGCGCACCGGGCGCGACCGGGCCGGTTGTAAGTACACCATACAGTACTCGGTGACTGCATCCCCATCGGTTTCCACCTGCGGCTTTGGAGGGTCAGGAGAGAGGCGTTTCGTTCGGTGTACTTTCCCGTCAAGACGCTCGACCCGGCGATTGGCTCCCTGGAGCATGTGCACCACGTGGTCCAAATCGGTGTCCTGAGACAAGATGAGAAATTCCGTGTCAGGCGGCATTTCAGCAGCCAACCGGCCAGCCCAGAACGCCAGGCCAAAATCAGCGGCATTTTTGCCTTTCTTCTGCATGCCAATAATTGCCAGACGCCCCTCGTGAAGAGCTGTCGCCAGCAACGGCACCATGCCAAGGGGCACTTTGGGCTCCGCACCCCCATAGCACGCAATCACACGCGCGTATTCGGTGAGCGTCTCAGGCAGACGCTCAATTTGCCGCGGACAGTTGTCGAGATCAATCAGTAAGGCCCGCACCACCACAGTCGGATGGGGGGATAGCTCCATGTCCTGGCCATGCTCCATATAGTGGAACGTTCTCCAACCTCCCTATGCTTCGGTGCGCACCTGGCATACCACTGCTCAGCATGGTTGCCGGCTGTCGGTCAGCCGGCAAATCGCTGAACGTGAATGAGGCTGCATAGTCGCTCAGATAATCCACAAGCTAGTCCATCTCCCAGGGTCTTCATCTGACATGCGACATGCGCCGTCTGCGTCCTCTTCGTAGGCGCAAGGCGCGCCGCTACACCGCACGCGCACGGCTGCGCGTGCCATTCGTCGAGGTTTTGCGTCTCCCTCTGCGGGTACTGGCGTGCGCCTGCCGCTGCCTGAGTTGCCCGAGAGCACCATCAAGCCATCCCAAGTCCGCCTGACAGAGCGCAATACTGCGCTGCAGCGTGAGGAGCGGGAAAAAAGTCTCTTCATCGACCCCAGGTCCCCGCGTTTTGTCTTGGAGCTCCTGAGCTCTCCTTTCACACATCATGAGCTCTTGCGCAACCTGTTTCCGGCGTTCTTCAAGCAGCCCGATGTTGGTGTCATACGACAACATATGCCCAAAAAACACCTTGAGCAAGAGCGCACTTTTGTAGGAATCGGCTTCCACACCCGACGACTGCAGCCATTGGAGCATGGCTTCTGTCCCCTCGGGCGTGATCTGATAGAGTCGCTTATCTGGCCGGAGAGTCTGCGGCACTTCACGCATGGTGACCAGGCCGTGCGACTCCAGGCGGCGGAGTTCACCGTAGATCTGGCTCTTCGCGGGACTCCAGTAGAAATGGGTAATACTCTTGTTGATGAGCTGCTTCAAGTCATATCCAGACATTTCCCGGAAGGTGAGCAGGCCCAAAATGACATACGAGGTTGTAGGGAGATATTCTGTCTCCACGGGTAGGCTCCTTACTTGCTATAGTTGTCATTGGGTCCAAGGTTCTCGGCCGATATTGTACTCCATATCAACCTAATTTCAACTGGCGTTTCAATATCAAAACAGACTACCAGGGCATCAATTGTGGCAAGAATTTCATCTTTCGTCAACTCTATTTCGTTACATATTATCATGAAATAACATTATTTTTCGATCCATACTTCCTTGACCCCTATTCCTACCAGTCAGGAAAGTACCAAGCAGCGCATGACAAGAGTCTTGGAAAGCCACTACCGGGGTTGTTAAAAATCCCGGCACCAGAGGTACCATTCACCTAGAAGCACCACAACAGCACCCAGCAGGAGATATAGCCACAAGGGTGTTTCAACGATACCGGCATGTTGGGGTGTGCCAGGACTGAAATCCGGCGTGAAAGAGGAGAGCTTGGTAGCCGGATTGAGGTCGGACTCCGTCTCGTCCAGCAGATTGACCACCAGATAGTGCTTGGCTTCTCCAGCGCGGACGATATACACGCCCACCCGCTGCGCCTCAGTGAAGACCCAGGGATTACCCGATACGCTGTAGTCACGCTGCTTGCCCTGTGGGTCTTGCACGGTGGCCTGGGTCACCGGCTTATCAAAAAACACGGCATGGGCCATACCGGCTTGCACATATCCAGCACTCGTCTCGTCCTGCTGGGGTCTGAGCCAACGCAGCAAGTTGTTGATAAATACGGGGAAAGCCACCCGCAATGGCAAGTCGGAGCGCATCAGATCAAATGCCACCGTGACCAGGTGCAATTGGGGTTCGTCGATCACACTGATGAGTGAGGTGCCCGTGCCATCGACCAGGCTCTGGGCGCCAGCCTGAGGTTGCACGACGAGGGCCTCCTCGACGTGCAGATCGGTGAGTTCTACAAACTGCAGCAAGGGGTGTTGCCGCTGCCAGTCGAGTACCTGCGGGCGCGTCACAGTGCCCTGGGCGGGTAAGCGTGGGTCCTGCGGGGTGGTATTGAGCAACAAAAAATTCCCACGGCGTAACGGCGGGGGCTGCACACCGTTAAAAATGATGACCTGATTCGCTTCGAGCAAGCGTGGCAAGTTCTCCTCTGCGACTTGGGGCGCGACGTTCACCAGTAAACCAGGAAACGATGTGAGCAGCGTTTCGAGAAAATAATTGCTCTCTCCCACCAGGAGGACCCAGGTCTGCGTGGGCGCTGCTACCACGCCATAGGCCCGATTATCCAGGGGGAAGTCGTCCTCGACGACAATTTCCGCTTGCACAATCCCTTTCACGGGCCCCGTGAGCGTCGACACGATCACCTCCTCCTGACCTGGCTGGAGCTGCAGGCGACGTTCGAGTAACGGCTTGCGCAGGATAGCCGTGACCTGGAAAGGGACCTCCACCGGCTGGGGTGAAAAGTTTTTCACCGCGATGAGGATATCGTAGGCATCTGGAGCATCCAGGACTTGCCGTAGCGCCATGCGGGTAATGCCGATATTTTTTTCCCCACCAGCCACCTGGATATGGCGGACCGGGCTGCGCTGCACATCCAGGTCGAACAGTGGTCCATACGCCCCATCGCCAACGATGACGACCTCGTGCGTGCCACTACCCTGCGTAAAGGAGAGAGCGAGCAGCACTGCATCCCGCATGTTGCCAGGCGCATCAATGGGCTGCTGGCTCAGAATGGCCTCGCGCAGCACGTCTTTGTCAGCCGTAAAGAAGAGCACCACTTGTGGCTGTCGACCAGCCGTAATCAGCGCCATCTGACGTCCCCTCGGCAGCGTCTGGAGGACCTCCAGAGCCCGCTGTTGTGCCTGAGTAAAGCGTGTGCCCTGCGGGGTACGCGTCTGCATGCTGGCGCTGACATCGAGCACCAGGACAATGTCTTTATTCTCGGCCACGGCTGTGGTCAACACGGGATGCGCCAGGGCCGCGGTGAACACACACACCAGGAGGAGTTGCAGCAGGAGCGGCAGATTTTGTACCAGGCGTTGCAGTCCAAGACTGCCGTGTGCTTCGCGCAAGACGCTTTCCCACAAAAAAAGCGTACTGACGCGCACATCGCGACGGCGATGCCGCAAGGCATGCAAGAGGAGAACCACGGGGATTAACGCCAGAAAGGCAAAAGCAGCCGGGTTGAGCCATGTCATAGGGCTGGGTACCTGGAGACTAGTGGAGATAAAAACCGCGTCGCAAATACCGCAAAATTAAATCTTCAAAAGGGACCGTGGTGCTGGCGCGCAGATACTCGATATTGCGTTTGGTACAGAAGGTCTCGATCTGAGCGAAGTAGTCTGCCACTTTTTGGCGATACAGTTCGAGCATGCGTCGATTCACCGTCAATCGACGCTGTTGGGGGCTTTCGATATCGTGCAGGCGCAACGCACCCTCGAAGGGAGGATTGATTTCCGTCTCATCTACGAGCTGAATCACCAGCACATCAAAACGACCATAGGCCAGCGCATCCAACCCCCTGGCATAGCCATTGGCATCAAGGAGGTCACTGAGCACGATAGCTAGACCACCCTTGCTGCTCTGTCTGGCATAATTACTCAGCACCCGATTGAGATCCGTACCACCCTGCCCTTGCAGAGCCTCAAAATAGCGAAACAGGGCAAAGATCTGCTGCCGGCCACGCTGCGGCGGCATCGGTCTGCCCAGTTCATCAGCAAACGACACGGCGCCAACCCGGTCGAGACCGTTGAGACCGATATAGCCCAGCGCTGCCGCTACCCGTCTGGCATAGTCCAGCTTCGGTGGGACTCCTACCTGCATCGATTGGCTGGTATCAACAAGGAGATGAATGGTGAGGTCTTCTTCGGCAGTGAATATCTTGAGAAAGAGATGATCGAGACGGCTATAGACATTCCAGTCAATATAACGGAAGTCATCCCCAGCGTGATACCGCCGGTAATCACTAAACTCCAGCCCCATGCCGCGGCGCAACGTGGTCCGGTCGTTTTGACTCTGACCCCGAAAGACCTTGCGCGCCAGCAAACGCAGGGTCTCCAACTTGCGCATGAACTCCGCATCGAACAAGGTGCTCTGCACGTCTCTGCCCTATCTTGGCGCGTACGTCCTATCTGGGCGCCTGCTCTGGTAAGTGTTCCAGAATATCGCGGATGAGGTCCGCGCTGTCCACGCCCTCCGCTTCCCCTTCAAAGTTCAGGATGAGGCGATGGCGCAGGCACGGGAGCGCTACGGCGCGGAGATCCTCGATGCTGACATGGAAACGCCCCTGGAACAGCGCACGCACTTTGCCGGCCAGCACCAGGCTTTGCACACCGCGTGGACTCGAGCCGTAGCGCACATACCGTTTGACTTGCTCCGACGCCACCGGGGTCTGTGGGTGCGTGGCCATCACTATACGGATGGCATAGTTTTTGACATGCGAAGCAATCGGGACATCACGCACAAACTGTTGCGCCTCGAGGATTTTGGCTTCCTGTAAGATCGGCTCCAACAGCTGTTCCTGCCGCTGGGTGGTGCGATCGACAATCTCGCTGAGGTCAGCAAAGGAAGGATAGGTCACTTGCAACTTCAAAAAAAACCGATCCAGTTGCGCCTCAGGCAGCGGATACGTCCCGTCCATTTCCAGCGGGTTCTGGGTAGCCAGCACCAGAAATGGCAGGTGCAGCCTGTATTCGACTCCAGCGACTGTGACCGTCTGTTCCTGCATCGCTTCGAGCAGGGCGGACTGCGTCTTGGGCGTAGCCCGATTGATCTCATCGGCGAGGACGATATTACTGAAGATGGGCCCCTGTTGAAACTCAAAATAGCGGTGCCCTTCCTCATCCTGCGACACCACCCGCGTGCCAATGATATCGGCTGGCATCAGGTCCGGGGTGAACTGAATGCGCGAGAAAGCCAGATGCAGCGCAGCCCCTAAACTCTTCACTAAGAGTGTCTTGCCGAGACCAGGAACGCCCTCCAGGAGGGCATGGCCGCCACACAGGAGGCAGATGAGGAGTCCTTCCACCACGTCAGCATGGCCCACAATGACTTTAGCGATTTCCGTTCGTACACGCTGAAAATTCTCGCCGAACTGGGCTACCTGCGCCTCAATGTCGGTCATTTCATTATCCCAAGCGACAAGAAGTACTGCTTAATCTGCTCGCGGTAGGCGCGCGGGATCTGCTCCTGCGTCAACACTTCCTCCGCGGCATGCTGATACTGCACCACGGCTTTCTCAACGGGTACCTGGGCCTCATTCGCCATAGGCAAATGGCGGATGTAGCTCAGCCGCATGGCGCCCTCACCACTTTGGACCTCGACATTTGACACTGGTTCATCCGACTCGCGCAACGTTGGATCATGATACTGA
>Ga0081538_10003358_pt1 | contig 15151 bp, 18 predicted proteins | sample TabmetS5T2R1_FD_71022 | JGI IMG/M metagenome (GOLD analysis project Ga0081538, IMG submission 71022) | Tabebuia heterophylla rhizosphere microbial communities from the University of Puerto Rico - S5T2R1 | ecosystem: Host-associated > Plants > Roots > Rhizosphere ... | reverse complement strand
CCCCCCGCAGCAGCGTCCCCTGCTCGGTGAGCATTCGCACCTCGTCGTCGTTCATGAGCACGACGTCGACGGCGGCGATGGTGCGCAGCAGCGAGTCGCGGGTCGTCTCGATCCAGTAGTTCATCGAGTCGAGCGCGGCGAGCTTCGCGCCCGTGGCCTGCTCGCGCACCTCGCGCTGGAGGTCCGGCTGGATGTTGGCCAGGAACAGCGTGTCCGCCTGCCTCGACGCCTCGGAGAGCTTCGGCTCGAAGTCCCCGAACACGTTCAGCTGGGTGTCCAGCGTGTGGCGGACGTTGAGGTTCCACTCGTACTCGGCCGCCCAAAAGAACGTCTCGCCCCCCTCGACGTGCTCGATGTCGTCCGTGTTGACCCCGTGCCTGCGCAGGACCGCGTATTCCGCCTCGCCGAAGTCGTCGCCCACGGGTCCCACCACGCGCACGTCGGTGAAGAAGCTGGCGGCCAGCGAAAAGTGCACGGCGGAGCCGCCGAGCATCCGCTCGCGCTCTCCGAACGGCGTCTTGACCGCGTCGAAGGCGATCGATCCGACGACAACGAGCGACATGAGGGCGGACAGCATAAGCTGCGACCGCCATGCGCGCGGTGCAAATCGACGAGTTCGGGGGCCCCGAGGTGCTGCAGGTTGTCGACGTACCGAAGCCCACCCCGGGCGACGGCGAGGTGCTGATCGAGGTGTCCCGCGCGGGAATGAACTTCGCGGATACGCATCAGCGCGAGAATTCCTATCTCGCTCGCTTCGAGGTGCCTTTGATCTTGGGGGGCGAGGTGGCCGGGACGACGGAGGACGGCAGGCGGGTTGTCGCGATGCTGCGAAGCGGCGGCTATGCGGAATACGCGGTCGCGCCCGAGGCGACCGTCTACCCGATCCCCGACGGTCTCGACGACGGCGCGGCGCTCGCCATCCTGATCCAGGGGCTTACCGCCTGGCATCTGCTCGGGACCTGCGGGCGCGTGGCCCCGGGCGAGAGCGTCGTCGTGATCTCCGGCGCGGGCGGCGTGGGCAGCCTCGCCGTACAGCTGGCGAAGCCGTTTGGCGCCGGGCGCGTGATCGCCACCGCCAGCAGCGAGGAGAAGCGCGCCATGACGCTCGAGCTCGGCGCCGACGCCGCGGTCGACCCCGCCACCGAGGACCTCACCGCTGCCCTCGTTGAGGCCAACGGCGGCGACCGAGTCGACGTCGTGCTCGAGATGTCGGGAGGGCGAATCTTCGAGCAGAGCGCGGAGGCGCTCGCCCCGTTCGGCCGGATCGTTGTCTACGGGATCGCGGGCCGGGAGCAGAACAGCGTCGCTACCGGTCGCCTGATGCGCAAGAGCCGCACGGTCGTGGGCTTCTGGCTCGTGCACTGTCTGGGTCGCCGCGACATGGTCGAGGAGCCGCTCGCGGATCTCTTCGAGCGGGCCGTGCGGGGCGAACTGAAGCCGTTCGTCGGCGCGACGTATCCGCTGGCGGACGTGCGGCGGGCCCACGAGGACATGCAGGGCCGCCGGACGAGCGGGAAGCTGCTGCTCGATCCGCGGGCTTAGCTCAGCGGGCGTCCGATGAGTAGGGTGGGTCGGCGGATGACGACGTTTGCCGAGCTCGGCCTGTCCGCGCCCACTCTGGAGTCGCTCGCCCACCTGGGCTATGAGCGTCCCACTCCGATTCAGGAGCTGGCGATCCCGCCGCTGCTCGAGGGCCGCGACGTGGTCGGCCAGGCCCAGACCGGAACCGGGAAGACGGCCGCCTTCGGACTGCCGATGATCGAGTACGCCGACCCCGAGGATCCGGACGTGCAGGCCCTCGTGCTCACCCCCACGCGCGAGCTCTGCATCCAGGTGACCCAGGCGCTGCGCGCCTACGGCGGCCGCCACGGGCTCGAGCTGGTGGCCGTGTTCGGCGGGGCTTCCATCCGCGACCAGGCGGCGCGCCTGAAGGAGGCCCAGATCGTGGTGGGGACGGTCGGCCGCGTGATGGACATGATCGACCGCCACCACCTGTTTCTCGACCAGGCTCGCTACGTGGTTCTCGACGAGGCCGACGAGATGCTTGACCTGGGCTTCCTCGAGGACGTCGAGGCGATCCTGCGTCGCTGCCCGATGGGAAGGCAGACCGCGCTGTTCAGCGCAACCGTCCCGCCGGAGATCCGGCGCCTGGCGGACACCTTCATGCACGATCCGGTGGAGATCCAGGTGCGGGCCGCGAGCCTCACGATCGACACCGTGGACCACTACTACGTCGAGGTCCCCGATCGCGAGAAGCCCGACGCCCTCGTGCGCGTGCTGAAGGACGAGCGGCCCGACCAGGCGATCGTGTTCGTGCGCACGAAGGTGGGGGTCGACCGTCTCGGCCGGCGGCTCGGCGACGCCGGCGTCCGCGTCAAGACGCTCCACGGCGACATGCCGCAGGGCCAGCGCGACGGAGTGATGATCGCGTTCAAGGGCGGCCGCGAGCGGTTGCTCGTCGCAACGGACGTGGCGGCTCGCGGCCTCGACATCACCGGGGTGAGCCACGTCGTGAACTACGACATCCCAAACTCTCCGGACATCTACGTGCACCGCATCGGGCGCACCGGGCGGGCCGGCGAGAGCGGGCGCGCGATCACGCTGATCACGCCCCGCCAGCGACGCGACCTTGCGGCGATCGAGCGCCACGCGAACACCGAGATCGACCGCTGGGCTCCGGGCGACGGAAGGCCGCGGCTGGACCGCGCCGAGCGCGAGACGCGCAGACCGCGGCACACCAAGCCGCACAGCCGCGACGGGATCCCGTACGCGAAGCTGATCGTGGGCGCCGGACGGAGCGACGGGTTGGAGCCCGCGGACGTCGTGGCCGCGGTGGTGGACAACACCCACTTGGAGAACGACGACGTGCGACACGTGCGCGTGCTCGAGCGCTTCAGCTTCGTGGAGGTGCCGGCCTCGCGTGCGGGCGAGGTGGCGGAGAAGGTGAGCGGAGAGCGAGTCCGAGGCGTCGAGCTTCGGGTGGAGGTGACGAAAAGGCGATGAGCCAGACGACGATGCACACAAACCACGGTCCAATCGAGCTCGAGCTGTTCGACGAGGAGGCGCCGAAGACGGTCGACAACTTCCTCAAGCTCTCACGCGACGGCTACTACGACGGCCTGATCTTCCACCGTGTGATCAAGGACTTCATGATCCAGGGCGGCTGCCCGCTCGGCACCGGCACCGGCGGTCCCGGCTACGAGTTCGAGGACGAGATCAACGAGCACAAGGTCATCCGCGGCGCGCTTGCAATGGCCAATGCCGGCCCGAACACAAACGGCAGCCAGTTCTTCATCGTTACGATCGACGCCGCGCCCTGGCTCGACGGCAAGCACACGGTCTTCGGGCGGGTGACCGCCGGCATGGAGGCCGTCGACGCCATCGAGGGGCTCGAGACCGGTGCCCAGGACCGGCCGGTCGAGGATGCCAAGATCGAACGGGTGGAGGTCCATGAGAGTTGAGTTCCTGTGGTGGGACGGCTGCCCGTCCCATCCGGAGGCGCTCGCCGAGCTGCGCGACGTGCTGCGCTCGGAGGACCTGAACCCGGACCTGGTCGAGAGGCGCGAGATCGAGACGGACGAGCAAGCCGCGCGCGAGCGCTTTCCGGGCTCGCCGACGATCCTGATCGACGGAGAGGACGTGATCCCGCCCGAGGACGGCGAACCGTTCTCGCTCACCTGCCGGGTCTACCGGCTGCGGGACGGCAGGTATTCCGCGACGCCCGACCCCGAGGACGTGCGAGCAGCCGTGCGACAAGCAAAGGAGAACCGATGACGATCGGTATCAGAGAGAAGGCCCCGGGTTTCACCCTCCCTGACACTGAGGGGCGCGACCACTCGCTCCCGGAGGGTCAGGTCACCGCCGTGGTCTTCACCTGCAACCACTGCCCCTACGCACTGGCCTGGCACGACCGGATCGTTCAGGTCGCCCGCGACTACGACGACGTGCGCTTCTTCGCGATCAACCCGAACGACGCCGAGCGCTATCCGGGCGACTCCTATGAGGCGATGCGCGAGCGGGTCGAGCGCGACGGCGGCTGGCCACTGCCGTACCTGCACGACGAGTCGCAGGAGGTGGCGCGCGCCTACGGGGCCCGCACCACGCCGCATGTGTTCCTGATCGACGCCGAAGGCGCGGTGCGCTACGCGGGGGCGCCGGATGCGGACCATCGCGACCCCGGCCTCGAGGCCGCCTGGCTGCGCGAGGCGCTCGATGCGGTGCTCGCCGGGGAGGAGCCGGCGCGGCCGGAGACCGAGCCGGTGGGCTGCAGCGTGAAGTGGAAGGCGTAGGGCCCGGTCGCCGCCGCTACCCGACGATCGCCTCCACCGCGGCGTCGGTATCCCGCAGGTCCGGCAGCAGCACGTCCGGCCGCGAAGCCCGCAGCGCCTCGAGATCGCTGAACCCCGTGGCCACCGCCACAGCCCGGGCGCCCGCGGCCTGCGCCGCGCGGACGTCGAGTGGCGTGTCGCCGACCAGCACCGCGGCGGCCGGCGCTCCGTACTTCGTCGCGGTCCGCTCGCGCGCCACGGCGACGAGCTCGGAGCGCTCCTCATGCGGGTCCGAGCCGTAGGCGCCGACCTCGAAGTCGAGCCAGCGCTCGAGCCCGAAGGCGCCGACCTTGAGGGCAGCGTTGGCCTCGATGTTGCCGGTGAGCAGCGACTGGACCACGCCGTCGCGGCCGTGTAGCGCCGCCAGGGTCTCGGGCACGCCGGGGTAGGCGTGGCCCTCGCGCCGCATGACCTCCTTGCGCGCTTCGAGCGCCGCCGCGAGCTCCTCGAGCAGGCGCGGCAGCCGCTCACGCTCGCCGTCCAGCATCGCGAGCGCGATCTGATGGTCGGTTCGGCCGGCGAACTCGACCCGCTTGGGCGGCCGTCCCACCACGGCCTCGAACGCGTCCTCGAAGGCATGGAGGCCCTGGCGGGCGGTGTCCACGAGCGTCCCGTCGATGTCCCAGAGCACGAGCAGCACAGCCTGAGCCTGCCACACTGCGCTCCGAATGCTCGACGCCCTCGCCGTCCCGCCACGCCTGATCGCCCGCGCCCTGGACGATCTGCACACGCTCGCCGAGGGCGTACGAAAGCTGGCCGACCGCGAGGGTGACCTGTCGGAGCTCATCGAGGCGGTGAAGACCCTGCCGCAGGTCGAGGACCGTCTATCGGAGCGCATCGGGCAGCTGCGGGTCGACATTCAGGCGCTCCAGGAGTGGCTCCAGCCGCTCCACAAGGAGCTGACCGACCTCGACGAAACGGCGGAGAAGCTCGAGCAGGCGCTCGGCGGACTCGAGACGATGCTGAAGCGGCTGCCGGGCGTCTAGCGCAGCTAGCGCAGCACGATCCCGAGCAGCTCCTCGAGGCGTGGCAGGGTCGTATCAGCGCCCCGATGTAGCACTGCCGTCATCCCGACGGCCTCCGCGCCCTCGCAGTTCTCGCGCAAGTCGTCCACGAACACACAGTCCGCGGGTGGCAGGCCCACGCGCTCAGCGCCCAGCCGGAATATCTCCGGATGCGGCTTGTGCATGCCCTCGTCGCCTGAGATGACGACGCCGTCGAAGAGCTCCGGAAAGGTAGAGCGGTCGTAGCGCCCGGCGCCCATCGAGTTGGAGATGAGACCCGTCCGCACGCCCTGCGCGCGGGCGCTGCGGACGGCCTCGATCATCGCCTGCTCCGGGCGAACGTGGCCAAACATGCGCTCGACGAGGCCGCCGCGGCGCTCGATGCCGAGCAGCTCCCCGAAGCGCTCGCCGAACTCCTCCTCGCTCGAATCGCCGGTTTCGAGTGCCCGGACCAGCCGCAGCGCCTCGGGGTGCTCGCGGAAGAGCCGCTTGATGGCGTCCGGATCGAGGCCCTCGTCGACGCAGAAGGCGCGAAAGGAGTCGAAGATGTTGCTGGTGAGGACTCCGCCGAAGTCGACCAGGAGGCCCTTCATCCGCCGCGGGCCACTTCTCGCGCCTTCTCCGCCAGCGCCGGGACGCCCTCGTCGAAGAGGGCCAGGTAAGGATCGTCGGTCGAGCCCGCCGTGAAGCGCTTGTAGTTGCCCTCCATGAACACGGCTGCCTTCCACAGGGCGAGCGCCTGGTACCAGCCCAGGGCCGAGACGGGGCGTCCGCTCCGCTCCTCGTAGCGCGCCACGAGCTGATGTCGGTCCAGAAAGCCCTCGCGGCGGGTGGCCGCCGAGAGGCTCGAATACGAGATGTCCGGGGGATCGTCGGCCTCCGCCCAGGTGACGGTCAGGTAGCCGACGTCGGCGAGAGGGTCGCCGATCGTGGACAGCTCCCAGTCGAAGATCGCGACCAGCCGGGGTGGCGCATCGTCGGCCATCATCACGTTGCCGAGGCGGTAGTCGCCGTGCACGATCGTCGACTCGCGCGACTCCGGCATGTTGCGACGGAGCAAGTCGCCGACCTCCTCCACGATCGGAAGCTCCCGCGTCTTGTTGTGCGCCCAGAGACCGGTGAAGCGCCGCAGCTGGCGCTCGAGGTAGCCACTCGGCTTACCGTAGCCCTCGAGTCCGCAGGCACGCCAGTCCACCTCGTGCACCTCTAGGAGCCCGTCCACGACCTCCTCGGCGATCCCGCGCCGCGCCTCCGGGTTGTCGATCGCCGGCGGGACCTCCGTGGTGATGACGCTCCCCTGCAGCTCCTCCATCAGGTAGAAGGGCGCTCCCAGCAGCGAGTCGTCGTCGCAGGTGGCGAGCACCCGCGGCACGCGCACCGGAGTCGCCTCGAGCGCGCGCAGCAGGCGCGCCTCTCGCAGCACCTGGTGCGCCGACGGCGGAAGCGGGGGGCGGGGCGGGCGGCGCAGAACCACGCGCGCATCGCCTCGGCGGACGAGGAAGGTGACGTTCGAGTGGCCCTCCCCGATGCGCTCGGCCTCCAGCCGGCCGGAGCCGATCCCGCGCTCGTCGAGGAAGCGCTCGAGAGACTCGCGCACGAGGAGCGGCGGTTGCTCCAGACGCGAGGCATCCCGCGGCGTGTCGACCACATCCGGCGACCCCATTGCGCGCGGGAATCCTACCCGCCGGTCTCCCGGCCAGGCCCGGCGTCAGCCGATCTCGTCCACGTGACGGACGTTCGCGGCGTCCGCGGCGTCGGCGCTCGGCTCGCCGGCGAACCAGCCGTCGAGGATCTCCTCGAGCACCGCGTCGCTGGTGGTGCGCAGCGAGAGCGCAAGCACGTTTGCGTCGTTCCACTTCCGCGCGCCCCGGGCCGTCTCGGAGTCTCCGCACAGCGCGGCCCTGACACCGCGCACCTTGTTGGCGGCGATCGAGGCGCCCGTCCCGGTCCAGCAGCAGACGATCCCCTGCTCCGCCCGGCCCTCGGCCACGTCGCGGGCCGCGGCCTCGCTCGCCCACGCCCAGTCGTCGCGCTCGGCGTCGCTCAGGGCGCCGTGGACGACCGGCTCGTGTCCGCGTCGCCGCAGCTCGTCGACGACGGTCTCGGCCACGCCCGTGCGCTCATCGGCGGCGACGGCGATTCTCATGGCCACCAGCCTAGTCTTGAGATGCCATGCCCGAGCTTCCCGAGGTCGAAATCAGCGCGCGCCGTCTCGGCCGTGCGCTGAGCGGTGCCGAGATCGAGTCGGCGCTCGCGCCCGGCCTGGTGGCGCTGAAGACCTTCGATCCGGCGCTCGACGAATTGGCGGGCAAGGAGATCGCCGGCGTGCGCCGGATCGGGAAGATGCTGGCCGTCGACGCCGGCGGCCTGACCCTGCTCGTACACCTGATGTCGGCCGGCCGGCTGCAGCTCTTCGACGCACGCGCCTCGCTGCGCGACCGCAGCTCGCGGATCCTGGTGCGCATCGCGGACGGCCGAGAGCTGCGGCTGCGGGAGTTCGGCACCCAGCAGAGGGCCTGGGCAAAGCTGCTGCGAAGCGACGAGGTGCCCGCCGACGACGCGGTCGCGACGCTCGGTCCGGACGCGTTCCCCGCTCCCCCGCCCGGCGAGTTCGCCGAGCTCTTGGAACAGCCGCGCCACCTCCATCCGCTCCTCCGCGACCAGCGAACGATCGCCGGCATCGGCCGCTCCTGGGTCGACGAAATCCTGTGGACCGCGAGGCTGTCGCCGTTCCAGCGCGCGTCCGACCTCGATTCCGAGGCGGTCGAGGAACTGCGCACGGCATGCGACGAGGTGCTCGGCGGGGCCCTCGACCACTACGAGCAGGTTGTCGGCGACAGGGTTCCGGACAAGATGCCGATGCCGCTCCAGGTTCACCGCCGCGCCGGTGAGGACTGCCCACGCTGTGGGGCGCGCATCCAGGCGATCCACTTCAAGGACTACGTCATGTGCTACTGCCCGGAGGAGCAGACCGGTGGTCGCGTGCTGAAGGACCGGCGGCTGTCGAAGCTGTTGAAGTAGGGACACCACGAGCGGCGGTGCAGGTAGCTGCCCGTTGGCCTCGCACCTGGACTCGTGGATCTGGCGGCTAGTGCCTCCGCCGCGCGCCCAAGGACCGCTGCTGGATGGCCGAAGGGCGAGGGCCGCCGCGACAATCGCCCCGGCTGACGGAGGCAACCCCCGACGGCCGCGATCTCGGCAGCGCTTCAGGGCAGGGACGATTTCGGAGCCGGTTCGCCCGGCCGGCGTCGGCCGGCAGAGGGCGCGGTTGCAGCGCTGGTTTTCCACAAGAGCAGCTCTCCGCGAGACCGGATCGCGGGACCCCAAAGGACACCCGCAGTTCGTCGAGCTGGGGCGTGTCACTGAGGTCCCCCGAGACGCTCGCGTCTGCCTCGTTGCGGCAGCGTCGCTCGATACGCTCGGGCTGCTTGCGCCGCTGCTCCGTTTCGTCCATGCCGGCAGCCAGTAGGCCGGTCGCGAGTCCCCTACAGAGCGCTCCGTTCCTCGCGGGGGAGCAGCGCGCGAAGCGCGAGCGGGGCTCTCCGTGTCGCAGAGCAGCACTGAGGACGAAGCGTCTCCGCGGCGGGGCAAGAGGATCGCCTCGGCTACGAGCACGCGTCGCCGGCCCTGCCGGCACGAAGTCGAACCGTCAAGAAGAGGGCGACGCCGCGCCTCCTGGTCAGACGACGCGCTCGGAGCTGCTGAGGGTTAACTCGCGGCTCGGCGGCCCCAGGTCTGGACGATTCGCGGGAACGCGAGCACGGTCGTCGTGTCATAGGCGAGCCGATAGAGCTCCGCGACGAGCCCGTCAATCTCCTCCCGTGTCGTCAGGTCCGCCGCGATCGCGGAGTCCGCGATGTTCTCAAGGGTAAGCGCGGTCACGAGCTTGACGTCGCCCTCGTGGCCCTCAGGCGTCATCCCGGCGGGCTGGACCACGTTCACGCCGACCCGCTCGCAACCGGCGGCCACGAGCAGCTGTGGGAGCCGAGGTCCGATGTTGGGGTCCACGCCCCGCGCCCAGGCCGCCCGCGTGTACAGCTCCACGTAGCGGTCATAGGCGGCATTGGCGGGATGGCAGAAGCTGCCGGTGAAATCGATGTCCTCGACGATCAGCACCCCTCCCGGGCGCAAAGCTGCTGCGATTCGCGCCGCGGCGGCCTCCGGGTCGGCCATGTGGGTGAGCAGGAACCGCACGTAGACGACGTCGTACTCCGGCGCCATCTCGCTCGTGAGGACGTCCCCCTCGCGATATTCCACCGCAAGCCGGGCATCGGCGCGGGCCTCCTCGCGCGCGATGGCGAGCTTCGCACCGTCCATGTCGATGCCCACCGCCCGGCCCGCCGGGGCCGCCCGGCGTGCGAGCTCGCACGTCACGTCGCCGCCGCCGCAGCCGACATCGAGGCATCGCATGCCCGGCGCGATGCCGATCCGGTCGAACAAGGCCGCTGTCGTCGGATGCATCGCGCGGGCGAGCACTCGCAGGCGCTCCCGGCCCGCGAGCCCGCCGCGGATGATGTACCGGTCCCGGACGCTCATGTGAGCTGCGTTGGGCCGACGCAGCACTGCTTGCCCCGAAGAGCCTCTCATCCGCGGTGATCGGAATGCAAGTCAGGCCGGGCGCCGCAGCTGCTCCGGCGATCTTGGCGGCCTGGGCGGCGGCACTCTTCGGCGCGATGCTGGTCGCCTCGTATCGCCGCGGGACCAGCCCAGGCAGCCCCTGAACGTGGCGGATCTAATCGAGATGGCGGCCGCGGCTGTGGGTCAACCCACGGCCGCCCCAGCACTAGCGCAATGGACGACCTCCGGAAGTCCGCGGCTGCCCGATCGGCCTTCGCCTCGCTTCTGGAACCGTCGAGAAGCAGCTCTGCGAGGCTGCGCAGCTCCTCGTCGTCCGCAGCGGCGGTCTGGACGGCGGGCCCGAGACGCTCGCAGCCAGGCGCAGGCAGCAGCCAGGGCCAGGCCGGCACGCCTGGCCGAGATAGCCTCCGGCCGAAGTAACCTGGAGAATGCGACATGCCTTACACCGTGGATTTCGACACCGTCTCGACCGTCGGCCTGGAGTCGTCACCGTTTGCGGACGCGCTGGCTGGTCTGCGGGCGAATGAAGCCCGCTACTTCAAGAACAAGTACGACCACGACTTCATGGTGGAGCCTGCGCGCGACGCGGAGGCGACCATCGAGTGGGTGCACCGGATTCTCGAGGAGGAACGGGACATCATCATCTCCTCTCGCCCGCTGCAGGCGACGGCCTTTCAGGTCGAGAACATCCGTATCGCCTACGTGTTCTATGAGAGCGGGCTGTCGGTGAACGTGATGTACACCGTCGACGGCCCCGACAAGCGGGCGGTCGGCTTCAAGCTGTCTGACGGAATGGACATCCCCGCTGAGCTCGCGTCGCGGTTCAAGTTCGCACGGCAGAAGTCGAAGCTGGCCGGGACGATCCGGGGATCCTATTTTGTGATCAAGAACGAGTACTGACCGGCGGGCCGGGCTGCCAAGACAAGGTCGCCCCGTGCGTCGCGCGTTGGATATCGATGGTGACGCGCGTGCCACGGAGCCGGGCGGCCCCCGCCGTCGCTTTGAGGCAAAGGGGGAGCGGTGCTCGCGCCCGGGTCGTCCCGGTTGCTGCCAGGCGGAAGCGGAAGTCCAAGAGAAGGGATGCCGCGCACGGTCGCGACCACGCGAAACGAGCGGCCGCGGCGCACGTGCTCGGCGCCTCGAACGAGTTCGTGCGGCAGCGCGTGGCTCCGATCAGCACCGCCCTCTATCCCGGGTCTATTCAGTCGGACACATTGGGATCGCCCTGAACCCGACCGGATTGTTCGGCTCCTGGAAGGCGGACAGGTTCGGGGTTCCGGTGTGGATGTTCTGGTGGTAGCCGTAGAAGCCCTGGTCAGCCGCAGCATTCGCACAGATGTCAGGGCCCACCGGCAGCTGCGAGCCGTCTGGTAGGAGGAGGAAGTGCTGGTGCGGGAAGATCGGAGGAGGCGCCTGGGCCACTGCTCCTCCCGAGGTTCCAAAGAACGACGCCAGGGCGACAAGCAACAACGCAAACGTGCGCATGGCTACTCACTCCTCTCCATCCGTACAGCGACCTCGTACGACCCGACTCTCTCACCGGGACTCGCGCCGTGCAACCCCCAGCAAAGCCCCTCGGCTGCCGGCTGCGCCCCAGAGCGGTGAGCCGGACCAGACCGGTCGCGCTGCGGCCTTGAGGCACGAGCGAGTGTCTGCGTCACCGGCGCCGGGCTTCTGGAACGGACGATCTCCGGGAGCGGTGCCGCGGCCGGCATCGACTGTGCATGCACGACCGCCGCGAAGCAATATTCGCTGATGGAGAGCGACGAGGCGCGCTCGCACGAGCCGCTCGACGAGGCCGACCTCGCGCGCCTCGGGCGAGCCGCGGACGCCGAGATCGAGGCGTTCTTCGCCCGCAATCCGCACCTGACCGGATGGCGCGACCGGGTTCGCGTCGTCGCGCTCGCGCAGGGCGCCGCCGATCACTATCTGCGAGGGCATCGCGGCGTCTGGGATCTCGATGTAATCGTCTGCTTCGCGGCGGACCCGACGCTCCCGCGCCTCCTCCGGCGGATGGTGGTCTCCTGGGATTGGGGTCCCTCGAGGCTCGGCCGCTGCCCCTACGACCCGCCCGAGTACACGGGCCGCGCCGTCGAGATCGCCTTCTGGGTCATCCCCGACCGGCCCGATCCGATCTTTGGTCTGCGCGAGTGGCTCGCCGGCCGCGCCGCGAAACACCCCGACCCGGGGCGGAAGCCCGATCTCGCAAACGAGCCGGTCGTTTTGATCCGGCCCCAGCTCGGATCGGTTGCCTGGGATCCTCCAAACGTGCCGCCGCCGCGTCCGAAGGCGCACGGGCACCGGAAGCCACATGGGGTTGTTCCGCCTTAGCGGGTCGGCTCGCCGAAGCTGCGGGCACTGCATCTGGAGCTCGACCATCGCGGGGCCGCGGATCTGCAGAGGGCGCTCGACGTTCGCGGGATCGATCGTGACGCGGTGGATCTCGACACCGAACACGGTGCATCCCTCCCGCGCGGCCGGTCGGTGCGGTGATGGGTGAGAGATCGGGCGACTCCTGCGCGTGGACTCTCAGCGACGCCGTGCGATGGCGACGCCGGTGACGCACAACGCGCCGCCGACGATCGCGAGCCACGGCGGTGTCTCCCCGAGAAGCGCCCAGCCGAGCAGAATCGCGACCACCGGTATCAGGTAGTTGAGCGACGCCACGCGGCCCGCGCTCGCTCGGCGCAGGGCGTAGCTCCACGTTGCGAAGCCGACCGCTGTGGGCGCGACGCCGAGATAGACCGTCCAGCCGATCGCGGTGGCGCCGGCGTCGTCGAGCTCGCTGACAAGCGTCGGCGCGAAGGGCAGGCAGACGATCGTGCCAGCCGCGCAACCGAGCCACGTGACCTGCAGCGGCGACGCGCGCGCCAGCACGGGCTTCTGAATCACGACAGCCGAGGCATACGCCAGTGCGGCGACGACCAACAGCGCGACGCCGACGCCACCACGGGAGCTCAACTGCGAGCTCGCGAGGCCAATCAGCACACTCCCGGAGAACGCGAACCCGCACCCGGCGAACAGCCAACGGGGGAAGCCCTCTCTCAGAAAGATGCCAGCGAGGATCGCGATCAGGATCGGGCCCGTGTTGATCAGCATCGCGGCGGTGCCCGCGTCGACGCGCCGTTCGGCCTCGTTCAGCGTGACGCTGTAGACGCCGAGGAAGAGCACCCCGAAGGCGGCGATCCCGAGCAGGTCTCTCCGTTCGGGCAACGGAGAGCGCCAGATCGCGGCTGCGCCGCCCAGCACGACCAGGCTGACGAGCAGCCGACCGAGCGCGACGGAGCCCGGGGACAGTGCATGGCCGGCATCGCGGATGGCGACGAACGCCGAGCCCCACAGTGTCACCGTCGCGAGCCCAGCGGCGACTCCCGCGAAGTCCGTACGCGTCGCGGTCGACGAGGGCAGGGACTCGTCGACGGCGCTCACCGCGCTCGCTCCGACCTGGACGAGGGGGCCGTGAAGCTCACCTCGTGAAGGCTGGAGGCTCCCCCAACGGGAGAGTCAAGGCCCGCTTACGCCCGCCGATGCTCGATCGAGTCGTGACCCACCGCGGCGGTGTGGGTTCGGTTTGCACACGGTGGGGATCGGCCGTCCGTACTCGCCCGCGGGGATCGGCCGCGCGCGCCAGGCTCCCGTCGCTGCCGCCATCAGCGGCCTCGGCTACGGCGGAGTGGTCGTCTGGAAGACGGGCCAGCAGATCTCGATGCGGTCGTCGCTGAGGTAGTTCTCGCGCAGTGGGCCCTGGACGCCGATCGCCCGCTCCGCGACGACCGTGCCGAGCGCCGCGTAGGTGCGGTCGACCTCCTCGAGCGGGCCGGCATGGATGGCCACCGCGTACTCGACCCGCGGCAGCTCGAGCGCGTGGACGCGGCCCCCCGCCTCGCCCGCGCCGGGGACGAGTGCGACGATCTCGCCGAACTCGTCCTCCATCAGCTCCCCGGAGAAGAGCGCGCCGTCGGCGTCGGTGCGCTGCTTGACCGCGGCGTGCAGTTCCGCGAACGCGTCATCCAGCCAGGAGAACATGTCGTCGTGCGCGATCTCGGCGCGGATCGCGAGCGCGCGCGACGGATCATCGATCCGGTAGCTGATCGCGATCGGCGCCGGCGCGGTCTCATCGAGCAGCAGCCGGAGCGACTTCACCGTCGCGCGCGTCTGCTTCAGCTCGCCCTCCATCCGGCGCAGATGCGCGCTGATCGCCACGTTGCGGGCGCGCACATCGGGAGCCTCGATCACGGCTCGCACGTCGTCAAGGGACATGCCCAGCTCGCGCAGACGCCGGACCACCTGCGCCGTCGGCACCTGCGCCGCCTCGTAGCGGCGGTAACCCGTTTCCGGGTCGATCTCCGCCGGGGGCAGCAGCCCGACCTCGTGGTAGTGACGCAGCGCCTTGACGCTCAGGAACGTCATGCGCGAGAAGTCGCCGATGCTCACCAGCGTGCTCACAGCGCAAGCATGAAAGCTCCCGCCACAGGAGAGTCAAGTCGGCTCGACGAACCTCGCTCAGCGCTCGGATCTCGCGCGCCGAAGCCAGGCTGCCCGGCAAGGCGGCCCTGAGCATCCCGACCGCGAAGATCCACCAGACCGCCGGAAGCAGCCCGAGCGCGCTGCCCGCGAGGCCGCCGAGCATCCCCGGAGGCGAACTCTCCTATACGCACCAGAAGCAGCGTGCCGAGACACCGCGCTCCCCTCCCACTCATGGATCCCTTGCGGGCACTCCGCGCCTGCTGTCTCACGGATGCGGGGTGCCCCCGGCGGTTCCGGCCAGGCGCTTGCTTGGGACGACCGATGAAAGTCAAGGGTCCTGGGGCACTTTTCGGGGGTGGGATCGGTCGCGGGCGGCTCCCGCGGGGCCGCGGATCGGCTCCTGTGGGCTCGTTTTCGTTGCCGCCGGGAGCGATCGGCTGCTTTCGCCGCTATTTGCGCGGGCGGGGTCGTCGTCGACCGGGGTCGACGCCGGTAGGCGGCGTTAGGCTGCGTCTGGGCGCGAGCCGATGACGTGTCGAAGAGCAGGCGTCTGGGGCTCGCGGGCCTGCCGCGCGACTTGCCCTTCGAGGGCGTTTGAACTATGCGCGCCCCGGTGTCACGCTCGCGCCCGTCCTCTTCGCCGCCGTGGCTTGCCAGTCCGAGACCGTCCGCTTGTAGGAGGCTTCGGCCTGCTGGGCGAGCTCGCGTTCGGCCTTGCGCATCCGCTCGCGGGTGGCGAATAGGCCGGTGTTGGTGCCCTTGACCGTCGGGGCG
>Ga0081538_10003357_pt1 | contig 15154 bp, 10 predicted proteins | sample TabmetS5T2R1_FD_71022 | JGI IMG/M metagenome (GOLD analysis project Ga0081538, IMG submission 71022) | Tabebuia heterophylla rhizosphere microbial communities from the University of Puerto Rico - S5T2R1 | ecosystem: Host-associated > Plants > Roots > Rhizosphere ... | reverse complement strand
AGGCCCCGCGCCCCCCGCCCCGCCCGCCCCTATGGGCGATCTACGGCGGCCAGCCCAGAGCCGACAGGTCCCCACGAACGACACCGAGAGGGTCAGTTTATGCGCAGGTCAGACCCCGACCCGACCGCCTGACCCCATCTTCACTGTTTATGCGACACCCTCCATCCGACGCGAGAGCGAGCTCCAGTTGATCGAGAGTGGCGCAATCAAGCGAAGGGAGAAGCGAGCGGGCGGCCCGATTCGCGCGGGCTCACTGTCCCATACGCGCGGGTTCTTGCCGAGCCTGGCCCGCACCTGGCCCGTCTCGCCGGCCTCGATCGAGGCGCCCGGGACCTGCTCGGGCTCGCCCGCGGCCGCCTCCTACGCCGTCATATAGTTGTGGACGGGCCAGAGCTCGGGCGGTGGCGGCGGCGGAGTGCCGACCGCCTCGGCCGACGGCCGCAGGCGCTCCGCCAGGAACCGCTTCGCATCCTCCTCCGACTCCCAGATCTCGATCACCCGCCAGCCGCCGTTCGGGCTCCGCCCGGCGACGTGGAAGATGCCCCCGGCGGGCTTGTCAAGCCCGATCCGCTCCCGGAGCTGCTCGTAGATCTCCTGCGAGCCGTTCGGGTTGTCGATCAACATCGCGACTGCCATGTCCTCTTCCTCTCGTGTGGTGGACTTGGGAGACGCTAGGCGCGGGCGGCCGGCCGCGCAATCGGGAGTTCTCCCCATGCGAGCAGGCCGTGCTCCATTGCGAACAGGGTCGCCGCGGCGCGGGTCGAGATGCCGATCTTCCCGTAGGCGTTCTGGACGTGGCGATCGGCGGTCTTCACCGAGATCCCGAGCGCGCGCGCAACCTGCTTGGTCTGCAGGCCGCGAGCCAGCATGCCGACAACCTCCGCCTCGCGCTCGGTCAGCCCCGCCGGCCGCTCGATCGGCGGCACCGGCTGGCCTGCCGCCTCGACGACCGCGGTAACCGCATCGGCGTCGAGCCGCCCGGCGCTGGCCTCCTGGCCGAGGATCTCCGCCGCCTGCCCGGGGCCGATCGCCTCCCGGTGGGGGCGGGGCTCGCGCATCGCGTGGTAGACGTCGGCGGCGGCGAGCAGGCGGGCCGGCATCGACAGCGTGGCGCCCGCCGACCCGCGGTGATAGCCGGAGCCGTCGAGGCGCTCGTGGTGGGCGCCGGCGATCGGCGCCAGCGCCGACAGGAACGGCGAACGCGAGAGGGCGCGCTCGGTGTGGTATGGGTGGAGCCGGATCTGCTCCCATTCGTCGGCGCTCAGCGGCTTGGGCTTCTGCCAGGTGCGAGCGCCGATCGCGACCCGCCCGAGATCGTGGACGAGCGCGGCGCGCCGCACCGCGATCGCCCCGGCCTCATCGAGCCGGCAGCGCTCGGCGGCCGCTGAGGCGAGCTCGGCGACCCCGGCCATGTGGCCACCGAAGTAGGGCGAGATCAGGTCGGCGAAGGCGCCCATCGTTGCCAGCGCCCGCTGGATCGCCTCGCCCTCGAGCGTCAGGCGGGGCTCGGGCTCGGAGGCGAGCACCTCATCCCATACCGACGCCCCCTGATCGAGCGCGAGGATCTCGTCGGCCGCGTCAGCAAGGCAGGTGGCGATCTCGGGGTCGAGCCCCACGCCGGCCCGCTTGCGGGCGAGGCGGGTGGCGTACCCGGCATCGCCGAGCATGCGCTGATAGGTGGCGTCGACGGCGACGTGGACGATCCGCATCGGCAGCGGGATCTCCTCGCCGCGGGCGCGGCGAAGCGGGCCCTTGCCGTCCCAGCGCTCGCTCAGGTGGAAGAACAGGCCGTGCACGGAGCCGGGGAGGCCGACCCCCTCGGCCAGCATGCCGGCCACCTCGCAGATGGCGGTGAACGCCGGCCCCGCCGCCCGGGCCATCCGCGGCAGCCGGCCCACTGTCTGAAGGGCGCGCACCGGCGCCGGGCTGTCGGGGTCGGGCAGCGCGCGGAGGAGGCCGGCGAAGACCTCGCGCGGTCTCCCGTAGGTGACCGGGTTGAAGTGGGTGGTGAGCGAGTCGCCGAAGACCTCGGCGGTGACGTGGGCGTCGGTGGTGCAGCCCGCGTGCGAGAGCATGCATGCGTAGTAGGTCTGCGAGGTCGTCTCGGCGTCGAGCCCGAGGCGATCGGCGAGTCGGGCCGCGATCAGGGTGCTCTGCAGCCCGTGCTCGAACGGGAAACCCATGCCGAGGTCGGTCGCCAGGCAAAGCGCTCCGATCACCTCGGCGGCACGGACCTGCTCGGCCCCCTGGGACGGCTCGTCTGCCATGTTCCGACACTACCCGGGCACTGTGGCACGGCTGGCACCCGTGTCCTCAGGTCATCGTTTTGGCCCGCTGGTTTTGTCCGAATGCGAGCACTGTCTCTCGGGGACCGTGACACGTGCAAAGGGACAATGATCAGTCGTCTCAGTTGACGCTGACTCGGCTCATGCTTTCGGGTGCCGAGCGATCCGGTAGCTTCGGGCTGCCGGTCAAGTCCGTCGAGGGGTTTGCTCCCCGCGGACAGAGCTGGGCGGGCTGCCGCGCCGGCAAGCCTGTGCTGCTCACGCCGTGTGCGAAATAGGTGCAAGGGAACCAAACCCCCGCTGCGATGAGCGCCGAGTGCGCGCTGGTGAGCGGCCGGTGCAACGGACGCGTACCCCGCCCGGCAACCGACGCCCGTCGGAGGGAGGCGCTGTTGACCGGCGAGTTGAGGACGGTCTCCGGCGGCCCGTGGCACAGTACTGGGGCGACGTCGGCTCCATGCCCGGCGAGACCCTGTTCGACAAGCTCGTCGAGGGCGGCGACGACGCCCTCTGGGCGGGCCTGGAGGAACTGCACCACGAAGCGTTGCACCCACCCACGCCGGTTAGAAAGGGAGGAGACATGAGGAAGCTTGTCGTGCTGCTGACACTGTTCGGGGTGGCCTTGCTCGCTCTGCCGGGCGTCGCGGCCGCGGCGCCGCAAACGACAATCGACTCGGGTCCGCCCGTCGCGACGACCTCGACGACGGCGACATTCGCGTTTCACTCGTCCGGGCGGCGGCACACGTTCCGTTGCTCGCTCGACGGGGCCGTTTTCGCCGCCTGTACGACGCCGAAGACGTACACCGGCCTAGCGGTGGGCCAGCACAGGTTCCGGGTCGCCGCGGTCAACCGCAATGGGGTGGCCGATCCGACTCCGGCGGCGTACACCTGGACGATCCAGTCGGATGTCCCGCCCCCGCCGCCGCCTCCCCCGCCGGCGGGCGCTGCGGTCGTATTGGCGGCCGGGGACATACAGAACCCCGTCGCCACGTGCGCGGCGACGACGCCGTTGCTGCGCGACACCCCGCACGACGCGGTGATCGCGATGGGTGACCTGCAGTACGAGGCCGGTAGCGCGGCGAACTTTGCGAGCTTCTTCCGCCCCTGCTGGGGTGCTGCCGCTCCCTACGCAAGGTTGTTCCCCGCGCCGGGCAATCATGAGTCGACCAAGGGCGGGTACTGCGGCGAAATGTCCGGCCGGACCGCGGTCGATGTGTGCCCGATCAGCCCGGACTCGGCACGTCAGCGCTATGAGTGGCGAGTCGGGGATTGGACGTTCTTCTCGCTGGACAGCGGCAACAGCGACAGCACCGGCGACCTGACGGCGGCCGATAAGGCGTGGCTTGACCAGCGCCTCGCCGTCAGCGCCACGCGGTGCCAAGGCATCTACTGGCACCATCCGCGCTTCGCCGCCGGCGACCACGGGCCCAGCACGGCCCTCGCCGACGACTGGGCCGACGTGTTCATGCCGCGCCGCGTCGACTTGGTGCTGAACGGTCACAACCACAACTACCAGCGGTTCGGCCGCATGGGGCCGAACGGTCCCGACCCCAACGGCATCCGCCAGATCATCGTCGGGACCGGCGGCAGGGACCTGCGGACCGTGGGCACGGCACCGGCGGGCCGCGAGGCCGCGTCGTCCGCGTCGTTCGGGCTGCTGCGCCTGGACCTGCGGGCCGACGGCTACGACTGGCGGTTCCTGCCCGCCACCGGGGCGTTCACCGACAGCGGCAGCGAGACATGCAGGTGACGTGAACGACGACGCGGGTCACGTTCCTCGCGCTGCTGGCATACCGGCGTCGACGCGCTCGAGGTGTACGACGCCGGCTGGTGGATGGCGCTCCAGAAACTGCTTTCCGAGGGCTGGACGATCACCCCGCGGTGCGAGTCCGGTTCCACGGCGGCGTGGACGGGCCGGCTTCAGCATGCCGTCGCTGCGGGCGACCTTGTCGAAGAGGGCGTGGAAGCGGCTGGACGGTCGGGCGCTGGCCTTCCGGTGTCTTCGACCGCGGTGGGGCTAGTGGCCGCTGGACCTCTCAGCCCTTCGGTTTCTCGGGCGGGCTTGGGTGTAGGGCGTCCGCGAGCTCGGTGCGGCGGCTGATGTCGAGCTTGCGGTAGACGTGCGTGAGGTGGCCTTCGACGGTGCGGGGGGCGACGAAGAGCTGGCGCGCGATCTCGGCGTTCGTGAGCCCCTGCGCGGCGAACTCGGCGACGCGCCGCTCGCTCGGCGTTAGCGCCTCGACGCCGGTCAGCAGCGCGCGCCGGGGGCGGGCGCCCGCGGCGCGCAGCTCGCGTCGGGCATGCTCGGCGATGCGGTGGGCGTGGTGGCGGTGGGCGACGTCGAGCGCCTGGGCAAGCACGTCGCGCGCCTGCGCGCGGCGGCCCCGGCGGCGGAGCGCGACGCCGAGGTCGGCGAGCGCGCGGGCGCGTTCGACGGGCGCCTCGGTTCCGGCGAGCGTGGTGGCGGCCTCGGCCAGCAGCTCGATGTCGCGCTCGCCGCCCTCGATGACGCCGGCGGCTCGCTGGGCGATGCCGATGGCGCGCGGCAGGCCCGCGGCTCGGGCGAGCTTGGCCTCTTCCTGGACGAGCGCGCGGGCGGCGGTGGCGTCGCCGAGGGCGTGGTGGGCGATGGCGACGGTCGAGCGCCAGGGTGCGACGGCCGGGCTGGGTGCCTGCAGGGCGACTAGTTGGCGGCCGGCCCAGAGCGCGTCGGCGAGCGCTTCGGCCGGGCGCTGCTGGGCGCTACGGAGGCGGGCGCGGGCGGCGAGGAAGACGGCGTGCATCACGGAGCCGTCGTCGCCGATCCAGTCGGCTTCGACCTCCCGGGCGCCACGATCCAGTTCGTCGCGCTCGACAAGCGCCTCCAGCCGGGCGGCCAGGGCGAGCAGGCGGGAGAAGCGCGGCGCGGGCGGCTCGGCAAAGGCGAGGGCGGCGTCGTCGTCGACGGCCATGAGCGCGCCCCTGCGGGCGTTCAGCCAGGCCCTGAAGATGCTCAGCAGGACGAGGTGAGAGCGGGCGCTCAGCCGGCGCGCCTGTTCCAGCGAGGCATCGAGGAGACGCGCCTCCTCGTCGTAGCGCTCGCAGAACATCAGCGCCGCGCAGGCGTGGTAGTAGAAGGGCGGCCGGTCGGGTGCCTCCGGCAGGACACGCGGGTGGGCCTCGAGCGCGTGGCGGGCGAGTGCGACTACGTCGTCGGCGGGCTCGCCTGCGATAGCGGCGGCGTAGGCGAGCGTTCCGGCCACGCTCGCCGGCACGCTCTCAGGTGCGGCGGCGAGCCGGCGGCGCAGATCCCGTGCGCGCGTGGCCGCCGCCCCGGCCGTGTCCTCGTAGAGGATCCCGGCGTTGACCGCCGCCGCCTCGAGCGCGACGGCCCGCTCCGGGTCGTGGGCGCGCGCCTCGCGGGCGGCGCGGTCGAGCACGGTGTAGGCGTCCGGTGCTCGTCCGGCGATCTCGAGCATGCGCCCGAGCGCCATCGCGGTCGAGGAGCGTGCGGCCGCGTCCTGCGCGAGCTCCAGCGCGTGCTCGAGGTGTTCGAACGTCTCGGCCATGCCGGCGTAGGACTCGGCGAAGCCGAGCTCCAGCAGCAGCTGTGGCCGCCGGCTGGCCGGCGGCGGCTCGGCGAGCGCACGCCGCAGGTAGCTCACCGCCGACGACGGCGCGCCCTGGCCCAGCGCCCCGCGCGCTGCCGTGGACAGCAGCTCGACGGTATCGGCGTCGCCGGCCGGGTCACTGGCAAGCAGATGCGTGGCGACCCGGTCGACGGGGGCGCCCTCCTGGCGCAGCAGCCGCGCCGCCGCCGCGTGCAGGCGCGAGCGCTCGCCAGCCGGCAGGTCATCGGCGATGGTGGCGCGGAGGACGGGGTGGACGAAGTCGAGCGGCCGGCCCGGCCGCAGCACACCCGCGGCGGCGAGCGCGTCCGCGGCCTCCGTAGCTGCGGCCGCGGAGACGCCGGCGAGGCGCGCGACTCGATGCGGCCGCGCCTCTGGCCCGAGCACGGCGACGGCGCGAGCCACGTCGGCGCCGGCCGGCGCGACCCGCCGCACGCGCGCCAGCAGCGTTGCGGCCAGCGTTCGCGGTCCGATCGAGGCCGCGAGCTCCGCGTTCGCTGCGACGGGGGCGAGGTCGCGCTCGGCGAGCTCGCGGGCCAGGGCGAGCACGTACAGGGGCGTGCCGCCGGTCGCGCGCTGGCAGGCGGACGCGAACTCGGGCTCGGGTTCGGTTCCAAGCTCGGCGGCGAGCAGCGTCGCGACGGCGTCAGTGCTGAGCGGCGCCGGGCGGAGGATCAGGGCCTCGGGATCTCCCAGCAGCTCGAGCATCAGGTCGGCCTCCTGCGGGCGCTCGGCGGGTCTGGTGGCCACGAGCAGCGCCAGCGCCAGCTCGCGGCGGTGGCGGGCGAGGAAGGCCAGGCAGCGCAGCGAGGCAAGATCGGCCCAGTGGGCGTCGTCGACCGCGAGCAGCAGCGGGCCGCGCCGCGCGAGCCGGCCGCAAACCGCCGACAGCGCCTCGCGCACGGCCCAGGCGTGATCGCGGGCGGGGCGCTCGGCTCCCAGCCTGTCCGCCGCTCCGCCCAGCACCGGACCGGCGGGGACGGCCGGCCCCTCGAGCAGCTTCGCCCGCTCGGCGGGTTGTAGCGCCGCGAGCGCGGGCGCAAGCAGCTGCCGAATCAGCCCATAGGGAAACTCGCGCTCGAGCTCGACTCCGCGGGCGTCCAGCACCCGCACCCCTTGCTGGGCGGCCCAGCGCGCGCCGACGCCGATGAGCTCGGTCTTGCCCACCCCCGCCGGCCCCTCCACGATCACGAGCGCGGCCGGCTCCGCCGCGCCGCGGAGCGCGGCCCGGTCGCCGTCGCGCTCGAGCAGCCCGACCGGCGAGACGGAGGCAGGCGTGCTCGCGCTCACGTCCCTATTTTGAGGGGGTTGGGCCGGAAAGTCAGGGGGGCGCCCACGTCGCGAAGTGCCCGCGGGCGAGCGACCGTTGCGTCATGGACCAGTTCGACTATGTGATCGTGGGCGCCGGTGCGGCCGGCTGCGTGCTCGCGGCCCGGCTGTCGGAGGACCCGCGCGTGCGGGTCGGACTGCTGGAGGCGGGTCCGCCCGACCGTAAGCGCGAGATCGCCATCCCGGCGGCGTTCGCGAAGCTATTTCGCAGCGAGGTCGACTGGGGCTTCTCGACGGCGGCGGAGGATGGACTCGACGGCCGCGAGGTGTTCTTCCCGCGCGGGCGCACCCTCGGCGGCTCGACCTCGATCAACGCGCAGATGTACGTGCGCGGCCCCCGCGACGACTTCGACGCCTGGGGTCCCGGCTGGAGCTACGAGGACCTGCTGCCCTACTTCCGCCGCGCCGAGGACAACGCCCGCGGCTCCGACGGCTTCCACGGGGTCGGCGGGCCGCTGCGGGTGGAGGACCAGCGCGACCCAAACCCGCTCACACTTGCGTTCTGCGAGGCCGCCGTGCAGGCGGGGATCCCGGCCAACCCGGACGTGAACGGGGCGAAGCAGGACGGCGTCGGGCTGGTGCAGGTCACCCAGCACCGCGGCCGGCGTTTCAGCGCGGCCGACGCCTACCTGCGCCCCGCCCGGCGCAGGCGCAACCTGTCCGTCCTGACCGGCGCGCATGCGCTCGAGCTCGTGCTCGACGGGCGCCGCGCTCGGGGCGTCGCCTTCCGGCGACCGGACGGGTCGCGCGTCGTCGCCCGCGCCCGGCGCGAGGTGCTGCTGTGCGCCGGGGCGATCGGGTCGCCGCAGCTGCTCATGCTGTCCGGAATCGGCCCCGCCGAGCACCTGCGCGCCCACGGGCTCGACGTCGTCCGCAACCTCCCCGGGGTGGGGCAGAACCTCGTCGACCACCCGATCGTAGGCCTCTTCGTCGCCACCGACCGCCCGGTGTCCCTGTTCGCGGCCGAGCGGCCGCGCCAGCTGGTCGCCTGGCTGTGCCGCCGCCGCGGGCTGCTCAGCTCCAACGTCGGCGAGGCGGCGGCCTTCGTGCGGACCCGCCCCGGCCTGACCGCACCCGACCTCGAGCTCGTCTTCTGCCCGGTGCTGTTCGTCGAGGAGGGGCTCGCGCCACCGCCGCGCCACGGGTTCACCGTCGCCGCGGCCGCCGTCGACCCCGCCAGCCGGGGCCAGGTCGCCCTGCGCTCCTCTGACCCGCTCACTGCCCCCGCGATCCGGCCGGGCTACCTCTCGGACCCGGACGCCGCCGACCTCGCCGTACTCGTGCACGGCCTGCGGCTCGCGCGCCGCATCGTGCGTGCGCCCGCGCTCGAGTGCTGGGCCGGCGCCGAGCTCGGCCCGGGCCCGGAGGCCCGCCGCGACGACGAGCTGAGCGCTTGGATCCGCGCCAAGGCCCAGAGCTTCTACCACCCGGTTGGAACCTGCGCGCTGGGCGAGCACGAGCTCGCCGTCGTCGACCGCCGGCTGCGCGTCCACGGCGTCGACGCGCTGCGAATCGTCGACGCCTCCGTGATGCCGCGCATCGTGCGCGGCCACACCCAGGCCGCCACCATCGCCATCGCCGAGCGTGGCGCCGAGCTGATCCGAAGCGGCCCCGCGCCACCCTCCGCCGACAGCGCAGCCCCCGCCGCCGAGCCCCAGACCAGCAGCCGGCATCCCACTGACTCCCAGCCGCGCGCCGACATCCGCGTGCTCGACGAGGCGCGCCGCGAGGCATGACCCTCCGCAGATCGACCCGCCGCACGTTCGTCCGTGAGGCGCTGACCGTGGTCGGTGGGCTCACTGCGCTCCCGGAGCTGCTCGACCGCGCCGGCCTGACCGAAGCGGCACTCGCGGCGGACGGCGACCTGGTCGAGGACACGCTGAGCGGGCTCGTCGCGTTCGTGGTGCCTGGCCCGGACCGCCATTCGGTCGCTCAGGGGGAGAGCAGCCCGGAGCCGGGCGGTATTGACGCCGGTGCGGTGCCGGCGTTGATACTTGGTCTCGACTCGATCCAGGAGTTCCAGCCCACGCTCGCCGCCGGGGTCGCGGCGCTCCTCAACGGCGTCGCGGAGAGGGTCGATCCGGGCTCGGCCAGCGGACCGTTCCGGTCCGCGTTCGCCAACCTATCGTTCGGCAAGAAGGCGGCGGTGTTCTCGGTGCTCGAGTCGGACCCGTCGTTCGCTCCGTTCCGGTCGCTCGTCGGGGTGCTGGCCGCGCTCGTCGCGTTCCTCGCGTACTCCGAGGTCGGGATGTTCGATCCCGCGACGCGAACGATCGCGGGGGAGCCGGTCGGGTGGAGGATCTCCAGCTACGACGGCGTCGCCGACGGCCGCGACGAGTTCCGCGGGTACTTCGAGCACAGGAGGAAGGCCGATGCGTGACGCGATCGTGGTGGGCGCCGGCGGAGGCGGCGCCGTCGCGGCCAAGGAGCTCGCCGCGCGCGGACTCGACGTCCTGCTGCTGGAGGCGGGGCCGCGGTTTGCTCGCACGGAGGTCGACTGGACGCACTTCGAGATCGACCAGACGAGCGCAGTCAGTGGCGCGCTCCGCTTCGGTCCGGCCGACCGTACCCGGTCCCCGTGGGCGCGCGAGCTCCCGCAGAACAGCTTCCTGTGGCAGGCCGCCGGCGTCGGCGGCACGACCCAGCACTACTACGCCAACTCGCCGCGGGCGTTTCCCGGTGCCTTCGCGGACTATCGGGGGGCCGACGCGGCAGCCTACGACCGCGCGCACGAGTTCCCGTTCGCGTATTCGGAGCTCGTCCCGTACTACATGTGGGTCGAGGAGACACTGCCCGTCCAGACCTCGGCGATGGGTACCAAGGAGGAAGTCTTCCTCAACGCCGCGCGGGCGGTCGGACTCCCCCTCCAGCGGTGCAAGACGACGGCAAAGGACTCGTTCCGGCCGCAGGAGAACGCGATCCTCCAGCCGCGGGGCACGGCGGGCAAGACGGAGGATGTCGGACGGCTGCGGTTCCCCCGCGCGCAGGGATGCACGTTCTGCGGCCACTGCATCCAGGGCTGCATCGAGCCGCTCGGCGCGCCCCGCAACCTCAAGGCCAAGCGCTCGACCGACAACAGCTACGTGCCCATGGCGCTGACCGCAGGCCGGTGGGCCCGCGGCGGGAGGCCGATCACACTGGTCGCGAACGCGTTCGCCGTGCGGGTCGAGACCGAGCGGGTCGGCCCCCAGGTTCGTGCGCGCGGCATCACGTGGAGGGCGACGCAGACCGGCGAAGTAGTGACCGAGGACGCGCGCGTCGTGGTGCTTGCGGGCGGCGCCGTCGAAACGCCGAGGCTGTGGCTCAACAGCGGCCTGCCGGACCCCAACGGATGGGTCGGACGCGGCCTGACCGACCACTACCCGGACCTAGTCGTCGGCCTGATGCCGTTCGAGACCGGAGCCAGCAAGGGACCCGGCTCCGGCGCCCGAGCCGACTTCCCCGGCCGCGGCTGTCTGTACGTCGGTGGGGCCCCACCCGCGACCATAGCCTTCGTCGCCGCGCTCAGCGACTCCGGGATCACCGGCTTCTACGACAACGGCGCGCCGGTCGGGCACGCCGGCGCCGATGCCGTCGGGCGCGCGGTCGGCACCGCGCTCAAGTCGTTCCTCGCGAACGTCGACCACCTGCTCACCGTCGTCGTGGTCCCCGACGACGACGTCGAGCGCAGGAACAGCGTGAGCCTCTCGACGGCGTTCCCGCCCGACGAGCACGGTCCCGTGCCCCGGGTCGAGGTCCAGCATCGCAGCCGCTCCGCGCGGAGCGTCCGCAACCGCGAGCTCCTGGCCGCCAAGGCCGTCGAGATCGTCCGCGCGGCGGGCGCGCACACCGTCGTCCGCCTCAACCTGCCGCCGACCATGTTCCACGTCCAGTCGACAATGCGGATGGGCGCCCGCGCGGACGACTCTGTGCTCGACGCGGCCGGCGAGGCGCGCTGGGTCAAGCGACTGTTCGTCGCCGACAACTCCGCCCTGCCGAACGCGGCCGCCGGCGTCAACCCGACGCTGACCACCCAGGCACTCGCGACGCGTACGGCGGAGCAGATCGCCACGCGCTACTTCGACGACGAGCCATGGGTGCACTCCGGGTCCCCGGTCTCGTCCGTCGCCCCGGCGGTCACCCGGGCGGTCGTCGAACTCGGGCTCTAGCGGGCTCGAACACGCCGCCGCTACCGCCCAGCAGACTTCCGAAGCGACGCCGACGCTTATCCCGACGGTGCGGTCAGCGCCGACCGAACCGCCCGGCGCTCGAGCTCGGCCAGCCCGTGACCGGTGCCGATCACCATCAGCTCATCGCCCGCCTCCACCCGAGCCCCGGGCTCCGGGAACTCAACTCCCGGGAGCGCGAGGACGCGCGCCTGACAGTCCCGCTCGAGCGTCGCGACATCGGTGGCCTCCTCGGCGACGAGGCGGACGATCTGCAGGACCTGTCGCCCGATCGGCAGCACCGCGGTCGCCCGGCGACCGAGGATTGCGCCGACGAAAGCCGGCGCGGCCAGGGACGAGACGCCGCGCGACAGGTGGATGCCGGCCGCGCGCTCGACGCGCGCGGCCAGGTCGTGGTCGAAGAGCCGCAACACCACGCGCAGGTCGGGAGCCCGCTCGCGCGCCAGCAGCGCGCACTGGAGGTTCGCGACCTCGTCGCCGGTCATCACCATCAGCGCCCGCGCCGATTCGAGCCGCAGGAGAGCGAGCGTGTCCTCCGACCCGAGGTCGCCCAGGACGACGGGGATCCGGGCCCGGCGCACCAGGGCCATGTCGACGCCCTCGTCGTCGCGATCCACGATCACGCAGGGCACGTCGGCGTCGACCAGCGCCTGCACGGCTAGCCCGCCGGTGCGCCCGGCGCCGCACACGATCACGTGGTCGCGCTTGGGGACCGGGTACTGGCCCAGGGCGCGCGTGATGCGGGCGCCCACGACCGCGTCGGTCACGAGCGCGAACACCAGCGCGAGGATCAGCCCGCCGAGGAGCATCAGCAGCACGTTGAGCAGCTGCGCCAGCGCCGAGGCCTCGAGCGTCGTGATGTCGCCGTAGCCCGTGGTGGTGACGGTCGTCACAACGAAGTAGAGCGAGTCGAGCAGGTCAATCCCGAGCAGCTCGTCGAAGGTCAGCGCGCCGGCCATCGCCACGAGAAGGAACAGCAACCCCACGACCACCAGGCGCCGGTCGATGATGCCCGCCACCGTGCGTACCACCAGCCACCAGGCCCGCGCGGCGCCGCCCACCATCTCCACCCACCCGGTCGAGCGCTGGGCGATGCGCAGGTCGAGGGCACCGTGTGGCTCCGGGGCCGCCTCCTCGGCCACGACGCCGCCCTTGTCCACCAGCCCCCAGACCCGGCCTCCGTTCGCGGGGAACAGCCTTGGCTCGGCGCCGCCCGTCGCGACGTCGGCGAGCGCCAGCCAGCAGTAGGGGTTCTCGCGATCCACGTCCTCCACGGCCATGCGGCGGTCGCCGACCCGCAGCCAGAAGTCGGCGCTGCCACGCAGCGCGGCCTCGACGAAGGTCGGCGCAGCGATCTCCTCCGCCGACAGCACCGTCACGTCGCCCGCGAGCCGGTGGACCATCCGTCCGAGGGCGGTATTGAACAGCCGCACCACCACCCGGGCGGCGGGCGAAAGCTCCTCCAGGGCGAGCGCAACGTGCAGGTTGGTCAGGTCCGAATTGGCCACCAGGCCGCAGGCGCGCGCCTCGGCGACCCGCGCCTCCTCCAGCACTCGGCTGCTTCGGGGGTCGCCGACCACGAGCGTCACGTCCGCCGCGTCCGCGGCGCGGGCGAAGTCGGTGTCTGCCCGCGCGGACACGGCCCGTACCGCCACCCCGAGCGAGATGAGCTCCTCGAGCACCCGCACCCCCACGCGGTCGTCGCCGACCACGACGACGTGCGCGCGTTGGTCGCCCATCGGCGCGGCGGCGGCGGGCGCGACTAGCTGCCGCGCCCCTCGAGCAGGCCGGCCGTCCTCAGGAACCGCTCGGCCACGACCGCGGGGTCCTGCCCGTCCACCTCGACGTCGCGGTTCATCTGGATCATGGCGCTGGTGGTGAGTCGGCCGTTGAGGTCGTTGATGATGCGCATGAACTTGCGTCCGCCGAGCTCCTCGAGCTTGTCTTCGTCGATCACCAGCGCAACGTGCTGGAAGCCGAACGTGCGCTCGTCGTCCTCCAGCACCTTGTAGCTGCCGCTCGCCAGCTGGCCGTCGGTCGTGAACACGTTGGCGGCGTCGATCTGGTTGCGGTCGAGCGCCCGGTACTGGTCGCCGATCGGAATCTCCCGGAACCTCACGTTGTCGAGCCCGTAGGCGTCACGCATGCCCGCCAGGCCCTGCCGGCGCGACTCGAACTCGGGCCGGGCCCCGAGGGTGAAGCCCGACAGCTCCCGGAGGTCGCCGATCGTCGCAAGCCCGCGCTTCTGGGCGAAGAACTGCGTGGTGGCGATCGCATCGACGTTCTCGAACGACGTCTGCTCGCTGATCGCCTGGCCGCGGCCCGCGTAGAAGTCCTTCGCCAGCTCGTAGGTCTCCTCCGGCGTGGCTCCGGCGTCGTCGCGGCCCGCCGCGACGGTCACGGCGACGCCGAGGTACTCGGGGTAGCCGTCGATCGTCCCGTTCTGGAGCTCCTTGTCGATGACCTCGGTGGGGCCGATGTTCCTGCGCAGGGTCACGTTGATGCCGTTGAACTCGAGCACCTGGCGGTACAGCTCGCCGACGATGACCGCCTCGGTGAAGTTCTTTGTGCCGAGCGTCAGCTCGCGCTCGTCCCCCTGCGGCTGGACCGATCCCTCCTTGTCCGTCTCGTCGTCCCCGCACGCGGCGACGAACAGCGTGAGCATCAGCAGGAGGGGCACCCAGCGCCGTCGTGACCGCAGCCCGCTCATCACCGCTCACCCCCGGGAACCCGGATGTCGATTCGCTCGGGCTCGCGCCGCCCCGCGCAGCCCCCGACAACCGTGATTTCGAGCAGGCCGTCCTCGAGGTCGGCGCTGATCGCGCTCCGCTCGGTTCCCTCCGGCAGGTTGATCGCCCGCCGGAAGGCGCCGTAGTGCCGCTCTCGCACGTAGAAGGTCGTCTCCTCCTCGTCGGGCGCGCCGGTCCGCTCACCGAGGATCGTGAGCGTGTCGTGATCGAGCGCGATGTGCATGTCCTCCTCAGGGATTCCGGCCAGCTCGCACCGGATCACCAGGTCGTCGCCACGGGCGAAGATGTCCATCCTCGGGATCCACGCGGTGGCGTGCGTGCGCTCCTCCTGAGGCGGGTCGATCCCGGCCCGCCAGAACTCGCGCATGCGGCCCATCTCCGCAACCGTGTCGAACAGGCCGTGGAAGCGCTGCTGCTTGGGACGATCGGCCATTGCGGCTCGCTCCTCTCTCTGGCGATCACTTGCCGCCGGCGACGCCGGGCCGTGGCCGCGGCGCCGCCGCATCGGGGATGGTCACCACGGGTCTCGGCTCCGGCGTGGGTATCGCCTCCTGGCGCAGCGCCTTGAAGAAGCTCACGCAGAGCCCGATCATGACCAGCGCGAACGGCGCCCCCGCGACGATCGCCGCCTGCTGCAGCGTCTCCAGCCCGCCGGCCACGAGCAGCGTGATCGCCACCGCGCCCATCGCGGTTCCCCAGAACGCGACGATGGCGCGTGGCGGCTCCAGGATTCCTCGGCAGGTCAGCATCCCCATTACGATCGACGCCGCGTCGGCGCCGCTGACGAAGAACACCGAGACCAGCACGATCACGACGATCGACGTGAGAGTGGCCAGCGGGAACTCCTCGAGCATGGTGAAGAGCGCGACTTCGGGCGCGGCCACGGCGTCGGTGAGGTTCGCCTGGCCGGTGAGCTGCAGGTCGATCGCGGCGCCGCCCATGATCGCGAACCAGATGAAGCTGACGCCGGAGGGAACCAGCAGCACGCCGACCACGAACTCGCGGATCGTCCGGCC
>Ga0081538_10003356_pt1 | contig 15155 bp, 21 predicted proteins | sample TabmetS5T2R1_FD_71022 | JGI IMG/M metagenome (GOLD analysis project Ga0081538, IMG submission 71022) | Tabebuia heterophylla rhizosphere microbial communities from the University of Puerto Rico - S5T2R1 | ecosystem: Host-associated > Plants > Roots > Rhizosphere ... | reverse complement strand
ACCGGCTGGCAGATCCAGCCCGCCTGACGGCGGTGGCCACCCTGGAGCAGCTGCCCGCTCCTGCGACCTCAACCCACAGAACAGCTACAACTTGTCGAAGAACACCGGCCACCTAGGAACTGTGTCGGCAGGAGTCTAGGCGCAGGTATGGCGCGATGACAGCACCGTGGCTGCTCCGGGTGCGTCAGGCGCCTTCACGTGTGGTTGGTCGGAGCCACAATGAAGTCCGGGTTGGCTGCATTGTCTGGTCGACCACCGTCAGCAGCTCGGCCGAGAGCGCGTCCAGGTCGAGTTCGTCACGCAAGCGGACGCTAAATGCCTCGACCGTCCTGGCCGCATCGTACTTGCGCCGGTTGAAACGCCGGTCGACCACAGCCTGGATGCGGCGGCGGGCCGGCTGGAACAGGGCCGCCACAGCCAGGGTGGCGCCGGCCACCGCCCAGCTCGGCGGCTCAGCGCCGATTCCGCCGAACAGCTGGCCAAGGACCAGGACCACGAGGGCATAGACGCCGGCGAGGAGCACGGTGAGCAGCCCGTAGACCAGGGTGCGGTTGATCAGCCGGTCGATGTCGTACAGCCGGTGACGCAGGATCGCGATGCCCACGGCAATCGGCAGGGCAAGGACCAGGACGAACGCCGCATTGCCGAGGCTCGGCACAACGAAGCCGATCAGCGGGATCAGCAGCACTAGAGCGCCAGCGTAAGTGAACCACTTGAGCTGCTGGCGTTCGACACCGCGGGAGCGCCGGAAGCGCACGACCAGCGAGACGATCGCCGCAGCCAGCAAGCACAGCAGCAGGCCGTTCAGGATCGTGCTGAGCGGGGACGCCTCGAAATCGACGCCGGCAACCCCGATCGGGTTGGCGATGCTCAGCTCGTCTGTCAGATACAGCGACGGGCGGAGCATACCTAGTACCGTCAACGCCGCAGTGAGGCCGACTGCCAGCCAAGTCACCGGGCGCCAGCGGGGCGACAACGAGCGGCCGGTCGGGAACAACAGCAGCGGGAAGACCAAGACAAGGACGACGAGCGGGCCCCAGATCCAGTTGAACACCCAGGCCGCGACCACTGGGGCGGGCAGCGACCCTGGATGGGCGTAGGCGTACTTTGCGTAGTTCTCGGCCAGCGCCGCGGCCATCGTCAGCAGTCCGACGGCCGTGAAGATCCAGCCGATGACGTTGCCGGGGCGGCGGGCCAAGATCAGGCAGCCAACGACCAGGCAGGCCGTGAATGCCATCCACAGGAGGGCCTCGTCAGGGTGCGGACCGAAGCTCCCCTCGGCCACACGCAGGGCGATCGTGGCCGCGTTGCCGAGGCAGCCGAACGCCAGCAGCGCCCAGGCCACCCAGGTCGAACGGTCGCGCCTGATTGCGTCTCGCCCCTTCACGGTTCCAACCCGCGCTCCATACGTTGGGCAAGGTTCTACAGCACCACCGTTCCGAGATCGTTACGAATCACGCAACGGCGTCAGAGTCCTCGGTACCTCCGTGATGGGCACTCACTCTTATGGTCTTCCCCCAGTTTTGTGGAGTCGTGTTGTTGGATTCCGTGCTGCCCAACGAGAGGAGCAGCATGGGACGACGCGGGTATCCACCGGAGTTCCGCCGCAAGGTCTTGGACCTGGTCGAGGCCGGACGGCCGATCGCCGAGGTCGCCCAGGCGCTTGGCATCAGCGACCAGTCGATCTACACCTGGCGCCGCCAAGACCGCATCGACCGCGGCCTGGAACCTGGCCTGACCAGCACCGAGAAGGGCGAGCTGGTCGCGGCCAAGCGGCGGATCGCCGAGCTGGAGACCGAGCTGCGGGCGATGCGCCGGGCGATGGAGCTGGTCCGAGAGGTGGTGCCCCCAAAAGGCGGTTCCAGGCGGTCGCGGTGATGGCCGCCGAGCACATTCCAGTGGAGGTCGCCTGCCGGGTCCTGGACGTGTCGACCTCGGGCTACGACGCCTGGCGGGTCCGCCCGCCTTCCGCCCGGGCGATCCGCCACGCTGGCTGACCGACCTGATCGTCCAGGTGCACCAGGACTCCCGCGGCACCTATGGTGCGCTTCGCGTCCATGCCGAGCTGCGGCTGGGGCACGGGATCATGGTCGGCCACAACGCCATCGCGCTGCTGATGCGCCGCGCCGGCCTGGCTGGCGCCACCGGCCGGCCCACGTGGCGCCATGCCAAGCCCGACCAGATCGCCGCCGACCTGGTCGACCGCCAGTTCTCCCGCAGCGGCCCGAACCAGCTATGGGTGACCGACATCACCGAACATCCCACCCGCGAGGGCAAGCTCTACTGCGCGGTGGTCCTGGACAGCTTCTCCCGCCGGGTGGTCGGCTGGTCGATCGACGCCACCCCGACCGCGGCGCTGGTCACCAACGCCCTGGGCATGGCCATCCAGACCCGCACCCCACCAGGCGGGACAGTTATTCACTCGGACCAGGGGGTGCAGTTCGCTTCCTGGGCGTTCACCCAGCGCGCCAAGGACGCCGGCCTGGTCCCCTCGATGGGGTCGGTCGGGGACTGCTACGACAACGCCATGATCGAGGCGTTCTGGTCTCGCATGCAGGTCGAACTACTGGACCGGCACCGCTGGAAGACCCGAGTGGAGCTGGCCAACGCGATCTTCGACTACCTGGAGATCTGCCACAACCGACAACGCCGCCACAGCAGCCTCGGCATGCTGACCCCGATAGCGTTCGAGAACACCTCCACCGTGGCATGAGAATCCAACCACCCGGCTCCACGAAACCAGGGCCACAGCAGGCGGCACAACGCCGCGGCGTCCAACAACTCGACACGACGGAGGTCAAGTGTCCCTTGCATACGGGCAGTCTCCCGCAACCCCACCCACATCGTGGGACCTTCGAGCAACTTGCTCAGCAGCCTCCTAGCAGGTCATCGAGGGGCTCGATTCGCTTTCACACGACCGAGGCCACGGGACTGACCTGGTCAGATATCGGTGCGCTGCAATCCTTGGGCCGATGGGCGAAGCCACAGCGACGACCGGGTCGGCTGCACAGTCTGGTCAACCACGGCCAGCAGTTCAGTTGACGCGCATCGAGGTCGAGCTCGCCGCGGAGCCGGACGCTGAACGCCTCGACGGTCCTGGCAGCGTCGTATTTTCGCCGATTGAAGCGCCGGTCAACGGCTGCCTGGGATACGGCGCCGGGCTGGTTAGAACAGGGCCGCCACGGCCAGGGTGGCGCCGGCGACCGCCCAGCTCGGCGGCTCGGTGCCGATCCCGCCAAACAGCTGGCCGAGGACCAGGACCACGGCGGCATAGACGCCGCCGAGCAGGGCAGTGAGCAGCCCATAGACCAGCGTGCGGTTGATCAGCCGATCGATGTCGTACAGGCGGTAGCGCAGGATCGCGATGCCGGCGGCGAGGGGGATCGCGGGAAACAGTGCCAGCAATGCCAGCCGGCTCACCAGCTCACCTAGGCTGATGATCACGAGGGTGATCGCGGCAGCGAACAGAAGCCACTTGAGCTGCTGCCGCTCGATCCCACGGGCCCGGCGGAACCGAACCGCGAGCGCGCCCAAGCAGGCCAGCCCGCATAGCACCATGAACGGGAAGGCCGCGTTCAGGACCATGGTTTGGCCTGCTGTAAGCAGCCCTTCCGGCTCAACCTCACCTACACCTCGCAGCGGCCACAGCAGGGTCGCGTAGAGTCCGCAGGTCAGCACGATCGAGAGCCCGACAGCCAGGCCACCGGCCGCCAGCGGCGCGACGGCAGCTGGCCGTCGGGGAACAGCAAGAGCACGAAGGTGAACAGCAGCCCAACACTGGGCGCCCAGGCCCGTAGCGCAACCCAGTGCGCCAGCGGCCCGCCCGGCACCGTGCCGGGTGCGGTGCGCAGGGCGTAAGCGCTGTACCCCTCCACGGCGATGAGCAGGCCCTGTTAAGACGCCGACCGCGCAGAACAGCCATCCAATCGGGTTGCGGGGTCGGTGGGTCGCGATCAGGGCACCAACCACCGGGAAGGAGACCGCCCCGATGGCGTTGGGGCCTAGACAGCCTGTTGCGGAAGCGGCTATGGAGGACATTTCGCTCAGGCACCGGTCCTCGAAATGGGTTGGTTGATCGGCTGGGTGCGGCTGGGGAAGGAGCGAGCATGCGGATCTGGGTCATCGGCTCGGACCCGGTCGCCAGAGCGCTTGGGCGCAGCTGGACCCAGGCCGGCCACCAGGTGCTGTTCACTTTCAGCTTCGACGGCACCGACCTGGACGTGGTGGCGGCCGAGACCGGTGGGCGGGTCGGGAGCCCGGCCGAGGGGGCCGGCGCCGAGGTGGTGCTGTTGGCCGCGCCCTGGGCCGCGGTGGGCAAGGCGCTCAGTACGGTGGGGTCGTTGGCGGGCAAGGTGGTGCTGGACGCGACCAACCCGCACGAGCCGATGGTGGGGGCCTCGGGGGCCGAGGAGGTGGCCCTGGGGGCGCCGGGGGCGCGGGTGGTCAAGGCGTTCAATACCGTGGCCGCGCCGGTGGTCGCCCAGGCAGCGGCTGCGCCGGGACGGCTGAGCCTGCTGTACTGCGGCGACCAGGCCGCGGCCAAGCAGCTGGCTGCCGGGTTGATCGCCGATGCTGGCTTTGTGCCGGTGGATGCCGGACGGCTGGAGGCCGCGCGGGATGTTGAGGCGCTGGGCCGGCTGCTGGCCGACCTGGCCTATGGGCGGGGACCCGGGCCGGTCGGCTACCAGTTGCTCACCCCGTCGGAGCTGTCGATGGCCGGTGGGTGAGCCTGGCCGCCAACGACCACCTCACCTCGATCAATCAGAGCGAGGGACCGGCCGGCCCGCTGATGTGGGTCACCGGCAGCTTGGTGGCACGCCGGACACGGTGCGGCAGATCCATCGCCATCCAGCGGGACAGGCGCCGCGGGAGCGTGGAGACGATGACCTCGTCGACCTCCTCCCGGCTGGCGAGCTTGCGGATCGCCTCGATGGGGTTGGGGTCGACGACCTCGCCGTCGGCCTCTGCGCCGGCCTCCTGGAGCCGGGCCAGTTCCTGCTTCAGGCGCCCTTCCGCCAGGGCCCTGGCGATCTTGTAGGCGCCTGGGACCACGCCGCCGTCCAGCGCGCCGCTGGCCCACGGATCGGAGCCCTCGGTCTGGGTCACGGGGGCCACGAGGTAGAAGCGGCACGGTCCAGCGTTCATGTATTCGGTGAGCTTGGCTGTGAGCTGTTCGCCGCCGAGGGTCTGGTTGGCCACGATAAGGTACCGACGCATGACCTCACCCCTTTGGGGCTTGTTTGCCTGCCAAGACTTTAGCCGGCCGCGGTGCCCGGTCAAAGAGCGGGGAGCCGCAGCGGACCGGTCGTCCCCGTTTGTTGAGTGTCTGCCTTGCCCGGTCGATAGACCTCAGTCGACCGGTCTGCCATGACGCCGGCAGCAAGCTGCCTGAACCGCCCGGGTTCAGACTCTGCTGGCGAATTCAGGTTGCTGGTAGAGGTTGGGCCAGCCGGGCGAGGCGGGAGGTCCAGCTTCCGGTCGTTGCGACCCCGGTGAGCCAGGCGTCGACGCGGATGAGGTTGATGGCCAGCGCGGTCAGCACGTGCTGGAGGTGGGTCTTGGCCAGCCCTCGGTAACGGGCCTGGTGGAGGTCGCTGAGCCGGGAGGCTTGGGCGAGCAGGCTCTCGACGCCGCAGCGCAGGCCATAGCGTCGGCGCCAGTCGTCGATGGCCTGCTCGGCCCGGATCCGCTGCTGGGCCTCCTGCTGGCGGCGGGGTAGGAAGGTCACGTGCCGGGCGTTGTCCTGGGAGCGGGTGCAGCGGGCCCGGTCGGGGCAGGGGCGGCAGTCCGGCTGCCGGAAGGCGGCCCAGATGATCGGCAGGCCGTCGCGGCTGCGGGCGGGCTGCCAGTTGCGGCTGGTCTTGCCGTTGGGGCAGACCACCTGGTGGGCGTCGTAGTCGATCCTGAAGCGGGTCAGGTCGAACGCGTCCTCGTCGCCGGCCTGCCAACTGGTGTCGGGCGGCAGCGGGCCGGTCAGCTGGACGCCATGGTCGTCGGCCGCGGCTATGATCTGCCCGACACTGACGTAGCCTGCGTCGACCAGGTGGACCTCGGGCAGCAGGTCGCGGGCGGCGAAGTCACGGTGGCGCCTTGGACGGTGTCCAGGTCGGCGGTGGCGGCGTCGGTGGTGGTCACATGGGTTACCAGGTGGGGCCGGTCGGGCTCACACGTCTCGGTGAAGTGCGCCTTATAGCCACGCCAGGTGCGGCCGCGTTTGACGCCGGGCCGGGCGTCGAGGTCGTAGGGGTTGAGGATCATCCGGCTGCCGGGTGGCAGACCGCTGTGCTTGTCGCGCCAGCGAACCTGGCCGTCGTCAAGGTGGAACTGCTGGATCCAGGTCGCCCGCAACACCTGCACCGCCTCCACGCCGGCCAGCCCTGCCGGCGCGTCCGGGGCGTAGACCGCCGCCAGCAGCAACAAGCCGTCCCGACCAACCTCAACGGCCCGCTCAGCGCGGGCGTGCTCGACCTTGGGCAGCCGCCAGTCATCGCCGCGCTGGCCGTAGCGTCGGGTCCACTCGGGCGGGATCTGCCCGCCCAGCCAGCTCGGCGCTACGATCGCCAGGGCCTCCAATGCGGCGCGGAGGGTCTCGATGACCTGTTCCAGCCGGTGCAGGTCACGGACCGCCATACGGACGTGGGTAGTGTCGGTGCGCTGGCGTCCGCCCCCTTGCAGCAGGCCACGCTCGCGCAGCCGATCAAGCATGAGCGTCAGCAGCCGCTCAGCCTGGCCATCGGCGAGCAGCCGGGCGCGGAACTCGGTGAGCACCGAGGCATCGAAGCCAGGGTCACAAAGGTCGAGGCCCAGCGCGTGCTTCCAGTCCAGCCGTGCTCGTACCGCGTCGGCGGCCTGCCGGTCGGTGAGGCCCTGGACGAACTGCAGTACCAGCACCAGCGCCAGCGCGCCGGCGACCACGCCGGCCGCCCCCGTGCCGCGAACAACTCAGAGAACTGCTCATCAGTGAACAGCGGGCCAAGCGCATCACGCACGCGCATCACCAGGCATCCCTTGGGGAACGCCGCCCTGGTAACCCGCAACGTCCCAGCGGGGATCTCCGTAAACCCATTCGGACGCAACGACATCGCTGACCTCCGGGCACCATGCCCATGCGTCCATCGACACCCTGAAGGACCAGACGATGTCACACCGACCACAAGGGACGATTCGCAGCAGAGTCTGAAGCCGGGGCGGTTCACGAAGGAGCTCCGAGATGAGTCTGAGCAGACCCAAGCCCTCGGCGCCATTGCGACGACGATGGCTCAGGCGGGTGAGGGTACAGAGGCTGTGGCAACTATGGAATCCATCGTGATTCACGGGGCCTAAGGCTTTGGAGAACGTTGCGGACGCACTATGTGCGGCAGGCAATATAGCAAGCCTAAAGTGCCTACTACCACTGTGCGCCGAAAACGCTGAACTCGCACTCTTGATAGTTCGATACCTCACTCGTTTATACCCTGACCAGGCACTGCCTTTGGCACGTCACATTGCCAGGCTGCGACTCGAATGAGCTTGGTCTTGAGCGACTTCAGGTGATTGGTGAGATCATCGATCTGAGCCTTCCCTCTTACGCTTGGAGGGTTGGCGTGTGTGTAGACTCAAGTCAACCCTGGCGGTGATCTCGGGCGAAGTGTTTGGGTATGGAAAAGCCTGATTCCTGGTCAGCAGGCGCAGTGGCTCTTGGCTCAACTATTGGTCAAATGGGACTATATTGCTCGACGATGCGCGCCGCGAGTTCCAGAGCTCGTTTAGCTTGGTGGAAAGTTACACTGGCTCCAGCATGGACCGCAGAGTTACGTACCCTTCCGAGATCCTTGCTGAGAGTGGGTAGGCCAGCTGGATACCCAGCCATTGGCAGACCTGCAGCTTAAATTGACTGCTTAACTGAAGGTGTTCTGTTTCGGCGGAGGCCAAGTGGTCGGTAGCCACCAGGCCGACCAGCGCCGGCCCGGGCGTCGATCGGAGGCCCCGAGCGATCGCCTGGGGGCGTGGGTCATGCCGGCCGCACCCTCGCCTGGAAGGTGCGGCTCCCCGCGAGGTCGCGCAGCTCGACGCGGGCCACCTCGCCGAGGCCCACCGGGATGGTGCGCCCCCACCCGCTCTGGTAGGCCTGCACGCTGAAGGTCCCGAGCGGCACCCGCCGCCCGCCGGTCAGAACCAGCTCGCAGGCGAATGGGCCGCCGCCCGCCGACGGCCGCATGCTCACGAACATCCACGAGGGCGAGCCCTGGTAGATGAACACGGTGCCGGCGTCGCCGAGGCGCCAGGCGCCGAAGGCCTCGCCGCCGGCCGCCGCGAGCGTGCGGCGGTACCGCTCGGCGACCTCGCGGTCGCCGCCGCCGGCGGCGAACACCCCGCTTCCGCCGACCGTGGCCGCCAGCAGCAGCGCGGCAGCGGCCAGGGCCAGCCGCCGCCAACGCCGCGGCCGGACCACCGCCGGCAGCCGCCCGAGCAGCCGCGACTCGAAGCCCGCCGGCGGCTCCCTGGCCGGCGCCAGCAGCAGCAGCGCGTCCGCCACCCCGGACAGCTCCTCCACCCGGCCCCGGCAGTCACCGCAGCGGGCGAGGTGGGCGAGCGCACGAGCCCGCTCGTCCCCGGTGACGATCCCGAGCGCCAGCTCGGGGGCGAGCCCGGCGACGGCGTCGCAGGTCATCGGGTCGCTCATCGTGCCACCCCCATGCTGGACCGCAGCCGTAGCATCGCCGTCCGGATCCTCGTCTTGGCCGTGCCCAGCGGCACGTCCTCCAGCCGGCTGATCTCCCTGGCCGTGTGCCCGTAGAACCCGGCGAGCACGATCGCGCGGCGCTGCTCCTCCGGCAGGTCCGCCAGCGCCCGGCGCAGCCGCTCGGTCTCGTCGACCTGGAAGTCGCGCTCGCCCGGGTCCACCTCCGGGCTGGCCAGCCCCAGCGCGAGGAACGCCTCGGGGGCGATCGGCTCGGCGCGCCGCAGTCGGGTGGCGTCGACCGCCAAGTTGCGGGCGATCGTCAGCAGCCAGGTCGGCACCGAGCCGCGCCTTGGGTCGTAGGCCGCAGCGTGGCGCCATGCCCGCAGGAACGCCTCCTGCGCCACGTCCTCGGCCATGCCCGGGTCCCGCGCGATCGCCAGCGCCAGGCCGTAGACGCGCGCCTGGAAGCGGCGGACGAACGCGGTCGCGGCGGCCCGGTCGCCCGACGCCAGACCCGCCAGCAGCGCGTCGTCGGAGACGGATGCAGACCACACCACGCAGGTACTACGGCACAGGTGCCCGAAGGGATTGCGCGAGTCTACCGGCAATCCCTCGCGGCCCCTGGCCCGTAGCAGCTATCGGCAGGCAACAACGCCGTCGACAGGAGGTCGAACTGCCATGAGACGACCCGGATCCCGCCTGCGCCTGCTGCTCCTGATCGGTGCCGTGGCGCTGCTCGCCGCGGCCTGCGAAGAAGGCGGCGGCCTCGGCGGCGACGGCGGCGGCGCCGCCGGCGGGGACGGCAGGACGATCGGGATCGCCACCCCGTCCGACAGAGCCGAGGTGACCCAGCCGTTCACCCTCAAGGTCACCTCCAGCGAGCCGCTCGGCGACCCGGAGACCGGCCGGCACCACGTGCATGTCTGGTTCGACGGGCGGGAGGCCGACTATAAGATCAACTACACCGACACCTTCCAGGTCGAGGGGCTGCCAGCCGGCGAGCACGTGATCACCGCCGCGCTGGCCAACGCCGACCACTCCCTCGCGGGCCCGAGGTCGGAGGTCACCGTGACCGTCGCCGGCGGGGACGGCGGCCAGACCGCCACTACGAGCGGCCAGGGTGGCGGCTATGGCGGTCCGTGAGCGGCGCACGAGCGCCCGGCCGCGCGGGCGCCGGATCGAGCGCTACGCGCGCCCGGCCCGGTGGCTCCACGCGGCGGTCTACCTGACCACCCTGGTGCTGCTCGGCACCGGCTGGTGGCTGCTGCTGGGCCGCGAGGGGCGGCCGACCGTGCTGGCGAGGCTGCTTGGCGTCCCCGACGCGGTCACCCACAAGAACCTCGGCTGGGCCCTGGCGGGCCTGGGCGCCGCGCTGCTGCTGGTCCGCCCCCGGGCGGTCGGCCGCTTCCTCGCGGTGTCGCTCCGCTTCGACCGCGGCGACCTCGGCTGGCTGCGCCGCTGGCCGCGCGCGGCCCTCTCCGGCCGGTTCCCCTACCACCACGGCCACTTCGACCCGGGGCAGCGCATCGCCAACCTGGTACTGACCGCCGGGCTGGTGGCCCTGGTGCTGAGCGGCCTGGGGCTGGCGCTGGTCCACGGCGGCCCGGCGTTCGTCTGGCTGGTGCGAGTGCACCGCCTGACCACCTACGTGGTCACCCCGGTGGTCGTGGGGCACGTCGTCCTCGCCTCCGGGGTCCTGCCCGGCTACCGCGGGGTGTGGCGCTCGATGCACACCCGCCGCGGCGTCGGCGAGCAGACCGCACGGCGGCTCTGGCCCGCCTGGACCCGCCGCAGGCTCGACGACGACCGCTCGCCATGACGTCATTCGACGAGGAGGGATGCGTGCGTTGCGCCTTCATGAGCGAGAGAGTGCCGAGGGGCTGGCCTATGAGCAGACTCCGAGCCCGGGATTGGTCAGGTGCTGGTCGCCGACCATGCGGCCAGCTTCACCGCGATCGAGCTGCAGTGGCCCTTCACCTGGGTGGACCGGCTGGGCCACGACCGTCGCCCGATCGTGCCGGGCCTGAACAACCGTGCCGTGGAGATGAACGCCTCCCGGGCGAGTAGAGATCTTGCGGGGAGGGAGGCGTGCTGATCCGCATCTGGGTCCAGGACACCACCCGCTCGCCGGGACGGCGGCGACCACGCGAAGCGACCACTGCGGTTCGACGGCTGGCTGGAGTTGCTCAGGGTGATCTCCGAGCTGGTCGCCGTGGCCACCAACACCAATGGCGAGGAGGAGCAGCCATGCGAACCCTAATCGTCACCCAGAACATCACCCTCGACGGCGTGATCGACGCGGCGGAGGGCTGGTTCGACCCGTCGGGCGAGGAGGTCGACCAGTCGGACATGATCGCGGCGGTCCGCGAGGCGATGGCGGCCAGCGACGCGCTGCTGGTCGGGCGCGTGACGTTCGAGCAGCTCCGCGGCTATTGGCCGCTGCAGGCCGACGACGTCACCGGCGTGCGCGACCACCTCAACCAGGTGGAGAAGTACGTCGTCTCTCAGACCCTTCAGGACCCCGCCTGGGAGCGGTCCACGGTGCTGCGCGGGCCCCTCCTGGATCGGGTGCGCGAGCTGAAGGCCCAGCCGGGCAAGGGCATATCGTCACGGGCAGCATGTCGCTGATGCCCGAGCTGATCGTGGGGGGCGTGGTCGACGAGTACCGGCTGTTCGTCTATCCGCTCGTCCTGGGGCGCGGCCGGCGGCTGTTCGCCGACGCCACCAACGTGCCGAGGCTGCAGCTCGCCGAGGCTCGGCCGTTCCGCTCCGGCATCATGCTGCTGCGCTACCGCACCGCCTGACCCGCCCCTGCGGGCCGGGCACGACCACAAAAGGGTAGAACGATGCGGATCGGGTTGACCGGCATCTTCGTCGACGACCAAGACCAGGCCGAGCGGTTCTACACCCAGGTGCTCGGCCTCCAGGTCAAGACCAACGCCCCCTACAGCGACACCGAGCGCTGGCTGACCGTGGTCTCCCCTGAGGAACCCGACGGGGTAGAGTTGGTGCTGCACCTGGCCGACGAGCCGGCCCGGGCGTTCCAGGCGGCCAGCCGCACGGTCGGGCGGCCGGTGCTGTCGCTGCGCACCGACGACTGTGCCGGGGAGGCCGAGCGGCTCAAGGGCAAGGGGGTGGTGTTCGTCACGGAACCCGCCAGGATGGCCTACGGCGGCAGCGACGCGGTCTTCGACGACACCTGCGGCAACCTCATCAACCTGCACCAGGACCGAGGCGCCACCGTCCTGCAGCCCACCCGCGCACCCGGACCGGGGATCGGTTCACGCTGGTGCCCCGCGGCCAGTAGCGCACGGAGCTGGCCGCAAGGAGCGCTACATCCAGGCGACTGCCACCAGACCGACAGGAGGAACGATGCCCGAATCCAGCGACACCCCCCAACCCGACAGCACTCCGACGCCCAGCCCGGAGATCCAACGTCTGGGCGCACTGGTGGGCCGGTGGCGGTCCGAGGGTCACATCGTGGGCGACGCTGCTGTCCCGATTACCGGCACCGACATCTACGAGTGGCTCCCTGGCGGCTTCTTCCTCGTCCACCACGTCGACGTCATGGTCGGGGAGCAGAAGGTCCAGGCAATCGAGATCATCGGCGAGTACGACCCGGCAACCCACTCCTACACAGGCCGCGCCTACGACAACCACGGCAACATCACGGTCATGGGTGCCAGGGTCGACGATCAGGGCGTGTGGACGTTCACCGGTGGCGGCGACGTCGCACCAGTCGCCCGGCCCTCCTCCGCCGACGCGACCGCAGCCGTGCGGTCGACGCTGACGGTGAGCGCCGACAACAGCAGCATGACGGCCAAGTGGGAGCGCAGCGACGACGGCTCCACATGGCAGTCGTGGATGGACATGACCTTCACCCGGATGCCGTAGCTGGAGGAGGTTGGGGGGAGGGCTCCAGCGCTCGGATATCCAGGTCGGCCTGACTGTCCGGCGGACGGCCACGGCCAGGACTGGTGGCCTCGCCCGAGGTCTCGAAGCAAGAGCGGGAGAGCGATGCTCGGAGCGTCTGGGAAAGGACAGCGGCGAGGTTGTCCCGGTCCCCGTTGGAGTTGAGGTGACGGTCCCCGTCTGACACCTCCGAGCGTGTTGCACAGAGGCTCGCCAGTCGGTCGTGTGATGATCGGAAGCTGGCAAGATCGGCGTGTCCTGGGCAGTGGGGTGCCATGGTGGCACCGGCCGGCATCCTGCTGGTCAGCTAGTGGATCTGGTGCGCCAGAGCTTGAGCAGGTTGTGGGCGCCGCACAGCAGCTTCCATTCGGCCGCACAGGCCGCCAGCCCGCGGCGCATGAACCGGCCGCCGCCTTGGACCGTCTTGACCTGCCCGAAGACTGGTTCGATGGTCCGGCTGCGCTGGGCGTAGTCGGCCTTGCCGTGGGCGCTGTCCAGCTTGGTCCGCATCACCGTGCGCAGGTGGTCGCTCTTGGATTCCGACGGCTTGCCGTCCTTGCGGGGCTTGCCGTGGCGGCCATGGCGCGCGGGTGGGATCAGCAGCTCCGGTGCGTCAGGGATCGCCGACACGTTGGCGATCGACCAATAGCCAGAGTCGGCCGCCAGCCGCTGGACCGGGTCACCGATGCCAGCACGACCCAGGGTGGTGCGGATGGCAGCAAGCATGGGGGCCAGCTGCTGGAGGTCGTTGGCCTGTTGGGTGAGCTCGGCGGCGACCACGACCTGCCCGAGAGTGGCGGCCGCCTGGGCGTTGTAGTCCTGCAGGGTCCGGCCGTTGCCGCGGACAAAGCGGCTGTCGCGGTCGGTGGTGTTGACGGTTGCTTTGGGGTTGGGGGCCTCATCGCCGCCGCCGTGGTCGGATGTGGGCCCGGGGTCGTTGGCCACGGGCCCGGGCGGCGGCGGCCAGCTCGGCGACCCGCTGTTGGTAGCGCCGCTGGCGGGTGGCGGCCTCGGCCTCCAGCAGGGCCTCGGCCCGATCCGCCTCGGCGGCCTGGGAGAGTAGCTCGGCGACCTGGGCCTCGAGGTGGGCGTGGGTGCGGTTGGCTGCGGCGGCGTTGGCCTCGATCTTGGTGCCGTCCAGGGCGACCAGCCCCACGCGCACCATGCCGGCCGCCGCGCACAGCTTCAGCGACTGGACCAGCAGCCCGGCCAGCGCCTGCTCGTGGCGGACCCGGAACCGCGCGATGGTCACATGATCGGGGGTGCTGTTGGCGCTCAGGACACGAAAGGCGATGTCCTCAAGGCAGCGCCGCTCGATCTGGCGGGAGGATCGGACACCAGTGCAGTAGGCATACAGCAGCATCCGCGGCTGATAGGCGGCCCGGCCGTGCCCATCGGCCCGATACGCGGCCAGGAACGGGCCCAGGTCGAGCTGGTCGACGACGTCGAGGACGAACCAGGCCAGGTGGTCGGCCGGCAGCCAGTCGCGCACATCCGGTGGGAACAGAAAGGCCTGGTCGCGGTCACAGGCAAGGAAGTTGTAGGCCATGGCCGATCCTATGCTATCGGCTTGCTCTGCTGCCTGCTATGGCGGCCTTCTCAGCAGCCGTTCCGCAACAGCCTGGTACGCGTCAACTTGTCTGGGGGTGAGTCGACAACCGTTCACCAGTGACGCGCTCGGGCTGCTCCCTGCAGTCGGCTCTGGGCAGACCGCTGGTGGCTCAGGCGACCGGCCCGTGGGCGGTGATTCCGCTCACCGCCCAGCCGCGGCCGGTCCGCTCGACCTGGTACGTCAGCGAGTTGGCGCCAAGACAGGCCACAAAGCCGTTGACGCCGACCTGGACCCGGTCGCCGCTCCCGCCCACTGGTCCGAGGGTGACGAGGATGCCGTCGTCGCGGACATGGGCGCAGCCGTGGGGCTCGATGACCGCGTCGCGGGAGGCGACGAAGCTCAGCGGGCCAACATCGGTGAGGGCGTGGGCGATGGCCCGCTGGACGGCGTGCGGGATCGGCCCACCTCCAGGCAGGCTGTGGCCCGAGGCGCCGGCACCGGCCTCCGTGTGGTCGAGCACGAAGATCTGTGGAAACCGGTGGTCCCCGAACGAGTGGTCACCGCTGGTCAGGTATTGGCGCAGGACCGCGGTATAGATCAGCGCTTGCCAGTCGGCCGGGCTTGGATCGTCGGGGTTGGACAGCGGCTGGTTGGGTTTGAGTGCTTGGACGCCGATGCTGGCGCAGGTCCCGAACCGCGTTTCGGTGCCGAGCGGCACGATCACCGAGCCCTGCTGTCGGGGCAGCGTCACCTGGAGGCGCGATCCCGCGACGGCGGTGTCGCAGGCGTTGGGGTAGTGGAACGCGAAACTGGCCGCTTGGCCTGGCCGCAGCACCACCAGGGATCCAGCCGGCCCTTCGGGCCTGGACGGGGCGGTCATGGGTTGGCCCTGGGCGCCGAGGAGCCGTACCTGGGGTCGAGGTCAGCTGCAGCGTGCCTTGTCCTGCTAGTCGCGCTGGTGCGGCTGTGGCAGCGCCGAGGGCGGCCCTAGGCAGGGGCCGCCCTCACGCTTTCCCCGGGAGCTATCGG
>Ga0081538_10003355_pt1 | contig 15161 bp, 14 predicted proteins | sample TabmetS5T2R1_FD_71022 | JGI IMG/M metagenome (GOLD analysis project Ga0081538, IMG submission 71022) | Tabebuia heterophylla rhizosphere microbial communities from the University of Puerto Rico - S5T2R1 | ecosystem: Host-associated > Plants > Roots > Rhizosphere ... | reverse complement strand
GACGTGCGGGTGAAGGCCGCCAGCCCCAGGGCGGCGCGGGTAAGCGGGCCGACGATCCCGTCGGCCACGAGCCCGCGCCGGCGCTGAAAGCGCCTCACGGCGCGCTCGGTCTGCGGGCCGAACACGCCGTCCGCCGGGATTCGAAGCCTCCGCTGGATGCTGCGCACGGCGTTCCCGCGGTCGCCGCGTTTCACCACCACCTCGTTGGTCGCCGCGCCGGCGGGAATGCGGTCGGCCGCCGCCCCGCCGGCCGCGCCCAGTGCCGCGAGGCCCACCAGCACCCCCGCGCACAGCGGGCGACGCACGGCATCGGCAATTGCTCGCACGTTGTCGTTCCCCTTTCCCGTGCCTACGAGGTGAGCTGACGGGCTCGCGCTGGAAAGTGCGCTACGCCGCTGCACGCGGCGATTCGCCCCTGCGGCCACCGGCGGCCGCCATTTGGTTCCCCCGCTCCCCGCCGTCGGGACGGCGGGGATTCGGCGATTCGACTCTGAGGCGCGGTATCAAAGCACATTCCGGCATCCCACGCGCGTTTGCTGTCCCCCTAGAGGGGGAAGGCTGGGCGGTATGGACCTGGGGCTCGGGGGACGGGTAGCGCTCGTGACCGGGGCCTCGGCCGGCATCGGGCTTGGGATCGCGAGCGCGCTCGTCGCGGAGGGCGCCCAGGTGGCGATCAGCTCGCGTAAGCGCGACCGCGTCGATCCCGCCGCCGAGTCGATCGGGGCCCGCCCGTACGTCCACGACTCCGCCGACCTCGACGCCGCCCCGGGTCTCGTCCGGAGCGTCGAGGCGGACCTCGGGCCCCTCGACGTGCTGGTCACGAACACCGGCGGGCCGCCCGGCGGCGCCGACCCGCTGGGCTTCGACCGCGACCAGTGGGAGGCCGCGTACCGCACCCTGGTCCTCGGACCGATGGCGCTGATCGAGGCCGCCCTGCCGGGCATGCGCGAGCGCCGCCACGGGCGCGTGCTCAACGTGGCCTCGAGCGCGGTGCGGGAGCCGATCCCGAACCTCATGCTGTCGAACGTGCATCGCGTCTCGATGCTCGCCGCCTTCAAGACGCTCGCCCGGCAGGTGGCCGACGACGGCGTGACCCTCAACAACCTGCTGCCCGGGCGGATCGCCACCGACCGCCTGGCCGAGCTGATGGGCTCACTCGAGCGCGCGCAGGAGCTCGCCGCGGAGGAGGTGCCCGCCGCGCGTCTGTGCACGGTGGAGGAGTTCGCGGCCGCGGCCGCCTTCCTGTGCTCCGAGCGGGCGAGCTACATCACCGGCGTGGCGCTGCTCGTGGACGGCGGCCTCACGCGCAGCATCTGAGGGCGGCGCGGCGGCCCGAACGGGCCGAGGTCACGCCCTCTCGGGCGTGACCTCGGCCGTGGGCGCTCGGGGGATCGGCTACGCCGCCAGCGCAGCCGCGGGGGTGGGCTCGAGCGCCAGGTCCAGGACCTCGTTCACGGTCATGACCGGGTGGAAGGTCATGGCTTCCCGCACCTCCTCGGGGACGTCGTCCAGATCGGCCCGGTTGCGCTCCGGCAGGATCACGTCGGTGAGCCCGGCCGCGTGAGCGGCGAGCACCTTCTGCTTGACCCCGCCGATCGGGAGCACCCGTCCCTGCAGCGTGACCTCTCCGGTCATGCCGACGGTGTGCTTGACCGGCCGCCCGCTCAGCAGGGAGGCGAGCGCGGTGGTCATCGTGATCCCGGCACTCGGACCGTCCTTGGGGATCGCTCCGGCCGGCACGTGGAGGTGGAACTCCTGGCCGTCGAAGTCGTCCTCGTCGATGCCGAGGAGCTCGGCATGGCCGCGCACGTAGGAGAGGGCGATCCGCGCCGACTCCTTCATGACGTCGCCGAGCTGGCCGGTCAGGACGAGGCCGTCCTTGCCCTTCATCGAGGTGGCCTCGATGAAGAGGACGTCCCCACCGGCGCCGGTCACGCTCAGGCCGGTCGACACGCCCGGCACCGCCGTGCGCTCGGCCGACTCCTGGAAGAAGCGCTGGCGGCCGAGGCCGTCGCGCACGGCGTCGATGTCGATCGTCACCGGCGCCTCGACGGCACCGGAGGCGAGCTTCGTCGCCGTCTTGCGCAGCAGCGTGCCGAGCTCGCGCTCCAGGTTGCGGACGCCCGCCTCGCGCGTGTACTCCGTGACGACGGCACGCAGCACGTCGTCGGCGATGGTCACCTCGTCCTCGCGCAGGCCGTTGCGCTCGCGCTGGCGCGGCCACAGGTAGCCGCGCGCGATCGCGACCTTCTCCTCGGTGGTGTACCCGTCGAAGCGCACGACCTCCATGCGGTCGAGCAGCGGTGCCGGGATCGTCTCGGCCATGTTCGCCGTGGCGATGAACACGACCTCCGAGAGGTCGAGCTCGACGTCCAGGTAGTGGTCGCGGAACGAGTGGTTCTGGGCCGGGTCGAGCACCTCGAGCAGCGCGGAGCTGGGGTCGCCGCGCCAGTCGGCGCCGACCTTATCGACCTCGTCGAGCATGATCACCGGGTTCATCGTTTCGGCATCGCGCAGGGCGCGGACCAGGCGGCCGGGCAGCGCGCCGATGTAGGTGCGCCGGTGGCCGCGGATCTCGGCCTCGTCCCGCACGCCGCCGAGCGACATGCGAACGAACTCGCGCCCGGTCGCCCGCGCGATCGACTCGCCGATCGACGTCTTGCCGGTTCCGGGCGGGCCGATCAGGGTCAGGATCGCGCCCGACCGCTTGTCGGCCGCGATGCCGCGCTCCTGACGCAGCTTGCGCACCGCGATGTACTCGACGATCCGGTCCTTCACGTCCTCCAGGCCGGCGTGGTCAGCGTCGAGCACCTCACGCGCGTGCACCGGATCGAGCCGCTCGTCCGAGCGCTTGCTCCACGGCACCGCGATCAGCCAGTCGAGGTAGCTGCGGATCATCGAGGACTCGCCGGACTGCTCGCCCATGCGCTCGAAGCGCCCGAGCTCGCGCTCGGCCTGCTCGCGCACGGCCTCCGGCATGCCGGCCTCCTCGATCTTCGTCCGGTACTCCTCGACGATCGAGCCGTCGTCCTCGCCCAGCTCCTTGCGGATCGAGTCCATCTGCTTGCGCAGGAAGTACTCGCGCTGCTGCTTCTCGGCGCCGGACTGCACGTCGTCGCGAATGCGGGCGCGCACCTGCAGCTCGGTCAGCCGCTCGCGCTGGAACGCGAGCGCCTTCTCGAGCCGCTCGGTTACGTCCAGCGTCTCCAGGATCTCGACCTTCTGCTCGTAGCTCAGGTCGGGCGAGTAGCCCGAGGTATCGGCCAGCGCGCCCGGCTCCGTGATCGAGCGCACGAAGGCCGCCACTCGGCCGTCGTCGCCGCGCAGCGAAAGGATCTCCTCCACCGTCGCGCGGTACTCGCGCTCGAGGTTGCGGGTCCGGCCGTCGACCGGCACGTCATCGGGATGGGCGGTGACCTCGACACGCAGGGCCCCACTCGAATCTGTCGTGGCCGCACCGATGAGCCCGCGGTGCTGGCCGTCCAGCGCCACCGCGCGGGCGCCGCCCGGCAGCCGCACCTGGTCCACCACCGCAGCGACCGTGCCGACGCTGGCGAACTGGTCGCCCTTCCGGGGGACGAGGATCACGCGCTCTTCGCCGGCCGCGTCGACCGCGAGCGTCACTTGCATGTTCGGGTAGACGACCGAATCGTCCACCGGTATCAGCAGTAGTGTCTCCATGGTCTGTTTTTCGTCTCCAGCGGCCGAGCCGTCGGCCCCGCCGTTCGGTCTCGGGGCCGGCACGTCGGCCTACCCCCGGAATCAGATACTTACGAACCGTAAGTTTAGCGGAAGGTCAGGCAGCCTGACCGAGCCCGCGGCGCGCGCGCAGGCATGTGCGGCCGCGCCCGCGCCTCAGGTGAGCAGCGTGGCCACTCCGGCGATCACGAACGCGCCGGCCCACATCTGATCCGAGTTGATCCAGGCGCGGCGCAGGAACGCCAGCCCGAGCCGCTCGTACACCAGGAGCGCGACCGCGCCCATCACGACCAGCATGGCCCCCACATGCACCGAGATGGCCACGAGCCCCTCGCCCATTGACATGGCAGCGACGGCCTGGTCGGGCGGGTCGCCCGCGTGGGCGCCGGCCGCGGCGACCCCGGTCCCGAGGAGGACGGGGACGACCATCAGGCCGGCGCCGTGGGCGCTCGACATCAGAAACGACCACCAGGCGAGCTCCCGTGGGGTCACCCGCATCTTGGTCCAGCGCGGGTGCAGGCGCGGCTTCGCGAAGCGGAAGATCCCGAAGCCGATCAGCACCGCGGCGGCGCCCAGGTGAAGGGCGCGCGGCGTGGCGGCCAGCCCGGCCGCGACCACCACGAGCGCCACCAGCGCCAGCGACAGCTCGTGGCCGATCGCGATCGGCGGCAGTGCGCGGAGCACCGAGCGCCGGTCGCGGTCCTGCATGCCGAGCCCGACCGCGAACAGCCAGCCCATCGCCGGGTTGAGCCCGTGGTAGGCGCCCAGGAGGGCAAGCGTGGCGAGCGGGAGGGCGTCCAGGTCAGCCCCCGTTGGGGAAGCAGTAGGAGTCCGAGGAGGCGTCGCCCCCCTGGAGGCGGACCTGGTGCGGGCGCTCGCCCTCGGGAAACTCCACGAACAGGTCCGGGTCGAGCGCCAACGAGCCGTCCTCGCCCGCGTCGAGCTTGACGAGCCAGCCGCGGATGCCCTCGGGGTAGAACTGCACGTCCCAGGACCGGTACAGCGAGTTGGTCAGATAGACGCGGCGGCCGTCGCGGCTCAGCTCGACCATCTGCGGGCCGCCGTTCACCGGGCCGGCCACGGGGTGCGGCGCGCGCCCGACGATTCCGCCGATCCGGACCGAGCCCGTCTCCCGCGGGTTTCCCGGGTCGGTCACGTCGAAGCGCTTGAGCTCGCCCGTGCCCCAGCACGACACCAGCAGCGAGCGGTCGTCGACCGAGAGTGCGAGATCGGTGACGAGCGGCGGCACGGCGCCGAACGGCTTCAGGGCGTCCGGCAGTTGGTCCGCCTCCGCCGGCTCGGCCGGGATGGAGATCACCTTCCGGGCTTCGAAGGCGCCGTCGTCGCGGCGCGACCACAGCCAGACCGACGCCGACAGGTCGGCGGTGGAGACCACCACGCCGACGAAGCCGTAGGCCTTGCCCGGGTCGTGCGCCGGGCGCAACTCCAGGGCCATCTGGTGCTCGGCGCCCAGATCGACCTCCTGCAGGTGCTTGCGCTCCTTCATGTCGAAGACGTGCAGCCGGTGACCGTAGCGGTTGGCCAGAAGCAGTTCGGGGTTCACGCCGGCCTCGATCATGTTGGGCGTGCCCCACTCACTCGTGATCACCCGGTCGTGGCCGAGGTGCCACCAGAAGTCGTAGGCCAGCTCCTGCGGGCCGCGGTCGCGCTCCCAGGCCCCCTTCACCTCGAAGTTCTCGTGGTCCACCACGTAGATCCCACCGGGGCCCTCCCCCTGGGGGTTCCCCAGCGCGCTCACGTAGATGCCGTCGGGCCCGCAGTGGACGGTGTGCGAGCGGCTGTAGCCGGTCTTGCGCGCGACCTCGTCCGCCTCGATCACCTTTACGATCTCGGGTTGCCGCGGATCGCCCTTCGTGTCGAGCACGTGGATGCGCGAGGAACGCAGGCCCGGCACCACGAGGTAGCGCCGCTCCACGTGGGGGTGCGCCATCCAGGGGCAGAGCGCGGAGGAGCACGCGTTCCAGCCGAAATGGTGCAGCTCATCGCCGGCCTGCGGCATCTCCACCCGGCCCACTCGGCGCCCGTAGTCGGACGAGTCGGGGTCGAGGTCGATCACCCCGATCGAGTCGGGCCGCGCGTCGCCGTTGCCGCTCACGTCGATCGTGGCCACGTAGCCAAGCTTCTCGGGCGGCGCGGCCGCGGCCTCGGCGGCGCTTGTATAGAAAGTTGGATCGGGGGTCAGGCGGGCCATCGGGATCTACCTCCTGGGAACCGGGAGCATTGTGTTGCGCAGCGGCGAAGCGGAGCATGGACGCTACCCCGATGGGGCGCGAGACCGCCCCCTCGCCCTAGAGGTGCGATGCTGCGGTCGGTGAGCGATCCGGCGTTGAGCGCCCGCGACGCCGCGGCGGCGGCCGCCGTCGAGCTGGTCGAGCCGGGGATGACGATCGGCCTCGGCTCGGGCCGCGCCGTCTGGAAGGTGGTCGAGCTGCTGGGCGCCGCGGGCGGCAAGGTCCGCGCCGCCGTCGCGTCGAACCGGACCGCCGAGCTCGCTCGCGGAGTCGGGATCGAGATCGTGGAGCTCGATGGATCCGTCGAGCTGGACCTCGCGCTCGACGGCGCCGACGAGGTGGACCCCGCGCTGCGCCTGATCAAGGGCGGCGGCGGGGCGCTCCTGCGCGAGAAGATCGTGGTCTCGGCGGCCCGCCGCTTCGTGGTGGTGGCCGAGACCTCCAAGCGCGTCGAGCACCTGGGCGAGACCTTTCGCCTGCCGGTCGAGGTGGTGCGCTTCGCGTGGCGCGACACCCGCCGCCGGCTCGCGCCGCTCCTCCCGGACGCCGAGCTGCGCCCCGGCGACTCCGGGCAGCCCTACCTGACCGACGAGGGCCACTACATCCTCGACTGCCGCCTGGCCCCCGATGCCGACCCCGAATCGCTCGACCGCACGCTGAAGCAGGTCACCGGTGTGGTCGAGCACGGGCTGTTCATCGGATTCGCCGAGCGGGCGTTGCTGGGTCGCCCGGACGGCGGCGTGGACGTGCTCGAGCCGGCGGTCCCCGCCTGAGCCCGCCAGATGGCTGATTCCGCGGTCGCCTGTGCGCGGGGCGCACGGGACCGAGCCGGGCGGGGGAAGCAGGGCGAAGCCGATACCCGGAGGTATCGGCGAGTCCGATGACCCCGATCCGGCGACGCGCCGTGCGCGAGGGCCCGGGCTGGCCCGGGCCGGAGCGACGGTATCCGTGCGTCATCCGCGCACGCGGGGTCGTGGAATCAGCCATCTAGGCCAGCGGCGACCCGATGCGAAGCAGGTTCCCCTCGGGGTCCACGAGCGCGAACTCGCGCAGCCCGTAGTCGGCGTCCTCGGGCTCGCCGTGCAGGCGCGGGATGCCCTCGCCGGGAAGCCGCAGCCCGGCGTACTCCCCGTACAGCGCGTCCGCGTCGTCCACGTATAGGTAGCAGCCCGCCACGGAGGCCCAGGGGTCGAGCTCCGGGCAGTGAAAGAAGTGCAGCGCGACGTCGCCGCGGTTCAGGATGAGGTACTCGTCGGGCCATAGCCCGCGCTCGTCGAAGCCAAGGCGCGCGTAGAACGCCGACGTGGCGACGAGGTCGCGCGAGGGTAGGATCGGGGCGACCGACCGCACGGCGTGCGCTACCGCGACAGCGGCGCGCCCATCGCGTGGAAGCCGCCGTCCACGTGGAGGATCTCGCCGCTGATCGCCCGCGCCCAGTCGGAGAGGAGAAACAGCACGGCGTCGGCGACCGGCCCGGGGTCGCCGGTGTCCCAGCCGAGCGGCGCCTGTGTGCCCCAGAGGCCGGCCAGCCCGTCGAAGCCCGGGATCCCGCCCGCGGCCGGCGTCTCCACCGGCCCCGCGGATACGAGGTTCACCCGCACGCCGCTCGCGCCGAGGTCGCGGGCGAGGTAACGGGCGACCGACTCGAGCGCGGCCTTCGCCACCCCCATCCAGTCGTAGACGGGCCAGGCCACCGTGGCGTCGAAGTCCATCGCCACGAGGCTCCCGCCGTCTTCCATCAGCGGGACCAGCGTCTCGGCGAGCCCCTTGAACGAGTAGGCGCTCGTGCGGAACGCGACCTCGGCCGATTCCGGCGGCGCGCTCATGAACTTCCCGCCCAGCGCGTCGCCCGGGGCGAACGCGATCGCGTGCAGCGCCCCGTCCACTGCGCCCCAGCGCGACTTCAGCTCGCGCGCCAGCGCGTCGAAGTCCTCGGGGTTGTTCACGTCCAGCTCCAGAACGTCCGGCGGGTCGGGCAGCCGCGCCGCCGCCCGCTCGGTCATGCGCCGGGTGCGCCCGAAGCCGGTGAGGACGATCTCGGCGCCCTCCTGCTGGGCGCGCTCGGCCACCGCGTAGGCGATGCTGCCCTTCGTCAACACGCCCGTGATGAGCAGGCGCTTGCCCGCGACCATCAGATCAGCACGGGGCGGGCACCGACCCCGGGCTCCTCCACCGGCGGCGCCGCCTCGCGCCGCCAGACGACCTCTACGGTCGTGCGCAGCACCAGCTTGCCGCGTTGGTTCAGCACCCGCCAGCGGGTCTCGACGAGGCCGTGCGCCGGGTCGAGCTCGCTCGTGGCCGCGATCTCGCCCTCCACGTGGATCGTGTCCCCGATCTTGACCGGCTGCTTGAAGACCGCGTCGCCCACTCGGCGCAGCGCCACCACGCGCTCGGGGTCGAACGGCACGAGGCCGGCGGCGTAGGAGAGCACGAGCAGGCCGTGCGCGATGCGTTCACCGAACCGGCTGCCGGCCGCCCACTCGGCGTCGGTGTGCTGCGGGTGCGTGTCGCCGGTGAGCGTGGCGAAACCGGTGACGTCCGCCTCCCCGATCGTCCGTCCGCGGGTTATGAAGCGCTCGCCCGGCGTCAGCGCGTCGAAGTCCTTCTCGAAGGTCATGCCAGCGCCGGCCCCTCGCGCCGAAGCCGGGTGCGCAGCATGCCCACGAACTCGGCGGCGGCGCGGCGGTGTCCCTCCTCCGACGGGTGGAAACCGTCGTCCGCGAACGTGGTCCGGCGCTCGGCCGCGGGGTGGTCGAAGCCCTCGAGCAGCGCCACCCCGTGGCGGCCCGCGACCATCCGGCAGGCAGCGTTGAACCGCCGCATGCCCTTCTCTACCCGCGCGCGCGAGCGCGGGCGCAGATCCAGGAAGCGGCTGAGGTCGGGATAGGTGGCGGTCAAAATCTCGGCCTCAGGGATCTCCCGCCGCAGCCGGGCGAACATCCGCGACAGACGGATCGCGTACTCACCGGGATCGGGACGGGTGTGCTCGAGCACGTCGTTGGCGCCGCAGATGAGCGTGATCAGCCGAGGCTGGAGCTCCAGCGCCCGCGGTATCTGCTCGCGCTCCACCTGCTCGCTCGTCGCGCCGACCTCGGCGAGGTTCGCGTAGCGCACGTCCGGTCCGAGCTCGCGCGCGAGCGCGTCCGGCCAGCGCTCCGCCCCCGGCTCGAGGCCGGCGGTGAAGCTGTCGCCCAGGGCGACGTAGCTGTCGATCGAGCGGCTCATAGCGGGATGTTCCCCGGTCCGTTCCCGTAGCGGCCCGACAGGGACAGCGCCGTGAGCGCGTCCGCCAGGCGGGTGCGAGTCTCGGCCGGCTCCACCAGCTCGTCCACGAAGCCCTCGCGCGCCGCCACCTCGGCCGCGAGCTGCTCGCCCGCGTACTCGGCGGCCAGCCGGTCGCGCTCCGCCTCGGGGTCCTCCGCGGCCGCGATGTCGCGCCGGTGGACGATGCCGACCGCCTGCTTCGGGCCCATGACCCCGATCTCGGCGGTGGGCCAGGCCAGCGCCAGGTCCGCCCCGAGGTCGCGCGAGTTCATGGTGATGTAGCCGCCGCCGAACGCCTTGCGCAGCACCACGGTGACCTTCGGCACCACCGCCTCGGCGAACGCGTGCAGCAGCTTGGCGCCGTGCCGGATGACGCCCAGGCCCTCCTGCTTCGTGCCGGGCAGAAAGCCCGGCGTGTCGACGAGCACCACCAGCGGCAGCCCGTACGAGTTGCAGGTGCGCACGAACTTCGCCGCCTTCTGGGCGGCCTGGGCGTCGATCACCCCACCGAGGTACCACGGCTGGTTGGCGATCACGCCCACCGGCCGGCCGTCCAAGCGACAGAACGCGGTGACCATGTTGCGACCCCACCGCTCGGAGACCTCGAGCAGCTCGCCGCCGTCGACCAGCGCGCGGATCACGCCGCGCACGTCATAGACCTGGCGCGCGGACTCGGGCACCACGGCGCCCGGGTCGCCCGCGGTGGGCTCGATCGGCGCCGTGTGGGGCGCCGGCGCGCCCGCCTGCTGCGGCAGGTAGGCGAGCAGGTCGCGCACCAGGCGTACCGCCCCGACGTCGTTCTCGGACACGAACTGGCAGACCCCGTTGCGCTCGTGGACCTTCGGCCCGCCGAGGCCGGCCGCGTCCACGTCCTCGCCGGTCACGTCACGCACCACTCCGGGCCCGGTGAGGAACATCGCGGAGTCGTCGGTCATCACCACGAAGTCGGTGAGCGCGGGCGAGTAGGCGCCCCCGCCGGCCGACAGGCCGGTGATGACCGAGATCTGGGGCACCCGTCCGGACAGGGCCACGGTCTCGCGGAAGATCCGCCCGTAGCCGCCGAGCGCGGCCAGGCCGTCGTCCATGCGCGCGCCGCCGGAGGCGACGAAGCCGATCACCGGCGCGCCGGCGCGACCGGCCAGGCGCATCACGCGCACGATCGTCTCGGCGTGCGCCTCACCCAGCGACCCGCCCACGAAGGTCTGGTCCTGGGCGTAGCAGTACACCGGCCGGCCGCCGACCGTCCCGGACGCGCCGACCACGCCGTCCCCCGGGCGCATCCGGCGGGCCTCCCGCCTGGGCAGCACCGCCGAGCGGATCACGTGAAGGGAGCCGGGATCGCACAGCGCTTCGAGGCGCTCGTGGGCGCTGAGCGTGCGCGGCTCCTCCTCGACGAGCTGGAGGGGTGCTGACCGTTCGGCAAGGGCGCTCATGAAGCCTCCAGGCAAAGGACGGCGTTGTGCCCCCCGAACCCGAATGCGTTCGAGAGACCGATCGCGCGGGCGTCGCCGTTCGGCAGCGGCCGCGCCTCCTTGGGGACGTAGTCCAGGTCGAGCCCGTCGTCGGGCTCCTCGTAGTTGAGCGTCGGGGGCGCGATGCGGTCCCGCAGCGCCAGCAGCGTGGCGATCGCCTCCACCGCGCCGGCGGCGCCGAGCAGATGGCCGATCGCCGACTTCGTCGAGCTGACCGGCACGGCGGCGGCCCGTTCCTCTCCGAGCGCCGCCTTGATGGCGTTCGTCTCGGAGCGGTCGTTCAGCGGGGTCGAGGTGCCGTGAGCGTTGATGTAGGCGACGTCCTCGGGCCGGAGCTCCGCGTCCTTCAGCGCTAGCTCGATCGCCTTGGCGGCGCCCCGGCCGCTGGGCTCGGGGGCGGTGAGGTGGTGGGCGTCGGAGGTCGACGCGTAGCCGCGCACCCAGCCGAGGATGCGGGCGCCGCGCTCGCGGGCGGCCTCCTCCTCCTCGAGGACGAGGACGCCCGCGCCCTCCCCCATCACGAAGCCGTCGCGCCGGCGGTCGAAGGGCCGCGACACGCCGGTGTCGGAGAGCGCGTCCATGCGCGTGAACGCCGTGGTGGCCAGCGGCGTGAGCGTCGACTCGCTGCCGCCGGTGACGACGCGGTCGGCGTCGCCGTAGGCGATAAGCCGCGACGCCATTCCGATGGCGTGGGCCCCGGCCGCGCAGGCGGAGACGGTCCCGAAGGACTGGCCGCGCAGGTCGTACTTCATCGCGACCACGCCGGACGCGGCGTTCGCCATCAGGAGCGGGATGGACAGCGGCGACACCCGCTCCGGGCCCTCGTCGCGCATGACGACGTGCTGGCTCTCGAGCGTGCCGATCCCGCCGATGCCGGTGCCGATCACGCAGGCGGTCCGATCCGGGTCGCCGGGCGAGCCGTCCTCCCAGCCCGCGTCCTCCAGCGCCTCCTTGGCGGCGGCGAGCGCGAACTGGGTGAAGCGGTCCGACCGCCGGACCTCCTTGATCGAGAGGTGGTCCTTGGGCTCGAACTCGTTCGCCCGCCCGAAGCCGTCCTCGATCCCCGACCGCCCCGCGGTCCAGCGTTCGTGAAGGGTTCGGGCGCCCACGCCGAGCGGCGTGACCGCGCCCACACCGGTGACTACGGCGGTCCTGCTCATGGGAGCTTCGACATCACCAGGTCGACGGCCTGCCGGACGGTCCGCACGCCCTCCATGTCCTCGCCCTTGAGCTGCACGCCATAGTCGTCTTCAACGATCTGGGCGAGCTCGACGAGGTCGAGCGAATCGACGTCCAGGGCCTCGAACTCGGCGTCGGGGCCGATCTGGTCCGGCTCGGCGCCGAACTCCTCCAGCGCCTTGAATACGCGCTTCTCGATCTCTTCTCTCGTCGCTGTGGTCGACATCAGGGTCCTCCTTCGTGGTCTCTTCTAAGCGGTAAGTCCGCCGTCGACGGTGAGGCAGACGCCGGTGACGTACGCGGCGCCGTCCGACGCCAGGAAGCGGACGCACTCGGCCACCTCATCCGGCGTGCCGGCCCGGCGGGCGGGCACGTGCTCCAGCAGGTTGTCGCCGATCCCCTCGGTCATGTCGGTCTCGATCAGGCCGGGGGCCACCGCGTTCACGGTCACGTTCCGGCGCGCCACCTCGGCGGCCACGGTCTTGGTCAGCGCGACCAGGCCCGCCTTCGAGGCGGCGTAGTTCGCCTGCCCCGGGTTGGCGCGCTGGCCGACGATCGACGCGATGTTCACCACGCGCCCGTAGCGCGCCTTGATCATCGGGCGAAGCGCCCGGCGGGTAAGCCGGAAGGCGGCGGAGAGGTTGGTGTCGATCACCTTCTGCCAATCGTCGTCGTCGATCTGGGGCGAAAGGCCGTCGGCGCGCACACCGGCGTTGTTGACGAGCACCAGCACCGGCCCGAACTCGTCCTCGAGCGCTTTGAACAGCGCGTCCGCGGTGTCCGGCTCGGCGATGTCGCCCCGGAGCGCCACCGCCCGACCGCCGGCGCCGGTGATCTCCTTCACCACCGCCTCGGCCGCCTCGGCGTCGCTGCGGTAGTTGATCCCCACCGGCCAACCGTCGTGCGCGAGCGAGCGCGCGATCGCCGCGCCGATCCCGCGCGAGGCGCCGGTCACGAGCGCGCTCCCCTCGGGCCTGCCGTTCACGGATCCCACTCGATCACCCCCGCACCCCAGGTGAAGCCGGCACCGAACGCCCCCAGGAGAACGGTCGTGCCCGGCTCCAGCATCCCGCGCTCCTGCGCCTCGGCGAGCGCGATCGGAAGCGTCGCGGACGACGTGTTGCCGTAGCGGTCGATGCAGTCGATGACGCGCTCGCGGTCCAGCTCCAGCCGTTCGGCGACCGCGGCGAGGATGCGGGCGTTGGCCTGGTGGTAGACGAACAGGTCGATGTCCTCGAGCGCGATGCCCTCGCGCCGAGCCGCGTCCAGCGTCGACTCCGACAGGCGATGGACGGCCGCCTTGAAGGTGTCGTGGCCCTGCATGGCGATCGTGCCGCCGTGCTCGGCACGGATCGCATCGGCGCCGGCGCCGTCCGCGCGGAGCACGATGTCGCCGATGTGCCCGCCGGACCCGTTCGCCGGCCCCACGACGGCGGCGCCGGCGCCGTCCGCGAACAGGGCGGCCGTTCCGCGATCGCTGCTGTCGGTGATGCGGCTCAGCACGTCGGCGCCGATCAGCAGGACGTGCTCGCAGCGGCCGCCCTCCACCTGCGCGGCGGCGAGCGAGAGGCCGGAGAGAAAGCCGGTGCAGGCCGCACCGACGTCCATCGCGCCCGCGCCGTGGGCGCCCAGCTCGTGCGCCACCAGCGGCGCCGCGTTGGGGGTCAGCTCGTCCGCGGCCATCGTCGCCACGATCACCATGTCGACCTCGGCGGCCTCCAGCCCGGCGCCGTCCAGGGCCGCCCGGCCGGCCGACACGGCGAGCTCGCTCACGCGCTCGCCCGGGCGCACGTGACGGCGCTCGCGCACGCCGGTGCGGTGGACGATCCACTGCTCGGTGACCCCCGCCTGCTCCGCGATCCGGTCGTTCCCGATCACCTGGTCGGGCACGGTCATGGCCACGGACGCCAGGGCGGCCGCGCGCGGGCGAGGGCCATCGAACGACGGCGCCGTCGCCTCGACCGCCGCTACGGGGTCGGGCGCGGCGGGGTTGCGCGCGGTCGCCCTCGCGCCCGGACGGGTGAGCTCCGAGCTACGCACCGGCGGCCTCCATGCTGAGCGGGGCCTCGGCGTCCACATCGCCGAGGGACTTGCGAACCAGGTTCGTGAGCACCTTGCCCGGACCGGTCTCGACGTAGCGAGTGGCGCCGCGCTCCGAGAGCGCGCGCACGACCTCGCGCCAGCGCACCGGGCGGGTGATCGCTTCCACGAGCTGCGCGCGGATGTCCTCGAACGGCGCGGCGGTGACGCACGAGAACACCGGCACGCGCGGCTGGCGCACCGGCGTTTCCACCACCAGCGCCCGGAAGGGGTCGACCGCCGACTCCATCATCGGAGAGTGGAACGCGCCCGCGACGGGGAGCCGCTTGGCCCGCACGCCCGCCTCGCGCAGGCGCTCCTCGGCCTCGGCGAGCCCGGCGTCGGGACCGGACAGGACAACCTGGTCGGGGGCGTTGTCGTTGGCCACCGCGAGGCCGGCGGCGGCGGCGGTCCGCTCCACCGGCGCGCGCTCGCGGGCGCGGACGGCGATCATGCCGCCCTCGCCCGCCTCCTCGGCGGCCTGCTGCATGAGGCGGCCGCGGGCGGTCACCAGGCGGAGGCCGTCCTCCGCGGTGAGCGCATCCGCGGCCACCAGCGCCGCGATCTCCCCGAGGGAGTGACCGGCCATGAACGCCGGCTCCACCCGATCACGGAGCGTTTCGAAGCCTGCTAATGCCGCACAGAAGATCGCCGGCTGGGCCCAGCGCGTCCCCTCGTCCGCGCGCTCGAACGGATCGTCGCCGACCTCAGCGAACGCGAGTTCGAGCAGGTCGGGACGCCCGCGCTCGACCTGCTCGCGCATGTCGGCGGTCTGGCTGCCCTGACCGGGAAACAGCAGTGCAACTCCTCCGTTGTTGCGGACCATGCCTTCATCTATTCCTAGAGGCCGGCGCCGGTACCAGCCGAGCCGCTTGGCGGCGTTGAACGCGACCACACCGACGAGCCGGCCGTCGCGCGCGCCGGCGGCGACGAAGCGGTCGCCCTCGGGCGTGGACTCGAGGATCTCCAGGCGCTCGGCCCGGCTCGGGAAGCCCACGGCCTGGATCTTCACGTCGTACTGGTCCGACCAGAAGTAGGGCGGCAGCACGTGCGAGGCGCGCTCGCCGGGCTCCAGCAGCGCGTTGCGGCCCGCGAGCTGGCCGTGCTCGGCAGCGGTCGTCCAGTGCTCGACCCGCACCGGCTCGCCGTCGGCCAGCGGGTGCGGCCACGAGATCGCGTCGCCGGCGCCGAGGATGTCCGGGTCGTCGAGGCTCGT
>Ga0081538_10003354_pt1 | contig 15166 bp, 14 predicted proteins | sample TabmetS5T2R1_FD_71022 | JGI IMG/M metagenome (GOLD analysis project Ga0081538, IMG submission 71022) | Tabebuia heterophylla rhizosphere microbial communities from the University of Puerto Rico - S5T2R1 | ecosystem: Host-associated > Plants > Roots > Rhizosphere ... | reverse complement strand
GAAGCGCCAGGAAGGCTCGCCCATGTGCCGCTTGACCGAGCGCACGGTGCGGTCCGGGTTGGTGACCGCCTGCCGCTTGGCGACCTCGCCGACCAGCACCTCGCCGGTCTTGGAGAGGGCGACCACCGACGGGGTCGTCCGCGCCCCCTCGGCGTTGGGGATCACCGTCGGCTCGCCGCCCTCGAGGGTGGCGACGACGGAGTTGGTGGTCCCCAGGTCGATCCCTACGGCCTTGGCCATCTCATCACCTCAAACACGCTGGGACAGGGTTCAAGACACAAGATAGGAGGTTGAGTCAACCATTGTCAAGTTTCCTCGCCGGCTGGCTTTATTCCGCCGCTGAGCTGCGCGTTCAGGCCGGTTCAGGCAGGGCTGCGGGGTCGAGGGGGACCACGGAGGCGCCCGTGCCGACCCCCGCGGCCGGGAACGCGCCGGCGGCCAGCTCGACCGCATAGCGGTAGGGGCCGGCGGGCGCGTAGCTGGGGCAGGGGTCGGCCTCGCAGGGGGTCATCTCGGCCACGCTGACCACCCGCCCGTCGGCCGCCATGAAGGCGATCGACAGCGGCACCAGGGTGTTCCTCATCCAGAAGGCCTCGGCCACGTCCTCGGGGTAGAGGAAGACCATGCCGGTCCCCTCCGGCACGTCGCGGCGGCCCATCAGCCCCCGGGCCCGGGCGGCCGGGTCGGCCGCGATCTCCAGCCGCACCGTCACCGCCGGCCCGTCCAGCGGCTCCAGCCGGTATTCGGCGGTCCGGGGCCCACCGGCGGCCGTGGTGCTCGGCGCCGCCCCTGCCGGGGCTGAGGTCGCGGTGTCGATCATGGTCGGGTCGCCGCCGCCGACCAGGCCGGCCGCCGAGACCAGCGCCCAGGCCAGCAGCGCTCCCCCGGCCAGGACCAGCAGCAGGCCGCCGGTCAGCAGCGCCACCCGGGCGCGGCTGGGGGGCGGGCCCTGGGTCGGGTCCGGGGTCGGGGAGGGCTCGCGCATTCGCCCAGCCTAACCGCTGGCGCCCGCTTCCGCGGCCGACTACGCCGGCCCGGGGCCTGGGACACAAGGGAGTGCCTCATGCCCGCCGATGACATTGACCGACGCCGCAGCAGGCTGCTGCTGGACGTCGCCCAGCCGGCCAGCCTGTTCCCGAAGCCCGGGTCTCAACCTGCCGGTGGAATCCGGTGTCCGCGAGGGCCGCGACGCCCTGGTGCGTCGGGCGGTCCTGCTCGAAGAGGTGATCTCGTAACGCCTGACAGCCTGTGAGCGCTCTTTCGGGTGCTACGCGTGCCATGGAGACGCGGACGCCCTCGGTCGCCACCCACGCCGGGGGCGTTCGCCTGTCTGGCGCCGCGTAACGCCGGGCACGCTGTCGGCGTTCCTTCATGGGTTGATGGTCATGCGCTCCTCGCCGCCAAACCCGAGGAGTCGGCCATCCACCTCGATGGGCCGGGCTCCCAGCAAAGCGTGGCCCTGGCTACGACCCCGGGGCCCGGCGGCCTCCGGGGTCGTAGCGCGCTCAGCAGCACCTGCTGTCGCAGACGACGCCGGCCAGGGCGGCGCTCCGGTGCTCCAGCCCTGATGGCGGCACCATGGTCGTGTGCCCGAGGTCGACGGTGACCGGCTCGCGGCCCTCTGCCGGCTGCGAAAAGCGGTTCGACCATCGGCATGTTACTGAGCGGTAGACTGCGGACGGCCAGCCGAAGCGAACGGGCCGGGAGGGAGCGCGATGAAGCTCGCCATCGGGGCCGTGCTGACCTTCTTCGCCATCGCCCTGGCCGGGCAGCGGGCGGAGCGGATCACCAGGCTGATCGCCGCCGGCCAGCCGGCACCCGACCGGTTCCAGGGCGCCTTGGCGCGCCTCCGGGCCGAGCTGGTCGAGGTCTTTGGCCAGCGCAAGCTGCTCAAGCGGCCGATCCCCGGGCTGGCCCACTTCTTCACCTTCTGGGGCTTCGTGATCCTGCTGACCACCATCGCCGAGGCCTACGGGGAGCTGTTCAGCGAGACCTTCGCCCTGCCGCTGGTCGGCCACAGCCCCGTGCTCGGCTTCCTCCAGGACCTGACCGCGGTGGCCGTCCTGGTCAGCCTGGCCGTCTTCGCCGTCATCCGGCTGCGCCAGTCGCCCGCCCGCCGCGACCGGGCCTCGCGGTTCTATGGCTCCCACACCGGCCAGGCCTGGGTCATCCTGGGCATGATCGCCCTGGTGATCGTCACCCTGCTGCTGTACCGGGGGGCCAGGGTGGCCAGAGGCACCTTCCCGTACGACGGCTGGGCGTTCGCCTCCACGGCCGTCGGGCGGCTGCTGGACGGCGTCGCCCCCTCGACCCTGCGCCTGCTCAACGAGGGCTTCCTGCTGGCCCACCTGGCGGTCGTGCTCGGCTTCCTGGTGCTGGTCATGTACTCCAAGCACCTGCACATCTTCACCGCCCCGCTCAACGTCGCCTTCTCGCGCCGCCCCAAGGCCCTTGGGGCGTTGGCCACCCCCAAGATCGACCCCGAGGAGATGACCGAGGAGGACGTCTTCGGCGCCGGCAAGGTCGAGGACCTGCACTTCAAGCAGCTGCTCGACCTGGTCACCTGCACCGAGTGCGGCCGCTGCCAGGACCAGTGCCCGGCCTGGAACACCGGCAAGCCGCTGTCGCCCAAGCTGGTCATCACCGATCTCCGCGACCACCTGGTCGAGAAGGCGCCGTTCGTGCTCGGCGAGGCCACGGCCGAGCAGCCGGGTGGCCACGACCCGGCCGTGCTCGGCAAGGACCTGGTCCAGGACGTCGTCGGCGCCGACGTGCTCTGGTCCTGCACCACCTGCGGGGCCTGCGTCGAGCAGTGCCCGGTCGACATCGAGCACGTCGACACCATCATGGAGATGCGCCGCTACGAGGTCCTGATGGAGTCCCGCTTCCCCGGCGAGGCCGGGACCATGCTGCGCAACGTCGAGAACTCCGGCGACCCCTGGGGGCTGGGCGCCGGCCAGCGCCTGGCCTGGACCGAGGGGCTGGACTTCGAGGTCCCGGTGGTCGGCGACAAGATCCCCGACGACGTCGAGTACCTGTACTGGGTCGGCTGCGCGGCCGCCCTGGAGGACCGGGCCCGCGCCACGGCCAGGGCGATCGCCGGGCTGCTGCACCGGGCCGGGGTGCGCTTCGCCGTGCTCGGCCCCCGCGAGTCCTGCACCGGCGACCCGGCCCGCCGGCTCGGCAACGAGTACCTCTACCAGGTCCAGGCCCAGCAGAACATCGAGACCCTGAACGGCGTCGGCGCCGGCAAGGTGATCGCCTCCTGCCCCCACTGCTTCAACACCCTTGCCCGCGAGTACCCCCACCTGGGCGGGAACTACGAGGTCATCCACCACACCCAGCTGCTGCGGCGGCTGGTCGACGAGGGCCGCCTGGCGCCCTCGGGGCCGGTCGAGACCACCGTCACCTACCACGACCCCTGCTACCTGGGCCGCCACAACGACGTCTACGACGCCCCCCGGGCCGTCCTGGACGCCGTGCCCGGGGTCCGCTCGGTCGAGATGCACCGCTGCCGGGAGCGTGGCTTCTGCTGCGGCGCCGGCGGGGCCCGCATGTGGATGGAGGAGCGGATCGGCAAGCGGGTCAACCTGGAGCGCACCGACGAGGCCCTGGCCACCGGGGCCGACGTCGTCGGCACGGCCTGCCCCTACTGCATGGTCATGCTCGACGACGCCATCAAGCAGCGCCAGGCCGAGGGGGCCAGCGAGGGCGTGCGGGTCCTGGACGTGGCCCAGGTGCTGGAGCAGGGGTTCAGGAACGGGAGCGGCCCCGGTCGCTGAGCTCGACCGTTGGGTCGCGCCACAGGTAGACGCCGTCGACCAACTCCGGCTCCTGGCCGAACAGGTCGGACAGGAAGCCGACCATGGCCGCCTGGTTCGCCATCGGGCCCACGACCACGCTCCCCACCCGCCAGCGCAGGAGGTCCCGGGCCATGACCCGGCGCCGCGGCCCGGTGAGGCGCGGCGGCGGCACCCCGTTGCCGATCCGCGCCAGCGTCATCGACCCCGCGCTGGGGACGGCGTCGAAGCGGGGCTGCTCCCGGTCGCCCGAGGGCCCGATGAAGTAGCCGCCGGGCATCCGGAACCACAGGCCGGCCTCGGCCTGCCAGGTCATGGCCAGCGACCGGCCCCGGTACGGCCAGGGCAGCACCAGGACGACGCTGTCGCGGGGCAGGGTCCGCGCGGCCGGGCCGGTGAAGAACGCCGGGGTGGTCACCTTCTCGGCCGGCACCGTGCTCGACGGCCACAGCGACACCAGCACGACCACGGCGACCACGACCGCGGCCGGCCGCCACCAGCCGCCCCGGCGCCAGACGGCGGCGAGGAACACCGCCAGCAACAGCCCGGCGAACAGGGCGGTGAGCTGGGCCAGCCGCGACGGGATGAGGCTGGGCAGCAGGGGCAGCTTCTCGAAGAAGGCCCAGGGCATCGGGATGCCGGTGTCGCCGCCGCCGACCAGCAGGGTCGGGCCCAGCGAGAGCACGGCCGCCACCGCCAGCAGCACCAGCCCGACCCTGACCACCGGGTTGGCCCGCCAGCGGACCCCGAGGACGACCAGGACCAGCAGCAGCGGCAACCCCAGGTAGGCGGAGTTGCCGCCGGCGAACCCGGTCACCCGCTCGCCGGCGCCGTCCCAGGTCAGGGCCTGCTGCCAGCCGGGCAGGATGAAGCTCTGGAGGTCGTTGGAGCGGTTGGTCTGCTGGATGTCCCCGTAGATCCGCTGGGCCCCGCCGAACTGCACCGACAGCGGCCAGACGATGATCGCCGACGCCAGCACCAGGGCCACCCCGAACGCCTTGGCCACGTACCGCCAGCGCTCCCGCACCCGGCGCAGGTTGGCCAGCACCACCAGCAGGAACAGGGCGAAGCCGAGCAGGGCGGTCATGGCCAGCAGCTCCTCGCCGATCAGCAGCTGGACCCCGGCCATCAGGCCGAGCCCGGCGCCGACCAGCCAGGGCGAGCGCCGCTGGCGGACCAGGATCTCGTGCAGGGCCAGGAACATCAGCGGGACCAGGAAGGCCAGCGACATGTGCAGGTGGTGCGACTGGACCCGGACCGCCGGCGAGAACCCGTAGACCAGCCCGCCGACGGCCGGGGCCAGATGCCCGGGGACGAAGCGGCGGATGGCCAGGTAGGCGCACCAGGCCGAGAGCCCGTAGGCCAGCACCAGCAGAAGGTTCAGGGTCAGCACCGGCCCCCAGGCCGTGGTCACCGGGGCCAGCAGCAGCCCCGGCAGCGGCAGCGACGTGTTCCACATCAGGTTCACGCCGTCGGGGTAGTTGAGGTGGTAGGTGACCAGCGGGTCGTGCCCGTGCTCGAGGGCGTAGGGCACCCAGCGCAGGAACCACATGAAGATCGCCGGGTCGCCGTCCCCGCCCTCCAGCGTGGTGGTGGTCGGTGACGACCAGGCGGGCGCGAACATCCACAGGGCGAGGCCGAGGAAGACCAGCAGGAGCAGGGCCCGCGGGCCGGGGCGCAGCCGCCGCCCCAGGCCGCGCCGGCGTCGGGAGCCGGCCTCTCCGGGCTCGACCTCGGGCGCCCCGGCCTCGGCCGGGGCGTCCTCGGTGGTCGGTGGATCGGCAGATGTCGCTGGCAGCTTCGGCAATCGCGGTCCTCTGTCGGGCGTGGCTCGGGGCTCAGGGCGAGCGGAAGTTCTCCCAGTACCGGGACGGGGTCGGCCCGCGCTGCCCCTGGTATTTCGACCCGACACCCCGCGACCCGTAGGGCCGCTCGGCCGCGGTGGTGAGCTGGAAGACCGCGATCTGCCCGATCCGCATCCCCGGGTAGAGCGTGATGGGCAGGTTGGCCACGTTGGACAGCTCCAGCGTCACATGCCCGATGAACCCCGGGTCGAGAAACCCGGCCGTCGAGTGGGTCATCAGCCCCAGTCTCCCCAAACTGGACTTGCCCTCCAACCGGGCCGCCAGGTCGTCCGGGATGCCGATCTGCTCCAGGGTCGAGCCCAGCACGAACTCCCCCGGGTGCAGGATGAAGGCGTCGTCCGGCTTGACCTCGACCAGCTCGGTCAGGTCCTCCATCGGCTGCTTCACGTCGATGTAGGGATGCCGCGCCGTGTAGAAGACCCGGAAGCGGTTGTCCAGCCGGACGTCGATGCTCGACGGCTGGATGGCATCGTCGTCCAGCGGGTCGATCACCAGCCGCCCGGCCGCGATCGCCTCCCGCAGACTACGGTCGGACAGGATCACCTGTGCACTCCCAAGACAAAGGCTGCTCGGCCGGCATTCTGCCACGACCTCGTTGCCCCAGCTCAGACCGCCCGGCTAGAATCACCCCTCCTGCGGGCGTAGTTCAATGGCAGAACTCGAGCTTCCCAAGCTCGCGGTGAGGGTTCGATTCCCTTCGCCCGCTCCACCCGGACGCGCAGGTCACGAGCCTGCTGCGCGCTCGCCACTCCCCTGCCGTGGACCGTCGTGCCCTCCACGTGCCCTCTGGCGGCGCCGGCCATCCTGCTGAGCATCGCGGACCAGCCCATCCAGAGCCGCGGCGATGGCGCCCTGGCGGTCAGCCATGACGTGCTGGTAGCGCAACGCCACCGCCGGCGAGGTGTGCCCCATGCGATCCATCAGCTCCCTGGTGGTCGCGCCCGCGGCAGCCGCCAAGGTGGCGGCCGTGTGCCGTAGGTCGTGGAAGCGGAGCCCGTCCAGGCCAAGCTGCTGCACTGCCGGGCGCCACACCAGCCGACTAAAGTTGCTCCGCTGCAAGTAGGTGCCCCGGCCACTACGGAACACGAGCCCGTCTGGCTGGGGAGCGGCGTAGTCGTCTAGGTGGTCCGCCAGCGCGGCGACTGCGACCGCCGGCAGCACTACCACCCGGTGACCGGCGGCCGTCTTGGGCGGCGAGACGATGAACTTGCCGGCAACCTCGGCCACCTGCTCGACCACATGAATGCGGGCGACGGCCAGATCGACATGGCGGCGCCGGAGCCCGACCAGCTCCCCCCAGCGCAGCCCACCGTAGCCGGCGACTAGGACCAGCGCCCGATACCGGCCCGGGACCGCCTCAGCCAAGGCATGCAGCTGCGGGATCGACACATGGCGCATCTCGGCCGCTCGCTCCAACCCGGCCCCCTTGATGGCCGCCGGGTTCCGAGGCAGGTAGCCCGCCTCCACGGCCACGTTCAGGATGCGCCGCAGCAGCCGGTAGGCCTTGGCAATCGTTGTCGGCGTGACCTCACCAGCCTCATGCAGGCCGGCTAGCCAGGCTCGGACTGTCATCGGATCGATCCGCCCCAGCGGAGTCTCTTCGAACGCCGGTCGCAGAAGCCGTCGCAGCAGATAGTCGTAGAAAGTTCGCGTCCCCGGCCGCAGATCGGCCGTGGTCGGCCACCAGCGCTCCACCCACTCACCGAAGGTGATCCGAGCCAACCGTGGATCGGTCCAGGCCCCTCGGAGCAGGTCGGCCTGGACCTGGGCCAGGTACCGGTTCGCATCCACCCTGCTCGGGAATGTCTGCGGAGCCGTGTGCCGGACGCCGGCCTGGTCGTAGTAGCGGACCTGCCAACGGCCGGATGGCAGCCGACGGGCCGTCCCGAAGCTCCGGGCACGCTTGCGGCGCTCGGCCATCACGCGCTCGCCTCCACACGACCAGCAGCCACGAAGCCTGCCAGGTCGGCCTCTGCGATGCGGACATGGCGGCCGACCTTGACGTAGGCGATCCGCCGCTCCGCGATCAGCCGGCGGACGAAGCGCGCCGACGTGCCGAGCCGGTCGGCGGCCTCCTCCACGGTCAACAGCTTGTCCGTCATCGCTCCTGCTCCTGCTCAGGCTGCGGTTGTACGTAGTTCCTCCCAGGCGATCCGTCGCTGTTCGCGGGCACGGGCGGCGGCCGAGAGCGCCAGCCACCGCTCGCCCTCAGTCTGGTAGCCGGCGCCGACGTAGACCCAGGAGGCGACGACGATGACGGCCTGGTCGTCCTCGGGGCGGCCCCAGGCATCCAGGGGCACGCCGTCCTTGACGCGGCGGCGCTTGGCGAAGGCAACCCGGGCCCGCCGCAGGACAGTCATGGTCGTCGAGTAGCGGCGGCTCTTGGTCGACCAATGGCCTCGGAACCCGAGCATGTGCGCCCAGGCCCGCAGCCGCAGGCCCTCCAGCTCTTGGCGGCCGCCCAGCGACCAGGCCGCCCGGACGAGCTCGGCCACATGGGCGGGCAGCCGGTCGAGGTGCTCTAGGTCGTCGGCGCCGAGGCGCCGGTCGAGGCCGGACCCGAAGCTCTCGGTGGCCTTGGTCGCGTACTTGGCGATGTAGCCCGCGACCTGCTCGGCCGACAGCTCGCCCGCCTGGTCGTCGTCGCGGGTGATGTTGCGAACATCGAGTTGCTCACCCCAACGGGCATACCGCTCCGGGCCGCCGACCTCCAGGGCCGGGCAGGGCACCCGCACCGCCGGGACGGCCAGGCGGAGGGCGTCCGCGAGCACGGCGGCGGTGAGCCCCTCGGGCGGGGGAGCGAGACAGGCCGGGCAGCGGCAGTCGGTGGCCGCGTCCAGGCGGATGACGGCGTGGAAGTGGATCGCCCCGCGCCGCTGGAACTCAGCCACCTTGGCGTAGCTGACCCGGATCAGTCGGCGCAGCTGCCGCTCCTGCAAGCCAATCAGGCGACCCAGGGCACGGTGGAGGGCGATGGTGGTCCGGCGCCACAGCTCGGGTGCTAGGGCGTTCCAGAGCACCTGCGCTTGCGCGTCGTAGCAGGCCGGGCAGAGCGGCTCGCCGAGGCGGGGGTCGTCGGGGTCGTGGCGGTGCCAGCAGCCAGCCCGGTTGCCGTGCGGACAGCGGGCGCCTTGGCGGTAGGGGTGGCAGGGCAGTACCAGCCGCCCTTGGGCCTTGCGGGTGTGGACCCGGCCGAAGCTGGGAGCGGTAAAGGTGACGAACAGCCGTGGATGCCCGGCGACCGTCTCGGGGACGCCCTTGCCGCCTCGGAGGCCGGCCGCGAGGAGCTGGTAGGCGTCGGCCCGGTAGGTGGCCGCACAGGACGGGCACCTGGACTCCCGGCGGGTGCCGCACGCCTTCAACAGCACCCCGTCCGGCTCCCGCTCGCTGTCGTACACCTGCCGGACCTCGCCGGTCTGGCGGTCGGCGTGCTCGACCCGGCCGGCCAGGCGGATGGGGTGGTGGCAGTAGCCGGCCTGGGCGACCAGCTCGGCCCAGCGGTCATAGCCGTGGCCGGCCCGGTCCACGATCTCGCCGAGGACGCCGGGGAGCAGCTCGCCCACGCGGGCCGGGTCGCTCATGGCTGCTTCCCTCGGCCGGCGCCCAGGGTGTCGCCCAGGCCGGGCCAGGGCAGGATGGCGCCATGCGGATCGCGCTCATGCAGCTCGCCCTGGTCGAGGCGGTGGTGGCGTTGGCCTTCGCGGTCGAGTGGGTGCGCGATCGGCGTCGACCACCGGGTCGGCGACGCTTCACCCGCCCCTACAAGCTGTATGTGCTCCTGGCCACCGTCGGAGCGACGGTCTGCTTCGCGGTCGCGCTGTCCATGGACACCTGAGCGAGCAAGCACGCTCGGCGCCGCGGCCAGCCAGTCACCCCTGGTCATGCGTCCTCGACCAGCCGCAGCGTCGCCGCCGTCGTGGTCGTGGCCCGCAGCTGCTCAGCCCGGCGTGCCAGGTCGGCCAGCTCCCGGTCGTCCAGCCAGCACGACCGCAGCCGCACCGGCACCCCACCCTCCTGCAGCAGCAGCCCGACCCCGCGGGCGGCCGGGTCGATCTGCGCGGCCGAGTAGCCCTCGGACGCCCAACCGGACCCGAGGATGGTGTCGGACGCTTGGGGGGTGGAGCAGCGCAGCGCCCAGCGGAACCCGAACAGGTCTCGCAGGAAGGTCGGGACCACATCAGCCGACGGCTTCTGGGTGGTGGCCACGGTGACCATGCCGGCCGCCCGCCCGCGGGCCACGAAGTCGCGCAACAGGACCGAGAACGCCTGGGCGGCCTTGCGGTCGGGGCCGTTGGTGAAATAGGCCAACTCCTCGATCCCCACCAGGTGCAGCGGGAGCCCGTCACCTTGGGTGACCTTGCGGGCCCGGTTGGCCAGCAGGTGCCGGTAGCGGTCATCCAGCTCCGCGATCAGGCCCTGCAACACCTCGATGGCCTGCTCGACATTCGGCCCCACGATCCTGCTGGCGGAGCCTTGCCAGACGGCCAGCTCGACCAGCTTGGGATCGAGCAGGGTGAGCCGCACGTCTGGGTCGAGGGCGCCCACGGCCACCAAGAGCTGGAGCACGTTGCTCTTGCCGGCGCCCGGCTCGCCGCCGAGCAGCAGGTTGCGCTCGGGCAGCGACACCGTGACCTCATTCCCGTCCTCATCGACCCCGACCGGGATGGGCTGCCACAGCGACAACCGGCCGGCCGAGGCCAGCGGCCACGGGATCGGGGAGGGGTCGGCCAGGGGGTCGCGGCGCAGGACGACCACCTTGGCGTGGCGGGCGCTGGCCGGGTCGCGGACCACCCGGACCTCGCGGACCGAGAGGAAGGCGGCGATCCGCTCGGCCTGGCCCTCCAGATCCGGCACCTGTCCGCCGGCCGGGACCCGCACCCGGAGCTGCTCCCCGGCCCCGGTGAGCCGGCAGCGGACGATTCGGGGGATGCGGTCATTGGGGGTGGCCAGCCTGGCGTGGCGACAGGCCAGCGCCCACCTGCGGCGCAGATGGGAGCAGAACAACGCCCGGGCCAGCGGCTCCCGAGTCCAGCCGGCCACGGCCACGACCAGGGCGACGGCCACGATCAGCCGCTCTGCGCCAGCTCGGCCGAGGCGCTCCCCCAGCCAGAGGTAGGCGACCGCGACCAGGCCGATCAGGGCCAACTCTAGGCGGTAGGCCCACGCGGGACGCAGGAGGCCGTTGAACAGCCAGTCTCCAGGGGACTCCCGCACCACCGGGGCGGTCACGACGGGCGGGGTCTCATGCAGGGCGCCCCAGCCGACCGGTTGCCGCCAGGTCGGCGGCCGATCCTGGCCGCCCCAGCCGTTCACGACCCGACCCTCACGACCGGCTCCGGCAGCTCGGCCTCCTCAGCCTCCTCAGCATGGTCGGCAGCCTCCACGAGGGCGGCGGCCAGCTCGCGCAGGGCGGTCGGCTCGCCTTGGATGGTGGCGTAGCTGTAGCCGCCCACCTCGAAGCGGACCGAGGCCCGCACGGCGCCCAGGTCGGTGCGCCAGTGGTGGTGGCTGTTGTAGCGGGCGCCGATCGGGACGATGACGCCCAGGCTGATCGAGGGCATACGATCGGGGTGCATCTGGGGCTCACTCCTGATGCGAGGGCCAGGTGTTGGCGCACCTGGTCTGGTGGGGTGGAGGGGGCCGTGGCTCGCTTGGCGGCGGCTCCGGCCCCCTCCCTCACGGTCGCTCGGGCTCCACCTCCCTCCTGTCAGCTGGCCTTGGCCTGCGCCTGGGGGACGGCCGGCTCGATGCGGGCCGCACGGAAGGCGACCCCGGCGCGGTCGGCCATGGTCCAGGGCTGGGCGACCAGCCCGGTGACCTTGACCGGGTGGCCCTGGCGCAGCCCCGAGGGCAGGCCGGGGACCTTGACGGCCAGGATCTCGGCCGCCCCGTCGGTCAGGGCGATCAGCTGCACCAGGTACAGGGGCTCGCCGTTCTCGTCGGCCCGGGGTCGCTTGGTCTCGAAGTCGACCACCGGCTCGGCCTCGACCGCGCACAGGAACGCGATCGCCGAGGTGTCCACTGGGAGCTTCACGCTCTCCCTCCTCTCCTGATCCTCACTGCCTCACTAGTGAGGTGGTGAGGCAGTATGGCACCATAAAGGAGTCGGGTCAACCGCACCAGCGAGCTACCTCACTAGGGAGATACCTTGGCGGTCATGAGCATCGATCCGACCGACCCACGACCGCCGTACCGGCAGATCGCCGACCAACTACGCGCCGACATCTACGGGCATGTGCTCGCGCCTGGGGACCAACTGCCGTCTGAACGCGAGCTCGTCGAGCGCTACGGCACAGCTCACCAGACCGTCCGCCAGGCCATCAGCCTGCTCAAGGCGGAAGGACTCGTCATCGGCCGGGCCGGGCGTGGGGTGTTCGTTCGGGAACGGCCGTTCCTGCACCGGCTCGACGCCAATCGGCGGTTCATCACCCAGGCCAGGAGCCAGGGGCTCTCCGCCGAAGCACGCCTGTTGGAGGTGCGGTTCGCACCGGCACCGCCACAGATCGCCACCCTCCTCGACCTGTCCGAGGAAGCACAGGTGCTGCTTCGCCGATACCTGCTACTCGTGGACGGCGAGCCCGTGCAGCTGACCGACAGCTACTTCCCAGCGGAGCTCGCCAAAGGCTCCATCATCGGTAACCGGGAGAACATCACCCCAGGACGCATCGACGCCGACCTCAAGGAGCGCTTCGGCCTAGAGGCTGCCCGGTTCCTCGACGAGCTGACCGTCCGCATGCCCACCGCCGAGGAGACCCGTAGCCTTCGACTTCCGCCCGGCACGCCGGTGGCAAGCCTGCTGCGGACCTATCGCGATCCCACCGGCAAGCCGTTCGAAGTCGCCCACTTCGTGCTAGCCGGCGATAAGCACATCCTGGTCTACGAGGGTCAGCCATCTTCACAGGCGTAAGCGCACAACGATCCGAGGCACCATGACCGCTCTCCATCCCGACCTGGACCTTGGCCGCCCGCTCGAAGCCCTCAGGGAAGCGGGCGCGGCCTTCATCCCCCATGCCCTGAGCGAGCCGTTCCGACAACGCCTCCAACGTGAGATCCAAGATGGGCCGTTCGAGCGGCTACCCGACCAGATCGGCCCGGTCCGCCAGCAGGTCGACCTGTTCGTCGTAACCGACGCCATGAGGGACCATCCCGCCCTGGCCCGCCTTCGCGCGGGCTTCGTCACGCGCCTGCGCCAGGATGGCCCGCAGCTCGCGGGACTGGCTCGCTGGTGGCCGAACGAGGCCTACGTGCAACGCTATGAGCCGGGTGCCCTGGGCGTCTCCGCCCATCTGGACAGCAAGCGCTTCGCCGTGCTGGTGGCCATCTTCACCACCCAGGGCAGCGCCCGGTTCGCCCTCTGCCAGGACCGGGCCGGCGAGATCATCCGGGAATGGGACGTCGGCCCCGGCAGCCTCACCCTCCTGCGCGGACCCGGCCTGCTGGACGCCGAGGATCAGCGACCCTTCCACACGGTGCACGGGCCAGTCGCAGGGCGCCGCTACTCGATCACCTTCCGGATGACCCAGGAACGTCGCGAAGACGCAAGGTCGGTACCAGCGTGATGTTGTCGCCTGGGACGAGCTGCAAGCGGCTCTCGTGGCGGGAGCCTCGTTCTCCCCCGCGCCCAGGGTGGAGGGAGCTGGCCGGACGGTGCTGGCATGCCCGACCCCAGCCGCAAGCGCCCCACCAACCAACCCGGCACCCGAGCCGGCCACGGCCGGCGAGCTTGGTTCATGGCCGACTTCGTTGGCTCTGTCGCTTGCCCCTGCGGGTCTCTCGGCATGCCACGGCATCCACCGGTCCTCGGTTCCACGAGGACGGGCAGACCGCCCGGCCAGGCAACAGGAAGGGCAGGACCATGACCGAGCCGAGCGTGAGACACCCTTTGGCAACCTCGGGCTCAGGCGGCCTTGCCCTGGGCTCGGTTGCGGTTGGCGATGTGGGTGGCCTCGTCGTACAGCTGGCCACGCATCAGGCAGTGCCACAGGACCTCCAGCCAGCGGTTGCCGAGGGCGCGCAGGGCAGCGTGGTGGGTCTTGCCGCGGGCGCGCTGGCGGTCGTAGAACTCCCTGGCCCAGCCCGAGCAGCGCAGCGAGCAGAACGCCCATTGTTGGACGGCGTCGGCCAGGTAGCGGTTGCAGGCCAGCCGGGTGGCCACGACCAGCTCGCTCTTGCCGGAGCGGCGGGTGACCGGGGCTTTGCCGGCATAACATGCCAAGGCGTTCGGCGACTGGTACTGGTCGATGTGGTCGCCGATCTCGCCGGCGACCCTGGCGGCGAGGCGGTCACCAAGCCCTGGGAAGCTGAGGTAGACCTTGCCGCCAGGGAGCGCCTGGCCCGGCTCGTCCTTGCGTGGCTGGTGGGCTCGCCGGTGCCGGGGGGCGCCCAGCAGCAGCTCGCCCATGCGTCGCTCCCATACCCGTCGTTGGCGGTCGATGGCCAGCAGCTGGGTGGCGGCCAGGCGGATGGTGTCGGCCTTGGCGCGGACCAGGTAGTCGCGGGGGGTGAAGTGGTCGGCGGCCAACGCCTGGGCGATGCGGTCGGCGAAGCGGTCGGGCCAGCCGTGGCGGCCGGCGCGGGCGAAGGCGACCAGCTCTTGGTGGGAGGCGCTGGCGAGCTGGTCGCGGGTCGGCCAGCGCTCCAGCAGCCGCAGCATGGTCGGGGCGCCCAGGTCGTCGCCGGCGATCGCCAGCGCGGCCGGGAAGGTCGAGATGAGGTCTTGGCGGAGCCGGTTGAGCAGGCGGCGCTGGTCGCGGGCGGCGCGTTCGTCATCGCGGGCGATGGCGCGCAGCTCGGCGGCCCGCTCCCCATGCGGGATGAGCGGCCGCAGGCTGGCGTGGCGGTCCAGGGCCAGCAGGCAGGCGATGCGGGCGTCCTCGGCGTCGTCTTTCTTGCGGGCCGGTCCGCGGCGGCGGGCGACCAGGTCGGGGTTGACCGGCAGGACCGTGTAGCCGGCGTCCACGAGTCGTTCCACGAGCAGGCCGTGGCGGGTCTCCAGCACCACCCGAACCTCGGCCGGGTCCGGCTCCAGGGTGGCGATCTGCGCGATGAGCTGGTTGACCGCGGCGGGGGTGTGCTCCACCCGGCGGATCTCGATCACCCCCTCGGCGGGCCGTCCCAGGGCGACGAGGTGGAACGCCTCGGCCCAGTCGATCCCAACCCCAAGCACACTGCCTCCTTAGCTCGAGCCCGATCCGGACGGAGGCGCGGCGCCGTGCTGATGGACCAGTCCTCACGGGACGACACCCTTGTGGGCGTCGGGCCTCCAGGGCCGTCCCCCTGGGACGCCGTCTCACGTCAGTCCTCAAGGGACAAGCTTCGCAAGCGTTCCCAGGGGGAGACCCCATGAGCAAGGAGGGTAATGCCATCAGCTTCGCCGGCAACCTCACCGACGACCCCGAGGTCCGCTGCACCGAGAGCGGAATCGCCCGGGCAATGTTCCGAGTGGCCGTCTCAGGAAGGTGGGAGCAGGAGGCGTCGTTCTTCACCGTCATCGTGTGGCGC
>Ga0081538_10003353_pt1 | contig 15169 bp, 16 predicted proteins | sample TabmetS5T2R1_FD_71022 | JGI IMG/M metagenome (GOLD analysis project Ga0081538, IMG submission 71022) | Tabebuia heterophylla rhizosphere microbial communities from the University of Puerto Rico - S5T2R1 | ecosystem: Host-associated > Plants > Roots > Rhizosphere ... | reverse complement strand
GCAGCTCAGGTTGCCTGTCGATGCTCGGTTCGGTCAGGCTGCGCGGCCATGCCGATGCCAACCTTCCCCTTCGCGCGGCTCGGCGCGTTCCGAGCCGAGTTGCACGCCTGCTTCACCCGCCGCGCCGATGCGCTGTTCGAGTTGGGCGACGCGCTGCTGTGCACCCCGACACCGGTTCCATCCCTGCCGCACTTGAGCCTGGAACCGGTCCACCAGCGCGGCTGGGGCAGCGTCTATGCCGCCCTTGCCCGCGGTGACGTGGATGCCGAGCGGCTACGCGACCTGCTGGCGTGCGTCTACCGGCCGCCGACCCGCCGGTCTTTGCCGTGGATGTCACCACCTGGCCGCGCTGTGACGCCGAATGCTCACCCGAGCGCGGCTACTACTACCATCCCTCGCGCCATTCCGCGGGGCAGCCGATCATCGCCGGCTGGGCCTACCAGTGGATCTGCCAGCTCAGCTTCGAGGGGGACTCCTGGACCGCCCCGGTGGATGCCCGCCGCCTGCACCCGTTGGAGGACACCGACCAGACCGCCGCAGCACAGATCCTAGCGCTGCTGGCACGGCTGCCCGCCAGCGAGGCCGTGCCGCTGTTTGTGTTCGACGGTGGCTACGACTCCGCCCAGCTCACCCTGGACTCGCCGACGCGCCCGCAGCGGTGCTGGTGCGGCTGCGCTCTGACCGCTGCTTGTACGCCGACCCGCCACCAGCGGCGCGCTCACCACGGGGCGGCCGGCCACGCCGCCACGGGGCCAAGTTCGCCTGCGCCGACCCGACTACCTGGCCGGCCCCGACCGCAACCCTTACTTGTCAGGACGACCAGTACGGCACGGTCACCGTCGCCTGCTGGGCAGGGCTGCATCCCAAACAACAACGCCACCCCGGCCACGGCACCCGCGGGCCCCGTCCGATCGTGCGCGGCACCATCATCCGCGTCCAGGTCCAGCGGGTCCCCGCCCGCACCCGCCCGCCGAAGGTGCTGTGGTTGTGGTGGGCTGGCCCCGGCCCGCTCGACCTGGACCTGGCCTGGCGGGCCTATGTCCGCAGGTTCGACCTGGAACACACCGTCCGGTTCTGTAAGCAGACCCTCGGCTGGACGATCCCACGGCCGCGTCATCCCGACCAGGCCGACCGCTGGACCTGGCTGGTGCTGGCCGGCTACACCCAGCTGCGCCTGGCCCGGGATGCCGTGGCAGACCAACGGCTGCCGTGGGAACGGCCCCGACCCCAGCCGCGCCTGTCACCCTACCGAGTGCGCCGCGGGTTTCCGCGGCTGCTGTGCACACTCGGCTCGCCGGCTGCTGCGCCGAAACCCTCCGGATGCTCCCCAGGCCGGCCCAAGGGCTGCTACTCAGGACCCGCGACGCGCCACCCGGCGACCAAGAAGCCCGCCAACAAGCCCAGGAAGACCCCGCCCAGGACCGCCAAGGCCGCCTGATCAGCCCAGTCCGCCCTCCAGGCCCGCTGACCTCGGTCGACGGCCACCTCGGCACGTCCCCGGGTTAAATCACAAGCTAAGCCCTACCTGCCCGTTGGCGGCCTGCGGCCGCACCTGCCGGACCTCACCGTTTCTTCCGCCTGCCTGTGTCCTCCCAGTGTGGGCCACCCCACGCCGCCTCAAGCGCCCGCCCAAACAACTCGGCCCCCGGGTGCCGCCTCCGGCGGCGATCGACCCATCGCCGACTTCTTTGGGCCAACCCGCGCTTGACCCGGCGCGGGGTCCCCGGCCCGAAGGAAAGGAGCCACCGGCAGCCCACTGCAAGGAGGAGCCATGGACCTAACCGCACCCAGCCCAGATCGCCCGAGGAGGTGATGCCTACCGCCCCGTCCTCGACTCCCTGATCACCCCACGACCAGCACCAAGGCCCACACGGGCCATCGAGTCCCAAGGAGGGACACATGTCCGAGACCGAGCGCGTGACCCTGGTCGGCATCCTGACCGCCGACCCCGAGCTGCGCTCCACCCCCACCGGCCTGGAGGTCGCCAACCTCCGCATTGCCGTGACGCCGCGTACGCGGCAGAAGGACGGCAGCTGGACCCAGGGCGAGACCAGCTTCCACACCGTCGTGGTCTGGCGCGACCAGGCCACCAACACCGTCGAGACCCTGACCAAGGGGGCCCGGGTGATCGTGGTTGGCCGGCCCAAGCAGCGCACCTGGACCGACCAGAACGGCACCGACCACCAGGTCATCGAGATCGACGCCGAGGAGATCGGCCCCTCCCTGCGCTGGGCCACCGCCAAGGTCACCCGCACCAACGGTGGTCGGAAGGCCGGCGGCCAGTAGCCGCACCCGACCCGGGAGAGGGGCGCGAACCCTGCGGGCAAGCCGGACGCGCCCCCTCCCCCAACACCACCCGAAGGAGGTGGCACCTGATGTTCTACACCACCCCAACCGACGACGGCGCCCTCGCCGTCACCTGCGACCGCTGCCTGCAGTCGGTCGGCTGCCCCGACCCCTGGGCGGCAGCCGCCGCCATCACCCACCACCACTGTGACCCGGACGCGGCCATAGCCGGTTTAGGGGTTCGCGGGCCAACCGTGGACGGCGAGCAGCCGGCGCTGCACCTGTTGGCTGGCCGCTGGGTCGCCTCCTGCCCGGCATGCGGCTTCCAGCTGGCCAGCGCCCAAAGCCAAGCCCGCTGCGAACGCCGCGCCGCCCGCATGAGCTGCCCGGTCTGCCACGAGGTCACCTGATGCCCAGCATCACCATCCACATCCAGGGGAGGAACTGGAGACAACAATCAGCCAGACCACCCCGATGGGGCTGCTCACGGCGTGCACCTGTAGCGCCTGGGATCGATGCGGATGTAGCGGGCCAGCCAGGCCATCATGTCCTCGCGGGCGGCGCAGTTGAGGAAGTGGCCAGCGCCATACCAGCGGAGCTCCTTGGGTTGGCTGGCCGCCTGGTACCAGCGACGGGTGTCCTGCTCGGGGATGAGCTCATCCTGCCGGCCGGCCTGGAACAGCAGCGCCGCCGGGGCTGCCTTGCCGACGAAGTTGATCGGCTCGATCGGACGCATCGCCTCCAGCCACCGCTCGCGCTGCTCGGCCGGGAAGGACTGCACCTCCGGGCGGTTGGCGTCATCTGGACCGGTGAAATGGCTCACCAGGCCACCGTCGCCGACGGCCAGCACATAGGCCTTGAGGCGATCCTCGACCCCGGCCAACAACCCGCCCATGGCGGCGCCGTAGCTGACCCCAACATAGGCCAGCCGAGCTCGGTCCACGTCCGGGCGGGCGACCAGCACGTCGATGGCCCGGCGCAGATCCACGATGAGCTGGATCTGCTCGTCGCGGTCCTTGGGGGTGAAGGTGAGCGGGTCGGACCGGCGCCGGCCCTGCTGGGGGCGGTTGAAGGGCGCGTCAATCAGGATGGCCACCGCCCCGGTGCGGGCCAGATCGATCCCGGTCGGCAGCATGCCCTCCTTGGTATCGGGCAGGCCGTGCTGCACGAGCACACCCGGGTGCGGCCCCTTGCCGCTGGGGAGGACGACCAGGGCCGGGACCTCGCCGCTCTTGGAACTGGCGTAGGTGATCGACACCACGGTGATGCCGTCGGCTTCCTCCCGGGTCTGCTGGGTGGTGGTGGCCAGCGGCTGGCGCCGGTCATAGTCGAACAGCCGGGTGACCTCGCCGCTTGGAGCGGCGCTGGAGGTGGGCGTGGCCGCCACGCCCGAGGTCGCGGTCGGAGGGGCGTTGGGTCCGCCACAGGCGGCCACCACCCACCCAAGGCCCAGCACCACGACCAGCAGATGGCGCTGGGTCGCCCGACGACGGCGGTGGGCTCCCATCTCGCCTCCTCTCCCGCGGACGCCACCGCAGCACCCGGGGCCGCCCCGGTCAAGAGCCAGCTTCGCGCTCCCCGCTCTGCAGGCCTTTCCCCTGCGGGTCGTCCACGAGTCCGGTGCAGACGCCATCGGCCAAGGAGCTGGTCAGCGCCTGCCTGTCGTTGTCGAGCCGGTCACCGCCAGACTCCCGATCCCTTAGCGCCACAGCTTGGTAAGCATCAACTCGGAAGGAGCCCGATCGTGAACCTCCAGCTGCACCTGACCGACGACACCCAGCTGCGCGCTCACGGCTTCGTCGTGGATCACATGTTGGTCGCCGGGGTCTGCTGGGAGCGCCCCATCCCTGGCAGCCGTCCAGGCGAGGGCATCCTCTGGGGCACGCCCGTCATGCTGCGCCAGCTGGCCGAGCTGGCTATGCAGGCCGCCATCCAGGCCGAGGAGGAGGCCTGCTGGCAAGCCCACCAGGCCACTACCGCCCACGCGAAGGGGAGGGTGGCATGAACGCGTTGCTGGAGGCTGCCCTCGGCTATGCAGCCCGCGGCATCCCCGTGTATCCGGTCCACTGGCCCCACCCCATTCCGAGCGGGCCTAGCCTGGCCTGCTCGTGTTCCCGCGGCCCGGCCTGCGACCGGCCGGCCAAGCATCCCCTGGTTCGCCACGGCGTCAAGGAGGCCACCACCGACGCTGACCGGATCAGCCATTGGTGGCGACGCTGGCCCCAGGCCAATCTTGGCCTGGCCACCGGGGTCGTGTTCGACGTCCTGGACATCGATGGCCCCGCCGGCCTGGCCGCCCTTGGCGAGCACCAGGACGCGGCGGGCCCGCGGCTCCGCGGTCCGCTGGTGGCCACGGGGGCGGTGGCTGGCACCACTGGTTCGCCCCCACCGGGCTGGGGAACCGCCCACCCCGCGGCCTGGGCCATGTTGACTGGCGCGGCCGCGGCGGCTGCGTCCTGGCCCCACCCAGCCGCCACATCTCCGGCCGCACCTACCGGTGGGTACGCGACCTGGACCAGACGCCCCTCCCCGAGGTCCCGGCCGCCCTATGCGCCCGGCTGGACCCGGACCCGCCACCCACCACCCGGCCAACCCGCACAACGGAGCCGGACATGCCCGGCCACCCGTACGGCCGCCGGGTCCTGGCCGCCGAACTGGCCGCCCTCGGCCGGGCCACCCCCGGCCACCGCAACCACACCCTCAACCGGACCGCCTTCAAGGTCTACCGCTACGTCGCCGGCGGTGTCCTCCACGAGCAGGACGTCACCCTCGCCTTCACCACCGCCGCCCTCGCCATTGGCCTCAACCGGGCCGAGATCGCCCGCACCCTGGCCTCGGCCCGCACCGCCGGCCTGGCCAACCCCCGCACCGTGCCGCCCCCACCCGACCCCAGCCGCCAGGAGGTCGGCCCATGACCGGCCGCTGGACCTACCGGACAAGCGCCACCGGCGTCATCATCCTGGCCGCAGCCGCCTTCACCCTCTCCTACGACGCCTTGCATCAGCTGGCCCTGGACAGCCGGGTCCGGCCGGCCCTCGCCTGGCTGTGGCCGGTGGTGATTGACGGCACCATCGTGGTCGCCCTACTCACCGTGCTCGCCGCCAAGCGCGTCGCCGGCCGGGCCGGCTATCCGTGGGCGCTGGCCGGGCTGTTCTCGGCCGCATCAGTGGCCTTCAACATCGCACATGCCCCCGACCGGCCGGTCGCCCAGCTGGTGTTCGCCATGGCCCCGGTCGCCCTGGTGCTCACCACCCACCTGCTCATGCAGCAAGTCAGCTGGCGACGGACGACACCCACACCAACCGCACCGGTGGCCGGACTCCAGGCCGGCTCCTAAGCCGCACACCCGCACACCGCGGCCGACCACCCCGCACAGCCGCCCGCGCCTGCGGATCAGCACAAAGCGGCTGGCGCACGGGCTCGTGTGCGAGCGGCCTATGAGGCGCACGTCCAGGCCGGGCAGACGCCGACCGGCGCCGGCCTGGCCCGAGCCGCCGGCGTCAGCGAGCGCTACGGGCAACGCCTCCTGACCGAGTTCACCACCGACCCGACCCGCACCGGCCACGCCAACGGCCAGCGCCCGGCTCGGATGGCCAGCCAGCGACACAACCCAACGGCTACCGAGGGGAGGTGAGCATGGAAAAGCTGCTACTCACCGCGGAGGAGACGGCCGAGGTCCTCGGGATCGGCCGCAGCAAGGTCTACGAGCTGCTCCGAGCCGGCACCATCCAGTCGGTGCGGATCGGCGCCTGCCGGCGCATCCCGGCGGCCGCGATCGTCGACTATGTCGAGCGGCTGCGGCGTGAGGCGGCCGCATGAGCCGCCAACGACGAGGCCACGGAGAGGGCTCGATCTATCGGCGGCCGGATGGCCGCTGGACCGCAACCATCGACCTCGGCTGGCAGGGCGGCAAGCGACGACGCAAGTTCCTCTACGGCAAGACCCGGGCCGACGTCGCCCAGAAACTCGCCGTCGCCCTCAAGGCATACCGGGAGGGCCAGGTCTTCGGGGACGAGAGCACCACAGTCGAGCAGTTCCTCCGCGCCTGGCTTCGCAGCGTCGAGCCGTCGGTCGGCCCACGGACCTGGGTCAGGTACGAGGAACTCATCCGGCTCCACGCGATTCCCCACATCGGCAAGGTGCGACTAACCCGGCTCGGGGCACGGCAACTCGACCAGCTCTATGGCGAGCTGGTGCAGGCCGGACTGTCGCCGACCACGGTCGTGCAGCTACACCGGATCCTGCACCACGCCCTCCGGGACGCGATGCGCTGGAACCTGATCGCCCGCAACGCCACCGAGCTCGTCACCCCACCACGCAAGGCCCGCCATGACTTCGTCACCTTCACCCCTGACCAGGCACGATGCTTCCTGGAGGCGGTCAAGGGCGACCGGCTGGAAGCCCTGTACATCCTCGCCCTCACCACCGGAATGCGCGAAGGGGAGCTGTTCGGGCTCCGATGGGCAGATGTCAACCTCGCCGCCGGCGCGCTGCACCTGGTCAAGCAGCTCAAGACGCGATCCTCACGGCGGCAGGTCCTGCTTGTCAGCGTCGCGGTGGACGCGCTCGGACGCCACCTGGCCAGCCAGCGCGAGGAGCGGCTCTTGCTTGGCCTGGAGTGGGACGACCACGGGCTCGTCTTCCCGAACACCGTGGGGAAGCCCCTGCACCCCTCGAACTTCCTGCAGCGGAGTTTCTATCCGCTGCTGGAGCGGGCCGGACTCCCACGGATTCGCTTCCACGACCTGCGCACAGCGCCGCTACGCTGCTGCTTGGCCTCGGCATCCACCCCAAGATCGTGAGCGAGATGCTCGGCCACAGCCAGATCGCCATCACCCTGGATCTATACTCCCATGTCACGGCTACCATGCAGCAGGAGGCGGTGCGGGCCTTCGAAGGGCTGCTTGGCAGTCAGGTTGGCAGTCAGGAAGGAGCTAGCGAACACTAGAATCCAAGCTCAGGCCCCTGTAGCTCAATGGATAGAGCAACGGACTTCTAATCCGTAGGTTGCAGGTTCGAGTCCTGCCAGGGGCGCCAAAACCGCAGGTCAGAGGCCTAAGGTCTCGTCGTCGAGACGATGCCGGTCAGCCTGGTCATTCCTTTGCCGTCCACCACGGCAATGATCGCCACGTTGGAGCGAGCCACCGAGCAATCGCGCTTCCCATGGATGGCGGCGCTGGAGTTGAGACTGCGTCACCTGACCCAGTGTCGATGGAGCCGACGCCTCAGGGCGTGAAGTCGAACGGTGGGAGCGACCTGATGCAACTCGAGTCGGGCCGCATTGTCGGCGCGTTGAGGAACTGGCCGCTGATCGAGCGGGCGCAGGAGCATTCGGAGAGGAGTTCGGCTGGTCTGACGCTCCGGGAGGAGCACCCGAGCGGTCTAGGACGTCCACGAGACCTTGAGCTCGAAGAACTTGTTCGGGTAGGGAGCCTCGACCCACAGGTGATCGCTGTCGAGCGCCAGGGCGCCCAGGTGATCTGGGCTGGGGTTAGTCGGCCACACGCCGATGAGCTCACGCTGGGCGTTGAAGACCTGGACCCGTGCGTCGTCGACGACGAGCAGGTGGCCGTCCGGGCCGAAGGCCACATCTTGCGGCTCGGTGAACTGGCCTGGCCCGGTGCCCTTGGACCCTAGGGTCCAGAGCAGTTGCCCCTTGTCGTCCCAGGCCTGCACGCGTCCGTTGCCGAAGTCGGCGTTGACCAGGTTGCCCTCGTCGTCGATGCGGATGTTGCCCGTGTCGTACAGCTGCCCCGGGGCGCTCCCCGGGCCACCGATCGTGCGGCGGTAGGTGCCGTCGGCCGAGAAGACCTGGATGTCGTTGCGCTCGTCGTCGACGACAAATACCTCACCAGAGGGGGCGACCGCGACCCCGATCGGGTCGAGGAACTGGCCGTCGTCCCGTCCCTTCGTCCCCCAGGAGGCCAGCGGTCGCCCCTTGGCGGTGAGATGCTGGACCCGCTTGGCGCCGGACTCCACCACATACACCGACCCGTCGGCGGCGACGGCGATGCCGCCCAGTGGGCTGTCCGGATCACTGGGGTCGCGCAGGAAGTCGAGCTGGCCCGGCTTGTTGCCCCGCTCGCCCCACCGGCGGACTACGCGCCCGTCCGGGTCAAGCACCAGGATCTCGGAGTTGCCCGAGTTGACGACGTAGAGCTGACCGTGGCTGTCGAAGGCCATGTAGCCCGGGACCTGCAGTCCGGGGATGGTCGAATCGTCATGGGTGGCGACGAGCTCCAGCTGCACCCTCAGGGCCGTCCCGGGACTCGTCGTCGCGGTATCCGGGCCGGCCGGATCATCGGTCTCAGCGGGGCCGCAGGCACTGACGATCAGCACAGCTCCGATGAGGATGAACGCAGCCAGTCGAATTCGCACAGCTCATGCTCCTCTCCATGATTCGAGGACGTTGGAAGGGCAAGCGGCAGCCGCAACCTGCCCGATGTCGTCTGACTGGGCTGGCCCACGCCTTGTGTCGACGGGTCGGCAGGAAGAAAACGATCCAGGGCCGTCCAAGGTTTACCGCCGATCCTGTGACGGTGCGCGTAACCCGACTCCACACCGGCTGACCGGCAGCCCGCCGAGGCCAGTTCCAGCCAACTGCAGCTGCACCTCTGGCCTTTGGGCCCACACTGTGCTTGGTTCTTTCCTTGGAAGTGGCCGAGATGCAGACACCGACACCCGCCCGCCGCACCGCCCGTGTTCTGCGGGACGGTGAGCCGGAGGCTGTTCGGCTTCCCGGGCGGTTCGAGTACTTCTATCTGCGGGAGTATCCGACGGTGGTGGCGCTCGCCTATGCCCTGTCGGGCAGCCGGGCGGGGGCTGAGGACATCGCCCAGGAGGCGTTCCTGCGGGCCTACCGGGACTGGGACCGGGTCGGGTCCTATGAGCATCAGGCCGCCTGGGTCCGGCGGGTGGCCGCCAACCTGGCCACCTCTGGGCTGCGCCGCCGGTTGGCCGAGGCGCGGGCGCTGGCCCGGCTGGCTGGTCGGTGGGAGCCGGCAGTGGACCCGATGCCGGCTGAGAACGCCGAGTTCTGGGCGGCGGTGCGGGCCCTGCCCGCCCGGCAGGCCCAGGCGGTGGCGCTGTACTACGTGGAGGATCTGTCGGTCCAGCAGACGGCATCGGTGTTGGGCTGTGCCGAGGGGACGGTCAAGGCGCACCTGGCCAAGGCGCGACGGGCGCTGGCCCGGCGCCTGCAGGTGGATGGCGGGGATGGGCGATGAACCTGGATGATCGGGGCCGGGCGTCCACTCGGGCGCTGCTTGACAGCGTCAGTCGGGTGGATGCGGCCGCTGGGCTGGAGGACCTGGAGCGTCGCCGGCGCCGCCGCCTGGTGGCCAAGATGGCCACCGCGATGGCCACCGCTACGGTCCTGGTCCTGGTCGCCTGGGTGGTTGCCCGTGGGCCATCGCCTCCGACAACTGTTGCCCAGCCGGCGGGTTCGTTGGGGCGGGTGACGGCCAGGATCCCGGTGGGAGCGGGCCCGATCGACGTTCTGGCGGCCGAGGGGGCGGTGTGGGTGGCCAAGGCCACCCAGGGCACGGTGTCGCGCATCGACCCGGCCACCAATACGGTGACCCAGACCACCCCGGTCGGGCGCAACCCGGTCCGGCTGGCCGCCGGGCTCGGGTCGATCTGGGTCGCTGACCAGACCGGGCAGACAGTGTCCCGTCTCGAGGCGCGAACCGGGCTGCTCCACAGGACGATCCCGGTCACCGGGCAGCTCTCGCCGGAGGACCTGGCCGTCGGCGCGGGGATGCTTTGGGTCAGGTCGGGAAACCGGTTGTTGTCGCTGGACCCGGCCACCCACACGATGACCGACCGGACCGGCGATTGGGAGGTGGGCGGCGGGGGGACCGCGGCGGTCGACGGGCTGCTGTGGCTCTCGGGCACGACCGGCAGGGGAGCTGGCCAGATCGTGCGGGTGGACCCGTCGACCAGCCAGGTCATCGACAGGTTCACCACCCCGGGGGATGGTGCGCTCGCGGTGGGCGGTGACAGCGTCTGGCAGACCGGGAGCACCACCCAGACCATCTACCGCTATGACCCGACCTCCAAGCGGCTGCTGGCCGAGATCCCGATCGGGGTGGTGGCCAGGCACCTGACCGCCGGGGATGGCTCGCTGTGGGTGAGCAGCGACAGCGGCCGGGTCACCCGGATCGATATGGCGACCAACACGGTCGTCGGCATCTTCCAGGCCAGTGGTCGAGCACCCGGCGTGGCGGTCGGACACGGGGCGGTCTGGATCGTCGACACGGCCAACGCGGCCATCCTGCGGATCCAACCGACCGCCTAGGGTCGCGGCCGCTGTTGCCGCTCCGGCGCCGGGTGCCGGAGCGGAGGGCCCCGATAGCGGCGCGAGCAGGACGAGCAGCCTCAGCAAGGGTTGGACGTGGACGCGGTAAACCCGGGGCGGCCCTGGATCGTTCTCTTCCTGCCGACCCGTCGACCAGACGATGTCGGGTCCTGTGTCGTCAGAGGGGGGAGGTGCCGTGTCCATGAGAGCGGTATCCCGATCGCTCGCCCTGGTCGCCACTGCGGTCATCCTGGCGACCGGATGTGGTGGAGCAGACGACGAACCCAGACGCTCTGGTAGCGGCACGACGAGCGCCGGAACGACCAGCACGGCGGCGTCTCAGTCTCTGCTGGCAGGGGCAAGGGGCTGGCTCGCCTACCAGAGCTTCGGTGCCAACGGCAGCGACGGTGTGTTCCTAGTGCGGACCGACGGGTCCAACGACCACGAGATCCTCACCGACCTCCCGGGCAACCGCGCGCACCCGGACTTCTCCCGCGACGGTAAGCGGCTGGCCGTCGACCAGCTGACCGACGAGGAGTCCCCAAGCCACGTGTACGTGGCCAACGCCGATGGCGCACACGCCCGCCGCGTGCCCCCCTGCCTGCTGCCAAAGTGCGCCGGCCACTCGCAGCCCGCCTGGTCGCCGGACGGCCGGCGGCTCGCGGTCGTGACCGACATCGACGTCCGGCCGCTCCAGCCGCCCAAGCGCTTCGGCATCGCCGTCATCGACCTCGCCAAGGGGACCGAGCGGCCGGTGGTCGAGAACCCCAACACGACCGGGCAGAACCTGTTCCCCCGCTGGTCGCCGGACGGGCGTCGGCTGGTGTTCTGGCGCGACCGCGAACGCGCCGGCGGCTTCGAGACGGCGGTGTTCGTCGTCAACGTCAACGGCTCCGGGCTGCGGCGACTGACCCCCTGGGGCCTGCTGGCCGGCGACCCCGACTGGTCACCCGACGGCTCCCGCATCCTGTTCAACACCCGCCCACTCTTCGAGTTCTCCGACGCCGGCCAGTCCGAGCTGCACACCATCCGCCCGGACGGGACCGGCATGCGCCGCCTCACCAACTACGGCCACAACGGGCCACGCGCGACCCAGCCCCGCTGGACCCCCGACGGCAAGGCCATCCTGTACACGCGCACCACCCAGACCGGCCGGCCGCGGCACATCTATGCCATCAACGCCGACGGCACCGAGGACACACCGGTCCTCACCGCCAAGCCCATCTACACCCACCCGGTCCTTCAGCCGACGCCCTAAGTTCGGTTACGTATTCCGACGTGAGCCACAGCGAGCCGGGCAGCAAAGTAGGAGAGGGCGTCGGTCATTCCCCTGGTCATTCCCCCAAGCACTACACCGTGCGACAGACGCGCATCAGCTGGACGGCACACCCGACCTGAGCAGCAAGAACGGCTCCGAGCGAGACGGCCTGGACGGTCGTGGGTCGACTTCTAATCCGTAAGGTGCAGGTTCGAGTCCTGCCAGGGGCGCAAACCTGCAGGTCAGCAGCATGATCTGCCGTTCTTTGGACGACTGCCGGCGCACCCCTGGTCATTCCTTCGGGGTTGAGTCGGGCAATGATCGTCCCGCTGGAGCGGGATATGTGACTAAACCCTCTTCACTGCCTGCTGAGAACTTGGTGCCGCCGCCGCGGCGGTTGCGGTGGCCGCTCCTTGGGGTCGCAGCCACAGCGAGGCCCGGGTCGGCTGCATGGTCTGGTCGACCACGGTCAGCAACTCGCCGGTCAGGGTGATCAAGTCGACCTGGTCACGCAGGCGGGCGCCGAAAGCGGCGATGGTCTGGGCGGCATCGTGGCGGCGGCGGTTGAAGCGCCGGTCCACCGCCAGCTGGATGCGGCGGCGGGTCGGCTGGAACACCGCCGCCACCACCAGCGTCGCCCCGGCCACGACCAGGCTGGAGTCCTGGCCGAGGAGCTGGCCCAGCCCGAGCACGACCAGGGCATAGCCGCCACCCAGCAGCAGCGTGAGCAGGCCGTAGGCCAGGGTGCGGCTGATGATGCGGTCCAGGTCGTACAGCCGATACCGCAGGACCGCCGCGCCGGTTGCCAGTGGCAGCAGCGCCATGCCCAGGGCCAGGGACGCAAGAACCACCTCGTCCTTGGCCAGGACGAACGCGGCGACCAGGGCGACCAGCAGCAACCCCGCGGCCAGGGCGGCCGCATACGCCAGCCAGCGCAGCTGCAGGCGCTCCACCCCCCGGGCGCGGCGGAAGCGCACCACCAGCGACCCGGCCCCGGCCAGCAGCGACACCGGAACGATGACCACACCGGCCACCGCGAGGACGGCCAGCAGGCGGGCCAGCGCCGGCACGGCCAAGGGGTTGCCGTGGTAGTCCGGGGCCAGGGGGTCGGGCTGGACGACCGATCCCACCACCATCGCCACCGGCGCCGCCGCGGCCACCCTGGCCCACCAGCGCCAGCGCGGCGACGGCAGCGACCCGGTCGGGGTCAACAGCAGCACGAACCCGGCACACGACAGCCAGATGACTGAGGTGCTGTCGGTGAACCCGGCCAGGTAGCGGGCACCCGGGAGCGACCCGGGCCGAGCCAGCAGCCCGTACTTCACATATGACTGGACCAGCAGGCTCAGGTTCAGCGCCAGGCCGACACCCAGTAGCAGCCACCCCACCGGGTGGCGCGGCCGTTGGCTGGCCAAGACCGCACCGACGGTCGCCGCGCTCACCGTAACCAGGAGGATGGCACCGACGACGGCGATAGCGTTCGAGGGCCGCGGTTCCCAGCCAGTGGACCACAGCAGCTCAGCCAGCCAGAAGCCGGCTGCCAGGGTCAGCACGGTCAACCCCGCCAGCGCCCACGCCAGCAGGGCCGGCCAACGGCGCGACCGGGTCGGTCGGACGGCCAAGGTCACTGCCATGGTCCTTTCAGCATCCAGCGCACCACCGGCACTGCCAACTCCAGCACCGGAGGGATCGTTGCCAGTGTGGCTGGCCTCCGTCCCGAGAGCGTTACGGACGGCGTAACCGGAGCCGACCGTCAGGAACCCGCGTTCCAAGGGAGCGCGCGGCGGTCATTCTGTTGGTCATTCCGCCACGCGCTACACCGTATGACAGGGGCGTATCAGCTGGACGACCCGCCCGACCTGACCAGCAAGGACGGCACCACGCGAGACGCCGTGGACGGTCGTGGGTCGACTTCTAATCCGTAAGGTGCAGGTTCGAGTCCTGCCAGGGGCGCCAAACCGCAGGTCAGAGGCCTGAAGAGCTAGTCGTCGTGTGGGCCTTGGTCATGCCGGTCATTCCTTCGCCGTCCACCAGGGCAATGATCGTCACGTTGGAGCGGCCCACCGGCGCACTCAGGCGTCGCATTTCAACGCATGAACTCCAACACCGTCGTGGCGGTCCGCGTGGGCTGCCCGAGCCAGGGTCCATGCCCGGTGGGCAGAACCTCCAGTCGCGCGTGGGGGATCAGCTCGGTCACACCCTGGGCGACCGGGATACTGCCGACCGGGTCCCGCTCGCCCCAGAGCACCAAGGCGGGCATGGCCAGCTGGCGGAGCTCCTCGGGTCGCACGCGCACGCGACGCCGCCACCCGGAAGGTGACAGCAGGGCGAACGGCGAGATCAATGCACGGAGCTCCGCATTGGCGGCGCGGTCGGCGATCGGGTCCCGGCCCACAGCCACCAAGAGGTCGATCAGGTCCGGGTGACGGGCGAGGGTGTCCTTCTCGCCCATGGCACTTGCCAACCGCAGCATTGACTTGGGGCTGGGTGGCGCCAACCGCGACAGCAGCTGCCCCAGCCCGGGGGTGGCGGCCAGCCGGACGGGCAGTGGGCAACGGGTCTTCGGCAACGTGGGCACGTCGAGCAGCACCAGCCGCTCGACCCGGTCCGGGTGCGCCAGCGCGTACCACAGCGCCCACACCCCGCCCCCCGAGTGGCCGAGCAGCGTGGTCGCGTCCAGCTCAAGGGCGTCGAGGAGGCGGTCCAGCCAGGCGACCGCTCTCTCGCGGTAGCGGTCTCTTGGCAGTTCGGTCGGGTCGCTCAGCCCGATCCCGGGCAGGTCAGGGGCCATCACGCGGACCCCCCGGAGCTGGTCCAGCACCGGGAGAAGGAACCCGGCCGAGTTGCCTGTGCCGTGGAGGAGCACGAGCGGCTTCCCGGCGCCCTTCTCCAGAAGATGGACCCGACCGGCGGCGCTCACCTCGACAAGGCGGCTCTGCACCGACGCTCCCGCCAGCACGCGTTCATACACCTGCCGGACCTCGACGGAATGGGCTTGCTGCGTGCGAGTCCGCTGCCGGCTGCTCATCGTTTCCTCCTCGGGAGTATGTGTCAGGGCTCGACGGTATGGGCCGGCTGGCCGTGGTGCGTCGGGGAAACCCCCACACTGGGGGCCTGGGGCGGATGGGTGGTTTCCCCAGGTACGGCTAGAGGAGCCGATGCTGGTAGGCGTAGGCGGTGGCCGCGGCGCGTGAGGACACGCCGAGCTTGGTGAAGATGTTGCTGACGTGCCGGTCGACCGTCTTCTCGGCCACGAACAGCTGGCTGGCGATGGCGTGGTTGGTGGCGCCGGTGGCCACCAGCCGCAGCACCTGCAGCTCCCGCTC
>Ga0081538_10003352_pt1 | contig 15172 bp, 11 predicted proteins | sample TabmetS5T2R1_FD_71022 | JGI IMG/M metagenome (GOLD analysis project Ga0081538, IMG submission 71022) | Tabebuia heterophylla rhizosphere microbial communities from the University of Puerto Rico - S5T2R1 | ecosystem: Host-associated > Plants > Roots > Rhizosphere ... | reverse complement strand
GGCCCGGCGTGGGGGTCGGCGCCCGCCCGGGCTTCGCCGGCTTCGGCTGCCTCTCCGCGACCGGTGCCTCGCGTTCCTCCCTTTCCTCCCGGGCCCGGACGAGATCGGCCCAGCCGCCGTCGTAGACGCGGACCGTCCCGTCTTCGATCGCCGCCGTCCTCTGCGCGACCGCGTCGATGAGCGCGCGGTCGTGGGAGACGAGCAGCACGGTGCCCCGAAAGCCTTCGAGCGCCGCCTCCAGCGTCTCCCGCGAATCGAGATCGAGGTGGTTCGTCGGCTCGTCGAGGACGAGGAAGTTGGCGCCCGAGGTGACGAGGACGGCCAGGCCCAGCCGCCGCCGCTCGCCGCCCGAGAGGTCCTGTACCTGCTTCATGTGAGCATCCCAGCCGGAGAAGAGAAAGCGGCCGAGCAGCGTCTGCGCCTGCGGCCGGTTGAGCCCGGTCATCCGTTGGACGCAGTCCAGGACGCTGCCGCGCTCGTCGAGCTCGAGGCCGTGCTGGGAGAAGTACCCGACCTCGACGCCGTGACCGAGCTTGAAGGCACCGGCGACCGCCTGCTCGAGCAGCGTCGTCTTCCCGCTCCCGTTCGGGCCGACGAGCGCGACGTGGTCGCCCCGCTCGAGCGCGAAACTGACGTCCTGGAGGAGCCTGCGACCGGCGACCTCGACGTCCGCGTGCTCGAGGACGAGCACGTCGCGGCCGCTCCGCTTCGGTTCCGCGAAGTCGAAGCCGAGGCCGCGAGTCCTGCGGGTCAGGAGCGCCGCTTCGGAGGCGGCCTCTTCCTTCTCCTTCGTCAGCCGGCCGATCTGAGTCAGCTTGGCCTGGGCCTGCTTGGCCTTGTTCTTCTTGTAGCGGAAGCGGGCGACGAAGCGCTCGAGGCGCGCGATGTCCACGGCGACCCGGTCGGTGGTCTTCTGCGCGTGCGCGGCCCGCTGCGCCTTCTCAAGCCGCCAGACGTGCCACGGCCCCGGAAAGTACGTCGAGCGGCCGGCCTCCAGCTCGAGGGTGGCGTTGGTCACCGCCTCCAGGAACCAGCGATCGTGGGCGACGACGATGCACGCCGCGTCGAGCGACGAAAGCTCGCGCTCGAGCCATTCGAGGCTCGCCACGTCCAGGTGGTTCGTGGGCTCGTCGAGCAGGATCAGGTCGGGGTCGCCGGCGAGGGCCCGCGCCAGCGAAGCACGCGTGACCTCGCCCCCCGAGAAGGAGGAGAGCTGCCGGTCGAAGTCGTCGTCGCGAAAGCCGAGTCCGCGGGCTACGGCGCCGATGTGCTCTCGCCACCCGTAGCCGCCGGCGTGCTCGAGGCGAGCCTGAGCCCGCGCGTACGCGGCGAGCGTCGCGGCGTCGTGGTCGCCCGCCGACATGGCCTGCTCTAGACGCTCGAGCTCGCGTTCCGTCGCGAGCAGGTCCGATGCTCCGGAGAGGACGAACTCACGCAGGGTGAGGTCGCGGTCGAGCGGCGGCCGCTGGTCGTGGAGCGCGATCCGCGTTCCCTTCTCGACGACGAGCTCGCCGCCCTCGATCGTCGTCTCGCCCATGAGCATGCGCATGAGCGTGGTCTTGCCCGCCCCGTTCGGGCCGGCGAGCGCCAGGCGGTCGCGGCGCTCCAGCTTGAAGGAGACGCCGTCGAAGAGCACGGTTCCTGCGAACTCCTTGCGCAGGTTGGAGGCGATCACCAGTGCCATGCCCACATGGTCGCACGGCCGCGGCCGGCTCCGACTCCCTAGCCGTGATTGACGCCGAGCCTACCGGGGTAGGATGGCCGCTGTGACCGATCGCGAACGCTGGCAAGAGCTGGGACAGCAGCTGCGGGTCGACTCGGTACGCGCCGCGGCGGCAGCGGGGTCGGGACATCCGACCTCGTCGATGTCGGCGGCCGATCTGATCGCCGTGCTCCTCGACAAGTACTTCCGGTACGACTTCGACCATCCCGAAAGCCCGCTGAACGACCACCTCGTCTTCTCGAAGGGGCATGCCTCGCCGCTCGTCTACTCGCTCTTCAAGGCGGCGGGCGCGATCACGGACGACGAGCTCCTCACCTTCCGCAAGTTCGGGAGCCGGCTCGAGGGGCATCCGACACCCGCCGTCCCCTGGGTGGACGTCGCCACCGGGTCGCTGGGACAAGGTCTGCCGATCGCCGTCGGCATCGCACTCGCCGGGAAGCAGCTCGACCGCCTGCCGTACCGCGTCTGGGCGCTCTGCGGGGACAGTGAGATGGCCGAGGGCTCGATGTGGGAGGCCTTCGAGCACGCCGCCCATTCGAAGCTCGACAACCTGACCGCGATCGTCGACGTGAACCGGCTCGGCCAGCGCGGCGAGACGATGCACGGGTGGGACCTCGACTCCTACGTCCGCCGCGCGGAGGCGTGCGACTGGCATGCGATCGCGATCGACGGCCACGACGTGGACGCAATCGACGCTGCCTACGCCGAGGCGCTGGAGGTCGAGGGACGGCCGACGGCGATCGTCGCGCGGACGCTCAAGGGCAAGGGCGTGAGCGCCGTCGAAGACAAGGGCGGCATGCACGGCAAGGCGCTCGACGACCCCGAGGCGGCGATTGCCGAGCTCGGCGGCGAGCGCAGCCTGCGGATCGAGGTCGCCGCGCGCGAGCCGGCGGAGCCGCACACGTTTCCCGCTGGACAGCTCCAGCTGCCGCGTTACGAGGTCGGCGACGAGGTCGCCACGCGCAAGGCCTACGGAGACGCCCTTGCGGCGGTCGGCGGCGCCGACGGAGGGGTCGTCGCGCTCGACGGAGAGGTCTCCAACTCGACGTATGCGGAGATCTTCGCCGCGGAGTACCCGGAACGGTTTTTCGAGATGTTCATCGCCGAGCAGCAGATGATCGCCGCCGCCGTCGGCCTCCAGGTGCGCGGCTGGAAGCCGTTCGCCTCCACCTTCGCCGCATTCCTCACGCGCGCCTACGACTTCATCCGCATGGCGGCGGTCAGCCGGGCCACGATCGCGCTCTCCGGCTCCCACGCCGGTGTCTCCATCGGCGAGGACGGCCCCTCGCAGATGGCGCTCGAGGACCTGGCGATGATGCGCGCGGTCGGAGGGAGCACCGTTCTCTACCCCTGCGACGGCAACCAGACGGCGAAGCTGGTGGCGGCCATGGCCGGGCTCGAAGGGATCTCCTACGTACGCACGACGCGCTCGGCGACGCCGGTCGTCTACGAGCCCGATGAGGACTTTCCGGTGGGCGGCAGCCGCGTCCTGCGCGAGTCGGACGAGGACGAGGTGACGATCGTCGGCGCCGGTATCACCGTCGTCGAGGCGCTCGCGGCCGCGGATGCGCTCGCGGACGAGGGGATCTCGGCGCGGGTCGTCGATTGCTATTCGCTGAAGCCGATCGATGTCGAGGGGCTGCGTGAGGCGGCCGCGGCGACGGGCGCCGTCGTCACCGTCGAGGACCACTGGCCGGAAGGAGGGCTTGGAGAAGCCGCGCTGTCCGCACTCGCCGAGCTCGACGAGCATCCGGCAGTCGTCCATCTCGCGGTCGGAAGCATGCCGGGATCGGGGAAACCGGCCGAGCTCCTGGCGGCCGCGGGCATCGACCGGGAGCACATCGCCGAGGCCGCGCGGCGGCTCGTACGCGCCCGCGCGCTACGGTAAGGAGTGGAAATCAGCCGACCGGGAAGGACGGCACCATGGCCAAATCTCGACTTCATCAGCTTTCGGACCTCGGGCAGAGCGTCTGGATCGACTTCCTCTCCCGCGACCTGCTTCGCACCGGGGAGCTCGCCCGGCTCAGAGACGAGGACGCCGTCGTCGGCGTCACCTCCAACCCGACCATCTTCGAGAAGGCGCTCTCCACCGGCGATGCGTACGACGAGCAGCTGCGGCACGAGCTCGAGGAGGAGCGCGACGCCAAGGAGCTCTTCCTGCGCCTCGCCACCCAGGACGTCGGGGATGCATGCGACCTCCTCCGCGGGGTCTGGGACCGGGGCGGCGGCCAGGACGGCTACGTCTCGATCGAGGTCGACCCGACGCTCGCCTACGACACGGAGCAGACGATCGCCGAGGCCGCCAGCCTTCACGCGTTCGTCGACCGCCCGAACCTGTTCGTGAAGATCCCGGCGACCGAGCCGGGCCTGCCCGCGATCGAGGAGATGATCGCGCGCGGCAAGTCGATCAACGTCACCTTGATCTTCTCGCTGGAGCGCTACGCGGAAGTGGCCGAGGCCTATGTTCGCGGGCTAGAGCGCCTCGTCGAGTCAGGCGGCGACCCGTCGCCCGTCGCGTCGGTCGCGAGCTTCTTCGTCTCGCGCGTCGACACGGAGGCCGACCGACGCCTCGAGGAGGTGGGCGCACCGCCGGAGCTTCAGGGCAAGCTGGCGGTGGCCAACGCCAAGCTCGCCTACCAGCGGTACCAGGAGATCTTCGCCGGTGAGCGCTGGGAGGCCCTCGCCGAGCGCGGCGCGACGACGCAGCGGTGCCTGTGGGCGTCGACCTCCACGAAGAACCCGGCCTACCGGGATGTCTTGTACGTCGAGGAGCTGATCGGCCCGAAGACGGTGAACACGATGCCGGAGGAGACGATCCGCGCCTTCCAGGACCACGGACGAGTGGAGCTGACTCTCGAGCAGGGTCTCGACGAGGCGAACGAGGTCTTCCGGCGGATCGCGGAGGCCGGCGTCGACTACGGCGACGTCACCGACACGCTCGAGCGCGAGGGCGTGGAGAAGTTCTCCGACTCCTTCGCCGAGCTCCTTGACGGCATCCGGGCCAAGTCGGGCGAGCTGGTCGCGACCTAGTACGTGGACGCAGCCGAGCTCGTCGAGCGGATCTGGGCGCGGGACGCGACGCTCTGGACCGGCTCGGACGAGAATCGGTGGCTCGGCTGGCTCGACGAGCCCCTGCGCATGGGCGAGCGCCTGCCGGGCGTCCTGGCGTTCGCGCAGGAAGCCAGGGCCGCGTTCGACACGACCGTCCTGCTGGGGATGGGCGGCTCGAGCCTCGCCCCGGAGGTGTTTCGGCGAACGTTCGAGGCTGAGGGCTTTCATGTCCTCGACACGACGCATCCTGCCGCCGTTCGTCGACTCGCCGACGCGCTCGATCCGAAGCGGACGCTCTTCCTCGTCGCATCGAAGTCCGGGACGACGCTCGAGACGCGCTGCCACCTCGACTTCTTCTGGAAGCTCGCCGGGGAGCGGGGTGAGGCGTTCGTGGCGATCACGGATCCCGGCTCCGAGCTCGAGGCGCTCGCACACGAGCGGGAGTTCCGAGCCGTCTTTCCAGGCGAGCCGACGATCGGGGGGCGCTACTCCGCCCTCTCGGTCTTCGGCCTCGTCCCGGCCGCGCTCATGGGCATCGACGTCAGGGATCTGCTCGAGCGGACGACCGTCCTCGTCGAGGCGTCGCGAGTCCTCGAGGAGAACCTGGGCCTCGAGCTTGGCCTCGCGCTGGGGCAGGACTGGCGAGACGGCCGCGACAAGGTGGTCCTGCGCCCGAGCTCCGACGGCTTCGGCCTGTGGGCGGAGCAGCTTCTTGCCGAGTCGACCGGGAAGGAGGGAAAGGGCCTCGTCCCCGTGACCGGGGAGGCGACGGAGGGGCCCGACCGTCAGACGGCGTCCGTGCTCGTGGGCGAGCCCTACGACCTCGGCATCGAGTTCTACCGCTGGGAGTTCGCCGTCGCCGTCGCGGGCGCCATCATGGGAGTCGACCCCTTCGACCAGCCGAACGTCCAGGAGGCCAAGGACCGCACCCAGGAGGTCCTATCCGGCCACGGCCAAGTGCCCGGCACCGGGACGGGGCCGGAGGGGACGGGCGAGGGTATGGAGGCCGTGGAAAGCCTGCTCGCGGAGGCGACGCTGCCGGACTACGTCGCCGTGCAGGCGTTCATCGACCCCGCGCGCGAGAGCGAGCTCGAGCCGTTGGTCGCGCGCGCGCAGGCGACCGGCTGCGTCGCCACCGCCGGGCTCGGCCCGCGCTACCTCCACTCCACCGGCCAGCTCCACAAGGGCGGCCCGCCGACCGGGCGCTTCGTGCAGGTGGTCGACGACCCCGGCGAGGAGCTTCCGATCCCCGGACGTGAGTTCGGGTTCCGCCGCCTGATCGAAGCCCAGGCTCTGGGCGACCTCGCCGCTCTGCGCGAGCGCAGGCGGCCCATTGTCCGCGTCAGACTGGAGGACCTGTGAAGCTCGGAATCGTCGGCCTCGGCCGCATGGGCGGCAACATGACGGAGCGCCTGCGCAAGGGCGGTCACGAGGTTGAGACATACGCGCGAACTGCGCCCGACCGCACCGCCGATTCCCTGGTCGAGCTCGCCACGAGGCTCGAGCAGCCGCGGGTCGTCTGGCTGATGATCCCGGCAGGCGACCCCACGGAGATGGCGTTCCAGACGCTGCTGCCGCTGCTCGAGGACGGAGACGTTCTCGTCGACGGGGGCAACTCGAACTTCCGGGACTCGATGCGCCGCGCCGAGCAGGCGAGGAGGAAGAGCGTGAGCTTCGTCGACGCCGGCGTCTCCGGTGGGATCTGGGGTCTTCGAGAGGGCTACTGCATCATGGCCGGCGCCGATGACTCGGCGTTCGAGACGCTCGAGCCCGTCTTCGCCACGCTCGCACCCGAAGGCGGCTATGCCCGCGTCGGGCCGCCCGGCGCCGGGCACTTCGTGAAGATGGTGCACAACGGGATCGAGTACGGCCTGATGCAGGCCTACGCGGAAGGTTTCGAGTTATTGCGCGAGATCGATCTCTTCGAGCTCGATCTCGCGCAGGTGGCGGGGCTCTGGCAGCACGGCTCGGTTGTTCGCAGCTGGCTGCTCGAGCTCCTGGGCCGTGCTTTCGACCAAGACCCCAACCTGGAGGGGATACGGGGGTATGTCGAGGACTCCGGCGAGGGCCGCTGGACCGTCCACGAGGCGGTCGACTCGGCGGTGCCCGCGCCGGCGATCACGGCCGCGCTCTTCGCGCGCTTCGCCTCCCGACAGGACGAGTCCTTCGCGGCCAAGGTGAACGCGGCCCTTCGCAACCAGTTCGGCGGCCACGCGGTCGAGGCTGCCGAGACGGCCGACGCGAAGCGGGGCCAATGACGCAGGCGGTCGCCGCCGAGAACCCCCTGGTCGAGGGCCTGCGAATGCGGCGGCCTCCCGAGCCCTTCGCCCTAACCATCTTCGGCGCCTCGGGCGACCTCACCCAGCGCAAGCTCATGCCGGCGCTCTACTCGCTGGCCTTCCGCGGGCTCTTGCCCGACAGCTACGGGGTCGTCGGCGTCTCGCGCACGGAGATGAGCACGGAGGACTTCCGCGACCGGATGCGCCAGGCGATCGTCGATCACAGCCGCGACGAGTTTCGCGAGGACGTGTGGGAGCGTCTGGCCGAGAGCCTCTACTACGTGAGCGCGGACTTCGGGGTCGAGGGAGGCGAGCAGCCCCTGATCGACTGCCTGGACGACCTCGACCAGACCCGGGGCACCGCCGGCAACCGCGTCTACTACCTCGCCGTCCCGCCGAAGGCGTTCGGCTCCATCGTCACCGCCCTCGGCCGGACGCGCACGACGACGGGCTGGACGCGCCTGATCGTGGAGAAACCCTTCGGCACTGACTTGGCGAGCGCGAGGCAGCTCAACGAGCTCGTCCACGAGTTCTTCGAAGAGCGGGAGATCTACCGCATCGATCACTACCTGGGCAAGGAGACGGTTCAGAACATGCTGGTGCTGCGGTTCGCCAACGGCATATTCGAGCCGATCTGGAACCGGCAGTTCATCGACCACGTCCAGATCACGGTGGGCGAGTCGCTCGGGGTCGAGGGACGCGGCGAGTTCTACGACGAGACCGGGGCGATGCGGGACGTCGTCCAGAACCACATGCTCCAGCTCGTGGCGCTGACGGCGATGGAGCCGCCGATCGACTTCGAGGCGGAGGCCGTGCGGAACGAGAAGGTCAAAGTGCTGCGCGCGCTGCACACGCCCGGGCCGAAGCACGTCGTCCGCGGGCAGTACGGCCCGGGCTTCATCGAGGGCGAGCCCGTCCCCGGCTACCGCGAGGAGAAGGGCGTCGAAGCCGGATCCGAGACCGAGACGTACGTGGCGGCCAAGCTCTACGTGGACAACTGGCGCTGGGCCGACACGCCGTTCTACATCCGCACCGGCAAGCGGCTTCCGCGCCGCGAGACGACGATCGCGATCCAGTTCAAGCGCGCCCCACACCCGCCCTTCGAAGTCGACGACGAGGAGGGCCTGCGCCCCAACGTCCTCCTGATCCACATTCAGCCGGACGAAGGCGTCTCGCTCGCCGTCGGCGCCAAGGTGCCCGGTCAGGGCATCTCCATCCGAACGGTGCACATGGACTTCCTCTACGGCGGCGCCTTCAGGGTCGGTCTCCCCGAGGCCTACGAGCGGCTCATCCTCGACTGCCTGCTCGGGGACGCGACGCTCTTCACGCGGGCGGACGAGGTCGAGGAGCAGTGGGCGCTCGTGGACGCGATGCTGGCGCCGTGGAGGCGCGACCGCCCTCACTTCCCCAATTACGAGGCCGGGAGCTGGGGGCCACTCGGCGCCGACGAGCTCTTGCACCGCGACGGCCGCTCCTGGCGGAGGCATTAGTGCTCCAGACGACCGTACGACAGCTGGAGCGCGATCTGACCGAGCTCCGCGCCGCCTCGGCCGAGCCGGGTGCGCCGCCGCGGATGCGGGCGAGCGTGATGACCCACATCGCCTGGGTGCCCGAGCGCTGGGTCGAGCAGGCGACGGAGACGCTCGCCGGCCTCGGCGAGCGCCACCCCTCACGCACCATCTTGCTCCTCCCGCACCCTGACGACCCGCAGGACGTCCTCGAGGGGGAGGTCGACTTCCGCTGCTTCGTCCGCGGCGGCCAGCAGCGCGAGGTGTGCTCAGAGGTGATCTCGATCCGCCTCTGTGGGAACCGAGCCGCCGCGCCCGCGAGCGTCGTCATGCCGCTCCTCGTCTCCGACCTGCCCGTCTTCCTGCGGTGGCGTGGGCCGCTTCCCTTCGGCGGCTCGGAGCTCGAGCAGCTGGTCGGGGTTGCCGACCGGCTGGTCGTCGACTCGCGTGAGTGGCCCGAGGCGCGTTCCGACCTCGCCCGCCTGCCGGAGCTCTTCGACCGGATCGCCGTCTCCGACATTTCCTGGGCGCGGACGCGGCCGTGGCGGGCCGCCGTGGCCGACCTCTGGCCGGACGTGGCCGAGGCCCCGGCGCTGCGCGTGGCGGGGCCGGAGCCCGAGGCTCTGCTCCTGCACGGCTGGCTCGCGGAGCGGCTCGACCGCGACGTCCGGCTCGACCTGGAGCCTGCGGGCGAGGTCGAGCTCGTGGAGGTGGACGGTCGGCCCGTCAGTCCGCTGCGGCTCGAGCCGCTGACTCCGAGCGACCTGCTGTCCGATCAGCTCGAGGTCTTCGGCCGCGACCGGATCTTCGAGGAGGCCGTACGCAGCTTCTCGTCGCAGCCGACCTAGCGGAGCTGGCGGCGGGCTGGATCGCGGAGCGCTCGCGGGGCCGCTCGCCGTTTCGGATTGCCCTGTCGGGCGGCTCGACGCCGGGGGCGGTGTACGAGCGGTTGGCGGCGCTCGACCTCGACTGGCCGTCCTGGCACGTGTGGTGGAGCGACGAGCGCGTCGTCCCGCCCGGGCACCCGGACTCCAATGAGAGCCTCGCACGCGAGACCCTGCTCTCTCGCGTGCCGGTCCCGGAGGAGCAGATCCATCCGCTGCGCTCGCTCGAGGTCGCCTTGCCCGCCGCGTTCGACCTCGTCCTCCTCGGCCTCGGCTCCGACGGCCACACGGCCTCGCTCTTTCCCGGGCACGAGGAGGAGCTCGCCGACCCGGGCCCGCTCGTCTACGTCCCCGAGCCAGGCCTGCCGCCGCCGCATCCCCGCATCAGCTTCTCGCTCGCGTACCTGAACGCGCAGCCGCTGGTTTCGTTCCTGGTGGGCGGGGAGGAGAAGCGCGAGCTCCTGGCGCGGATGCTGGCCGGCGACGAGGCTCTCCCCGCAGGGCGGGTGCGGGCCGCGGACACGGTCGTCCTTGCCGACGAAGCCGCCGCTCCCAAGTAACAGTCTGTTACTTGGAGAGGGCTCGCTCGAGCCGCTCCCCGACGGCGAGGACGAGGGCGTCGTCGCCGGGGCGGGCGGCCACCTGCAGCGATGCGGGGAGGCCCTCCTCCGCCGGACCGCAGGGCAGGGAGAGCGCCGGCCAGCCCGTGCCGTTGAAGGGGCGCGTGAGCATGATCATGCGCTCGCGCAGGGCGAGGTCGCCGATCCCGACGGGCGGCGCGACCATGGGCACGGTCGGCGTGAGGAGGACGTCGAAGCCCTCCAGGGCCTCGAGCGCCCGCGCCCGATAACCCTCCCGCTCGGCCCGCGAGGCCTCGACCGCCTCCTCGGACACCGCAAACGCGGCCTCGAGCTTGCGCCGGACGTTCTCGCCGTAGAGGTCGGCCTGCTCGGCGAAGAGCTCGCGGTGGACGGCGGCCGCCTCGGCCTGAAAGGCGGGGTTGAGATCTCCCGGCAGGGGGAAGTCGACGCGCTCGACACAGGGCAGAAGCGTTGCCGCTTCCTCGACGCGGGAGCGGACGAGCGGGTCGGCGTGCTCCGTCCACGCGAACGCGGCGCGCGCGTCGCCGTCGGCGGTCTCCACGGCGATCCCGAGGGCGCGCATCGAGGCTACGCAACCGGCGACCGTGGTGGCCATCGGCCCAACGGTGTCGAAGCTGGGAGCGAGCGGGAAGACGCCGTCGGTCGGCAGGCGGCCCCAGGTCGGCTTGAAGCCGACGATGCCGCAGCAGGCCGCCGGGAGCCGAATCGAGCCTGCGCTGTCAGTTCCGAGCGCGACCTCGCAAAGCCCTGCCGCCAGCGCCGCGCCGTTTCCGCCGCTCGAGCCGCCGGGAACCCGGCCCGGGTCGAGCGGGTTCACGACCGCGCCGAAGTGCGGATTGTCGGAGGTGATGCCGTAGGCGAACTCGTGCAGGTTCGTCTTGCCGACGACGCCGTAGCCGGCCTCCTGCAAACGCGCGACCGAGGTGGCCGTCCGTTCGGGTACGTGGTCGCGGAAGATCGCCGAGCCGTACGTCGTCACGAGCCCTGCGGTGTCGATCAGGTCCTTGACGGCGAGCGGGATCCCGGCCGGCGCTTCGTCGGGAACCGCCAGGAACGCCCGGTACGGGTCAGGCAAGCGCCTCGTAGGCGACGGCGATCGCCACCGAGCCCGCGGCGAGCGCGAGCGCGATGCCGAGAAGGAGGAGCCCCAGGCGCACGTTCTTCCGGGCCAGCTCCGGATCCACTAGGAAACCACCACCGGGTCGATCGCCATCGCCACGAAGAGGAGCGCGAGGTAGGCGAGCGAGTAGCTGAACAGGCGCCGGGCGCGCACGGGAGTCGTTCGCCGCTGGAGGTCGAGGGCCAAGCCGACGAACACGAGCCCGAGCAGGGCTGCCGAGACGAGGTACACGGGGCCGAGCGTCCGTCCGAGCACCGGCAGGAGTGTGACGCCGACGAGCGCAAACGAGTAGAGGACGATCGAGCGCGCCGTCTCGCGCTCGCCGCGGACGACCGGGAGCATGGGGATGCCCGCGGCCTCGTAGTCACGCTTGATCAGGAGCGCCAGTGCCCAGAAGTGCGGCGGCGTCCAGAGGAAGACGATCAGGAAGAGCGCGAGCGCGATCAGGGTCAGGTTCCCGGTCGCCGCCGCATAGCCGACGAGCGGGGGCACGGCGCCCGCCGCCCCGCCGATGACGATGTTCTGCGGCGTCGAGCGCTTGAGCCAGCGCGTGTACACGATCACGTAGAAGAGGTTGCCGGCGAGCGCCAGCAGGGCCGCGAGCACGTTGACGAAGCTCGTGAGGACGACGTAGGAGAGCGCCGAGAGCGCGAGCCCGAACTCGAGCGCGCGCTCGGGCGGCACCCTGCCCGAAGCCACCGGCCGCCGAGCCGTCCGCCTCATGTGCGTGTCGATGTCGCGGTCGAGCACGTGGTTGAGCGCGCTCGCGCCGCCGCAGGCGAGCGCGAGGCCACCGAGCGTGGCGAGGGCGAGGCCGGCAGGGGGCAGGCCGCCCGCGCCCACGATCAGTCCCCCGGCGCCGGTGATCAGGAGGAGCACCATGATCCGCGGCTTCGTCAGCGTCACGTAGTCCCGCCAGGAGGCTCGCGCAACGGGCCTCCCTCCCCTGGAGGCGACAGCCGCGCACACCGCTGCCGCGGCGAGTGCCGCCGCCCCGAGCGCCACGTGGAGCCAGGTCGGCGCCCCGGCCAGCGCCGCAAGCCCGGCCGCCCCGAAGAGAACGAACGAGCCGGTCGCCGTCCAGAGGAGCTCTGGGCGGTCGGGATGGGCGAGGCGGGCCGTCAGCGCCGTGGCCGCGAGCAGCGCCAGCGTCACGTGTGCGGCGACGTCGTGTGCCAGCCCCCAGGAGCCTGTTGCGACCACCACGGCGACGCCCACCGTCGCGGCCATCGCCGTCAGGCGTAGCCAGGGGCCGGGTTGCGGGCTCACGGCTGTAGCTCCCTCAGCTTCAGCCGCAGGTCGCGCAGAGGGCGGGGGCTCGAGACGTAGGGCACCTTGTCGAAGTTGTAGGCCGGTGGGGGCGAGGTCGCATACCACTCCAGCGTATCGGCCTTCCAGGGATCGTTTCCGACCCGCGCGCCGCTCCGCCAGCTCTTCGTCGCGTTCCAGACGAAGACGAGCAGCGCGATGCCCATGAGGAAGGCGCCGAGCGACGAGATGAGGTTGTACCACTCGAAGAGCCCTTCGCGGTCGTATGTGTAGACGCGCCGGGGCATGCCCATGAGTCCGAGCATGTGCTGGGGCAGAAAGGCCGCGTTGAAGCCGATGAACATGAGCCAGAAGTGGATCACCGCGAGGCGCTCGTCGTACATGCGCCCGGTGATCTTCGGGAACCAGTAGTACGTCCCCGCGAAGATCCCGAAGACGGTGCCGCCGAAGAGGACGTAGTGGAAGTGGGCGACGACGTAGTAGGAGTCGTGCGCCTGATAGTCGATCGGATAGGCGGCCAGCATGATCCCCGAGAGGCCTCCCATGGTGAAGAGGGCGATGAAGCCGAGACAGAAGAGGAGCGGCGCGCGGAACCACAGGTGGCCCTGCCACAGGGTGGCCAGCCAGTTGAAGATCTTGATCGCGGTCGGCACGGCGACCGAGAAGGACGCGATCATGAACCACCATTGCAGGGGATCGGACATCCCCACCGTGAACATGTGGTGCGCCCAGACGAGCATGCTGGCGAAGGCGATGCCGATGGTCGAGAACGCGACCGCCTTGTAGCCGAAGATCGGCTTCCGCGAGAAGACGGGGATCGCCTCGGAGAGCATCCCCATCGCGGGCAGCACCATGATGTAGACCTCCGGGTGGCCGAAGAACCAGAACATGTGCTGCCAGAGGAGCGCGCCCTCGTCGCCCGTGAAGAAGCTCGTCCCCGTCTGGCGGTCGAGGAGGAGGAGCGTGACCGCCGCCGAGATGGTCGGGAGGACCAGCACGAGCATCACGGCGTAGGCCTCGATCGACCAGACGAAGAGGGGGATGCGCATCCAGGTCATCCCGGGCGTGCGCATGTTGTGGATCGTGACGATGAAGTTGGTCGCCCCAGCGAGCGAGGAGAGCGAGGTCAAGTGGAGGCCGAGGATCCAGAGGTCTTGGCCGGTGCCCGGGCTGAACTCCTCGGTCGAGAGCGGCGTGTAGGCGGTCCAGCCCGAGCTCGCGGCGCCGCCGTCGGCGAGGAAGCTCGCGAGGATGACGAGCCCGCCCAGCAGGAAGAGCCAGTACGACATGGCGTTCAGGCGCGGAAATGCCATGTCCCTGGCGCCGATCATCAGCGGGACGAGGTAGTTGCCGAACCCGGCCAGGATGGGGACGACGAACAGGAAGATCATCATCGTCCCGTGGATCGTGAACAGCTGGTTGTACGAGTTCTCCGTGACGATGTCGCTGTTCGCCTGCGCCAGCTGCGCCCGCATGAGCAGCGCCATCAGCCCGGCGGCGAAGAAGAAGAAGAAGGAGGTGACGATGTAGAGGATCCCGATGCGCTTGTGGTCGAGCGTGGTCAGCCAGCTGGTGACGCGGCCCTCGCGCCAGGTGGGGGCTACGGTCTCGGTGCGGACGGACACTAGCCTTCGCCCTCCTGCTCCTCGGGCTGCTGCTCTTGCGGTGGCGCCAGCCGTTCGTTCGAGCGGATGTACGCGATCAGTGCCTCCACCTGGAAGTCGGGCCAGCCGCGGCCGACCGGGGGCATGTAGCTCTCGTTGTCCGGACTGTCCTGACCGTTCTCAAGGAGCTCGGTCAGCGCCTGCGCGTCGACGACCGTCGGGCTCTGCGCGACCGGCGGTCCGAGGTCGCCCTCTCCGGCGAGGCCGTGGCACTTGGCGCAGACGCGGTCCCACGTCTCGCGCCCGAGGGCAAGCTGCGCGGCTCCGGGCTGGTCCTGGCCGGTCAGAAGCTCGAGGCGGCTCTCGTACTCGGACTGCGAGACGACCTCCACGGTCGTCGGCATGACGGTGTGGAAGACGCCGCAGAGCTCCGCGCAGCGTCCCTCGTAGACGCCCTCCCGGTCCGGCGTGAAGCGGAGCACGTTCGTCCTGCCGACGATGGCGTCGCGCTTCCCGGTCAGCTCGGGCACCCACCAGCTGTGGTTGACATCGTAGGAGACGAGCTCGAGCCGCACGGGCCGGTCGACGGGCAGCACGAGCGTGTCGAGTGAGATCTGCCCGTCCGGGTAGACGTACTGCCAGTAGAACTGGTGCCCCTGGACCTCCACGACGAGCTCGTTGGAGCGGTTGCCGCTCGTGGCCTCGACCGCGGACGAGCGCGCGAGCACGACGACCGCGATCCCGACGAGAATCACGGCCGGGATGATCGTCCAGATGATCTCGAGCCTCGTGTTTCCGTGGATCTGAGGGCCTTCGGCCTCCTCGCCGGTTGGGCGCCGGCGGCGGAAGCGGATGATGAAGAGAACCAGCGCCGCCTCGACGAAGACGAACACCACCGCGCAGATGGCGAAGACGAACCAGTAGAGCTGGTTGATCGCCTCGCCGCTCGGCGTTGCCGGGTCGGGCGGCGAGATCCCACCGTCGCCCGGGCTCTGCCCCAGCGCGACAGGAGCAGCGCCGAGCGCGAGCGCCACGAGCGCGGCGATGACGGCGGGGGGGGTCCCCCGCCCCGCCGCCCCGGCTCTTTTCGGCCCCCCCGGGAGGAGGCTTCCCGCCGGCAAACACCCACCAC
>Ga0081538_10003351_pt1 | contig 15172 bp, 15 predicted proteins | sample TabmetS5T2R1_FD_71022 | JGI IMG/M metagenome (GOLD analysis project Ga0081538, IMG submission 71022) | Tabebuia heterophylla rhizosphere microbial communities from the University of Puerto Rico - S5T2R1 | ecosystem: Host-associated > Plants > Roots > Rhizosphere ... | reverse complement strand
GCGGCGCCGGCGGGCGCCGCGTGAAGGGCTACTCGCTCGGCATGCCCCAGCGCCTGAGCCTGGCCGGGGCGCTGCTCGGCGATCCGCGCGGCCTCGTCCTCGACGAGCCCGCCAACGGGCTCGACCCGCAGGGCATCCGCTGGCTGCGCGACTTCCTGCGTGCCCGCGCCGGCGAGGGCCGCACGGTGCTGATCTCGAGCCACGTGCTCGCCGAGGTGGCGCAGACGGTCGACGAAGTGGTGGTGGTGAGCCGCGGCCGCCGGGTGGCGCAGGGCACCGTCGACGAGCTCACAGCCGGCGCGGGCGGCGCGGTGTGGGTCCGGAGCCCGGCGCGCGGGCGATTGTTGGAAGCGCTGCGGACCAAGGGCGTCTCCGCGGAGGAGGCCCAGGGCGACTGGCTCTCGGTGCAGGGCTCGACGCTCGAGGAGGTGGGCGACACCGCCGCCGAGCACGGGATCCCGGTGCACGAGCTGTACCGGCAGCAGCAGACGCTCGAGGACGTCTTCCTCCAGCTCACGCAGGGGACGGAGGCGGGCCGGTGACCCGGGTGGTGAGCGCAGAGCTCCTCAAGATGCGGACCACGCGCACCTTCTGGGGCCTGGCGGGCGCCGCGCTCGCGCTGGTGATGCTGGCGGTGGTGCTCGTCCTCGCGCTGACGGACGACCGCTTCGACGAGAACGACGTCCGCTCCCTGCTCTCGTCCGCCGGCGGCGCCGGCCTCCTGATGCTCATCCTCGGTGCCGTCTTCAGCGCGGGCGAGTACCGCCACGGGACGATCGCCTGGACCCTCCTCGTCACACCCGTGCGCCTGCGCGTGGCGACGGGCCAGGCGCTGGCGAGCGCGCTGGCCGGGGCAGCCGTCTCGTTGGTGGCCGCCGCCATGACCGCCGTCGTGGCGCTGCCTTGGCTGGGGGCCAAGGACGCCGTCTCGCTCTCGAGCGGGGAGGTGCTCGGGATCTTCGCGGGCGGTGTCCTCTACGGCGCGTTGGCCGCCGCGTTCGGCGCCGGCCTCGGGGCGCTGCTCCGCAATCAGGTGGTCGCCGTGGTGCTGGTGCTGGTGTGGCTCTTCGTCGTGGACCCCACCTTGACCGCTCTCGTCGACGGCTACGACATCATCTCCCTGGGCGGGCTTCAGACGAGCATCACCGGCGGCTCGGAGGAGGACTTCGGCGGTGACGATCTTCTGCCGGTCGGCGCTGCCGCGCTGGTCTGGCTCGCCTACACGGCCGTGCTCGTGGGCGCGGCCGCGCTGCTCACGTCGCGGCGCGACATCTGACCGGCTAGCTGTCGAAGCCCAGCCCGAGCCGGTCGAGCGTGCGCAGCCACGGTCCGCGGCGGCCCTGGCGGCGGTCGGCCTTGGCGAGCGCCCGGCGGGTGAGGGTGATGCCGGCCCAGCGGAGCGGCTCGGGCGGGAAGGGAACCGGCTTCGACCGGACCATCTTCAGGCGGGTGCGCTCGGTGTCGCGGCCGTCGGCGAGGTCGAGTGCCACCTGGGCGCCGAAGCGGCTGGCCGCCACGCCCAGGCCGGTGTAGCCGACGGCGTAGACGGCGCGGCCGCCCAGCGCGGTCCCGAACATGACCGAGAAGCGCGAGCAGGTGTCGATCGCTCCGCCCCAGCGGTGGGTGAAGCGGATGCCCTCGAGCTGCGGGAAGGTCTCGAAGAAATGGCCGGCGAGCAGCTCGAACGTGGCCGGGCGCTCGTCGAGGTGCGGGCCCATCCCGTTGCGGAAGTTGTAGACGGCGTCGTAGCCGCCCCACAGCACGCGGTCGTCGCTCGTCAGCCGGTAGTAGTGGAACTGGTTGGCCATGTCCGTGAGGCCCTGGCGCCGCTCCCAGCCGAGCGAGCGGCGGCGGTCGGGTTCGAGCGGCTCGGTCACGAGCACGTAGTCGTAGACGGGGACCACGTAGCGCCGGATGGCCCGCACCAGCGGCGGGAACGCGCTGGTGGCGAGGATGGCGCGGCGGGCCCTCACAACCCCGGCCCCCGTCGCGGCCACCACCCCCTCGCCCTCCTGGCTCAGAGCGACGACCGGGGTGCGCTCGAACAGGTGCGCGCCGCGCTCCCTGGCCGCGCGGGCCAGGCCCCAGGCGAGGCGGGCGGGATCGACGATCCCCCGTCCGTCGGGCAGGTAGGCGGCGCCGTGGTAGGCGGGCGAGCGGACCTCCTCGCGGGCCCGCTCCGCGCTCCAGGCCTCGGCCCGCCAGCCGTAGCGGCGTGCCGTCTCGACCGCCTCGCCGACCCACTCGGCCTGGTGGGGCTCGGTGGCGAAGGCGAGCTCGCCGGTCTCCTCGAAGCCGGCGTCGATGCCGTGACGGCCCATGGCGTGCTTGATCGCGTCGAAGTTCTCGCGCCCGAGCCGCTCGAGCTGAGGCATCTCGCCGGGCCAGCGCGCCGCGCCGTTCTCGATCCCGTGGGTGAGTGAGGCGTCCATGAAGCCGCCGTTGCGCCCCGTGGCGCCGAACGCGACCCGCTCGCCCTCGAGCAGCACGACCTCGCGGTCTGGATCGCCCTCGCGGGCGAGCAGGGCGGCCCAGAGGCCGGTGAGGCCGGCGCCGATCACGACGAGGTCGGCCTCGACCTCACCCTCGAGCGGCTCGCCCGGCGCCGGCGCATCCGGATGCGAGAGCCAGAACGGCCGCGGCTCGGCGTCGGCGTAGGAGCGGCGGACGTCGGCGGGGTCCACGGTGCGCAGCCTAGGGTTCCTTCAGCGGAGGGGGAGGGATTCGAACCCCCGGGCCTCTGGCGAGGCCGGCTGCTTTCAAGGCAGCTGCAATCGACCGGACTCTGCCACCCCTCCTAGCGCCAATCGTAGGGCCGGCTCGGTACGGCGGGCTCCGACTTACCCGCTCAGTACGCTTGCCGGAGCCGCCCGCGTGGCCCGCATGATGCTGCTCGCGGGCAGCTGGACCTCATCGTGATCAGTCCCGAACAGCTCGCCGAGGCGCTCGATCGGATCCACCCGCGGGACCGGGAGCTGCTGTCGCTGTCGCTGCGGCGGCGGGTGCCGGACGAGGCGCTGGCACGGCTGTACGACTGCGAATCGACCGAGGTGGCCCGCCGCCGGGCGCAGGCGATCGAGCGGCTCGCGGACGAGATGGAGCTGAAGCGGGGCGAGGACCTGGGCGCCGTGCTGAAGGCCCTGCTCGAGCCGGGCACGTGGAGCGCGGTGTCCGCGAGCGTGGGCGAGGAGTTCGCCCTCGAGGCCGGCGGCGGCCGCCTGACCAGGGTGCCGCCCCCCGACGACGCCGAGATCACGGCCCGCGGGCCGACCCTGACGCCGGTGCCAGTACCAATGCGTGAGGAGGCGACGGAGGAGGAGGACGAAGGCCAGGGCGAAGGCGAGGAGCAGAGCACCGCGGGCGAGACCGCTCCGCCCGAGACACGGGAGGAACCGGCGGCCTCGCCGCCGGCTGCCGAGCCTGCGGCCGCGGAGTCGCAGCCCGCCGCGGAGCCGTCGGCCGCGGAGCCGTCGGCCGCGGAGCAGCCTGCCGAGGAGCCGAAGCCGGCCGCGGCGGAGCCGCCGGCCGAGGCCCAGCCCGCTCCGCATGGCGAGCCAGTCCTCGAGATGCTCGGCACCCGGGACGCTCCGGATCCGCCGCGCCGGGCGGTTCCGCTCGCTCTGTTCGGGCTCGGGGTCGCGTCGCTCGTCGGGGCGGCGGGGGTTCTCGGCGCCACTCAGTTCGGCGAGTCCAGCACGATCATCCAGGCCCCAGACGACGGTGCGGGCGGGAGCGACAACACGCGGCACTTCATCCCCGCCACGGGCGGCCCGCTCGCGGCTCCCTTCCCGACCGAGCCGGCATCCGTCTCCTGCTACTCCACCGCCTACGTCCCGCGGCCGACGGTCCTCTACCGCGAGCCCGGCGGGCGCAAGCGCATCAAGATCACCGCCAAGACCGAATGGGGCTCGCCGCGTGTGCTCGGAGTGCTCGAGCAGCGAGGCGACTGGCTCGGCGTGCAGGCCGCCGAGCTGCGCAACGGCGAGGTGGCCTGGGTGCGGCGCCGGGACGCCCGGGTCGACTGCGTGAGCTGGTCGCTGCACGCCGACCTCTCGAAGCGGGTTCTCTTCGTCCGCCGCGACGGGCGCACGGTCCGCAAGATGAGGGTGGCCATCGGGCGCAAGTCGAACCCGACCCCCAAGGGCCGCTTCACGGTCACCGACAAGCTCCGCGTGACCGATCGCAACTCTCCCTACGGCTGCTGCGTCCTGGCCCTCTCCGGTCACCAGACCGACCTTCCCGACTACTGGCCCGGCGGCGACCGGCTGGCCGTGCACGCCACCAGCGACGAGTCCAGCATCGGCCAGCGCGTCAGCCTCGGATGCCTCCGAGCGCAGTCGGGCCGCGCGCGCTGGCTGATCGAGACAGTGCCGCTCGGCGCGCCGATCTTCATCCGGGCCTGACCTCACGGCGGGCTCCCTGCGAGCGTTCTATACGCGTGAAGCTTCCGCCCTTTCAGGCCCTGCTCGACGAGCACCGCGTGGACGTGTACCGCTTCTGCGTGGCCACGGCGGGACGCGCCGAGGCCGACGATTGCTTCCAGGAGACCTGGATCGCCGCCCTCCGCGCCTACCCGAAGCTCCGGCGGGCGGACAACCTGCGCGCCTGGCTCATGCGGATCGCACACAACAAGGCGGTCGACCTGCACCGCTCCCGCAACAGGAGGCCGGTGCCGGTCGAGTCGGTGCCCGAGCGAGCCGTGGCCGCGCCGCCCGACCTCGAGCCGGACGACGAGCCCGAGCTTTGGGAGGCCGTCCGCGCCCTGCCCCCGAAGCAGCGCACGGCGGTCTTCTGCCGCACCGTGCTCGGGATGCCGTACGACGAGCTGGCCCGCCTGCTCGAGTCCTCAGAGGACGCGGCCAGGCGCAACGTCTTCGAAGGACTTCGCACGCTGAGAGAAGGATGGACCCCATGATCGACAGCCCCAACCCCAACGGCACCGCGGACGCCAACGGCGACGCCGCGCTAGAGGCTGCTTTGCGCGGCAGCGCCGCCGCGCTGCCCCACGCCGCCTCCCCCGAGCTCGACCGCCGGCTCGCCGAGCGGGCCGCCGCCGAGGGCCTCCTCGACGTGGCCTACGCGAGCGTGGACTCGCCGGTAGGCCCGCTGGTGGTGGCGGCCACCCCGCGCGGCCTTGTGCGCGTGGCCTACACCGGCTCCGAGGCCGACGCCGAGGTGCTCGAGGAGCTGGCCCGCAAGGTGTCGCCGCGCGTGCTCGAGGCGCCGGCTCGCCTGGACGACGTGCGGCGCGAGCTGGACGAGTACTTCGAGGGCAGCCGCACGGAGTTCGACCTTCCGATCGACTGGGCGCTCACGCACGGCTTCACCAGCCGAGTGCTCCAGGCCACGGCCCGCATCGCCTTCGGCTCGACGAGCACCTACGCCGGCGTCGCGAGCGAGGCGGGCAGCCCCCGGGCGGTACGCGCCGCCGGCAACGCGCTCGGATCCAACCCGATCCCCGTGGTAGTGCCCTGCCACCGCGTGCTGCGCACCGGCGGGGCGATCGGCGGGTACACCGGCGGGATCGAGCGCAAGGAGTACCTGCTGCGCCTCGAGGGCGTCCTGATCTGAGCGGCTGGCCGGGCCCCATCCCGCGCGGCTACCATCGAGCCTCTCGCGGAGAGGTGGCCGAGTGGCTGAAGGCACTCGCCTGCTAAGCGAGTATGGGGGGAAACCTCCATCGAGGGTTCGAATCCCTCCCTCTCCGTTTCGCCTAGTCGAGGTCGCCGAAGACGTAGCGCGCGACGTTGGTGTGCAGCACGTCGCCCTCGTACTCCAGGAAGAGCCGGCGGCCCGACGCAGAGAGGATCACCGCAGAGACGTGCTGGGCGCCGTCGCTGTAGTAGCCGATCGACGAGCCCGGCGGGGTATCGGTCGGAGCGGCCAGAGCGACGAGCGGCCGCCGTGATGGCGCCGGCCCCTCCCCTTCGGCGGTCTCGAGGAGTTGGGCCGCGGTCGGATAGCCGCTCAGCTCGCGAGTCTCGGCCAGGAGCTCGGCGAAGGTCAGGAGGCGCAACAGAGCAAAGCTCTTCGACTCCTCGTCCAGATGGACGGCGCCGGCTTGCGTCAGCGGAACGGATACGACGAGCCTGCGACCGATTCGCTCGCGCCGGCCATTCCGCCTAACAGTGCGCGCCGCAAGCCAGACGCGGCAGTAGTCCATGCCTCGGGTGCGGTCCCCGGTGTAGATCCGCCGACCGCGCCTTGGCGCGCGCTGTGTGATCCCGCCGCCGGCCGTGCCGGACGGGAGGAACTCCGTGCACAGAACCGACACCGGTTTGCCGGCCACCCGGCGGCGCAGCTTCTCGGCTCGCGGCGTGAACACCACGACGAGCGCCCCCCGCTCACGGACGATGCGAACGCCGTCGGCCTCCCCAACCGGCAGGGTGGCACCGGCGCTCGGCGCGACGAGAAGGAGCAGGGCTGCCGCGACCAAGCCGAACACCGCACCCCGTATGCCGAGCCCGGCCGCGCGCACTTGTTTCTAGCCTACCTGCGGTGGCGCCGGGAAACCAAGAAGTGCTCGGAAGGCGCGCGCTGAACCGCGCCCTGCTCGAGCGGCAGTTCCTGCTGCGGCGCTCGAAGATCACGGTCCGCGAGGCGGTCGATCGCCTCGTGGCGCTCCAGGCGCAGGACACGCTGTCGCCCTACTACGGGCTGTGGTCGCGCATCGAGGACTTCGACCCGCACGAGCTGGGGCGGATGCTCACCGAGCGAGAGGCGGTCCGGCTGACGCTGCTGCGGGGCACGGTGCACCTCGTCACCGTGCCCGATGCCCTGTTCCTCCGCCCGCTCGTGCAGGGGGTGATCGAGCGCTCGCACAGCGGCGCCTTCCGCCGCCGCATGGCGGGCGCCGAGCCGCGCGAGATCGCGCGGGCCGTCCGCGAGCTGCTCGACGGGGAGGCGCTCGGCGCGCGCGAGCTCGGCCGGCGGCTCGTGGCGCGCGGCATCGGCCACGACGTCGAGGCGATCGGGTACGCCACGCGCGTGCACGCCCCGCTCGTGCAGATCCCGCCGCGCGCCGTGTGGGGGAAGACCGGCCAGGTGCGGTACGCCACGCTCGAGTCCTGGACGGGCTGCGAGCTGGAGCAGGAGCCCTCGATCGACGAAGCCGTGCTCCGCTACCTGGCCGGCTTCGGTCCGGCGTCGGTCAAGGACATGCAGAACTGGTCCGGCCTCACGAAGCTGGCGGAGGCGTTCGAGCGGCTTCGATCCCGGCTCGTCACATTCCGCGACGAGGCCGGCCGCGAGCTGTTCGACCTGCCGGACGCGCCGCGCCCCGATCCAGCCACCCCGGCCCCGGTCCGCTTCCTGGGCGAGTACGACAACGTGCTGCTCGGCCACGCCGACCGGAGCCGCATCGTCCCGCAGGGCTACCCCTGGGAGGGCATGCTCCGCCACGGCCGCTTCGTGAACAACCTGCTGGTCGACGGCATGCTGCGCGGCTCCTGGTGGATCGAACGCGACCGCAAGCGAAGCGCCGCGCTCAGCATCCGCCCGTTCGGGGAGCTGACCGCGCAAGAGCGCGGCGACGTGGCCGCCGAGGCAGAGCGAATGGTGGAGTTCGCCGCCGCGGACGCGGAGGAGCGGGAGGTCAGGTTCGAGCCGGCCGAGCCGCGACCCGCGAGATGACGCGCTCGATCAGGGCGGTGAAGTTGAGCCCCGCGGCCTCCGCGGCGTAGCGCGCCGGCCCCGTCTCGGTGAGGCCTGGGATCGTGTTGATCTCGAGGATCTGGGGCGTGTCGTCGGCGTCGAGCAGGATGTCCACGCGCGCGAAGTCCCGGCAGCCGGCCACCTGGTAGGCCCTCACCGCCACCTCCTCCACCCGCTGCCGCACGGCCTCGCCGAGCTCGGCCACGGCCATCGTCGCCACGCCGGCGTCGTAGTGGGCGCGGAACGTGTAGAAGGGCTCGTCGGTCTGGATCTCGACGATCGGGAGCGGCTCGGGTCGCTCGGCGGGCCCCAGCACGGTCACGGCCAGCTCGCGGCCCTCTACGAAGCGCTCGATCAGGACCCGCTCGTCGTAGCCCAGGGCGCCAACGATGGCCTGGCCGAACTCGCCCGGGGTGTGGACGAACTTGATGCCGAGCGAGGAGCCCTCCCTGGCCGGCTTGAGCACGAACGGCAGCCCGAGCTGCTCGGTCAGATCGTCGAGCGTGTCGGCGGCGCCGAACTCGGAGAAGGCCTCGCGATTGAAGGAGTGCCACTCCGGCGTGGGAAGGCCCCGGCCCGCGAGCAGCTCCTTGAACGAGTGCTTGTCGAGGCAGCGCCCGGAGGCGTGCACGTCGGATCCCGTGTACGGCACGTGCAGGATCTCGAGCAGGTCCTGCAGCGTGCCGTCCTCGCCGCCGCGCCCGTGCATGGCGATGAACACGAAGGCCGGCTCGAGCTCGCGGATGCGCGCCACGAAGGTGTGGTCGGGGTCGATCACGGTCACCTCGTGGCCGAGCGCCTGCAGGGCGTCGGCGGCGCGGCGGCCGGAGCGGAGGCTCACCTCTCGCTCGAGGCTGCGCCCGCCGTTCGCCACGACCACGTTCACCGGCTCTGGTGCTGGGAGATCAGGACCGACTCGAACGTGCGCGTGGTGGCGCGCCGCTCGGCGGCCTCCGACAGGGCGATGTCGAGCAGCGTGTCGGCAAGCTCGTCGAACGAGATGCCCGCCGGCTCGAACAGGTAGAAGGCGAACGACCCCGGCACGGTGTTGGCCTCGTTCAGCACGACGCGCGGCTCGTCGCCGTCGAACAGGAAGAAGTCGTAGCGCACGACCCCGAAGAAGCGAAGCGCCCGGTGCGCCGCCCTGGCCGCCTCGGTCACGCGCTCCGCCGCGAGCTCGGAGATGGGCGCCGGGATGATGCGGTCCTGCCCGGCCATCCCCTCGCCGCCCGGCTCGCCCTTGGCGGCCCCGCCCTTCTGGCCGCCCTTGCCCGCGCCGCGCAGGTACTTGTCCTCGAAGGAGAGGGCGGCGTCGTCCCCGCGCACGGGCTGCTCGATGGCCGAGACGCGCAGCTCCGAGCTCGGCCCCCCGAGGATCGCCACGTTCACCTCGGTCGCGTCGTCCAGGGCGGGCTCCACCAGCGCGGTGCGGTCGAGCTCGAAGCAGAGCTCGAGCGCCTCGTCGAGCTCGTGGGCGTCGTTTGCCCGGGCCACGCCAATCGACGAGCCGAGCGACGCCGGCTTGGCGTAGCACGGCGTGCCCTGCGCGGCGGCCGCGCCCTGCACCACGGCCTCCCGCTCGCGCGCGAAGTCCTCGCGGTGGATGAGCGTGTGGGGCGCCACCTCCACCCCGGCCGCCCGGAAGACGAGCTTTCCGAGCCACTTGTCCATCGCCACCGCCGCCGGGCCGACCCCGCCGCCAACGTACGGGAAGCCGCTCAGCTCGAGCGCGCCGAGCAGGCTGCCGTCCTCGCCGCCGGTGCCGTGCACCGCACAGATCACGACGTCCACGGGGATCTGGCGGTCGCGCCCCAGGCGCGAGGTCGCCGGCACAGAGAAGCTCAGGCTGCGGCTGCCGAGCCTCAGCTCGCAGGGCTCTGCCCCGGACGGCTCGTCGGATCCGTAGGACCCGATGTCGCGGAGGGCCTCGCCGGTCCACCAGCGGCCGTCGCGGGCCATGTACACGGGCACGACCTCGTGGCGCGCATCCAGGACGCTCATGAGCTGGGCGGCGCTGATGATCGAGACGTCGTGCTCGACGGAGGGGCCGCCGAAGCACACGGCCACCCGCATCCCTGGTTCCGGCATCGGCGGAAAGATAGTCGGGTCAGGTGGCGCTCAGAGCGCGGGTGCCCTCGCGGCCGAGATAGAGATCCGGGAGGTCGTTCTCGAACAGGACGACGTCGCCGGGGCGGGTGGTGCGGGCCAGCAGCGCCTCGGCCTCGCGCGCGTCGCCCACCACGTGGATCCGCTCCGCGGGGAATGAGGCGTCCTCGAGCCCCTCGAGGATCGGCCGCGACTGATCCCGGCCCACCAGCACGACGAGGTCGCACACCGCCGCTGCCTGCGCCCCGAAGCGGCGGTTCTCGGCGGCCTCGCGCTCGCCCAGCTCGACCATGCCGGGCGTGACGAGCAGCCTGCGATCGGCCTTGTGGCCGGCGAGCACCTCGAGCGCCGCGGCGGCCCCGACGGGGTTCGAGTTGTAGGCGTCGTCGATCACCACGACGCCCGCGGCCTTGTTCACGATGGGCGCCAGCCGGTGGGCGGGCGGCTCGACCTTCCCAAGCCCGCGCGCGATGACGGGTATCGGGAGGTCCAGGTCGACCCCCACGGCCGCCGCGGCCAGCAGGTTCGCCACGTTGTGGCGCCCGAGGAGCTTGCTCCGCACCTGGGCCTCCTCGACTTCGCCCGAGGGCTGGCGGCGGCAGAGCCGGAAGCGCGTGGTGCCCGCCTCCATCCGCACGTCCGCGCCGAATATCTCGGCGTCGGGCGAGCCGGCGGCGCTGAACAGGCGGACCGGGCAGCGCGCCCGCTCGGCGGCGCGGCGGCAGCGCTCGTCGTCGGCGGTGGTGATGAAGGTCCCTTCCTCGGGGAGGCACTCGGCCAGCTCGCCCTTTGCCTTCTCGATCTCGTCCAGCGATCCGAAGCGCTCGAGGTGCGCCGGGCCGATCGCCGTGAGGATGCCGATCCTGGGGTGGACGAGGTCACACAGCTCGGCCACGTCGCCGCGCCGGTAGGCGCCCATCTCGACCACGTAGATGCGGTGGTGGTCGCCGAGGCCCTCGTTCGTGGCGCGCACCACGCCGAGCAGGCTGTTGTACGAGGCCGGGGTGGGATAGGTGGGGGAGCGCAGCTCGCCGACGGAACTGACCGCCGCCTTGGTCGTGGTCTTGCCGAACGACCCCGTGATGCCCACCACGAGCGGGCGAACCTGCTGGAGGCGCCGCTGCGCGCGCCGGACGAAGCGCCTGTTGTCGAGCGACTGGACGGGCCTCAGCAGGCGGTCGGTGAGGGCGAGCAGCTCGGGGGCGGCGATGTGCGCAGCGACGCCGGTCACCGCCCCGGCCGCCGCGGCCACCCAGGCCGGCATTCCAAGCACGGCGGCGAGCGCGAGCGCGGCGAGGACGAGCGCGGGGATGGCGAGCGCCAGCGCGAACAGCCGGCGCGCGCGGGGGGTGAAAACGAGCGGCTTGGTCTGGGGACGGCGGATCTGCCGCACGCCCTTCGTCCCGGCGACGCCCGCGAAGAGGAGGCCAGCGGCGAGCACTCCCGCGCCGACGTCGATCGCGGCGAGCACCGTGAGCGCCGATCCGCCCACGGCGATCGCCGCCAGCGCCTCATGCTCCACGCGCTCGCCGCGGCGGCGCACCCAGACGGTCAGCCGCGCGGCCTCGTAGTGCTCGAGCTGGAACAGGTGGAGCATCAGGTGCAGCCGGCCGGCGAGGAGCACGAGCAGCCCGAGCGCCGCGACGATCAGCCCGGCGGCGGTCACTGCCGTGCCGCTTCCCGCGGCTGCTCGCACAGGAAGCGGCGCGCCACGGAGCCGAAGGCGGCCGGCGCGTCGGCGTAGCTGTAGTGGCCCGCTCCGTCGAGCACCACGAGCCCGGCGTTCGGGATGAGCTGCTCCATGCGCTGCGCCATCCAGACCGGCGTGTCCTCGTCGCGCTCTCCCCAGACGAGGAGCGTGGGCGCCTCGATGCGGGGCAGGCGGTCGGCGAGGTCCTGGGCGACGACGAGTCGGAAGGTGGCGCGCATGGTCTCCGGCGCCTCCAGGTAGTCGCGCGAGGCCACGCGCCGGCGCATTCGCTCCTGGAGCCGCCGGCCCGGGGCCCCGCCGAGGCGCCCGACGAGGCGGCCGAGCTTGGCGGTCGCCACACGGCGGTGGTAGCGGAGGCCTCGCTTGGGCCGGAGGCCGGCGGCGTCGCAGAGCAGCAGGCGGTCGATCCGCTCGGCGCGCTCGGCCGCCATGCAGATGGCCACGCGGCCGCCGTGGGAGTGCCCGATCACGTGGCAGCGCTCGATCTCGAGCTCGTCGAGGAAGGCGAGCACGAAGCGGGCGTAGGCGTCGGCGTCCCAGGGCTCGGCCGGGGGGCCGCTCTCTCCGAAGCCGGGCAGGTCGAGGGCCACGAGCTCGGCGGCGCAGTCGAGGTGCCCCAGGATCGGCTCGACCGCCTCGAGATGCGCGCCCCAGCCGTGGAGGACGAGCACGGGGACGTCGCCCGGCTCGGCCGGGCCGCGCCCGCGGCGCACGTAGCGGACCTCGTGCGAGCCGACCTTCAGCCTGCCGGCGTCCTGGATCTTCGGCGTGGCGATCATCGCTGCTGGCGATGCAAGGCTAGGGACTCAGGCGACGGCTTCGCGCACCCCGGGCGCCACCTCGAGCGCGAAGCGCTCGATCTGGCCGGGCGCGTCCTCGGCCGGCGAGTAGATGAAGCTGTCGAAGCCGAGCTCGAGGACGAAGCCGGTGAGGGTCTCGATCCAGTGCTCCGGCGGCCCCTGGAGGCGCTCCCGGACCGGACCGTCGGCGATCTGGCCGCTGAGGTTGTAGACGCGGCGGATGGAGCGCGGATCGCGGCCCGCCTTCTCGGCGGCGTCGTCGACCCGCTTCGCCATCTCGCGCGCCTTCTCGGGTGGCGCGTAGCCGTGAGAGGGCACCCAGCCGTCGGCCACCCGCCCGGTCAGCGCGAGCATGCGCGGCTGGTAGGCGCCGAGCCAGATGCCGATGTCGTGCGCGGGCGGGGGCCCCGGGTGGAAGCCCTTGACCCGGTAGTGGCTGCCCTCGAACGTGACGGAGCGCTCACCGCTCCAGGAACGCCGGATGATCTCGATGGCCTCTGCGAGCGCGTCGACCGACTCGCCCGGCGAGCGCCGCGGGCCGCCCATCGCCTCGATGCCGTCCCAGAAGGCGCCGGCGCCGAGCCCGAGCTCGAAGCGGCCGCCGCTCATCACGTCGAGCGAGGCGGCGAGCGTGGCGAGGACGGCGGGTGGCCTGAGCGGCACGTTGGCGACGGCCGGGAAGATCGTCGCCCGCTCTGTGCGGGCGAGGAGGTCGCCGATCAGCGCGAAGGTGTCGAGGAAGCGGCGCTGGTAGGGGTGGTCCTGGATGCCGACCAGGTCGAGCCCGTTCCGCTCGACGGCCTGGGCCTGGCGGACCAGGTCGGGGTAGGAGTCGGCGGTCGGCGTGAGGAAGAGGCCGAACCGGATCGTCTCGCGGCTCACACGCCCTTGGCGGCGACAGGCGAGGTGGCCCGCCGCTCGCGCCTGCGGGACGGGCGGCTGTCGGGCGCCTGCTCGCCGACCACGAGCACCGGCACGCCGCTGCGGCGTAGGCGCGCGCCGACCGGGCGGCGCAGGCGGTGGCGTCGCTCCGACTGGCCGACCACGACGAGGTCCCAGCAGCCGCGCTCGGCTTCCTCGCGCAGGGCCGCGGCGGGCTCGCCGTGGGCAACGAGCTTCATGACCGGGATGTCGTCCGGCACGAGCTCGGTGGCGTCCTCGACGCAGGTCCTCGCCCAGTCCACCATCTCGTCGGACAGCTGCGAGCGGCTCGCGGGCGGGACGATGGGGCTCGTGGCGATCACGAGCGGCGGGTGGGGCGCGCTGGTGAGGAGCCCGATCCGGCCGTTGCCCTCCGCCGCGATGCGGATCGCGCGATCGAGCGCACGCCGGGAGGCGAGGCTGTCATCGACTCCGACGAGTATGCGTTGGGGCATCCCGGTCCCTATCGTTAGCGTGCTAAATACTCTAGCAGCCGCTTAGCAAGCTAAGTACGGTGGATGCCCGGTGTCAAGTACCAACCAGGAAGACAGCCGGGCCGAGTTCGCCACAGCGCTGGACGAGCTGTTCCGCGCCGTGCTCAGGGCGACCGGGCGCGGAGTGCCCGGCGGCGAGACGGAGCTGACGCTCTCGCAGTACAACATGCTGTCGGCGCTGGGGGAGGGCGCGTCGACGGTGACCGAGGTGGCGGCGCGGGCCAACGTGGCGCCGCCAACGGCCACACGGGCCCTGCGCGCGCTGGCGGAGCGGGGGTTCGTGGAGCGGCGGCGGAACTCGGGCGGCGACGGGCGGCTGGTGAAGGTGGCGCTGACCTCCGTGGGAGCCACCGTGCTGTCGGAGAAGACGGACTGGGTACGAGCGCGCCAGCGCGCGATCTTCGAGAGCCTGACGGAGAGCCAGCGGCTCGAGGCGGCGGCCACGCTGCGGGCGATCGCGGAGGACATCCACTCGCTGTGATCGTCGCCGCGTACCCGATCGTCATCACCGACCGGTTGCGCGAATGCCGCGAGTTCTACGTCCGCTGGTTCGAGCTCGATGTGGTGTTCGAGGCGAGCTGGATCGTGGTGCTGGGCCGCGACGCCGAGGCGCCGGCACTGGCGTTCATGCACAGCTCGCACCCGTCGGAGCCGCCCACGCCGGGCGCGTACTCGGGCGACGGGATGTTCATCACCCTGCAGGTGGACGACGCCCGGAGCGAGTACGAGCGCCTGACCTCTGCCGGCCTCGCGCTCGCCCTCGAGCTCACGGACGAGCCCTGGGGCCAGCGCCGCTTCGCGGCCGTGGATCCGGCCGGGATGTGGGTCGACGTGGTGGAGCAGATCGACCCGGAGCCCGGCTGGTGGGACCAGTACCTCTGACCCCGCTCCCCGACCCACCCGAGGGCCGCTACCCTAGTCCGTCGGGCGCCCGTAGCTCAGCTGGATAGAGCGTCGGTCTACGGAACCGAAGGTCTCAGGTTCGAATCCTGACGGGCGCGCTTCGCGTCCCCCCTGCAAAGCCGCCACTTTCGCGGCTTGGGCACGGAAGTAGCCCGCGCGGTTCTTGCCCAATCCTTGCCCAAACGTCTGACCCATGACCGAGGCGACGCGTCCAATGATGCACGGGACACGGACGCGTCGGGCCAAGTGGCGCTTCCGTGGGTCGTCGCCAAGCGAGCACCTCGTCGGCACCGCCTCAGGACGCCCGCATTCATGAGAGAGGTCCACGAGATCCTTGGGTGGCCCGAAGCCCGCGCTGATCCGACGTCGGGCACTCAGCGCCTGGTCTCGTACCTGGTCAGCACCACGCCTTCGGGAAAGGTCCGGGTCTCCACCAGGCTCAGGTTCACCCAGTTGTCCAGGGCCGTGAAGAACGGCGTGCCGCCGCCCACCAAGACCGGTGCGGTGGCCAGCACGTACTCGTCGATCAGCCCGGCCCGCATGGCCGCCGCGGCGAGGGTGGCGCCGCCGATGTCCATGGGACC
>Ga0081538_10003350_pt1 | contig 15173 bp, 15 predicted proteins | sample TabmetS5T2R1_FD_71022 | JGI IMG/M metagenome (GOLD analysis project Ga0081538, IMG submission 71022) | Tabebuia heterophylla rhizosphere microbial communities from the University of Puerto Rico - S5T2R1 | ecosystem: Host-associated > Plants > Roots > Rhizosphere ... | reverse complement strand
TGCCGTTTTGCCACTTTGTCGCGATCAGCTTGCACTCGCTAGCCCAGCACCGCTGCTCCATATCTGCTTAGAGGTAGTAACCCATCGACTTCGCCGTGGAAGGGTTTTGCCCGGCGCGCCGCTGAAGATCCAACTGCGGAATCCGGGTTTAATCTTAGCCCGCTACTCAAAAGACTCGAAGGCGAGGCGCGCGAAGACCGACGAGCGAAGGCGTACTCTTCGCGGTACGTTGGAGCGAGTCGGGCGAGCGCAACGAAGCATATGAGGCTTTTTCAGTAGCCTGCTAGCGCGCTATCTTACCGTCTGCGGACGGCTTTACTTCGCTGAGCAGCCGGCTGATGATATCGAGCGAAGAGAGTCCCTCCCCTTGCGCCTTGAAGTTGGGGAAGATCCGGTGGCGGAGCACAGAGGGTGCGAGGGCTTGGATATCTTCGACCGAAACCGCGTAGCGACCCTGAAGAATCGTGCGGGCCTTCGCTCCCAAGATCAAATACTGGGAGGCCCGGGGACCGGCGCCCCAATCGACGTAATCCTTGATGAATTGAGGAGCGTCAACACTCTGCGGGCGAGATTTTTGCGCCAGGGATACGGCGTAGGAGACCACAAACTCCGACACTGGAACGCGCCGGACCAAATCCTGAAAGCGCAAAATCGCGGTGGCTTCCATGACCTTGCGCGGCGCCGGCTTGGAGACGGAGGTCGTGCGCATGACGATCTCCACTTCGTCGTCGAAGTCAGGGTAACGAATTTCGATGTTAAGCATGAAGCGGTCGAGTTGTGCTTCCGGAAGAGGGTAAGTTCCCTCCTGCTCGATGGGATTTTGGGTCGCCAAAACAAAAAAAGGCAGATCGAGGGGGTAGGTCATCCCGCCAGCCGTCACTTTGTACTCTTGCATCGATTGCAGCAGCGCAGCCTGAGTTTTCGGCGGTGTCCGATTGATTTCGTCCGCGAGCAGGATGTTGGTGAAAATAGGCCCCTTGAGGAACTGGAATTGCCTTCTTCCGGTGGCCGCATCTTCCTGAAGAATATCGGTTCCCGTGATATCTGAGGGCATCAAGTCGGGCGTAAATTGAATTCGATTGAACTCCAGATCGAGAATCTCAGCCAGGGTGCTAATCAGCAGGGTTTTGGCCAAACCCGGCACGCCTACCAGAAGGCAATGACCTTTGGCGAACAGAGCGATTAAAACCTCTTCGATGACTCTGTCTTGGCCGACGATCACCTTGCGAATTTCACCGATCATGGTGTCGCGCTTGTCGGCGAATTCTTCTATTTCAGCGATTTCGTGTTGCTGAATCTCCGTTGACTCCATGCCTCATCCTTTTCAATTTACTTCGCGGTCAGCAATTTATCGAGTGTTGCCTTGGCCTCTTTAGCCTTATCCTGCTCGCCTGTGGCTGCATAGATATCGGCTAACAAGCGATAGATCACCGGGTTGAAGGGATTGATTTGTACAGCTTCCTCAAGAACGCTGCGGCCTTCCGGATAATTCTTGGTCGCGTGGTAAACCCGGCCCAGCTGTACGTAGGCATTGGCACTATCCGAGTCCACCTCCAGAGCTTTTTTCAGCGGCGCGAGGGCTTCGTCGAAGCGATTCATCTGGAGCAAAACCCGTCCCAGCTTGCTGAGAATAATCGGCGAGTGGGGACTGGCCTGCAGCGCGCGCTGGTATTCACGGGCGGCGGCTTCCGGCCTTCCCTTGGCAAGAATTTGGTCGCCCAAGTGTGTCCGTTGCCGGGCGACGGCCGACTGGATCTCCTTCAGCTCGACCGCTTCTTCGTCTTCCCTTTGATCCTTCTTGACTTTCAATTTGCGGACGCGGCTGCCCTCGATCTCCTTCAGCCCTTTGTTTTTCAGAAAAGTCTTCCAGCGCGATTCAAAGACGTCGAAGGACATGCCAAAAACTTTCTCAATCGCTTCCGGCGTCGGCTTCTCGTGCAGAGTTGCGAGCAACTCTCGGACACCAGCTCGACTCTTGCTTTGATTGATGAAATCGATGGCGGACGCGGCCTCGGCATAGGCCAATTGCACCTGCTCCGGAGTTTCGAGATGGATCAAAGACGGCTCCATTTTTTTAAAGCCGACAAATTGGTTTTTTTCCAGCGCCTGAACCAACAGGGTCTGATTCGCCGGCGTCAGGTAATCCTCGGCGGCATCTTTGGGCGGGACGGGTTTTCGCCAGCGAGTTTCATAAAACCGCGCCATCCCCTCATGCAACCAGATGGGCGCCTGGTTGTTGGAGAGTCCAACAATCACGTAGTGAAGATATTCGTGACTCAAGGAATCGAGCCAGCGGTAGCCGAAGCTCAGCGCGCGCGGGGAGATGATCATGAGCTTGTTGAACTTGCAGATGCCGACTGCGCCGGTCTCCTCGATGTCGCGTAGCGATAGGGTAGAAATGGCGTTAAACGTGGCCGCGTCCGGGGCGATCTCAACACGGACTTTTTCCTTGGGGTAGAGACCCAGTTCCGCGCCGATGGCTTCATAACTCTTCTCCAAGGTTTCGAGGGCGTAGGGAGCCAGTATGCCGTCGCGCTTCTCGTCGAGAAGCAGAACGAAATGGGGGCTTTCAAAGCGCTTGAGACTCTTGGTGACGTCTTGGGTTTGCTGGGTGAGGAGTTTCCAGCCTTGACGGCGCTTGTCCGTGGAATCGATGGCCAGCGCGCGCTCCAGAGACTTGAGCGCCTCCGGATATTTCCCTTGATAGAACTTTACCCGTCCGTCGAATTCGAGAGCGGCAGGTGATTTGGGATTTTCGCGCAACGACTTTGCAGCGAGCTCCTCGGCTTGGGCGATGTGCCAGCCATCGAGCAGCTCTTCGCCGTGCTTGAACGGAGAATCACCTTCGGCAGCATTCAGGTTGAATGTCAGGGCGATGGCGGCGATAAAAAAGAAACCAAAAAATACCGGGTGTTTCAAGGGATAACTACTCTGAGAGGTTTTTGAAATAGCGCTCGATTTGCTCTTTCATCTGCCGCGGGACGCCTTGTTTCAACGACTCCAGGATTTCCTCGCGGAAATTGCGTGGCGCTTTGTAATCTTCTTTTCCGGGCAGGCGGAACTTTTCTGTATCCAGACCGGTAAAACCGCCCTGAACGTCAAACTCGGGAAATTGCGGCATGCCCGGCAGGGGAACGAGCATTCCGGAAGGAAGGAACCGCCCCTGGCGAAAGAGCCGGGTCACCGGCATATTGCCGAGCTGCCCGCGTTGCGCCATTTGCTGCATGGCAGATTGCATCTGTTGCTGCGACTGGGAGAGCCGTTCCAGGGCGTTGCGCTCGGGTGGCACGGCGCCTCTTGAGTCGAGTTGGCCGAGGCGGTCCTTCGCGGTGCCCATGGAGCTGCCGGCTTCGCGCATGTTCTGGATGATTTTCGGATCGAGGGATGGAAAGAGCTGGAACAACGATTCTAGTTTTTCGTTCAACTCTTGGGTTCGCTCCCGCAGCGCGCTTTGCCGGTGCGCTAGATCCCGCAACTCTTTTCGGTCGGAATCCTTCAAGGCCTGGGCCGGCTCGCCCATGAGGGCATCCAGCTCCGCTTTTAAACTTTTCAGGCTAGTTTCCGCACGCCGCGCGTTGGGCTCCTGGGTCTGTGTGCGCTTTTTGGCCAGTTCCTTCCTGGCCAGTGCGTCCCCTTCGGTATAGCCTGGAAAATCTTTGCTGAGCAGCTTGGCGATTAGATTCTTGAGGAGGTGATTCATGGTGGCATCGTCTAAGTTCTCTACCACGCTGGGATCATCCGGTCCTTCCCGGTCCGGGAAGAGTTCGGTTAGCTGGCCGAGTTCCGCTTTCGCCTTTTCCAGGAAACGATCGAGTTTTTCTTTCAGCGCAGCGTCCCGCTCGCTCAGCGCCGACTTGTTGACCTTCTCGGTGCCTAGCAGGATTTCCTGTTGCTCGCGCGCGATTTCTTGCAGCTCGTTGGCCGAGCGTCCCATCTCCCCTTGCATCCGGCCCATGCTGGAAGCCATGGCCGAGCGCTGCGCGTTTTGCAAAGCGGCCAGCATCGAGGCCATTTGATTAAACAGCTCGCGCGCGAGTTGCTGGGCGCCTTCGATATCGCCTTGCATGAGCTTTTTGCGAATCTCATCGAGGGCCGAAAACATCTCGTTGAAGCCCAGCCCCTGCATCGACTCCATGTTCATGAAATCATCCGGCATTTGCTGGGCGAACTGGGAAAGATCCTGTTGGAGAGAAGCCAAGGTCTTGGCCAGCTCGGAGAGCTGCTTCATGATGGAATCCAGGTTCTTGTCGCCGCTCTGGAGTTTCTCGAGCGCATCCATAAGCCGTTCCTGACCGCGCGCCAGATCTTGCGCCTTGGAGGCAAGTTCCTGAGCCTTGAGCCTTTTGCCGATATCTTCCGAGAGCAACGACATCCGCTCCAACTCGGAGGAAACCTCATCGTGGGCCTTCATCCTTTCGTCCGTAGAGGTGGCTTGCTCTTGTTTTTTTAGCAACTCGTCTTTGGTGAACTGGAGATTGCGTTTCAGGGCCTCAAGATCGGTCCAGGTGGCAAAGTCGGACATCCGATCTTTTTCGGCTCGCCGCATCACCTCTTCGGTTTGCTTCAAAGCTTCGGCAAGATTTTGCTCGAGCTTTTTCCCATCATCCTTGGAGCGTTCGAAATCTTTTTCCCCGGGCAGGGGTCTTTCGAGATGATCGGCCAACGAATTGAGCATGCGGGCGTTGAGATCTTGGATCATCTCCGCGACCTGCTGATGTTCGGCTTTGAGATTTTTTAGCCGCAGTTTCAGCGAACGGGAGGTGCCAATTTTCGGGCCGGAGATGGTATCGTTGTCCAGGACTTCCAGGTGGACGCTAGCCTCGTCTCCGTCACGCAGCGGCAGCTTGCCAAGGTCCCATTTGAATTGATCGCGCAAGACCAGCCGCCTGGCATCGTCCCTTTGCAACCGGATCTTCTCTTCCCGATCGCCGACTTTGGTGACCAAATTCACTTCGCCAATGCCGAAATCGTCCCGCGCGCTATATTCTAGTGGCAAGACCTCGTCGCCATTGACCTCCAGATCTTCGGTGGGTTTGAGTAGCTCGATGGTCGGCAGACCATCGGGTTTTGCGCTCAACTCGTAAGCAATGGGGGAATTGCGAAATCCATAGGCGTCTTGAACCAAAATCCGGTATTGTTGGGACTGGAACAAAACCAAATTCCCCTGCAGCTTCTTGCCGTCGATTTTCAACGGCACCTGCTTGCCGTCCGCCATGACGATCTCCGCTTTGACGACGTCTTTGGTGCTCATAGCTTCGATGCGGAGGGTCGAGCCCTTGATCCCTTCGACATTACCCCCGGCCACGGACACTGCGCCGAGCCCGGTGTAGGCAGGGGGATAAAGGGTGATTTGCACGTTGCCGATTTCCGGCGCATCGACGGCTTCGGCGGTATACGCCGGGGAGGAAAACGCACCGGTGGCAACACGGTAACGCAGGGTTTTTTCCAGGCGCCCGAGGGTTACGGTAAAGTTGCCCTCACCCAAATTTTCCATGGCCACTTTTTCTTCCCCGGGCTCGCCACGCTCATTGGTGGAACTCCAAATAATAAGATCCAGGGACTTCGGGATCGCTCCCGAGGTCGATGCCCGAATCGTTACCGGCGAACCGCGCACGACGCGCAGTCCTTTGGGGTGGACCTCGATGGCGGTCTTGGACGGCGGAAAATGATCCAACGGGCGAGTAAGCAAGCTGAACGTTTCGCCCACCCAGGAGGGATTGAACAGAACCATCGCCAAGACCGGCACGAACAGCGCCGCGAGCAGACGCAGCCTGGCTTTGATGGCCTGGGTTTCGACCAGCTGATCGATCCTTAGCCCGGAAACTTGTTTTCGGGTGGTGCGCAAAAGAGCCAGCACCATCGAGCTGGAAAAGCCTGGGGCCTCTTTGGCGGCGACGACCTGGGGGTAGAGCTGTAGCGAGTTGATTAGATTATTGCGTAGCTTAGGCTGCTTCCGCTCGATGTAGAGCGCGGCCCGCTCCTGTGAGAAACGGCGGCACAAACGAATCGCGGTCCAGACGAAAAGCACCAGAAAAACCGTTCCGGTCAATACGCTATAGACTAGAGGCGCGTAGGGAAAAAAATTCTTGATCTGCCAAACCGCCGGCCCGAGGGCGAAAAGCAAGAGGGCACAGATGCCCGTCAGGCAGATCGCTTCGACCCCTTGGAGCAGCTTGAAGCGCCGAACAAATCGCTTCAGGAAGGAGGAGAGTTCTTGATATTCTTCCTGGCCCATGGCTTATAGTTGCAGTCATCTTATCGCTGAATAGCAGGCTTGTCTATCCTGGTGGCAACAGTGCTGGCGATGGGTAGCAAGACGCGCCCTATTGTGCTATGCAAACGTGATCTACTTCGTTGAAAAAGAAGGCGAAAGGAACAAGCAACTAGCATGGAAAATCTCCTAACCGAAACTCTCCGGTTGCACGAAGGGCACGAAGGCGAATTTGGCGATGAAGAAGACGACATGGCCATGGATGAAAACCATCCGATGTGGCGCTCCGAAAGGATTACGCTTAACTCGGTTGGTATCGACATCGGTTCGTCCACTTCCCATTTGATTTTCTCCCGGCTGACTTTGCGGCGCCAGGGCATCGCGCTCTCGAGCCGCTTTGTGGTCATCAACCGTGAAATTATTCATGAATCGCCGATCTTGCTTACGCCCTATTTGGACAAAACGACCATTGATACCGACCAATTGGGTGAATTTATCGAGGCATCTTACCGCCAGTCGGGTTTGACGCCCGACGATATTGACACCGGGGCGATCATCGTTACCGGCGAGGCGGCCAAGAAAAAAAATGCCGAAGCCATCGCCGCGCTGTTCTCAGCTCAGGCCGGAAAATTCGTGTGCGCCACAGCGGGCCATAACCTGGAGGCGATTCTAGCGTCTTACGGTTCCGGCGCGGTGCACATGACTTACCACGAGGGCGGCGATTTCACCGTCATGAACGTCGACGTCGGCGGCGGCACGAGCAAGATAGCCATCGTCCAGCAAGGGAAGGTTATCGACACCTGCGCGCTGGAGGTCGGCGCTCGCCTGGTGGCCATGGATGAGAATGGCAAGATCAACCGATTGGAAGATACCGCACTCAAGATCGCCAAGATGGCTGGAGTCAACTTGAGTTTAGGCGGCACCATGAGCGAGCAGGACAAAGAAAAATTTTCCCAGGTGCTTTGCGATTCGCTTTTCGAGGTCTTGGAGCGCGGCAAACTCTCGCCGCAGGTGGAGGGTCTGCTACTTACGCCGAACATCGAGTTCAAGGATCGGATTCATGCGATCATCTTCTCGGGGGGTGTATCCGAGTTTATTTATGGTTACGAGAAGCGCAATCTAGGCGATCTGGGCGTTCAATTTGGGCGGCGCATACGCGAGCGCGCCAATAAGCTCGGCGGCGGTAATATCCCTCTCAGGCCGGCCGAGGTGCGGATTCGCGCCACGGTTATCGGGGCGTCACAATATACGGTGCAGGTCAGTGGTAACACGATTTATTTGTCGCATCCGGAGTTGCTGCCGCTCAGGAATCTTCAGGTCATCACACCCGAATTTGAACAGACCGAAGCCGTGACTGCGGCCGAGATTAAGACCTCCGTCGACAAGGCTTTGCAGCGTTTCGACATTCAGGACGGCGATCGCGCCGTGGCGTTGGCGATCCGTTGGGAATTGGGTCCTTCGTATCCGCTGATCCGCACGCTTGCGGAAGGGTTGGTCGGCGCCATGAAAGAACACGTGGACCAAGGCCAGCCACTGGTCTTGGTCTTTGATGCCGATATCGCCAAGCTGATGGGCAATATCATCGAACGCGAGCTGTTACCCGGCGCCGGAATTATCTCCATCGACGGCATCGATCTCAAGGATTTTGATTTTGTTGACATCGGCCAGGAGCTGCCCGACGCCAAGGCGGTGCCGGTGGTGATTAAGTCGCTGATTTTCCGCCACAGCGAGCATGGTCGTGGCCACACGCATAAACACCATTGAAGATTGACGATGGAGGATCGAAGATCGAGGATGGATCTGCTGAAAAATCCTCCGTTCGTCCTTCGAGAACCTGGACGAACGTTGGAGCGGTTGAAATTATTGGAATTTTTCGTTCGTGCTGAGCCTCGTCGAAGCACTCCTGGGGATTTTAGTAAGATTGAGGATAATTCGAGGATTGAGGATAGAAAATCGCCATCTTCCATCTTCAATCCTCCATCCTCATTGTTGAGGCATTGATGCGCGAGATCTTAAGCGGCATCTTTACATGGCCGTGGTTTTCCGAGCCGCACGGTTACAACTTCAACGGCCACCTCATTCTCCACACGGGGGGAAATCTCTGCATCGATCCTGTCGAACCGACGGCCGCAGATCTAGAAGAAATTGCCCGTCTTGGGGCCAGCCGGATTCTGTTGACCAATCGTAACCACTCGCGCGCCGCGAACAAGGTGCGGGCGCGCACCGGCGCACGGACGGCCATCCATCCGGCGGATGCGCCACACGCGCGTAAAGAGGGTGCCGAATTGGACGATGAGCTTCACGTCGGTGAAAAGATCGGGCCTTTCATTGCTGTCAGCGTGCCCGGAAAATCGCCCGGCGAAGTGGCGCTTCATTGGCCTGACAGGAAGATCCTGATTGTCGGCGACGCTGCGGTTGGAGACCCGCCTGGGCGCTGCAAGCTCTTGCCGGAAAAGGTTGTCGACGATCCGCCTCGTTTGCGGGAAAGCGTTCGCGCGCTGCTGGATCTGGACTTCGATACCTTGCTTGTCGGCGACGGCGCGCCCATTTTACAGTCGGCCAAGGAGCGGCTTCGAGAGCTGGTGGATAGTTTCTAGGTGAATCTGGCCGATTACGTTCTTGACGGGCACTTTCAAGTCAGAGAAACTAATCAGGCGTAGCCCCGCTTTCATCTAGGAGGTGAGTCATGCCCAAACAGCGCATTCGTTACGCCGATCCTGCGACGATCACCGATCCGGCGATGCTCGAAGAGCTCGATCGCTGCCGGCGCGAGGGTACACCGCGCCCGGAGAGTTCGGCGATTCGCGCCCACGTGCCGGCTTGCTTCTGGTCATTCGCCAATTCCTGGCGCGACATATTCAAGAACGGCGTCTGCGACCATGCTATCAAAGAACTCTGCCGGGTCTATGTTTCGCGATCGATTAACTGCGAGTACTGCGGCAACCAGCGCTCGCTCAAGGCGGCCAAGGCGGGCCTCGAAGAGGCGCAATATGACGACCTGCTCAACTTCGAGAAATCGGCGCGCTACGATGAACGGCAAAAGGCGGCGCTTGCATACGCCGAGGCGATCACCTGGCATCTTGATACGGATGATGCGTTCTGGGAGCGGCTCTACCACCACTTCTCGGAGCCTGAACTGGTCGAGCTGGGCTGCTTTATCGCGTTGACGATGGGACAGCAGAGCTGGCTGCGTCTGCTCAACATCGAGCATCATCAAGTTTTAGCCGGCACCTCTGGCGGTATGGCCCCGGGATTCGAGACCTTGGGCGCTTTAACCCAATCGAAAGCATCTGCCGATTATTGGGCAAAGCAAAAAACAACCCCGTCGAGGTCCTGATCCGTCTTCCAGCTCGTGCAACAAATGCTCAGGACTAAGTGCGGACCGTTGCGTGAATCTACCGAAGAGTTTCTCGGCTCAAACCCAAGTCTTTTTCAACTCATGCGACGCCGCCCGCCTTTCTGATCTCTGTCCGACCATGGGCTATGGTTTGCCGATGGAAAGTTGACTTTGGCGCGGATATCGAATACCTTTTTTTCATAATATCGATTTTACGGGCGCTTACTTTTTATGGAAGAATCAAGCGGTTGGCATAATTTTCTGGAGATCTTGACCAAGCCTGATAATATCCCGATCGTCGCGATGCTTATTCTTGTCATTTTCTTTACCTGGTTAGGACTGCGCGAGGGGCTCAAGAACGACAAGCTCATCGAGGAAGGTAAAGAAGACGAGATTCCCCAAGAAATGTGGAAATAGTAGATGCTGAGAGGCTGGCTGGCGCTATTTGCCGTCCTCGCCTGCATAGGGGTTTCTTTTGCTGCCGGCTCGAACTCTCCCTTATTCATTGACAAGCGGTGGGAGGAGGCGCGAAAATCTTTAGCGGAGGGCAGGGCAAACGAAGCAAGGGCGACATTTGAAGAGCTGCTCAAGCAATACCCTGAAGAGGCCGATCTTCATCTCTTTCTCGGGATTACGCTGCTCCGATTGCGCGAACCCCAAGCCGCTGAAGCTGAAGTAAGAAGGGCGATCACGATTAACCCAAATCATGCTGAGGCCAGGACATTACTGGGATGGATCGATTCAGAAGTCCACGGTAACCTTGAGGGGGCGATCAAAGAGTATGCAAAAGTTGTCGAGCTGCGTCCGGATTTGCCTGAGGCTTATAACAATCTCGGGGTCGCTCAGAAACGCAAAGGAGACTTGGCACAGGCGGCGGAAAGCTTCAACCGGGCGCTAAAGCTCAAGCCGGACTACAGCGCAGCCGTCAGCAACCGTGGCTGGGTTTTCGCCGATCAGAATCAATGGGACAATGCGCGTCGCGACTTCGAGAGGGCACTGGCGATCAATCCCAACGACGATGGCGCTCTTTATGGAGTATCTCAGGCCTTGCGGGAAGCGCGAGATTACCCGGGGGCGCAGAGAGCGTTGGGCCAGCTGATCGCGCGCTCGCCGAACTTTGTTTATTGGCTCGAATGGGGGCGGATCGGACTGATTCGCTTTTATTGGGTCTTGCTCTTGCTAGCGATAGCTTTATTTTTGAACGGTCGTTTCAAGAAAGCGAGGAAAGGATCTAATGGCTGAAGCGACGAAAAAGCGCAAAGGAACGGCTCTTTTGGCCGTGATGGACGAAAACTGCTCGAGCTGCGCTGGTTCGCCGATATGCGAAGCCCACTGCCCGGTGGAAAACTGCATCAACCTGCTCTACGAAGAGCTGCCGCAAGGCGGGCTCAAGCCCTACCGCGTATTCGTCGACAACGACAAGTGTATCGGCTGCCAGATGTGCTACAGCGAGGATCTGACGAAAATCCATCAACACAAAGAGACCGGCGAGATTTACTACGAATACGCGAACCGGTTCTATGACAGCAATAAAAAGCCGGTCCCGGCCGAAGCCATGCCCAAAAAAATTCAGCTTCAGCTGATCGGCACGGAATCCGAAGATCGCCTGGACAAGAAAATTTGCCCCTGGGATGCCATCAAGATGTATGAGTTTGAAGAGGGGCTTGAAGCTTCCCAGTATTTTTACGACATGACGAAGATCAAACAGGTAAACGGACTTTACGTCGTCGACACCGAAGAAAAAGAACGGCTCGAAGAAAAACAAAGCGAGCTTTACGGTTAATCCATTAACAATAGGATCACTATGGGACAAAAAATCGAAATCACCGAAACCGTTCTCCGGGACGCTCACCAGTCATTGCTCGCGACGCGCATGCGCACGGAAGATATGCTGCCCATTGCGGCGAAGCTGGACAACGTCGGCTACTGGTCGTTGGAAACCTGGGGCGGGGCGACGTTTGACGCCTGCCTGCGGTATTTGAAGGAAAGCCCCTGGGAGCGCTTAAGAAAGCTGCGCGCGGCGATGCCCAAGACGCGCTTCCAGATGCTTTTGCGCGGGCAGAACGTCGTCGGCTACCGAAACTATCCGGACGATATCGTGCAAGCATTTGTCCAGCGGGCCGCTGGCGCGGGGATCGATGTGTTCCGCATCTTCGATGCCATGAACGATGTGCGAAACATGAAGACCGCCATCGAAGCGGCTTTGAAAACGGGTAAGCTCGTCGAGGGAACGATTTGCTATACGATCAGCCCCGTTCATTCCGTCGACTACTTTCTGCGGGTAGCTGAGAAATTGGCGGCGATGGGCGTGCAAATCATCTGTCTCAAAGATATGGGCGGGTTGTTGGCGCCTTACGTTGCCGGCGAGCTGGTGCGAAAACTCAAAGCGCAAATCCCTCTGCCGTTACACCTCCATTCACATTGCACGGCGGGGTTGGCGCCCATGAGCTACATGATGGCCGTCGAAGCGGGAGTCGATATTATCGACACCGCGCTGGCGCCGCTGTCCCAGGGGACATCGCAGCCGGCCACCGAGCAGATGGTCGCTGCCTTGAAGGGAACCCCCCGTGATACGGGATTGGATCTCGGGGCGCTGGATGATATTGCAAGCTATTTTTATGAAGTGCGGCGCAAATACGCCGAGTTCGAAAGCCCGGTCAACAATCAAATCAAAACAGACGTTCTTGTATCACAGATTCCGGGCGGAATGCTGTCGAATCTCGTGGCACAGTTGCGCCAGCAAAATGCCGAAGACAAGCTCGACGCCGTGCTGGCCGAGATGCCTCACGTGCGCAAAGATTTGGGCTACCCACCTTTGGTGACGCCGACGAGCCAGATTTGTGGCTCGCAAGCGGCGCTGAACGTCATGACGGGAAAACGTTATTCGGTTGTAGCGATGGAGACGAAAAATTACGTCATGGGCCTGTATGGCGAACCGCCCGGTCCGATTAGCGACGAGATCAAGAACAAAGTCCTGGGAAAGAAGCAGCCGATCGATTGCCGTCCCGCAGACCTCCTGAAGCCGGGCCTCGACCAGGCGCGCAAAGAGATCGATGGCCTGGCAACAAGCGAAGAGGACGTGCTTTCCTACGCGTTGTTTCCGGAAATTGCCAAGGATTATTTTCTCGCGCGCGACGGACGACAAACTAAGCACGAGCCGGAAGGCGCGACAGCGTGATATGATCTCTTGGTATTGTCGCGAAACTGTTGCGAGTGTAGGAGAGAGGCAACCGCAAAGAACGCAAAGGACACAAAGTTTTTATGATCGGTTGTGCACGCGCCGGACAATTTTTTTTGCGATCTATGCGTCCTCTGCGGTTAAATAATCTTATTAAGCGGATACTCGATAATCCCCACCGCGCCGTTTTGAATCAGCTTCGGAATTAGATCCCGCACGACGCTCTCCGCAATCACGCTTTCCACCGAGTACCATTTTACGCCTTTGAGCGCGGCGGATTGATACAAGGTCGCGATGGTTGGGGCGGTTATACTGGGAATCAGCTGGACCACCTTGTCGAGATCAGCCTCGGGGACATTCAGCTTGATGCCCACTTTGTTCTCGGCCGACAGAGCGCCTTGAAGTAGCAGTTGGATCTGCTCGATTTTTGCTTTTTTCCAGGGGTCGTTCCACGCATTTTTGTTGGCGATGAGTTGGGGACAGGACTCCAACAAATCGGCGATGATTCTCAAGCCATGGGCCCGAATCGTCGTGCCGGTCTCGGTCACTTCGACGATGGCATCGACCAAGCCTTCGGCCGCCTTCGCTTCAGTCGCGCCCCAGGAAAATTCCACTTGCACGGGGATGTTCCGCTCCGCGAAGTAACGTTTGGTGAATTTGACCATTTCCGTGGCGATGCGCTTGCCCTTGAGATCTTCGATCTTGTTGATGGTGGAGTCGTGGGGCACGGCGAGGACCCAGCGAGTCGGCCTGAAAGTCATTTTGGAATAAACCATCTCGGCGACGATGTGGACGTCCGATTCATTCTCCTGGGTCCAATCTTTGCCGGTAATGCCCGCATCCAGCGTGCCGGATTCAACGTAGCGTGACATCTCCTGCGGGCGGGCGAGACTAACACGCAGCGTGTCATCGTCAACGGACGGAAAATAGCTGCGGCTCGAGGTGGTGATCTTCCAGCCGGACTTTTTGAACAGCTCGACCGTCGCCACTTCCAGGCTTCCCTTAGGGAGGCCCAACTTCAACTCGCTCACTTTTTGTAAACCTCCTTCGGATCGAAAACTCGTTTGGCGACGACTTTCCAATTGCCGTTGGCTCTTTTACGATAAAAGCAGCTGCGAAATCCTTCGTGACAAGCCGCCCCGCCGATCTGCCGTACCTGAAGCAGCAAGGTATCGTTGTCGCAATCGATAAAAGCGCCTTTCACTTCCTGAAAATTGCCCGACTCTTCGCCTTTTTGCCACAGACTTTTACGTGAGCGGCTATAGTAATGAGCCTTCCCAGTTTTTTTGGTCTTGTCCCAGGCCTGTTTGTTCATATAAGCGACCATCAGAACCTCGCCGGAACGATAGTCCTGAACAATGACCGGCACGAGGCCGTTACCTTTCTCAAAATCGATTTTTTGCATGCGCCAAAACCTTGGAAATTTACTGAGTTAAACACATACCTTGGACAGGTTCAACACGGAAAATTAAGCCGCACGTGTAGGTCTAAGATGAACTACCGAAATTCTGCAGCAGGCTGGCTAGCATGGTGTCCGTGTTCTCCCGGACCAGCTTTGCCTCAGCTTTCTTCGGGGAGGAGCTCCGCGGCTTTGATGGAGATTTCTTAGACATCCTCATCCTGGTCTTTGATTTTAGATTGAGGCCATCAAGGTCCAAGTTTCGTTTTTCGGCGGGAAACCTAGACGAACTAGAATTTTCTAATTTGCGTGGCTAGCGAGCACTCTTTCTATTTCGCCGAGAAAGTCTTTCACGCTGATCGGCTTACTCTGGTAACCGTCAAACCCTTCAGCCAACATCGTCTGCCGCTTGTATGTCATGGCCGATGCCGTAACGGCGATGACCAGTATGCTTTTCGTCGTCGCATTCGCCTTGAGCTGCTTCAGCGCCGTGATGCCGTCCATGCCTGGAAGCTGGATGTCCATCAGGATCAGAGCGGGAAGTCGCTCCATGGCGAGCTTAATCCCGTCTTCGGCTGTCTCAGCCTTAATGGTCTTGTAACCCTTAGCCTGAAGCACGTCGCGCACGAGCTTCCGGTTCTTATCGTTATCTTCGATAATGAGAACTAACTCGCCGGCCATGATCTCTCCGGTAAGGTAAAGCTAAAGGTGGACCCCTTGCCGACTTCACTTTCTACCCAGATTTTCCCACCATGCAACTCAACAAACTTCTTGGCCAGGGTTAACCCGAGCCCGGTTCCTTCCTTTTTGTGAGCGTAGTCGCCACCCACCTGGCGAAACTCCTCGAAAATCTTTGCCTGGTCCTCGGGGGCGATGCCGATCCCAGTATCGCTGACTGAGATTTCCACCGCGCCGTCTGCCTGCCTGGCGTTTAATTCCAATCCGCCCTCCCTCCGGAGTGAACTTCACGGCGTTGGATAGAAGATTGAGGAGAATCTGTTTGATCTTACGCTCATCACCGACGAAGTCCCCAAGTCGTTCGTCAACT